>Ga0247844_1006908_pt1 | contig 13283 bp, 14 predicted proteins | sample LaCtaG_FD_192421 | JGI IMG/M metagenome (GOLD analysis project Ga0247844, IMG submission 192421) | Freshwater microbial communities from meromictic Lake La Cruz, Castile-La Mancha, Spain - LaCruzMarch201714.5m_1 | ecosystem: Environmental > Aquatic > Freshwater > Lake | place: Spain: Castile-La... | reverse complement strand
GTAAGCACTACGAGCAGCGCACCGAGTGCCAAGCGCTGCATATCAGGCATCCGCCGAGTTGAGCCCCTCGAGCAGCGTGTTCCAACCAAGCACTGCACACTTGATGCGTACGGGGTATTTCACCACGCCTTGCAGTGCTTCGATGTCACCAAGACGAATGTCGGTGGGGGTGGTGCCGTCATCTTCTTCAATGGTCATGAGTTGTTTGAATCGGCGGGCTACGGCGCGCACATCAGCAAGCGACTTGCCCTTCACGATTGCTGTCATCATCGACGCCGACGCCTGGCTGATCGAGCAGCCATGCCCACTGAAGCGCACATCTTGCACGATGCCATCGGCGACGTTGAGGAAAATTTTGATCTCATCACCGCACAGCGGGTTGGTGCCCTCGGTGCAGGTGGCGGGTGGTGGCAACTCGCCTTTGTTGCGGGGCGTGCGGTAGTGATCGAGAATCACTTCGCGGTAGAGGTCTTCGAGGTTGCTCATTGCTGACCTAGAAAATACTGCTTACATCGCCGAGTGCCTCGACTAAGGCATCCACATCGGCTTCGTTGGAGTACAGATACATGCTGGCGCGTGCCGTGGCGTTGGCCCCGATGAGGCGCATCAACGGTTTGGCACAGTGGTGCCCGGCGCGCACGCATACGTTGTGTTGGTCGAGCACCTGGCTCACATCGTGCGGGTGCACGTCGCGAAAGGCAAATGAAAACGTGGCACCCCGCAACTCGGGGTTGGTTGGCCCGTGAATCGTGATGTCGTCGCCGTAGCGCTTGGTGAGTGCGTTGTAGGCATAATTCGTGAGTTCGATCTCGTGGCGGCGTACTTCGCTCATGCCGATGGCATTCAAGAAATCCACGGCGGCACCCAAACCGATGACTTCGGCGATGGGTGGCGTGCCGGCTTCAAACTTGTGGGGAAGTTCGGCGTAAGTAAAGCCATCAAGGCTGACCTCGCTGATCATTCCGCCACCCCCAAGAAACGGCGGCATCGCCTCGAGCAACTCTTCGCGCGCCCACAACACCCCAACACCTGTGGGCCCACACATTTTGTGGCTGCTGAAAGCGAGCATGTCGGCACCCATGGCCTGCACGTCGGTTGCCATATGAGGCACCGACTGGCATCCATCAACGATGGCGATTGCGCCTGCGGCGTGTGCTGCAGCGCAAAGTTCGCGCGTGGGGTTGATGGTGCCGAGCACATTTGACATTGAGGTGAACGAAAATGCTTTCACGCCCCGCAACAGCTGATCGAGGGACGACAAGTCGAGTTGAAAGTCTTTGGTGAGTGGTACCCAGCGAATTTCGAAACCGTTTTCTTTGGCCAGCATTTGCCACGGCACGATGTTGGCGTGATGCTCCATGTGAGTGAGCAAAATCGCGTCACCCTTGCCTAGGTTGCTGCGACCCCACGATTGGGCCACCAAGTTCAACGACTCGGTGGCGTTCTTGGTGAACACCACTTCACACGACGAGCGGGCATTGATGAACTTGGCCACCTTGGTGCGCGCAGCCTCGTAGGCCGCAGATGCTTCGGCCGCCAAGGTGTACGAGCTACGTCCGATTGGTGCGTAGCCCTCGCGCATGAAGGCCGACATTGCGTCGATCACACAGTTGGGCTTGTGCGACGAGTTGGCACTATCCAAATAGTGCACCGGCTTGCCATTGATGTGTTTGGCGAGCATCGGAAACTCGCGCCGAATGGCGGCAACATCGAGGCTCATTTGGGCTCACCACGGAACGAGTCGTAACCCGCACCCTCGAGTTGAACGGCAAGTTCCATGCCGCCCGACGCCACAATGCGGCCGTCGACCAACACGTGCACGAAGTCGGGCTGCAGTTCGTCGAGCAGTCGTTGGTAGTGCGTGATGACCACGATGCCAAGTTGCGGTCGCTTAGCGCGCACTTCGCGGATGCCCTTGGCCACGATGCGCAACGCGTCGATATCTAGGCCCGAGTCGGTCTCGTCGAGAATCGCCAAGTCGGGCTCGAGCATTGCCATCTGCATGATTTCGTTGCGCTTTTTTTCGCCACCCGAAAACCCCTGGTTGAGGTGACGGTCGATGAATGCCGAATCCATACCGAGACGTTTCATCCAGTCCATGGCTGCCAGACGCAATTCGAGAATCGACAGGTCGATGCCCTTGCGCGCCGACAACGCCTGACGCAAAAACTGCAACACCGACACCCCGGCAATCTCTTGCGGATACTGAAAACCTAGAAAGATGCCTCGCTGGGCACGCTCGGTGGTGGACCATGCGGCAATGTCGTCGCCTTTGTATGCGATGGTGCCACTTGTTACTTCATACGCAGGTGAAGACAGCAGGGTGCTTGCCAACGTGGATTTGCCCGAACCGTTGGGGCCCATGATGGCGTGAATTTCGCCTTCGCGCACGGTGAGGCTGAACCCGCGCAAGATGTCGTGGTCGCCTTCGATGGCCTTGGCGTGCACATCGGTGAGGCGCAATAATTCGCGGGCATCAACGACTATGGGTGCGGCCTCGCTCACCTCCGCAACGCTATTCGCACAGGGCAATTTCCCCTACGCCGATAGGGGAAATTAGCGGGTGGCATAGCGCACGCCCGCTGGGTAGAGATGGGTGTGGTCGGGCGTGGCCCGCTATGACACCTGTGACTCACCAGCCGCGGGTGATCCACGCATCCAGTTGCGGGCGTTCGGCCCCAATGGTCGTGTCGCTGCCGTGCCCAGGCAACACCAAGGTGGTGTCAGGAAAAGCGAACAACGACTCACTTATCGAAGTGATGATGGTGGGGAAGTTGCCGCCATCGAGTTTGGTGGCGCCCGGGCCGCCCGGAAACAGCGTGTCGCCAGTGAACAACAGCGGAGTGTCAGCAACCTGAAAACAAATCGAGCCCTCGGTGTGGCCTGGGGTATGAATGGCGTGCAAGCGCAAGCGTCCGACTTCGATTACTTCTTTGTCATCGAGAAACACGTCGTAGCCGACGTCTTTGAGCCGCGGGGCATCGAGCGCGGTGACAGCAACTTCGTAGCCCGCTTCGCGCATGGCGGCCACAGCCTGAATATGGTCCCAGTGGCCGTGGGTTTCGAGCACTCTGCGCACGCCGAGCGCGTCGCACAACTCAAGTAGCCGTTCGTGTTCGTTGGCTGCATCGATCAACACTGCTTCACCGCTGGCCCGACAGCGCACCACGAACACGTTGTTCTCAAAGGGCCCGACCACCACTTTGTGCACTTCGACATCGGCGTTCTGCCAGTGCAGGGTGCTCATGGCGCCAAGTCTGGCACGAGGTGCAAAACACGGGCTAATAAACACGGGGTGCAAGACACGAGCACGGAACCTGGGCCAATAAACCCAGCGTTATGGGCGAGAAAAGGGCGTTTGGGCCTCCGATTGGCGATTTTGGCCGCGCGTGCGACAGTATGCATGGCATGAACTTTGCCTTTACCGAAGAACAAGAAGAACTCCGCAAGACCGTCCGCGCCTTCCTCGACTCCAAGTCGCCCGAGACAGCCGTACGCACACAGATGGAAACAGAACAAGGTTTCGACAAAGCAGTGTGGGAGCAGATGGGTTCACAGATGGGCCTCATGGGTTTGCACATCCCCGAAGAGTTCGGCGGCATGGGATTTTCTTACGTTGAACTTGGCGTCGTGCTCGAAGAAATGGGTCGTGCGTTGGTGTGCGCCCCATATTTTGCAACCGTGGTGTTGGCAGCCAACACATTGCTGCAAAGCGGTGACGATGCAGCCAAGAAAAAGTATCTGCCAGGCATCGCTGCTGGCGAGACCATCGCCACTCTGGCATCCACTGAGCCATCAGGCAAGTGGGATGAAGCCGGCATCACGATGGCAGCCAAAGGTTCGGGTACAAAGTTCACGCTTGACGGCACAAAAATGTTCGTCATCGATGGCCATACCGCATCGCTGATCCTCGTGGCTGCTCGCACAGCCAAGGGCGTGTCGCTGTTTGCTGTCGACGGCAACGCCAAGGGTCTCACCCGCACTGCACTTTCCACCATGGATCAAACTCGCAAGCAAGCCAAGTTGGAATTCAAAGGTGTCGAAGCCGAACTCATTGGAACCGAAGGAAAGGGCTGGGAAGTGTTGAGCAAAGTGTTCGACCTTGCTGCCGTGGCTCTTGCAGCTGAGCAAGTTGGTGGAGCACAAAAGGTGCTTGACATGGCGGTGGAGTACGCCAAGGTGCGTGTGCAGTTCGGCCGCCCAATTGGTTCATTCCAGGCCATCAAGCACAAGTGCGCAGACATGTTGCTCGAAGTCGAGTCGGCCAAGTCGGCGGCGTACTACGGCATGTGGTGTGCGAGCGAGATGAATGACGAGCTCGCCTCGGTGGCTTCGTTGTCCAAGGCGTATTGCTCAGAGGCGTATTTCCACGCCGCAGCCGAGAACATTCAAATTCACGGTGGTATCGGTTTCACGTGGGAGCACCCGGCGCACTTGTACTTCAAGCGTGCCAAGTCGAGCGAATTGTTGTTCGGTGACCCGGCTTACCATCGCGAGCAACTCGCGCAGCGAATCGGTATCTGAACTCCGTCACGCTGCTCTTCGCTGCGCTGTCGGCGCTGGTGGTATTCGTTATTGCCGCTGTGTCGATCGGTCGCGAGGCGCACCGCCTAGATGCCGTGGCCCCGCGGGCCGTTTACATGTTGGATGATGCGGTGGCGTTTGTTGCGGCCCGACTGCCGGCCGAGTCGCAAGCACGGCTTACCTTCGACGAAGTACAACAGCTACTGGTTGCCCATATGCGCTGGTTGCACGCCAAGGGTTTGCAGCCACGAGACGTGATCGACCGCCCACAAGACATCGACGACGAACTAGTGGTCAGTGAAGACACCATCACCGCATGGTTGCTCGGCGAGGCTGAGCGCTTGCAGATTGAGTTGCTCGACGATGTTGATGCCGTGCGAGTGGTGCAGGCGCACCTGGCTTATTTCGAAGAAATTGGTGCCGTAGGCCCGAGGGCATCTTCGTAGCTGCGCTCGGTGTGAAAGTCGGATCGCCAGACATTGATGAATCGCTGCAGATGTGGGTTGAAAAACGGGTCGTCATCCAGAATGTCGCCCCAACGGCCGCCAAGTTTTGCAACCTCTGTTTCAATTCGTAGGGCAACGCGGGTTTTTGATTCGAAGTGGAAGAACTTGGCATGCGGGGTGAAGATCACCGCATAACCAGCCTGCTGCACCTTGAGAGCAAAATCGATGTCGTTCCAGTTGCCAGGAAACTGCGTGCTGAGCCCACCAACTGCATCAAATACTGCTCGCGAAGTGAGCAAGCATGCAGCAATAACACTCGATGCTTCGCGTTGCACTCGCACGTAGTTGTGTGCGCCGCGAGTGTCGGCAGGCTGTGAGCGATACATGTCGGTGGGGTCGGGGGTAAAGACGTGTCCGGCGCTTTGGATGGTGCCATCTTCGAAATACAGCATTGGCCCCACAATGCCGACCTTGCCATCTTCGAATATTGCCAGCATGGTTGCCAGTGCATCGGGCGAAATGATTTCGGCGTCATCATTGAGCAACAAGATGAACTCGCCGGTGGAGTGGGCAACACCAATGTTGTTTTTTGCAGCGAAGTTGAAGGCTTTGTCGTAATCGACGATCAACAATCGGTCGCCACCAATCTGGGCAAGTTCGGCACGCACCTCTGGTGGTGTGGGGGTGTCGGCCACCACGATGATTTCCAAGTTCTGATAGGTGGAACGCTCGATCAGCGTTCGTACCGCGTTGACCACCAGTGGGAAAGTCACGCCACGCACTTCGGCACTGCTGCCGCGGGTGGGGATGATCACCGAAACTTTCGGCTGTTGCTTGAGCGTGCGCTCCACCCGCACGGCCGGGGTAGCGGGGTCGAGAATCGCCGTTGCTGCGATGCCAATGCGTTGCAGGTGCGCGGTCACCGCCAATTGGTCGGCAACGGGCAGCAAGTTGGGGTTGGGGGTTACGTTGAAAATGACGGGTGAGCGAAACACGTGTTGCGCCTTTTCTGTCAGTCGCAAATTGCGATCGTGCGAGCCTGCGTTGGCGAGCAATTCAAGACCGCCTGCGGCGTTCACCACCGAGCGCCGAGCCATGATGAACTCACCGATGTAATCGTGTGAGCGCAGTCGCTCGGGGGAGAACGAGGGGCGACGTTGAAACGTGGGCAGGCGATCACCGCGTTTGATGGCGTGGCGCGTATCGCCATACAACACGTCGACCCCGGCCCCGATGGTTGTTGCAATATGTAGTGAGTCGCGCTCAACAACATCACCCGCGGCAACGAATACCACCCACTCGGCCGACTCATCGTCGCCGATACTGATGCGCCGCCCAGCAAGCTGCCGCACCGTTGCAGACCCATTGGCGAGGTACCACGGGCGACGGGTGAAGCCGAGGCGACGCAGCGACTTCGCGGTTGCGGCGAGTGCCTCGGGTGATGCGTCGGCGGCGTTAGTGACAAACAAAAAACTAGACATTTACTTAGCCAAGTGCTTTTTGACTTGCAGGCGAACGCCCTGAGGAATGTTGCGATACACAAATCGAATTGGTCGCATCCAATCGCGGTGCACCCAGTCGTTGGGTTTTTCGCGAAACGCGTATTCATCCACAGGGCGACCACTGGTCTGCAACACGTGGTGGCGGCGAGCGGTCGCAGCCCGCCCGGCTTCGTCGTCAATTTGCTTCCACTGCGCAAGTAGGCGCTGCACTTCATGGTCGTCACGCGGTGAAATCACTGAGACTCCGCTAGATCATTACGTTGAAGCCGGCCATGACACGTTCGCCAAGTGCAACATCACCCGCAATGTTGATGCGCGGGTCACCGGATGCAAAAAACTGTCGTCCACAGCACAGCGCAACGTAGGTGTTGCTATCAAGAGTGATGGTGCAAATCGGGCTGGTCGCTGCTGCTGCATCACTATCAACATGAGCAGCCTTGCCAGCGTTGGTGGCAATGTGAAACGTGCGCACGACTGGCCCGGTGATGTCGATACGCACCGTGCTGCCATCTGGTGCTGCGGCCCGTTTGCCCACCACCATGGGTAGCGAGCGAGCAAAACGGCCGATGCTGTGTTGTGCTGCGGGCCCGCCTTCGTTGCCAGGTTGGTGCAACACACGACGAATATCTTGCTCGTGCACCCAGGCGTCCATCACGCGAATGTGCAGAAAATCGGCGAATGTGCCGGGGCCGGTAGGCGTCATCATTTCGCGAGCGAAATATTCATCACCTGCGGTGGCGAATGTGTCTCGTCGCTTGGCTTGAATGTCTTGCCACTCGGCAAGCACTTCGGCACCAGTGCGGCTGCGTCGTGCGTCAATTTCGTGCTCGTTGAATTCACCGATTGGGTTCTTCACGTGCGTCAAATTCGTGGCGCGGTGGGTGGTGGCTGGTTCACCGTGCAGACCACGTTCAGACGACAGCAAATGCACGACGGTGTCTTGCACAGTCCAGTTGGGGCACTCGGTCATCGTCTTCCACTGGGTTTCATCGAGTGTGACGAGCAACGAATCGAGCGAAGCCCAGACATCCTGCAATAGATCAACGAGAGCGGTAGGGCGGGTCATAACGCTGGGTTCTGCACGGTGTTCCACTCACGCGTGCGCAGATATGGGGTGAACGCGTTGCCGATATGGGTGAGGTCGTCAGCCGTCTTGGGCACCTTCAATTCATAAAAATGTGGGAACTGTGATGCGCCATGCACGATGTCCCACAGTCGTAGTGCATCGTCACCGCTGGGTGCGGGCACGATGACGGGACCAAAGATGGCGCGACCTGTTTGCGGCACAATGATCGGCACACCGAAACCACCAAGTGCACTCACCGCATGCTCGTGGTCGCGTCGCACATCGTCATGCGTGGTGGGGTCGGCGAGGGCTGCTTTCCATGTTTCACTGGGCGCACCGATTGACGCCAAGAGTTCGTTAGCAGTGTCAACTTCGTAGGGGCGTCGACCTTCGATGTGCAAGGCATGTGCACTGGCTAGATACCAGGCACCGCAAAGGTCGTTGCTCTGGCGGCGCAACCACGCAGCGACGCGCAACGGTGTCCAGCCGTAGGCCAGCTCGCGCTCCCACGGAAACTTCTTGCCGTCCACGTGGTTGATGACCTCCAGGCTGAAAAACTTCCAATTCACCTGCAGATCAGTCAGCCGTTGTACTTCGCGGATCCACAATGAGGTTTGGTGCGCATATGGGCACATGGTGTCGAAATAGAAATCCACTGTCGCCATACCCGAACCCTAGGTTAGATTTATGACGTGGAACGCCCTGGACGTTTTGAACACACCCGTTTTCTGGGCGACAAGCGCACCCAATTGGTGTATGACCTTGACACGTGGGCTGACCCCGCCATCATTGACGACATCGTGAACACGAACTCTGGTCTTTGCTTCGGCCCCGACACGCTGCCCGAAGCCCGAAACCGCGGTTATCGGCTCGCTCGCGCGTGAACGGCTCGTTTGCGAGCGGTGCTTGGCGTCTCCAGCGTTATCTGACCACGGGTTCGGCGCGTAGCGGGGCCCGGCCCGCAGTGTTGTTGTGTCACGGGTTTCCGATCGGCCCGCAAGATGCGCGGCACTCGGCCAGTTCGTTTCCCGAACTCATCGACCGCATCGCCAACGAACTGGGCTGGGCGGGCATGACGTTTACTTTTCGTGGGTGTGGTCTCAGTGAAGGCGACTTTTCTTTGCAAGGTTGGATCGAAGATTTGCGTGCTGCGATTGATCACCTCGTTGCCGAGACTGAACCGACGCAAGTGTGGATGCTGGGCACCAACACGGGTGCGTCACTCGGTTTGTGCGTAGCGGCCGACGACCCGCGTGTAGGTGGATGCGCTTTGCTTGGGCCACGCGCTGACTTCGACGACTGGGCCGATCAACCACGACGATTTCTTGAACACACGCGAGAAATCGGTGCCGTGCGCACCCCGTCGTTTCCGCCAAACTTCGACGAGTGGAGCCGCGAACTGCGACGCTTTCGACCAGTTGATTCGGCTCGACGACTGGCACCGCGGCCATTGCTGCTCATGCACGGCGATGAAGACGAGTTGGTGCCCGAAAGCGATTCGCGTTCAATCGCCGAAGCGCACGGCAGTGCTGAGTTGCACATCATTCCTGGTGGTGGGCATCGGTTGCGTCACGACCCACGGGCGATTGCAATGTTGATTGGTTGGCTCGACCGCCAGCGTTAATGGTTGAGTGCTGCGTGATTATCGGTCGTAGCCGTCAGGGTGACGTTCGTGCCAGCGATACGCACTGGAGATAATTTCGCGCAAATCTCGCGTGGCTCGCCAACCCAAAACGGCGCGCATCAACGTGGGGTCGGCAAACACTGCAGCGGGGTCGCCGGCGCGACGGCCGGTGATGTGGTGTGGCAGCGCACGACCCGTGACCGATTCGGTCATCGCAATGAGTTGTTTGACAGAAGTTCCTTGCCCGGTGCCTACGTTGCAGATCAGTGACTTGCTACCAGTAGCCAGATAGTCGAGTGCTTTCACGTGGGCATCGGCAAGATCTGAGACGTGCACATAGTCGCGCACGCAACTGCCATCTGCAGTGGGGTAGTCGTCGCCGAACACCTGCAGTGATTCCTGGGCGCCGAACAACACTTTCATGACGACCGGAACCAGGTTCTCGGTGGCCGACCAGTCTTCGCCCATGTCGCCAGACTCGTGGGCGCCGGCTGCGTTGAAGTAACGCAGGCAGACCGACTTCAGACCCGCAGCATCACTCGCGCCAAGAAAGCATTCGACGTCGGCTTTGGTTTGGGCGTAGACACTTTCGGGTCGCACGGGTGCATCTTCATTGACAGGGGCGGTGTCGGGCGTGCCGTACACCGCAGCCGATGAAGAAAACACGATGCGTGTTACTTCGTTTTCAAGCAGTGACTCCACCAGGCTGATTGAGGCCGCCACATTGTTTTGGTAGTAGCGCAGCGGCTCAGTCATGGATTCGCCGACTGCTTTGTAGGCCGCGAAGTGAATGACGCTCTCCACGCGATACTTGCGACACACTTTGCCCACTGTGCGTTGATCAGCGATGTCGCCCACCACAAGGTCGATGTCATTGAGTGCATCTCGGTAGCCGCGTTCGAGCGTGTCGAGCACCACCACATCGCGCCCCAGCTCGGTGAGCAGGCGGGCAGTGTGCGAGCCGATGTAGCCAGCACCGCCAGTGATAAGGATGGTCATGTGACTAACGCTTTTTGAGCGGTCGACTTTGCTTGTCGCGATCGCGAGCCTTTTCAAGTTGTTTGAAGCGGCGCACTTTGAGCAAGGCTTCAAGCGAATCAATGTCGGCAACCGTGCGCATGCGATGGTCGCCAAACGGTTTAGCCGCTTTCTGCCAACCTTCGGGGGCGACGCCAAAGCGTTTGGCCAAGAGGGCGATGAAGATTCTTGCTTTTTCGTCACCGAAACCGGGCAGTTTTCGCAGGCGGGCATACAGTTCGCTCGCGTCGTCGACATCTTTCCAGATGTTGGCGCCCTTGTTGGCGTACTGATCGGCGATGATGCCGCACAGTTCGTGAATGCGGTGTGCCATCGACGCCGGAAAGCGGTGAATCGCAGGCTTTTCACAGCAGCGTGTAACGAATCGATCGACATCCATCGCCGCGAACTTGCGGGGGTCGAGATGGCCGAAGCGTTCGGTCAATGTGTGCGGGCCAGTGAATGCCCATTCCATTGGCACTTGTTGGTCGAGCAACATGCCGATGAGCAGTGCCGTGCCGTCACGCTGCAGCAATCGGTCGGCTTTGACAATGCCCGTGACGTAGAGGTCGCTGGAGCTTTGTTTAGGCATACTGCGGATTGATACTTTCTGGATTTAGACCGTAGTGGGCAATCGCGTCGGCCACGAGTTCGGATTTTAGTTCGCCAGTGCGGGCCAGTGCGTGCAAAGTTGCCACCACGATGTGCGGCATGTCGACTTCAAAGTGGCGACGCAACGCTTCGCGGGTGTCGCTGCGACCAAAGCCATCGGTACCGAGCGGCACGAACAATCGACTTGGCACAAAGCGGGCCACTTGTTCGGGCACGATGCGCATGAAGTCGGTTACCGCCACCACCGGGCCGGCCCCATCGTCGAGTAAGCGCGTTACGTCGGCTTGGCGCGGTGACGCAGTTGGGTGCAGACGGTTCCAGCGTTCAACATCGAGAGCGTTCTCGCGCAAAGTTTTGTAAGAAGTTGCCGACCACAGATCACACGACACATCCCAGCGTGCTGCTAATTCCACCCCTGCGGCCTGCACGGCAGAGTGCGCCGAACCAGAAAACACCAGCGTGGCATGGTGCTTGGCGGCCCCGGCATCGCTCAGTTTGTACAGGCCGCGCATAATTTGAGCATCAAGGTCGGCAACTGCCGGGCGGGGTGGCATTGGATAATTTTCGTTGTACAACGTGATGTAATAAAACACATCGGTAGGCACTTCGCCGTACATCTCGTGCAATCCGCTGCGCACAATCGCGGCAACTTCGTAGGCAAAAGCCGGGTCGTAGGCGCGACATGGCGGCACGGTGCTGGCCAAGACGAGCGAGTGACCATCTTGATGTTGCAAACCTTCGCCCATCAGCGTGGTGCGCCCGGCGGTGGCGGCGAGCAAAAACCCACGCGTGCGGGCATCCGCGGCTTGCCAAATCAAATCGCCCACTCGCTGAAAACCGAACATCGAATAGAACGTGTAAAACGGCACCATTTCGATACCGCGTGTGGCATATGCCGTGCCAGCAGCGATGAAGCTGGCCAGACTGCCCGCTTCGGTGATGCCTTCTTCAAGAATTTGGCCGGAAGTGGATTCGGCGTAGGTCAACAACAAGTCGTGGTCGACGGGTTCGTACTTTTGTCCTTGTGAGGCGTAGATCTTGAGTTCGCGAAACAGCGAATCCATGCCGAAGGTGCGCGCTTCGTCAGGGATGATCGGCACGACGCGTTCGCCGAACGCGGCATCGCGCGCCAAGTTGCGCAACAGGCGTGTGAAGCCCATCGTGGTGCTGACGGATTGCTGGCCGCTGCCTGAATCAAACTCGCGAAACACGTCGTCGCTCGGCAGAGTAAGTCGTCGTCGTGCGGTGGCGATGCGCCGCGGCACAAAACCGTCGAGCGCACGTCGGCGAGCAATCAAGTATTGGTATTCAACCGAATCTTCTGGTGGGCGATAATACGGCGCCACTTCGCCCTCGAGCATTTCATCGGTGATTTCGTCATTGAGGTGCAAACGGTCGCGCAACACACGCAACTGTTCGACGTTCATCTTTTTGATCTGGTGGGTGGCGTTGCGGCCTTCAATTTCGGGGCCGAGAGTCCAGCCCTTAACGGTTTTTGCCAAAATTACTGTGGGGCGGCCCGAACCAAGGTTGTCGGACGCGGCCTTGAACGCCGCATACACCTTGCGGTAGTCGTGACCACCACGGGGAAGTGCTTGTAGTTCAAGGTCGGTGAGGTGCGACACCATTTCACGCAAGCGTGGGTCGGGGCCGAAGAAGTTTTCACGGATGTAGTTGCCGTCTTCGACCGTGTAGCGCTGAAACTCGCCATCCACCGTGGAATTCATCTTGTTGAGTAGCACCCCCGACACGTCGCGGGCCAGCAATTCGTCCCACTTCGAGCCCCACACCACTTTGATGACGTTCCAACCTGCGCCACGAAAGGTTGCTTCGAGTTCTTGGATAATCTTGCCGTTGCCGCGCACTGGGCCGTCGAGGCGCTGGAGGTTGCAGTTGACGACGAAGACCAAGTTGTCGAGGTGCTCGCGCGATGCCAACGAAATTGCGCCGAGCGATTCAGGTTCGTCACATTCGCCATCGCCAAGAAACGCCCACACGCGGCTTTCTGATGTGTCATCCAACTTGCGGTTTTCGAGGTAGCGGTTGAAGCGCGCGTGGTACAGCGCTGTGATTGGCCCGAGGCCCATCGACACAGTGGGGAACTCCCAGAACTCGGGCATCAATCGTGGGTGCGGATACGACGACAGCCCTCGGCCGCCGCGCCCAATCTCGCGCCGGAAGTGATCGAGGTCTTCGGCTTCGAAGCGACGCTCAAGATATGCCCGCGCGTACACGCCTGGTGCGGCGTGGCCCTGGAAGTACACGTGGTCACCGGCTTGGCCGTTGTCTTTGCCACGGAAGAAGTGATTGAAGCCAACTTCGTATAGCGACGCCGATGATGCAAACGTCGACAAGTGCCCACCGATACCTTCGGCCGCGGTGTTGGCACGCACGACCATGACGGCGGCGTTCCAGCGAATGTAGGCCCGAATGCGCCGCTCAAGATGCTCGTCACCAGGAAACCACGGTTCGTGCTCGGCAGGAATCGTGTT
>Ga0247844_1006891_pt1 | contig 13304 bp, 5 predicted proteins | sample LaCtaG_FD_192421 | JGI IMG/M metagenome (GOLD analysis project Ga0247844, IMG submission 192421) | Freshwater microbial communities from meromictic Lake La Cruz, Castile-La Mancha, Spain - LaCruzMarch201714.5m_1 | ecosystem: Environmental > Aquatic > Freshwater > Lake | place: Spain: Castile-La... | reverse complement strand
TCTGCATCGTCTTCGAGAAACACCGTCACCTTGCCGTCGGGCGTAGTCTCGCGCGCCTGCTTGTCCGTGAGCAGCGAGGTATTGGCGTCGGATGGGCTGGTACGGACATCCACCCGCACGCCACTACAATCTCCTGCGACCAACAGGCGGCACTTGGCCCCGGTCCACTTGGCCTCCAGCAACCGTGCCGCAGCCCCCTCCGGTCGCGCGGCCTGCACGCGCAGCACCGGGGTCACCAGTTCCTGGAGCGACACCCCGCCATGGGAATACTCGATGCCGGCGCGGAAGCTGCCGGCGCCCGGCGGGCTGGCCATCATGACCGCGGGGCTCCAGTGCCACTTGAACGCCGGCGTATCGCTCTGCGCATCCGCCTTCAACGCGGCGCAACGACTCCAGCGGGTTTCCGTCAACCATGCCTTCAATTCGACCTTCGGCAGGCCATTGGGCACCAGCAGCCAGCCGTGATCGGTCACGACCACCACCTCGGTCCAGCCCGCTTTGAGCAGTGCGCCGATCCGGCTGACCAGATCGCGGATTTCCGCTGCGACGCTGCGCGCCAGTTTCCAGCCCTCCGTGTGACCGCGCCGGTCGAGCGCGCCGGCCTCGGTCCAGGCCGAACCGGCGGGGTCGCCGGTCTCGTCCGACCCCAGCACCTGCCATCCGCGATCCTTCAGGGCGGCCACAAAACGCTCCTGCGTCAGGAGTTGCCCAGTGGCAACCAGCCGGGTGGCGAACTCATCGCCGGCGTCGCCGCCCTGAACCGCATCCGCGATCGGAGACGCCGCGGGCTTGGCGGTGGCCGTCACCGACGGGATCGCCGACCACTCCCAATCCAGCGTCGATGCGATCCCCGCCGCCGCCAGCTTCTCGGCCAACTGCCGGGCCACGTCCATCCGCAGTCCATCGGCAAAGACCACGAGCCGCCCCGCCGCCGCTGCGATGGGTTCGGCCCGCTTGGACACCGCCTGTCCATGCGCGTGAATGAGGTGTTGCAGGTGGCGGGCGCAATGCTCAAGCCACGGCAGATAGATCGCCCGCAAGGTCCCCAGCACCGCACCATGTTGCTCGGGTGAGCCGCAGGCCGCCATGGTGGCCAGGGCGGCGGCGTCCACCCGCCAGCCGTCGCCGGCATAGGCCGCGGCATAGGCATCCGGGGTCGCGGCGCCGAGTACACTCTGGCACAGCCCGGCCAGTTGCGCCAGCGGCCCCAGTGCCGTTGCCAGTGGGCTGAGCCCGAGTGCTTGCCACGGGTAAGCGCGCCGCTGCGCGTGCCGCCCCTCCAGTTCAGCCACCCGGCGGATCACCTCATCCTGCGGCCGATCGACCAGCGACGCCAACGCCTGCTGCAACTTCCGCTCTTCGCTTTCATTGAGGGTCGGCCAGACCTCAGCGGAATCGAACAGGCCGGGGCTCTTCGGTGTGGCCCGCGTCAGCCACTGCGCGATGCCGGGCCAATTCGCCGGCGCCTCGGTGAAACGCTGCCACACCTTGCCCCAGTGATTCACCCGCGCAGCGAGCAAGCCCGCCGCCTTCAGCGGGCCGTCCTTGACCGGATCAAAGCCGGCATCCGCCTTGCATTGCTGGCAGAAGGCCTTCCATTCCGCATCCGAGCGGCGTTGTTTGAAGACGTCCGGATCGCTCAGCCAACGCAACAGCAGCCCGATCGCATCCGGTGCCACCAAGGCATTGAAAAACTCCGAATCCAGTCGCCGGCCCTGCAACTGGGTGAGCGGTTGCGCCAGCAGCGAGGGCAATGCACCCGCAAGCGCGTCGAGCGTCGCCTGATCCTTGGCCACATCGAGATCGAGCCCGCCGTGTCTTGAAACCAAGAAGGCATAAGGCGTCCATTCCTTACCGTTCACATGCAGCCACAGCGCCCCGCGATACTGCAACTCCACCAGGGCGGCCACGTCCTGCGGGCAGTCCTCCGCGGTGCGCAACTGGTCGCGGCTGATGCCCGGCAGGTACAGAATCGGCGTGGTCCCCGCCGGCGGCGCACCGTCAACCACGCGCGCCTCGATGCAGCGTAGCCATAGCGCCGGCCCGGTGCGCCTTGCCGGGGCATAAGCGCCGAGCAGAAACAGTTCCGGCAGGAGCGCAGAAAGCTCGGGCAGCACCCCTTCCCACAGGCGTTCGGGATCGGTCCACAGCACCGCGCAGGGGGCGACCTGATCACCTGCGGCGTACGACTGGGCGGTGATCCGCAAGGCCGCGACCAGACGTTCTCCGAGAGTTTCACTCATGGCAATGGGTCCTCTGCGCCAAGACTTGCCGCGTGGCAATAATCAGATCCCGCAACTCGGGCCGCAGGGTCTCGATCGTCGTTCCGGCCGCAAGGAGACAGGAGGTCGAGGCTTTAGCCGGTCGACATTGCGCCCCAGCGGCCCTGGTCCGGCTAAAGCCTCGACCTCCAGTGCGTAAAGCCGGGATGGCGGCCGCAACGATGATCAAGGCCGTGAACATTCGATGGTCAGACTCTTGAGATCGAGAACGGCGCCTGCCCTGATACCAATCCAGCGCCGCTCCTCGATCCGCAGGTCTTGGCGGCTGGTATGGACGAAGACGAACTCGCGGGCGGGATAGGCAAGATGAAGACGCCGATAGGCGGCAAAGGCGGCGGCGCCATCGGGACATTTTTCTACCACGGCCATGTCATCGGCGACGAACACCTCCCCGTCCTCATGGAATTGGATCGCCTCAACGACAAGCCAGTCGTTCGGATGCTCGGCTTGAACCTCTGCCCACTTCATTCGTACCTCCAGGCGCTACGATAGAGTTATCGATCTCTTTGGCTTCATTCTGCGGATGTCCGCCCCGCACGCTTGACCGCGTTGCTGTAGTGGCGCCTTGATCATAATTCCGGGCAGCGGCGATCGGTCCGCACAGCGGACCCTACGGGCACGGCGCAAGCCGTAGGGTCCGCTGTGCGGACCAGCGACCTCGCGGTTGGCGCGGTGGCCGGAATCAGGACCAAGGCCGACGCTCCCAGGGCGAGTATCGGGTTCCGTCTCATCGTGCGTAGCGACCCCAACGGGGTCGAACATACCAGCCCAGGGCAACGCCCTGGGATAGCGTCGTCTAATCGGCCTGGCCCTGAAAGGGCGTGACATAACGGCGGAGCGTCTTATGTCACGCCCTTTCAGGGCTAGGCGCCATTAGTATTATGCCTCATACCCAGGGCGTTGCCCTGGGCTGGTATGTCACGCCCCTTCGGGGCTTAGTCAGATCGCAACGCCTTGATTGTATTTCCGGCCAGCGGTGACCGGTCCGCACAGCGGACCCTACGGGCTCAATTTTGTACTCAGTGCGTGCAAAATCTTTGCGTCGGGACAAACCTCCGCAGGCCTCGATCATCACTCCGGCCGCTGGGAGCGCCGCACCCCAGTGCGGCGCGGCCTACCCGCAGCACGCAGCGTCGCGGTCGCCCGCGAGGCCGCGCCGCACTGGGGTGCGGCGCTCCCAGCGTTCGACCCGGGCTCCGCGCGTGCTCTCCCCGGTGCCGGGTGGCGGGATTATGACCAAGGCCGGCGCTGGCCTTGGTCGTCGTTCCGGCCGCAAGGGGACAGGAGGTCGAGGCGTTAGCCGGTCGACATTGCGCCTCAGCGGCCCTGGTCCGGCTAACGGCCATGTGCTGTCTTGGACACCCCGGCGCATGAAAGGGCCGCCGTAGGGGCGGGTTTGAAACCCGCCCCTACATGGTTGCATCGCGGCGGGACCTGGCCATCACGGATGAGTCCGGCCTGACTTTCACGGTAAAGCCTCGACCTCCAGTGCGGAACGCTTCGGCGGCGGCCGGAACGATGATCGAGGCCCCGGCGTGCATGGTTTGCAGCCGCGGCCGTGCCCAAAGTCCCGCTCCAATTGGCGCCCCAACGCGGCGACAATCTGCGCACCGTAGCCAGCCCGCTTGCTTCATGAGGCACTCCTCTCCTTCTGCTGTTTCGTCAGATGTACGTCGTTCACCCGGTCGCCGGTGAAGACATTACCAACGTAGAACCACGGGAACTCGGCCTGGTCGCGCACGGGCTCCTTGCCGCGATCCTTTTCCCACTTGATGTTGGGCTTGGTGCGCAGGATGCCGGCGCCTTTCTTACCCACGTCCGGGGCCAGCATGAAGGGACGGATGTTCATCCGCACACCGTCGTTGAGGTCTGGCTGCCAGCCGATGGCCTGCTGCGACAGCGGTTTCCAGCGGACGAAGAGGTCGTAGGGCGGCTCGCCTTCGAGGATGAGCTTGAGCGTGGCCTGCAATTGCTTGGCGGCCTGCAATTTGGCGTCGCTGCCGGCTTCCCCCGCCTCCACGGCGGCTTGCTGGCGGCGCATCCAATCGCCAAGGTAGGAATAGGTCAGCTTTTCCAGATTGGCCTGGGTGAGCTTGTGATAATTCACCAGCACGCTGAAGCCGCTCTTGTGGCCGTCCCAGAGGTGCCAGATGAAGGGGCGGTGGTGGAAGAGCTTGCAATGCTGCTCGAAGAAGCCGTTGCGCAGCCAGTCTTCCAGCGAGGCGCCGGCGTAACCCGCCTGGGCGAGCAATTCTTCCAACCGGGCGGCGCTCCAATCGGCGCCAAAGGCGCGGGCGAGGAGTTCGCGCAGGCGTTCAGCGGCGGCGGCTTCGCCTTTGGCGGGGCTGATGGGCACGATACCGTCCTCATCCGCCAGCGTTTCCAGTCCATCCGGGTCGAGCGCCGGGCAATCGGGAAAACTGGAACCGGTCTGGCGGGGCCACTGGTAGCCGAGTAGCCGCGCCACGGCGACGTTGAGAGTAGCCAGACCGGGAGTAGCCAGACCGTCCCGGTCTGGGTCTTCTTCAAACCCAGACCGGTTAGTAGCCAGACCGTCCCGGTCTGGGTCTTCTGCAAACCCAGACCGGTTAGTAGCCAGACCGTCCCGGTCTGGGTCTTCTTCAAACCCAGACCGGGACGGTCTGGTTACTTCCCCAGACCGGGACGGTCTGGTTACTTCCCCAGACCGGGACGGTCTGGTTACACTCCCATCAAACAGCCATTGCGTCGGGTCGCTGGAAAAGGGCTTGGGCAATCCGTTCGGATATTTCTCTGCCGCTACCTTTTGCCAGTGTACCAGGTCGAAGGGTACTTTCAACAACGTGTGGTTCGTCACATTTACCTTTTGGTCAATCGCTCGAACCGCTTGGCTAAACTCTGGTGATGAACAGAAGGCCCAAACAGCGGGCAGGTATGCAATGTCTTTCGGAATAACTGCAGCGCAATTCCCATCAAAGATATGGCCCTCATAGCGAGTGACCAACAGTTCACACATTAACGACACACAGATTCCACGCTTTCCCCAAGCTTCAGCCCCGCGTGTTGGACGAATTCCGCTGTTGCCTTTAATCTGCCGAAGTTCCTCAGCAAGTCGCATTAGCGTCCCACGGCCTTGCTCCCATAAAACGACCAGTTCGCAGCCACCAAATTCACACGCCTCGTCAATGGTGCTTTGGACCGGCGACCAGGCTTGAGTAAGAGTCCAGAATTCCCAGAACGACCGGCCAAAGCGGGGAAAATCACCTGTGCCTAACCCCCAATATGAATCAGCGTATTCGTTGAGGAGTGTTCCACGGACGGTTTCGCCAATGACAATTCGCGCATCCGGATTCCGAAGCTGTTCGTGTTGTTCGATTCTGCGCAGGTTACCTTCCAATAATTGTTTTGCTTTGGCATCAGGGTCGGTTTCAACAGCGACATCGAATGCCGCAAATTCATGCGACCTTGTTTGCATCCGACTCGTGAAACCGAGCAGTGCGACGTTCACGACTTCACCACCGATGGTTTCGAAGGCACGCGGGCCGAGTCTTGCCACGGTGTCCCACTGAACTTCTTCAAGCAAACGCTGGCGCAGCTTCTTGTAAGTGCCGAGGAACAACCAATTTTGCGGCGTCACGAGTGCTGTGCTTCCACCTCGCTGGCAAAAATTGAGACTTCGTTCAACAAAGCAAGTGGCGAGGTCAGCTTTGGCTTCGGGATGAACTCGCTCGCAGTAAACCTTGAGCACTTCATCCTGCTTTCCGCGTCCGAGATAAGGCACGTTAGTCGCGACAAGCATGAACTGCCCAGCAAGAATCTCCGCCGCCTTCGCCACCCCGCGCGCCGTCACGGCCATTTCATGCGCGCTATCGTCCTGACTCTCACGCGCCAGCGCCCTTTCCAGCAGCGGCTGGAGCTCATGAAACCCAGCCTCCAGCAAATCCCCCTCACCGGCGCGCGGATCAATGAGGCTGCCCAGCACCGGCGCATTCTGGAACAACCGGTAAAGCCGCTCCATGCCGCGCTGGAGCATCTCGTCGTCGCCGACAATCGCCAGCCAGTCGGATTCGGGGCTGTTGGGCGCGAGGCCGGAGCAGGCCAGATTCATCGCCGGAAGCCGGCAGTGGCCCACGCGTCGCCACGCGGCCAGCGCCAGGTTGAACGCGGCAATCTGGGTGCAGCGGGGGTCGATCTCCAGGCCGAACAGGTTGTCGCGGATGACCGCCGCCACCGCCGCCGCTTCGTCCAGTTCTTCCTCGGCCAAGCGCAAGGCCACCAGTCGCTCGAACATCGCCACCACGAAATGACCGCTGCCCATGCAGGGGTCGAGACACTTGAGTTCTTTCGCGGTTCTTGGCCAGCCGCCGAAGGTGCCGGTAGTAGCCAGACCGTCCCGGTCTGGGTCTTCATCAAACCCAGACCGGGACGGTCTGGTTACTTCCCCAGACCGGGACGGTCTGGTTACTTCCCCAGACCGGGACGGTCTGGCTACTTCCCCAGACCGGGACGGTCTGGTTACTACCCAGCGCCATTTCCAGTCGGGCAGCCCGGCCTTGTCGGGGTTTTCCCAGACGTAGGCAATCTGAAAGCGGTATTCTTTTTCAGAGCGGATGATGTGGTTGTAGGCATCGTGCTGCCAGACATCCCCGGTGCGCCTGAGGCGTTTGTTGATTTCGTGCGCCGTGAAGGATTTCCACGAGTGGATGATCTTGGAGAGGTCGTGGCCCGGGAGCGGTTCCACGATCACATGGACATGGTTGGGCATCACACACCACGAATACAGCGTGTAGCGCTGGCCCTCAAAATGCTGGACAGCCCCGGCCACCAGTTCCGCGATTTCAGGCTGCTTGAGCAGGCACTCGCCATGCCCGGAATCGAGGAACTGCTCGATCCGTTCCGAGTAAAGAAACCCGATTCTGTCCTCCTCTTCGGCAGTCAGCGCGCGGTTGTCCCGTTTGGCGTTTGCGGCGATGTGTTCGCGCTCACGGAGCCATTCTTCGCGTTTCGATAGGGGGACGGAATCTGCCAGCCGGAACGAGACGTGGTAAACGGCATGGTCGCAGATCCAATGCGGGAGATTTTCGCCGGAGTAGATTGCGAGTGACGCTAGGGTAGCCAGACCGTCCCGGTCTGGTTCTTCTGCAAACCCAGACCGGGACGGTCTGGCTACTTCCCCAGACCGGGACGGTCTGGTTACTTTCCCAGACCGGGACGGTCTGGCTACTTCCCCAGACCGGGACGATCCGGCTACTTCCCCAGACCGGGACGGTCTGGCTACTTCCCCAGACCGGGACGGTCTGGCTACTTCCCCAGACCGGGACGGTCTGGCTACTTCCCCAGACCGGGACGGTCTGGCTACTTCCCCAGACCGGGACGGTCTGGTTACAAACCGGAGATATCTCCAGGGGCAGCCGGGCAGCGCGACGGCTTGGCGGAGTTGATCTTCGCTCTGGGCGGTGTCGGCCAGTGCTGGATCTTCCGCCAGCACCTTGCCCGCCCACCAGGCGCCAAGCGTGTTGTCCAACAGAAAGTCCACCATGTAATCCTCGGTGAACAGTTGAGTAACGGCCGGCAGTTCATCCGCGCCGATCTTGTTGCCGGCGGCGTTGACCTGGTCCTTGCGCTCGGCCTGCCAGAATTGATAGCACCAGCCGAGGCTATCAGTGGCGGTGAACACCTCCACCGGCAGACCGGTGACGAGTTGGATGAGTCCCTGGCGGTCTTCCAGGGGGAGTTCCACCCCGCCCGCGGGATCATCCGCGCGGAAGATCTCCGGCAACTCGACGGCGGCAAAGCGCGCCGCGACCGCCCAGGCATCTTTCAGGCCCAGCGAGGGGCCTAGTTCCTCGCAATCGTCCAGCGACACGGAGACGCCGTGTTCGGGCGAGATGAGTAGATCGTTCTCCAGCAGAAAGCGGGCGAACAGCAGCCGATGCCACTGGTCGTAGGCGAGCTTTTCGACCAGATGCTCGATCGCGTAAGCGCCGCGCCGGGTCTGGCTCTCGCCATCGCCCAGTTGCTTGGCCTGCGCCCGGAGTTTGCGGCGGTGTGTGCGCTGGGCCTCGTCCATGTGCCGGTAAGGGTCAGGCTCATGCACGGCCAGGGCTTCAAGCGCCTTGCGGGCGCCGGCCACGGCGAGATTGCGGGCCTCACGGGCCGCACGTTCCAACTGGCGACGCAATGGGGTGGGCAGGCTGCTCATAGGATCACCGGACCCTCTTCGAGTTTGGCTTCCACTTGCAGGCGCACGTCGGTGAGCCACTCGTCGAACTCGTCCATGTTGTTGATGATGGCGCCGGGCAGCACGATGCGCACGGCCTTGGGCGTGGCCAGCTTGGCGGCCTCTTCGAGCGCGCGCGTGAAACGCTGCGGTACGGCGTCGAGCAGGTTGCGCCGGTCGGTCAGGGTGCGGGCGCGCAAGGCGGCGAGGATCTCGTCGTCGGTCCCGATGGTGGCTGCCGACGGCGGCGCGAGCTGGCAGGCCGTGGCAATCGCGGCACGCTGTTCATCCGTCCGGCCGCCCCAGACCGCGGAGGCGGCCAGCCGGGCCTCTCCCACCTGGAAGGCAGCGGCGAGGTCGTCCTGCCATTGACCAAGGGCGCCGCGCAGTGCCGTCGTGAGCTGTTTGGTCAGCTCGGGGACGGGGTCGGGCTCTGCCAGCAAGGTGCGCCCGGTGGTGATGGCGGCGATGGAGAGGGCGCAGGCGTCGGCTTCCGGCAGACCGGTAGCGAAGCGGTGAAATTCGAGCAGGCGTTCCCATGCAGGCCAACGCTTATCGATGGCATCAGCAGCCTTCTTCCATGCGGCGAGCTTGGCAGCGAGCGCGTCCTTCTGCCCGTGGAGCTTGAGTAGTTGCGCATTGCCGCTTAGCAGTTGCAGGTCTCGCAGGTCCTGGACCTCCGGCGTGTCCGGCCGGGGGGCAGCGCCGCCGGCGGATTGCGCCAGGGCCAGCAGCCGGTTCAGGGACTCAGCGGCGGCGGCGGATTCCTTGCCGTTCTGGGTGCTGATGCCGGCCTTCTGGAACAGGGCCTTGAGGTCGAGCCGCTGCTGTACGTCGAGCGGCGGCACATCGACATAGAAGCTGGCGACGCCGACCTGGTTCTGCGGCAGCGAGGCCTGTACGGGCTGGCCGTTATTGGTGGCGCGCAGATTGCCAGCGACCAGCATGACGAGCAGCGCGCCGTCGATGGCATCCTGCGGCCAGCCATAGGGGGCAGCCTTGAAATGCTCGCGCAGATCCTTGCCTTTCTTGCCGGCGCCGACGAGATCCAGCACTCGGCGACAGACCTGGTGCTGTGTGGGGTTACCCGGGTAGCCCACTTGCGCGAGCGCGCCGACATCGCCGCCACGGGCGCGGCTGACGACCTGGCCCCAGTTGGCGTGGTCGGCCTCGGAGAATTTCGGGAACAGCCTCACTAAGGCGCTGTCGGCCGAGTCCTGTACCTTGTCGGCCAGCTCGACGCCGTTGGCCTCCTGCCCGCCGCCAAGAAAGACCTTGGCGCCGCCAATGATGTGACCGAGGAGTTCCGCACTGCGGTGCTGCGCCACCGCCAGATGGGTTTCGACGGCCTTGCGGGCCTCGATGGCCTCGGGCGTGCCGGCCGGACCATGCGCGTCCAGCGTCTCCTGGGCGGCGACCTGGGAGGCAATGGCCTGTCTGAATTCCTCGTGGTGGGCGCGCGGCAGGTGGGCGAAGAGCAGCGGGCTATCGACACCGGCGGCGCGGGCGTCGTTCAGCACCGACTTGTCGTCGTCGCTCCAGCCGTCCCGCACCCAGAGGGTGACTTCGTCGCTGTCGGCGGTGGGCCGACTGGAGGACAGATCGAAGGCGAGTTTGCGTGGCTGGCGCGAGTTGCCCTGCTGCAAAGAGACCGGCTTGAGCGCCTGCCTCAGGCCCTCACGCAGCAGTTCCGAGCGCCGGGAATTGATCCGCTGGTCATCATTGAGTACGGCAGTGCGGCGGCGGTTGAAGTCGTGGGTCCAGAGGGCACCCTCGCGGGTCTGGAGGCGGTATTCGGTTTCCACCGCCATGAGCGCACCGGTCTCGACGAGCTGCTGCAAGTGTTTGGGGATTGCCTGCTCCAACTGCTGACGGTCGGTCTTCAGATCGCTGATGAGCAGGTCCACCAGCGTTGCGGCATCCGCCCGCACGCCGTCGTCGGCGCCCGGGGTGCGGGGCAATTTGCCGATCAGGAAGATCAGGGCGCACAGGCTGGAGCGGAGCTCACCGTCGAGGGTGCCGTCGCGCTGCTTGCGGATGATCTCGTCGTACTCGCGCTCCAGTTCGCCGGAGTTGAGGAGATCGGTGGAAATCTGGTCGTAGATGAAGTCGGCCGGCACCACGGTGCCGACGGGCGCCGCCGCGGTCTGGCGCGTCGCCTCGAAGACGATCTGCAACTGGGAGCGCAACTGCGCCTTGGTGCCGGAGTGATCAGTATTGCGCAGCACCTTCTCCCAGAACCTTCTGCGGGTGGGCAGCAAGGGGTAATCGGCAACGAAGAACTGGTCGTCGTCGTGGGTGGCGGCGAGGCGGGTGTTCTGGAGGTGACGGGCCAGCTCGCCTTGGTTGGCCTCCAGGCACTTCGCGATTGTTGATTCTTGCTCGGGTTTCTTGCGCAGGACGGTCTTGCGAATGACGCTTTCGACGTCGGTGTCGGAGAGTTGCACCTTGACCGCGAAGCGGGCCTGCAGCCGTTGCAGCGTGGGTGTGGCACTGTGCAGCGCGGATTGGCCAGTGCCCACCAAGAGCAGGCGACTGCCAAGATCGGTGCAGACATGTTCGGCGATTTCCTGAACGTCGTTCGCTCGCTGAATCTTCTCGCCGATGAACTGCTGGATCTCGTCCACTACCAGCAGGGTGCAGGGAAGCTGGCCGCCGCCCCCGAAGATCTGCTTCACGATCTCCAATGCGTCATCGACGGTGGGGGAGTTGTTGTCTTTGAACTGGTCGCGAATGGCCGCTTGGGCGTTGGCCGCGGTGGCGTACTTGGGCTCGGCACTGACAAGCGCGTCGGCCAGGGGGACGGAGAGCTTCAAGCTGAGGACTTCGCGGGCGAGCTGACGATTCTGCTGCTGGAGGGCCGCCTCGACCTTGGCTTGCAGCCCGGTTGAGCGCAGCCAGAGGATGAACCTGGCCTGCGCAAGGTTCTCCGGCAGGCCGGCGGCGCGCAGCAGCAGTTGGATGAACGCCAGGCGGACGTTGTCCATGGAGCCCGCGCCGAGCGTGCCCGCCGCGGCGCGCAAACCACCCAGTGGCTTGCTGCGATTGGTCAATTCGATGAGCAGATCGGAGATTTCCGCCGGCAGCGTCACCAGCGAGCGGGCGGTGGCACCATCGGCAAAGAGGTAATCCTCCCAGAGGTAACGCAGCACCTTGACGAGATGGGATTTGCCGCTGCCGAAAAAGCCGCTGACCCAGACCGCCTTCTGCTCTTCGCGCCCCAGTCCAGCGAGGAACGCCTTGAGGATGCGCTCCATCCCGCGCGCGTATTCACCATCGCAGACAAAGTTCTGCAGCTCGAAGCGGAGCGTCTTGATCTGGCCCGGGTCGTGCCCGATTTCGGAGACCTTCGAGACGCCGTTGTTGAGCAGCTCAAGGGTGGTGGGATCACGGAAGTAGAGCGCGCGGTTCGTCACGGGTTGATGAAGCTCTCGGCTGAGGTAATGGGAACGGCCATGTAGTTGAAGCCGTCGCGGGCGTCCATGAAACGATAGACATTGCCGGCGTATTCGCCCGGGAAGAGCACCAGCAGGCGACCGCGAACGCAGTCTTCGACCCGCTCGATCAGGCTGGACACCCGCATGAAGTCGAACAGCGTCGCCAGCCCGGTGACCGCCACGACGCCGGCGGCATTGACATCCTCACCGGCCCAGGCCTGACGCACCCGCTCGACGGCCAGGTCTTCGAGTTCGCTGTTGGCGCTGAACTGCTCCGGCTCGGCGAAGATGGCTTCGCGATACTCATGGGCCGCGATCCATTGCGGCAGCAGGTCGGTGAGGTCGACAGCGGCCCAGCCGTGGTTTGCTTCCAGCGTGAAGGCTTCGAACTGCGGCAGCCGTGCCCGCACCCGCCGTTCTTCCGGCGGCGGATATACCGCAAACCAGACCCGCTGCTTGCCCGAGGTGTGGGCAGCCCAGGGCAGGCGCACCTGGCGGGCGTAGTTGGAGAGGAGGCGGTCGATGGCGTTCATGATGGCTCGAGGTGGAATTGCGCGAGCAGCGGGAAGCTCAGTTCAACGACTTCGCCCACCGCGCGCAGGTTGAGCAGTCCGGCCCGATGGGCTTCCAGGCCCATGACCCTGGCCCGGTCGGCAGTCAGATCGAGGAGCGCGCACCAGGGATTGGAAAATACCGCCGCACCGTGGTAGCCGGCGATACTCCCCAAGAACAAGGCCAGGGTGACGGCCGCTACTGTCGGCTTGACGCGCCGGCGGGTCTTGTTCGCGTGACCGATGAGGTGCCCGGACTGGGTCCAAGAGGAGGCGGCATTGCGTGCGACCCGGTTCCGGCTCGGTTCTGAATACTGATCTGGAAACGCGGTTTCCAGTGCTTGTGCCAGGCTGGCCGTTTCAACTCGTTGGCCCTGCGTTGCGTCCATGACCTTTGGGGTGGTGGCCCGGAACAGTGGATCACGCGCCCAGGCCACCTGAACGGCCAGCAGTGGCAGGCCCGCGGCGTCGCTGGTGTGAAGCTTGCGCAGGAGTCCGAAAATGGGTCTGGCCTCGTCGAGCGCGTATAGCTCGCGCAAGTGACGAAGCGATTTTTGCCTGGTACTGTCCGTGTCCTTGGCCAGCACGTTGCGCTGAAGAATGGCCTCGCGGTAATCGGCGGCACTGGAGCCGACGGCAACCGCCGCCAGCACCGCGGCAAGCTCTGTCAGCATCATGGTCCGGCTGATATGCGCCCCGCCGGGAGAGAACTTGAGGCCGAAGGTCTCCAACGCTCGGGCGGTCGCGGGAAAGCCAGGTGAAAAGAGGCTGCTGGCTTGCACTATTCCTCGCCGGTGACAGAAACAGGAGAGCGGGGAGAGTTTACGCGCGATGC
>Ga0247844_1006884_pt1 | contig 13314 bp, 9 predicted proteins | sample LaCtaG_FD_192421 | JGI IMG/M metagenome (GOLD analysis project Ga0247844, IMG submission 192421) | Freshwater microbial communities from meromictic Lake La Cruz, Castile-La Mancha, Spain - LaCruzMarch201714.5m_1 | ecosystem: Environmental > Aquatic > Freshwater > Lake | place: Spain: Castile-La... | reverse complement strand
GGCTTCTGGGGCGAGGCGGGTTTGGGGGCCGGCGCATGGGGTTTTTTCTGCGCAACGTTTGGTCCGGCCTTGGGTGCCGGGGCCGGCTTGGCGGCGGCCTTGTTTGCAGGTTTCTTCTTGGCCAAGGGAGCTTGGCTCTTCGACGGGATGGATTTGGTTTTCAAGCAGCGTGCCGGTTTAGCCCCCTCACTGAGAGGGCTGAAGACCTTCCGCTACACGGATTTTCAGGTCAAGAATTAGTTTCTGAATTTTCATGCGTTCGCCGGCGGGAAGCCCGGGCCGGGAGAGCTGGCTTTTGAGCCCCTCGATTTCGCGGCCCAGGTTCTGGGCGTGAAGCCCGCTCATGGTCTCCCGCGCCAGGGCCACGGGATCGGAGGCCGGGCGGGAGAGGTCGATGGCGGAAAGCGCGCGTTCGGACGGCCCCCCGAAGGAGCCGAGAACGGCCGCAAGCGCCAGGGGGTCGCCGTCGGCAAAGTCCGCCCGGCAAATTTTTTCGAGGAGGCCTCCTTGGGGGTCGATGCCGGAGCAGTCCTTTTCGCGAAGCCATTCCCGGACGTCGCGGCTGGTCATGGCCAGGCGGCAGAGGATGAGCATTCCGGGGCTGAATACGACGGTTGCGATTTCGGCGGCGGGGTCGTCTTCCGATCCGGGGTCCTCGGTGCTGGAGGGGGCCTTCATTGCGGACCGGATCGCCTGGTGCGGGAGCCCGAGGCGTGAGGCGAGGCGGCCGAGGAGGGCCTCGCGGAGCGGGGCGTCCTGAACGAGGGCGAGGGGAGGGCCGAGGCGCCGGACGAGGCGGGATTTCCCGGCGGGGTCGCCCAGCTCGCCGGCGGCCTCTGCTTGCGCGGTGGCGTGGTCAAAGAAGTCTTTCGCCTGGGAGACGACTTCCAGAAACGCTGCGGGTCCCTTCGTGCGGATGAGGGAGTCGGGGTCCTCGCCGGCGGGGAGGGACACGACGCGGACAGCGAGCCCCTGGCTGAGGAGTGCAGGCAGCGAGCGTGCGGTGGCCTGCTGGCCGGCCTTGTCGGAGTCAAAGCAAAGGAGAACGGTCTCCACGAAACGCCTCAGCAGGCGGGCCTGGTCTCCCGTGAACGCCGTCCCTTGCGGAGCGATCACGTGCTGAACGCCAGCTTCGTAAGCCGAGATCAGGTCGAGCTGCCCCTCGCAGACGATGGCCGCGTTGGCCTCGATCAGTGCGCGCTTCGTCTTATCCAGGCCGTAAAGGATTTTTCCCTTTGTGAAGAGGGGTGTCTCCGGCGAGTTGACATACTTGGCGGCCTTGGCATCGGGGTCGAGGACCCGTCCGCTGAAGGCGACGACCTCCCCGTAATCGTTGCGGATCGGGAACATCACCCTCGCGCGAAACCGGCTGTAGAGGGCGCCGCTGCCCTCTTTCGATGAGGCGAGGCCGCTTTGGGAAATCTCTTCGGGGCTGAACTTCCTGCCCGCCAGGAACTCGAGCAGAGCATCCCAGGAATCCGGCGCGTAGCCGAGCTGCCAGGCCCGGGCGATCCCCCCGTCGATGCCCCGGGATTTCAGGTAGTCCCGCGCAAGGCGCGCGTCGGGCGATTTGAGAAGGTTTTCGTGGAACCACCCGGAGGCTTCGGCATGAAGGGCGAGGAGCCGCTGGCGGACCCCTCGCTTGCGATCATCCTCCCCGCCGCCTTCCTCCTCCACCACCGGGATCCCTGCCCGCTGGGCCAGCCGCCGCACGGCTGAAGGGAAATCCACATGCTCGTAGTCCATCACAAACCGGAGGACGCCCCCGCCGGCCCCGCACCCGAAGCAGTGGAAGGACTGCCGCGCAGGGTTGACGTGAAACGAGGGGGACTTTTCGCGGTGGAAGGGGCAGAGCGCCCGGAAGCTGGTGCCCGCCCGCTTGAGCGGGAAATACGAGCCGATCACCTCGACGATATCATTCGCCGCGGTGACGCGCTGGATGGTTTCCTCTGCGATGAGCCCCATGGCGCCAAATTACCTTGCGGCACCGCCCTGGGCGAGGGAGATTCGCTCCAGTGAAGCGAATTCTTGTGCTCATTGCGGTTTTGGCCGGGGCCCTCTGCGGCCGCTCGGAGGAGCCGGTCATTGCCCGCGGCTCCGTCGTGGTCGTGCCCGTCAAGGATGCCATCACCGAGGCGCAATTCTTTTTTTTGCGGCGGGTGTTGAAGCAGGCCGAGTCGGCCGGGGCCTCCGCGCTGGTGTTTGACATGGACACCCCGGGCGGGGAGCTGAAGGCAACCGAGCGGATTGTCCAGATGCTCTCGAACAGCCCCCTGCCGGCCTACACCTACGTGAACACGAATGCCGGGAGCGCTGGGGCGCTGATCGCCCTGGGCACCAAAAAAATCTTCATGGCCCCGGTGAGTGCGATCGGGGCGGCGGCCCCGGTGGTCAGCTCCGGGCAGGAAATCCCGGCAACGATGAATGCCAAGATCGTTTCCTATTACTCCGGCTATTTCCGCAGCGTGGCCGCGCGGAACGGCTACCACCCCGAGCTCGTTGACGGGTTCATGAATCTGGACAAGGAGGTCAAGATCGGGGACGAGGTGATCAATCCCAAGGGGGCCCTTCTCACCTTGAGCGCCCAGGAGGCGGTCAAGGACATCGGTGGCAAGCCGCTCCTGGCCTCCGGGATCGCCGGCGATATCGACGCGGTTTGCCGCGATGTCTCGCTGGACCCGTCAGCCCTCGTGCGGGTCGAACCCTCCGGCTTTGAGAAGCTGGCCCAGCTCATCACGACCCTGGCGCCGCTCCTGCTGGTGGGGGGGGCGATCGGGGCCTACATCGAGTTCAAATCTCCGGGGTTCGGCGTCGCCGGCGTTCTTTCGGCGATCTGCTTCCTCCTCTTCTTTACCGGGCATTACATTGCGGGTCTGACGGGGCTCGAGGTGGCTGCCGTCTTTGCCTTGGGGCTCCTCCTTGTGCTCATCGAGCTGGTCCTCTTCCCGGGGGTGATTGTGGTGGCCGCGCTCGGGACGGCCCTGATGTTCGGGGCTCTCTTCTTTGCGATGGTGGACTTCTATCCTGCGCAGCCCGTGAGCTTTTCGTTCGCCCTCCTGGCGCGCCCGATGATCAACCTGGGAGTCGCCATTGTTGTCTCGGTCTTCCTGGTGTCCCTCCTGGCGCGGTTTCTTCCCAGCCTGCCGGTTTTTCGAAGGGTGTTTCTCTCGGCCCAATCGGCGTCCGGCCCCTCGCTGCCCCTCCTGCCCACCCTCGCCAATGGTGTCTCCGCCGGCGAGACGGGCGTCGCCCAAACAACACTTCGTCCAGCCGGCAAGGCGCTCATCGGCCAAAGGCTCGTGGATGTCGTCACCGACGGACAGTTTATCGAGCCGGGAAGCGGGGTCCGCGTCCTGTCGGTTGCCGGCGACCGCATCGTCGTCGAGCCGGTTTAGCGCGCGGCCCCGCCGGCCGGAATGTCAAAGCGGGATGTGCTCCCAGGTGACATCCCCCTCCGGAGACAGCGTGAGCCAGGCAAACCCGGGAGGAGCCCCCTTGTTGGCCTTGCCGATCGTCCCCGGGTTCAGGATGCGCGTGGCCCCGATTTTTTCGTCGCGGGGAACATGCGTGTGGCCGTGCAGGAGGAACTCCACTGCCGGCAGGATCCGCGGGGCAATGTGGATGAGAAAAAACCGGTGGCCGGCGCGGTCGAGCGTCAGCGTCGCGGGGAGGTCGAGCCCGAAGTCGTTGTTCCCCAGCACGGCGAAAACCGGCGGGCCGATTTCCCGCACCGCCGTGAGCGTGGACAAATCGCAAACATCCCCCAAGTGCCAGATCTCGTCGGCCTGCCGCAGATCGGGAAGGATCCGCGAAGGGAGGTGTCCGTGGGTGTCGGCAATGACGGCAATTCGCATAAGTCCATGAATCTGACGGAGCGGGCGCCATCCCGCAAGCCGCGACTCGCCAACGGATTTTTGCGGGTTAAGGGTTGCGAACGGGCGCGAAACTTGCTTATTAAGCCACGAAATACCATTTCTCATGCCGAACCTCACCAAACGCGATCTTGTGATGCAGATCAGCAAGGAAACCGGGCTGACCCAGCAGGAGGTCTTTGCCGTCATCCAGCAAACGCTCGACCAGATCACCGACGCCCTGGCCTCGGGGCAGGACGTCGAGCTGCGCAACTTCGGCGTGTTCGGGGTTCGCCTCACGAAGTCGCGTGTGGGCCGGAACCCGCACAAGCCGGAGAAGGATGTCGTGATTCCTGCGCGCGCGACGGTCAAGTTCAAAGCCGGCAAGGTGATGCGCCAGCGCGTGCTCCTGCGGACGGACGAGCTTCGGGCATCCAAGAAATCGTCCGACCTCTGAAACCTTCCGCCTCTCCCCGGTCCGAAGCCATCCGGATCCGCGGTGCCCGCCAGAACAACCTGCGCGGCATCGACGTGGACCTGCCCCTCGGCAGCCTGATCGTCGTGACCGGGCCAAGCGGCAGCGGAAAATCGAGCTTTGCCTTTGATACCGTCTATGCGGAGGGCCAGCGGCGCTACGTCGAGACGTTCAGCCCCTACACAAGGCAGTTCCTCGACCGGATGGACAAGCCGCAGGCGGACCTGATCGAGGGGATCCCTCCCGCGATCGCGATCGAACAGGCGAACAACGTCCGAACCACCCGGTCAACCGTCGGCACGATCACCGAGATCAACGACTACCTGAAGCTGCTTTTTCCGCGCGTCGCCAAGGGGTTCTGCCCGTCGTGCGCGCGGGAGGTCAGGCCGGAGTCCGCCGCATCGATCGTGCGCGCGGCCACCGCCCGCTTCCGCGGCCGCCCAGTCCTCGTGACGTTCGGGGTCCCGGTGCCTGCCGGCACGAAATCCGCCGACTTCTTTGCGTTCCTGCAGCAGCAGGGGTATCTGCGGGTTTGGCTTGGCGGGAAGATCGTCCGGACCGACGGGCCTCCCCCGCCCGGGCGCCTGCCCGCCCGCGTCCCCGTCGTGCAGGACCGCATTGCGGTTGAGCCTTCCCAGCGTTCGCGCCTGGCCGAGGCGGTCGAAAACGCCCTGCGCCTGGGTGCCGACAAGATCGCCATGGTGGATGCCGATTCCGGCGAGTCGCACCCCTTCTCCTCGGGCTGGCACTGCGCCCACTGCGACCAGGGGATCCGCCCGCCCAGCCCCGGACTCTTCAGCTTCAACAACCCCCTCGGGGCCTGCCCGGAGTGCCGCGGGTTTGGCCGCATCATCGGCATCGACGACCAGCGCGTCATGCCCGACCGCTCGCTCTCGATCGCCCAGGGCGTCGTCAAACCGTTCCAGGGCGGCCAGTCGCGCGAGTGCCAGGACGACCTGATGCGGCACGCCGTCCGGAACGAGGTCGATGTGCATGTCCCCTTCGAAGACCTGCCGAAATCCGACCAGGACTGGGTGATTGAAGGCGAGGGGGGCGGGCAGGACGCATGGGAGAGCGGCCGGTGGTATGGGGTGCGGGGCTATTTTTCCTGGCTGGAATCGAAGACCTACAAGATGCACGTGCGGGTCCTTCTCAGCCGGTACCGCAGCTACCAGCCGTGCCCGGCCTGTAAGGGCGGGCGCTTTCAGCCGGAGACCCTGAACTACCGCATCGGCGACCTGACGATTGCCGACCTTGCCCACCGCCCGGTCAGCGGGCTCTCCAAGGTTTTTGCGGAGATCCGGCTGCCGGAATCCGACGCGAGCGCGCAGCTTGTCCACGGGCAGATTGCCTCCCGCCTGCACTACCTGGAGGAGGTCGGTCTCGGCTACCTGACGCTGGACCGTCCGACCCGCTCGCTTTCGGGCGGGGAATTGCAGCGCGTCAACCTGACGACCTGCCTCGGGGCCTCTCTGGTGAACACGCTGTTCGTCCTGGATGAGCCCAGCGTGGGGCTGCACCCGCGCGATACGGGGCGGCTGCTCCATGTTCTGTGCGCCCTGCGGGACAAGGGGAACACGCTCCTTGTCGTCGAGCACGAGGAGGCGGTGATCCGCACGGCGGACCACCTGGTGGATATCGGGCCCGGGCGCGGGGCGCAGGGCGGCAAGCTCCTCTACTGCGGGCCGGCGGCCAATTTTGCATCGAAGGAATCCCTCACGGCCGACTACCTCGAGGGGCGCAAGGCGATCCCCGTTCCCCGCAAGCGCAGGAAACCAAAAAATTTCATCCACCTCCGCGGCGTGCGGCACCACAATTTGAAGGGCCTCGACGTGAAGATCCCGACGGGGGTCCTCTGCGCGGTGACCGGGGTGTCCGGCTCCGGAAAGACCTCGCTGGTGCGCGATGTTTTGCACCGCCACCTGGCCGGCGCCGAGCCGGGCGAGGACGAGGCGGCGGGGTTCGTCAAATCGATCTCGGGCGACGAGGACATCGACGAGGTCGTCATGGTCGACCAGTCCCCCCTGGCCCGCAGCCCCCGCTCGACGCCGGCGGTTTACCTGGGCGCCTACGACGGGATCCGCGAGATTTTCGGGACGACCCGGGAGGCGCTTGCGGCGGGGTTCTCGCCCGGGACATTTTCGTTCAACTCGGGGCAGGGTCGCTGCGAGCGGTGCGGGGGGCTGGGCTTCGAGAAAGTTGAGATGCAGTTCCTGAGCGACCTCTACCTCCGGTGCCCGGAGTGCGACGGGAAGAGGTTCCGCCCCGCCGTCCTCAACATCGAGGTGCAGGGCCGCTCGATCCACGATGTCCTCGAGATGACCGCCGGCGAGGCGATCCCGTTTTTTGAGCCGATGGACCGCCGGGGCACGATCACCCGTCCGCTCCGCCTGCTCGCCGAGGTCGGTCTCGATTACCTGCGGCTGGGGCAGCCGGTCAACGCGCTGAGCGGCGGCGAGTCCCAGCGCCTCAAGCTCGTGCACCACCTGGCCCAGAAGCGCGACGATGTCGCCCTCCTGATCTTTGATGAGCCGACCACCGGGCTCCATTTCGATGATGTCGCGCTTCTCATCAACGTTTTCCACCGCCTCGTCGCCGAGGGCAGCAGCGTCGTGGTGATCGAGCACAACCTCGAGGTCGTCAAGTGCGCCGACTGGGTCGTGGACCTCGGCCCCGAGGGCGGCGACGCGGGCGGGCAGGTCGTCGTGGCCGGCACGCCGGAGACCGTCGCGGCCAGCGCGGATTCCCACACCGGCCGGTTCCTGGACCCCCTCCTCAAGGGGCGCGGGATCCGCCTCGCGGACGTCCCGACCAAGCCGAAGCGCAAGACCCCGGCGGCCGGCGTGATCGCCGTGCGCGGGGCCCGCGAGCACAACCTCAAGAACATCTCCGTCGATATCCCCCGGGACGGCATGGTCGTGGTCACCGGGCTGAGCGGATCTGGAAAATCCACGCTGGCCTTCGACATCCTTTTCGCCGAGGGCCAGAGGCGGTTCCTCGACAGCATGTCCCCCTACGCGCGGCAGTTCGTCGACCAGATGGAAAAGCCGGTGGTGGATTCGATCGAAGGGCTCCCTCCCACCGTCGCCATCGAGCAGCGCGTCACCCGCGGCGGGGGCAAGTCCACGGTCGCCACCGTCACCGAGATCTACCACTTCCTCCGCCTCCTCTTCGCCAAGCTCGGCGTCCAGCACTGCCCGGACTGCGATGTGCCGGTCGAGACCCGCACCCCGACCGCCATCGCCGCCGAGGTCCGCAAAATGGCCGCTCGCGGGCCGGCCCGCGTCTTTGCCAACCTCGTCAAAGCCCGCAAGGGGTTCCACACCGACGTCGCCCGCGCGGCCGCAAGGCAGGGGATCGAAACGCTTCTTGTCGATGGGCGGCTGGTTCCCGTCGAGGGGTTCACCAAGCTCGAGCGCTTCAAGGAGCACACGATCGACGCCCTCGTCGGCACGCTCGAAAAGCCGGATGAAAAGACGGCGGATGACATGGTCCGGCGCGCGCTCGCCCTCGGGCGGGGCACGGCGCGGGTCGAGGACGCCAAGGGCAAGTCGTCCGTTCTGAGCACCGAGATGAACTGCCCGTCCTGCAGCCGCGCGTTCGAGCCGCTGGATCCCCGCCTGTTTTCCTTCAACTCGCCGCATGGCTGGTGCACCCACTGCCGGGGGTTCGGCGAGGTCTGGGGCGAGCTGGGGGCCGGCACGAAGGAGTTTGACTCGCAGCTGGAGGCCGAGCTCGATGAGGAGCGCCGCCACGAGGGCCTCGAGGACTCGGAGCCGCGCCCCTGCCCGGTCTGCAAAGGATCGCGCCTCAACGAGACCGCCTCCCACGTCCTGATCAGCGGCCACTCGATCAACGACTTCACCGGCGCCCCGGCCTCCGAGACCCTCACCCTCGCGTCCTCGCTCAAGTTCTCTGGCCCGCGGGCCGCCGCCGCCGCCGAGGTCATCGGCGAGATCTCCCAGCGCCTCAAGTTCCTTGCCACCGTCGGCCTCGATTACCTCGCCCTGAACCGCAGCGCCAAGACGCTCAGCGGCGGCGAGGCCCAGCGCATCCGCCTGGCCGCCCAGCTCGGCTCCAACCTGCGCGGTGTCCTCTACGTGCTGGATGAGCCGACGATCGGCCTCCATCCCCGGGATAACGACCGCCTCCTGGATGCCCTGGGCGCCCTCACAAAAAAAGGCAACTCGCTGGTGATCGTCGAGCACGACGAGGAGACGATGCGCCGTGCGGACCGCATCCTCGACCTGGGCCCGGGGGCCGGAAGCCGGGGCGGCGAAATTGTCGCCTCCGGAACCCTCCAGGAGATCCTGGCTTGCAAGGAGTCCCTCACCGGGCAATCGCTGCGCTCGCCGATGAAGCATCCGGCGCGCGGGTCCCGGAGGCCGCCAGCCAAGGACTGGGTGACCGTGCTCCAGGCCTGCCTCCACAACGTCGCCGCCCTCGACGTGAGCATCCCCGTCAACCGCCTCACCGCCATCACCGGCGTCTCCGGCTCGGGAAAAAGCACCCTGCTCCGCGGGGTCGTCGTCCCCGCCGTCCGCGAGGCCCTGGCGCGCAAGAGGACCGGGTTCGACCACTGCGCGGGCGTGACGGGCATCGAGCCGATCGCCGCCGTCCTCGAGGTCGACCAGTCCCCGATCGGGAAGACCTCCCGCTCGACCCCGGCGACCTACGTGAAGGTCCTCGACAACATCCGCGCGCTCTTCGCCACCCTCCCGGCCGCCCGCATGCGCGGCTACACGAACAGCCGGTTCTCGTTCAACAACGAGGGCGGCCGCTGCGAGGCCTGCCTCGGGCAGGGCGTGATCAAGCTCGAGATGAATTTCCTCCCCCCCAGCTACATGCCCTGCCAGGACTGCCTCGGCCGCCGGTTCAACCCCGCCACCCTCGAGGTCGAATACAACGGAAAATCCATCGGCGATGTCATGGACATGACGATCGAGCAGGCCGCAGAGTTCTTTTCCGCAAACCCGAAGATCCGGCGGCCGCTCGACCTCCTCTGCGAGACCGGGCTCGGCTACCTCACCCTCGGCCAGCCCAGCCCGACGCTCAGCGGCGGCGAGGCCCAGCGCCTCAAGCTCGTCACCCAGCTCGCCCGCCGCCCGACCTCCCTCGCCGAGGAGATCCGCACCACCCGCCGCGGAAAATCCACCCTCTACATCCTCGAGGAACCCACCATCGGGCTCCACGCCCACGATGTCGCCCAGCTCATCGGCGTCCTCCACCGCCTCGTCGACGAAGGCGGCACCGTCGTCGTCATCGAACACCACCTCGACGTCATCGCCGAGGCCGACCACGTCATCGACATCGGACCCGAGGCCGGCGCCAAGGGCGGAAAAATCGTCGCCCAGGGCACGCCGGAAAAAATTGCCGCCTCCCCCACTAGCCGCACCGCCCCGTTCCTCAAACCCCTCCTCGGGAAATAGGTCCCGAAGCCTTCCCAAGCCGCCAGGACCCTGCGGAAATAGGCGCGACATACCGCAGGCCCCGGGACTCAATAGCCCGCACCGGCTGGCAGGCGCGCCACACGCCCCAGCACACCTCCTCTTGAAAATCACTGTCAGTCGCGGACAGGGGAGTCGTTGAAGAAGTCGCTGCTGGACCAAGCCTTCACGGGAGCGCTGTGAGGTTTTCTGTTTTCCTCAATCCAAAGTCCCCACTAGAGTTCTCCCCATGAGCAAGCCAGACATCCGCTGGATTCAACGTTTCGACAATTTCAAGCGGGCCTTTGCGAGGCTCTCCGGGGCGGCAGCATTGGCGAAGCAACGGGAACTTTCGGAGCTGGAAGAACAAGGGGTGATTCAGGCTTTTGAATTTACGCATGAACTGGCTTGGAACACGTTGAAGGATTTTCTCGAAGAGCGCGGCACGAAGGTCAAGATTTACGGTTCGCGCGATGCGACCCGCGAAGCATTTGCTGCCGGCATGATCGAAAACGGCGATGCGTGGATGAAGATGATCGAGCATCGCAACGAAACCTCGCACACCTACAACGAGGAAATCGCCAACGCCATCGTCGAGGCCATCCTGACGCACTATGTCACGGAGTTTGAGGGATTCCAGCGCAGCTTTTCCGAACTGGCAGGGAAGGAACGCAAATGAACCATGGCCTTTCCGCGAATACCGTGGAGCGCATTATTTCGGTGCTGGTGCACTATCCGGAGATCGAGAAGGCGGTGCTTTATGGCTCGCGTGCCAAGGGGAATTACCGGAACGGTTCCGACATCGACCTGACGCTATTCGGCGACGGGATCAATTTCAGCCTTCTCACGCGGCTGGACAACGAGCTGGATGATTTGCTGCTGCCCTACAAGTTCGACATTTCCCAGTTTGCCAACCTCACGCACCCGGAGTTGATCGACCACATCCGGAGGGTGGGCGTGGTGTTTTACGAAAAGCAGCCGTTGCCTGCATGAACACAGCCGAAACCCAACGCCTCGCCCGCCTCTACGAGCGGAAGCTTGCCGCGCTGGACGAGCGGAAGCTTGCCGCGCTGGACGAGCGGAAGCTTGCCGCGCTGGAGGCGTTGAAGAAGTCGCTCCTGAACCAGGCCTCGATGTTTTTTGGAGATCTGAAAAACCTTCCCGCAGGGAGCTGGCCTGGAAGGGGAGGGGGCCGAGGAACAGAATTGACCCCGTGCGGGGAGGCGTCAGCATGAGGCGATGAATCAGGCTCCGAGAAAATTTCATCATCGGATTGCGCCGTGGCTTGCGATTCCGCTTCTTGTGATGGTTGCGACGGGGGTGGGGTATCGGGTTGGCAGGGCGTGGTTTGACATGTCGAAGGCCACTGGTGGGAGGCTCATGCACATCCACACGGGCGAGTGGATGGGGGCTTACGGCTCGGCGGCATGGGTTGCGCTTGTGGGGGGCGGGATCCTGGCGCTTGCGCTCACCGGGCTTTTTCTGGTTGTCACCAGCCGTGCCAAGGGCCAGCCCCGCGTGTTCCACCGCATCCTCGGGGCAACCATCCTGCTTCCCCTTGCCGCCACGGCCCTCACCGGGCTGACCGTCCACTTTTTTGGAAATGCCCTGCCCGACGGGGTTGCGGATGTTCTTATGAGCATCCACCAGGGCGGGTGGCTGGGGAAAACCCTGCGGCCGTTCTACGTTCTGCTGCTTGGTTGCGGCCTCCTGGCGATGATCGTCTCGGGCCTGAAAATGGCGCGCGGCTGGCAGAGGTTCCGCCAGCTTCGGAAGGGCTGAAATTCCGCGCGTGCAGGCCGCGCGTTCCGGTGCCACCCTTTGCCCCATGCCCGAGATCCGCGAAATCGCCGAGCGCGTGCTCTTTGCTGACACGCTGGACGAGAAGCTGCGCCCGGGCCCTCCCGATGCCCTGGATGCAATCCCCGGCCCCGCGATCGCCCTCCCGGACGCGCCGGGGCGGCCGGATGAGCTGCGCATCCGGGGCGATGGCGTGCGCGTCGCGTTCCCCGGGACCCACCACCTGGACCGGGACCGGGAGCGCGGGGTCCTCCTGCATTTTTTGGCCAACCACGAGCTGCTGGCGGCGGAGCTGATGGCGCTCGTGCTCCTGCGCTTTCCCGATGCGCCGTCCGAATACCGCGCGGGGGTCTACGAGGCGATGCGGGAGGAGCAGGCGCATGCCCGGATGTATCTGCGACGGATGCGGGACTGCGGGGTCGCGTTTGGAGAGCTGCCCGTCAATGACCACTTCTGGCGCCTCATCGCCCCCATGGCCACCCCGCTGGATTTTGTCACGCGCCTCAACCTCACGTTCGAGCAGGCCAACCTCGATTTTTCGCTCCACTACGCAGGCCTCTTCCGCAAGGCGGGGGACGAGGCGACGGCTGGCGTGCTGGAAAAAATCCACCGCGACGAGATCGGGCATGTCGGCCACGGCGTGAAGTGGTTTCGCCGCTGGAAGGACCCTTCGGAGTCCGACTGGCAGGCGTTTCGCCGCTGCCTCACGTTTCCCCTGACTCCCGCGCGCGCGAAGGGCCTGGCTCCGTTCGACGCTCCCGGCCGGCGCCTCGCCGGGCTGGACGAGGATTTTATCCGGCACCTCGAGGTTTTCGAGCACTCGCGCGGCCGGACACCGGTCGTCCACTGGTTCAACCCGAATGCCGAGGCGCACGCCCGCCAGTCCCTCGGCCTGCAGGGGGCTGGGCCTTGGCAGCCCGACAAGTCGTCCCTGTCCCTCGAAGCCGACCTCGAATCCCTCCTGATCGGCTGCTGCCGCAAGGATGACGCCATCCTCCTCCGGCGGCCGCCTTCGCTGGAGTTTCTCGCGGGGCTGAAAACCGCCGGATACGAGATCCCCGAGATCCTATCCCCGGCGGATCTCGCGGGGCGCAAGCTCGGCGGGTTCCGGCCATGGGCATGGTCGCCGGACGCTTCGCGCCTCTTTGAGCCGCATGACGGGTCGGTCGCTCGGTCGATGCCCCACGCCTGGCGCGCGCCCCTCCCGGCCCACTGGCTCTCAAAAGCCATCGGCCTCCAGCTCGAGTCCGCCCTGGGACCCCAGCCGGAAACCGGCGCGCTCCTTGACGGCGCTGAAGCGGTCGAAAAGGAGATCGAGCGCCTCCTCTCCCTGGGCTGCCAGGCTCTCCTCAAGGCCCCGTTTTCGCAGGCGGGACGCGGCCACCTGCGCGTTGGGCCCGGGTCCGACCGCGAAAAATCCCTGAGCTGGGTGCGGCGCACGCTCCGCAGCCACGGTGCGCTCGTCGTGGAGCCCTGGCTCGATCGCGCCCTGGATTTTTCCGCGCTCTACGAGGTCCAGCCCGGCGGGCGCGCCGGGCTCCTTGGATTCACGCGCATGGAGAATGACCCGGCTGGCCGGTTCCTTGGCATCCATGTGGCCCCGAAGTGGGGGAGCCTCCTGCCGCCGGACCTCGCGGCCTTCCTCTACGGCCCGGCCGGCGCCATGCAGACCTACCAGCAGGATATTCCGCAGCTCCTTCCCGGGCTGCTGCCCGGATATGCGGGCCCGGCCGGGGTGGATGCCATGGTCCACCGCCGCAGC
>Ga0247844_1006876_pt1 | contig 13328 bp, 11 predicted proteins | sample LaCtaG_FD_192421 | JGI IMG/M metagenome (GOLD analysis project Ga0247844, IMG submission 192421) | Freshwater microbial communities from meromictic Lake La Cruz, Castile-La Mancha, Spain - LaCruzMarch201714.5m_1 | ecosystem: Environmental > Aquatic > Freshwater > Lake | place: Spain: Castile-La... | reverse complement strand
CAGGATTGGCAATCTCAAGGCCCTTATCATTGCGGTCGTCACCTGGGTTTTTATCTGCTTTGGTGCCTACTTCATCACCAATGCCGCCGGCTTTATCACGGCAGCCTTTTTCATCGGACTCGTCATGGGCGGCGCCCAATCCCTGGCCCGTTCCACCTATTCCAAAATGCTCCCTGTTACCACCGATCACACCTCCTTTTTCAGCTTCTACGACGTGATGGAAAAATTAGCCACCGTAGGCGGGTTGTTCGTTTACGGATTGATAGAACAAAGCACACGCTCGATGCGCTATTCCATTGTGGCCATCGGGGTATTTTTCCTGGTTGGCCTGTGCTTTCTGCTGCTAACATTGAAAAAAGAGAAATTGACAGATTTTTAATAAATTGGATTTTTGAATTCACATCCCTCCATCTGCCATCTGGCATCCCCTGCATCTGAAGAATACCCTTATAGATCAATAGAAGAAATAAATCGGACACAATAATCGATTCGGTACCCCATTCGGCACCCGGGAAATAAAAAACCCTGTAAATCGTTGATTTACAGGGTTAAATTTGTGTTTTTGGTAGCCCGTAGGGGAATCGAATAGCTGCTTTCGTTTACCTTCAAATTCAGTTAATGTGCTATTAATCAGATTAATGCATTTTTTGGCGAAGCAAAGAAAAGCATTAAAAAGCAGAGAAAAGAACAAAATGTTTTACCAATTGTTTTACCAAGTTTTTTTTGTATTACCTTTATAGCAAAGGTTTTCGAGATGGCAACAACAAAGTTACTTTTAAAAACTGAAAAAGAAAATAAAAACGGAAAAATTCCACTTTTTCTCAGAATCATACAGGACCGGAAGCCAACCTACATTTCGTTGGGGGTCTATCTGAAACAAAATGAATGGAATGATGATGAGAAGAAGGTAAAGAAAACACACCCGAATTCAACCCGGTTGAATGCGTACATCGCAAAAAAGGTGGCAGAGGCAGAAGCGAAGATGGTCGAACTTCAAACCAAACAGAAACGACCCAGCGGGAAAAGAATCAAAGCCGAAATCATGGGAGGCGCCGCTGTGAACTTTTTTGAATTTACAAAAGCACATCAGGAGGCGATAGAAAAGGCCGGGCACATCAACATGGCCAAAAGGATAAAGTCTATTCAGGAAAAACTAAAGACTTACCTGGGTCATGAAAACCTGTTTCTCACGGATATTGATGTGGAGTTTCTGGTTAAGTTCAACGATTACTTAGCTGGGACCCTTCTTAATAAAACAAATACCATCACCAGCAACATGAAATTGATCAGAAGAATGCTGAATGATGCCATCCGCCAGGGGAAGATGAACCGGAATGATTATCCTTTTTACTCTTACCGATTGAAAAACGAGCCCACCAAAAGAGACTACCTGGCAGAGGACGAGTTGCTGGCGATTGAAAAACTAGCGCTTGAACCTGGTTCAAGGTTGGCAGAGGTCCGGGATATGTATGTCTTTTCATCCTATGCCGGGGGGATCAGGGTGTCGGACCTGCTCATGCTGCGATGGAAAAATTTTGATGGGGAGCGGCAGCATTTCAAGGTGCTTAAGACCGGGAAAGAGCTGCATATCAAACTGCCGGAAAAGGCGCTTGAAATTCTTAAAAAATATCAGACAGGGGAAAGCAAACCCGACTCTCTGATCTTCTCCATACTCCGGTCAAATATTGATTTTAACAATCCAAAACAGGTTACCGGGGCCATTTCATCGGCCACCGCCCAGATCAATGAACGGTTAAAGATCATTGCAGATAAGGCCGAGGTTGAAAAAAAGATAAGCTTTCATACAGCCCGTCACACTTTTGCCACACGCGCTCTGAGAAAAGGGATCAGGATAGAATATGTATCCAAATTGCTTGGCCATGCCACCATCAAAGAAACACAGGTTTATGCCAAGATTGTTGATGAGGAGTTGGATAACGCCATGGATGTTTTTAACGAGAAAAAGGTGGTGCCGAGGAAAAGGGTTGCTAAAAAGACTGGGACTTCAAACAAACCTATAGCAAAGCATAAAAAATAAATATTTGAAGTAATAACTTTAATAGTGTTTTAAATATTTAAAGTAATAGCTTTATATTTGCATCGATAAATTAAAGTAATAGCTTTATGAAAACACAAGAGTTGATCTTAATCCAAACCGATAAAAGGATCAGAAAGATAGCCCAAATAAAGGATGATAATCCGCCAAATGGTTGGATTTACGCAATTCGAATGGCTCTTGGAATGTCGATGCGACAGCTTGGGAAATTGGCTGAAATTACGCCACAAGGAGTTAAAGATATAGAAACCCGGGAGAAAAATGGCAATATTACACTTGCATCTTTGGAGCAAATAGGCAAAAAGCTAAACATGAAGCTGGTTTATGGTTTTGTACCTTTAGATGGATCTTTGCAAAAAATGATCGATAAGCGAGCGATTGACATAGCCACAAAAATTGTAGCAAGGACAGCAAATACCATGAAATTGGAAGATCAGGCAGTGAGTCAAGCAATGCTGAAAAAATCAATAAAGTCCAAAGCCCAGGAAATCAAACAAAATAATCTAAAGTCACTATGGGAATAAAATTGGATTACATAGGAGGCCAGACCCCTCTGGATGAAATAGAGATTTCTGGCCTGAAGATCAAGACTATTACTACTGTGGGTGAGCTCAACGAACATGAACAGAACAATATTGAAGAGGCTTTTCATTGGGCGCTTAATCGGAAAATTCCCTTAGAGACCCTGTTAACACGAGAATGGATTTTCAACATGCATTACAGGATGTTTAATAAAGTTTGGGATTGGGCCGGAGAAAAACGCACCTCAAATAAAAATATCGGAGTTGATAAATATTCTATTGACCCGGCATTAATCCACATGCTCGATGATATAAAGTACTGGATTGAAAATAGAACTTTTGATCCTGTTGAAATTGCAGTTCGATTTAAGCATAGATTGGTGTCAATCCACTGCTTCCCAAATGGCAATGGACGACATGCGAGATTATGTGCTGACCTACTGATAAAGCAATTGACAGGGCAGGATGGCTTTACCTGGGGAAGTCATAATAGTCTATATCAGGAAAGTGAGTTACGGAGCGCATACATCACTGCTTTAAAGAAAGCTGATACCGGTGATTACCAGCCATTAATTGAGTTTGCTGGTTCTTAAGAATTCTCAATCGATTATAATCTATATTTTGGCAGTAACGGCATCTTACTGCCGATTTATAGAAATTGTTTGAATTACCTCCGGTTTCTCAGGAAAAAAAAACCAAAGGCCAGTAATGCAATTAATCCGGAAATGAGCCAGGGGATGGCTGATATAAGGTTGTCAAGTTTATCGGGGCGGACAATCTTAAACTTTTCGACCGGGAATCGGCGATCGATATAGATGGTATCGGCCTTGCATTTTCCACGAACGAATAAAGTATCATGAAGGCGATGAATGGCCACCTCAAGCCGGTCTTTATGGATATATATGGTGTCATGAATGCTGTCGATATTCAGGATTGTATCGGCTTCTGCCTGGGGGATGGGTATTGTGTCAAGGATAAACAGAGTATCGGGGGTCTTAAGTTCTGGGTGAAGAGCCAGGAGGCGATTGAGGCGATGGGTAGGGGAGCAGGATGCTGAAAGCAGGATGAGGATTAGGATTGAGAGGATGGTTTTCATAGGTGGGTTATTTGAATTTTGAATATTGATCAACGAAGCAAGAATTTAGAACTGCTTATAAATAAGCGTTCAGCCGGTTGTACCAACCGCGTTCGAATCGACTTTGGGTTGGATCCTTTTTGATAATGTTCATAATGAAGGCAACCCTGGAATTGTAAATCTGGATGAGGAATTGATAAGGGTTTACACGATTCACTGCTTTCAGGGTTACCGGTCCAACAATGCCATCGGCCGGAACACCAAGAATTCTTTGTGGGATGATGATGCCCCATTTCCCGCTGCACCAGAGCCAGTCGACCAGGATATCGGCTACCTTCTGATTTTTGATCTCATCGGCGTGCCAGCGATCCCAGTAACATTTTTCGAGTACCAGCATGGCGTCAGCAGGTGACAACAGCCGGATATCGTCGATATCGATATCGGAATCACCGTCTTTATCATACCCGACTTTACGCCAGATCGAAAGGGTTATCCCCCGGTTGGTGGGGCCCCCATGATCGATCGGATCATTTGCAAACAGTCCTTCACTGAGGAAGAGCTTTGTTGCGAGATGATTAATGTTTGCCATGAGATGAAATTCTATAAGGTGAAAAGTGAACTATAATCTAGGAAATGATTAAAGCCTGGAGGTGATCTTCAAGACAGTGTCCCGGACGTAAATGAGACCGAGGATGGTGGGGAAAAAGGCTGAGAACTCACCCAGAGTGATGATTCTCATAAAAAGCAGAACCACCGCAAGGATTAATAGTATGATGCCAAGGGCGGTGGTTTTCCAGTTGTTAAAAATTCGCACTTTCATGGTTATCTGTTATTTCTGAGGTAAATCTGAATTTCATCGATGCGTTTGAGGATCTCCTTGGTGTCGGCTTTAATGTCGGACCTGATGATGTCGAAGTTTCGGGTGTTGTCTGTCTTATGCAGTAACAGATCCTGTTTAAGGTTGGTGATCTCCACATTCAATTCGGCCAGGCGGATTTCCATATGAACCCAAATAGAGATGATTGCCAACAGGAAGGTAAACAGACTAATTGCCTGTGCAAGCGGCATTCCCAGTATGTTCGATTTCATTGTCATGGCTTATGGTGTATTATTGATTTGGGAATGGTAAAAAAGATGCCCCTTTTCGTTTGAGCGGGGGCACCTTGAAAAATTATTGAACAATACTGGCTGCATCACCACCGGCTTTAAACTTGATGATCCCTTTCGGACCACCTGCGATGGTTTGCGAATAATCAAGGGTCAGCACATGAAGGGCTGTTTGGGCGCCCACCCAATCGGCCGGGACATTGATCTCGGCTGATCCGGCAGAACGGAGTTCGACATCAGGAAACAGAATCACCTTGTTGGTGGTGCAGTTGATCATAATGAAGGTGATCATCGACGCCAGTTCATCAGGATTAACCGTGTTCGGATTCCAGCTGAAGTCAATCACCTGGTCGGGCAGTGAAGTCAACACGACGTTTGAAATCGTACTTCCTTCAAAATCACATAAAATGATCTTGGTGTGGTCGAGTACCGGAGGATCGCCGGTAAAGGCGTTCTTCACATTAATACTCACAATTTTGTTGAATGGGGACATTTTCTTCATCGTTCCGGCATATACTGAATTGATGAGGGGTAGAACCTGACGGATCAGGTACACAATGGTCGAAAATTTGGTCCGTTGGGTGGACTGGCCGATTGTGTTAGGATTCTTCACTCCTGCAGGTTTGGTGCGCATGGTATTCATACCAAACTGTTTGGAGAACACGGCAGTTCCGAACATTTTGCGGGTCCTGCCTGTGATGGGGTTTTGAACAATTGCCATGGTACAGCGTTTTAAAGGTTAATACTGAATTAGTGGACTTGGTACGGACTTGATACGGGTTTTGTACGGACCGAATGGGCACAAAGATACCATCAGAAGAAGATAATATTATCATAATGCATTGAATATCTATGCATTATGAATGATTATACATTCCTTTGCTCTGGTTTACCTGATGAGAAAACGTTGGCGGAACTTAAGAAGACAGGAAGGAGATCAATGGTCTTGATAACGATCACGTAAAACCGGAAGGTTAGTCCGGATATTTCAACTTGATAAAATTGAGATGTAATGCATTTCATTAAACAAAACTCCCCGCTGGATGGCGGGGAGGAAGCGCGGATGAGATCAATGCCTTTTCCGTTTGTGCCTGGTGGATATCTTGTCGGTTTCCTTCACTGTCGTTGAAGGATGTCTTTCGGCAAATTTCCTTGTGGTATACTCACCATTGTCGGCACGACGGTACCGGCTTTTCTTTTTAATTGTTGTCATGGCTTTGAGTTTTAAAATGGATGAATGAATAAACATGTCCGGCAAAGATACTTGCGTTCAGATCGATCCATTCAAAATCACCTGATTGATAGCTGTTTATGCATCCGGTTGCATTGGAATGATCCCCGGGATCATGGATACTCCGGTAAGAGGTTAAAATTGAATGAATGATTTATTTTGGTGGAAATAGAAACCCGCAATAAATCAAAATCTTAGGCGCCCTATACCGTAGTAAAATTTGCAGCGCAAGGCTGCTGGTCATTTTTTTACCCCAAAAAAATAAATACTAAAAAAAATGACGGCACCCAGCGGGCTTTGGCCTTGCGCTGCAATATTTTACGCAGGTACCTTTGAATAAGATTTGGATTTTTAACGCTTCCGACATGGCGAATGAATGACGGCATACTGGCCCACAGCATGAACGCGAAGGATGAGCGTGAAATGCGGTGGGGAAAATGGCCAGATAACCGCGGAACTCAATAAACCAACCGGCGTTTTTTCAACGCGGGTTGGTGGTGGTGAATGACAGCATACCATGGGCACGCCAGGAATGCGAGGAACGAGCATGAAATGGGGTGTCCAACGGGGCTGGCAAACTGGATTTGATAACAAGCCAACCGGTACCATTTTCGGTACGGGTTGGGGATGGTGAAGGCCTGCTGACCAACTGCCACTTTATGAGACCGAGGGACGAGGGCGAAATAAGGTGGCAGGAGCTAGCTGGATTAATGAAATACTTACTGACATTAACCGGCCACGCACTACAGTGGCTGGTTAATGGTGACGAATGTTTGTTTACCTGCTCAAACTTCTTAAAAGGCAATGCATTTACCGGTGCTGGAAACAGGAAAAGGGTTGGTAGTAACGCATTAAAGTAACTTTTATGGAGGGTGAGCGGAGCGCTCTTGACATGTACCGCTGGTAATCAGTATTGAAATTGTTTTAGGGAAATTGGTGCATGGCAAGGGCGCGTAGTGAAACCCGGAATAACAAGTTATCTTTAATGGGTTACAAATCGAGGTAAAAATGCTTTGCCGTCACTCGTTGGACTGAGCAACCCCGATTGTTGGATTAGCAGACTGGGCAACTTGCTGTACCCGAATGGAGGTGGATGCCGCTTTTCAGGCATCCGCCGGAATGAGTGGTGCAGTATGTTGACCAAACAGGATTTGCGGCAGGAAAAAGATAACTGATGCCTGCCGCCGTTTTTTCTTCAACGGGGGCAGGCAGTGATGAATGATGGCGTTCCTATGCTGCCGATAATTTCAGGTCAAGGGCAATGAGCGGCGGGGATTGGGCTGCATGAGGTAATTATTGAAATGTATAACCCATCAGCAGCCCAAGACCGTGCAAGCCGTGAATGGTATAGACCGATAATGCAGGCAGCAAACTCAAATTGCACGTTATACTGGTACCGGAAACAGATGGCAAAGCACCCACTCAAACCTCTCGTGCTACTAACGGGGATATTTAACATAATTTGGTTATAGGACAAGGCACACCCGAAAAAATAGATATGCAGTGCCTTGTACTATAACATCATGTTATGTTAATATAGCCCCTCTCGGCCTGCAAAGTGAAGAGAAATATTGGCAATTAAGGATTTAACCAGACCTGGGTAGACTGTAAACCGGAAAATGTGATTGCAAAAGAGAATAATAATTTGGATATCAGATCACTGTGAATGTGGCATTTTAATAAATTTGGAGTCAACCTTAAGAAATTTTTTAATATTTGGACTGAGCGTTAGAAGGGTAAACTATTAAAATTGTTGTGAATGAAAATATAAGGATACTTTAAACCCATTTAACAATGTCCAAACAAATTTTTTACTTGTAATTCATAATTTTTTTTTAACTTTCCGGCCTATTCCTATTTACGGCTTTAGATTTCCCAATCATAAACTAAATTAAGGATTGTGGACAATTTGCGAAATTATCTTCTTCCTCTCAAAACTTCAAAAGTTAAACCTGCAAACTTTTTTAACACAAGTAGTGATATGAGAATAGGGGATAGCGTTATTCCTATTGCGGTTTGTTTGATTACAAGAATAATGAATGACTCTGCAATAGAGTAGCGGAGTATCTGCGGGAATTATTTCTATTCACCGCAAGCGGCGGGGAACTAACCCCAGAAGAGATTAGAAAGTGCTTGACATAATGGCATTTATTCGTTTAACCACAGAAATTAGGAACGGCAATGAAAGTAAAAATTATCATCATTTTTCTTGTAGTTGGTGGCTTATCTATTGGTGGGTATTATTATTACGAACACAATTATATAGAAACATTGATGCTCTCAGAAATTGTAGGCCATTCCGATAATCCAATGGTAAATATTTTGGTTAACGCAGGAGATTTTGATACAGGATTAACCAGACATGACATAAAGCAGTTAAAAGATAATAAAGATTACTGGCTTGCAAGAATACAAGAAGTTAATGCTATTGAAAACTTTGATCTTAAACAGCAAGCAAGTATAAAACTACTGTCTGATATGATGGAAGACCCAACTTTAAAGAAAATTCTTTCAGGAGTTTTAACATTTGGAACTAGCACCGCATTCGGTTTATTAGAAATTCTTTTATAAACAATGAAACTTAACTATTATGGCTAATAATCACATTATTATCGGATTAGGAGGAGTCGGTGGAAACGTAATTAAAGTTTTCAGGCAACAAATCGTCGACAAGTATGGAGATATTAATGGAGTTGACGCATTAGAAAATATTGAATTCCTTTATATCGATAGCAAGCAAAGCGAGTTTGCTGATGAACAATGGGAATATCAAGGAAAAAGCATTAAACTTAATGGGCATAGTACTCTCCCAATGAGAGCCGGTATACTAAACGAGAAACTTGAAAATCGTTCAAACAGACCTGCTTTCTTGGGCAAAGATGAAGATTGGGGTGATCTGCGAAATGATCGAGATTTAGCAACAAAAGCTGGTAATCAAATGAGAAGGCTTGGCAGGGTAAATCTTATAGACAACATTGATGAAATTGTATTACGAGTTAAAAAAATGCAAGAAATTCTTTCTGCAAATAAACCTCAAGCTAACACACTAATACATATTGTAACGGGTTTGGCTGGTGGTACAGGTAGTGGAAGCATTGTTGATATTACGGCACAACTTATTAAAGCATTTGAAGAAGGCAGTATTGATGTGAAGATTAACTTGTATCTTAAACTTCCTGAACTTTCAATACCCCAAGGTTGGGGGGGAGTATATGCAGGAAGACTGCAAGGAGTATCATTTTATCAGTTGAATGGTTATGCCGCATTAAAAGAGATAAATGCCTTGGCTAATGGATATTTCTTTCCTTATGATATTAAAACAAAAAAACTAAGACTAAAAACAGACAAACTTTTACAATCAGTCTACATAATAACTGAGAGAAATGATGCAGGTGTAACGTTATCTGACGTGATCTCACCAATGGCATCCTTATTATTTTTGAAAACGATTACCAGCAAGGCAGATGTCGCTATAAATGACAATCTTTCGCTTACACAAATTTTAGAGGATTATATAGATGCAAACGAAAATACAACCATAAATCCCGCTTCATGGTGGCAGTTAGCCGCCAAGTATGCTATTCCTGGCATATATAAAATAGGAGTTCCTAAAGTTCAAATAAGAGAAAGCTTTGCTTATTTATTGGTACTACAAGCATTTAATAAATTACTTTATAAAAACTACGACGCAGTAGGCGTCGGAGGCTATCTTGGGAATCCCCCAGCAATTAATGAATCTAAAAAAGAGACAAATCAAATACTTACAAATTTACGTTCAGCTCTATTGGATGAGTGGTATCTAACTTTTGATTATTTAGTATTAGATGAGCCTATGCTTGATTTGGAAAGAATTGGTCTATTGACAAAAGATAGAGATGACTATTCCTTTAAGTCTGCGTTCAAAAAAGAATATAGTAAGCAATATCAGCTAATTTATCAAAATAATATTTTCAAAGGAAAGCATATTGCAGATAAAGAAAAGATGAAATGCCTTCAAATGGCAATTAATGATTTTTTCAATCGAGATTACAAGGCACTTGGCTATGAAAAGTATTATAATAATATGCTTGGTAATATGAGCAAAATTTCCGATTTTATCGCATATCGAATAAAAGATAAAATGTTTGGCAAAGAAGGTGGAGAAAAGTCAAGGTATTACCCATTAGAATCATACATAGATATATTAGAATGCATAGCAGATGGCTATAAAAAAAATCTTGAGACAGATTTTAAAAATAAACAGTTAGAATATTCAAAACTTATTGAGCGAAAACAAGCTGAACTCAAAACAATTAATCAAGAGTTTATAAATTCTTTTGGCTTTTTAGACATTAGTGTTTTTGACAGAAGTAAAAAAAGAGAAAAGGCTCTTCTGAATTTTAATGAAGCTATTGAAAAACTTTGGTACTACACGATTACACTAAAGGGTATAACATTTGCAATTCAACTGGTAGATGGACATTTGAAGAATGCGATATTAGATATCAAGAAAGAAATTGAAATTGAAATTAAAAAAATTGTAACCAGAAGAGATAGTCTAAACAAAGATTATTCTGACGAGATGCAGAAGTTGAATGATAGTAAGGGAGTCAAGGGTTTTGCATCTATTACAAATGACGAAGGATTAAGAAAATTTCAAAATGCATTGATGAAGCATGAAGGTAAATTCAGTGCTGTTATTTCTAGATTAGAGAATCTTATTTTCAAACATAAAGATAAAGTTCTTCAAAATATTGATAGCCTAAAAAACAAGGACTTGCCTATAATGAAGCTTGCTTATTCAGAAATAGATGACTTACTTTCAGATAAGAACTTTAAAGATTTATTAAATGAAGAGGACCAGTTTTATAATGCTCATGTAATTGAGGTACTTTTTAATAAGTTTGATAGAGATGCAGACAACCCTAAATTAAGAGATTTATTGGTTGATATTAATAAGATGTCAGCCCCCATGGCAAAGATAAATACATCAAAAAAAGGGGCTATAGAAAGAAAAAAGGAAACTATTGTTGTTCTTCCAGAATTACAGGGAATTAAGGATGGTAGTGATATAGATTCTTTTTATAAAAAGTTCAAAATAGTCGTAAAAAGAAATATAGAAAATTGTAAGATAATAGAAATATCGAACATTGAATTTAAAAACGAAATTACCTTTGCGCAATTCTACTATAGGGTATTGCCTGATATGATAGATAGTGTAGAAAAACTTAAAAAGCAATATGACGAGGTAAGAAATACACATGAAATCAGTTTTCTCATGCATACGGAAGATGTAAGCAATTTATCTGACTTAATTCCCCCAAAGTCAGCCGATGATTACAAAAATGCTTTATTACCATACTTATTGATATTAGATTCTGTTGGAGGTGGTTTTGAGTTTTACGGTGATAATAATTATTGGAAAATTTCAGAAATCGTTAATATGAATTCAACATTGAAAGGTAATGTTGCACCTTCAGAACATGACGGAGACACGATAGATATCTTTTTGGAATGTAATAATATAGATGGATTTTTAACAGTTGATTTTGATAAACTGGATGATAAAAACTCTCAAAGGGCAGAAATTCCTTCATTCATTAACCCGTTTATTTATACAGCATTTCGTAAGAAAGCGTTTTCTTATCTAAAAGATGAATCGGTTTCTGTTGCAATAATGCAAAAACTTCAAACTTTTCTGGACGATTGTCTTGTTAAAGCCAAAAAAGATTCATCTGATCCAAGATACAAGAGATATAAAGAAGCATATCTATCGGTTCAACGTATTATTAATAACCTCTAAAATTTAAATTGTGGAACATAGTAATAAATTGTATAAGTGTTACAAACCCGGCTGTAATAAAGCGGATGATTCAGACAATCCATACTTGACACAATCAGAATATGATGAGTTAATAGTAGATGGAAAGTTAATCTGTCCTGAGAATCATGAAGCTTGTGGTATTCAAGAACTAAAACCTGAAGACTACCCCAAACCACCAAAAGACAATAAAAAACTCTTTCTCATCGGGGGAGGTATACTGGTAATTTTATTAATTGCAATTGGTGGAATTTTATTTCTTAATAGAGGATCTAAAAAACTAAATAAGCCGGTGGTTGAAAATATAATTACTAAGGTTCCTGATAATAATGTAACGAAAGCGGAACCTCCCCCAAAGGAAGAAAAAAGCGTTGAAACGCCCAAAGTAAAAGTAAAAGAGGAAGATCCCCCGCCACCACCACCTCCTCCTCCTCCTCCTGCACCACCTACTAAAGGAAAACTCCATTTTCCTTATGGAGATTACATTGGTGACCTTAAAAATGGAAAGATGGATGGGCTTGGAGTACTTAAATTTACTGAGCGGCAACTAATTTCTAAAAAAGATCCCAAAAAACGCTTTGCTGAACCAGGGGATTACCTTGATGGTGTGTGGTTTGAGGGCTTCTTTGTAAATGGAAAAATGTTCAAACAAGATGGTACTCTAAAGGAAACTATTATAATAGGCCACTAAATTGATACGACTCCCAATAATTTTCTTGCTGTTTATTTGCTCTAGTGCAATCGCTCAAGTTAATTTCATTTCCAAGAGCGTTGAAAGTCTTTATTTAAAACTGCCAATTGATTGCCAAAAAGCCATAATAAATTCAGATATTATTGATTGTCATGTAAATGAAAAATTTATTAAATTAACATCAGTTAAGCATGATAATGTAATAACACATCTGGGTTTATCCATTTTCAACAGTAAATCTATCAATAATAGTTTTCCTGAATTAAATCAATTCATCGAACGGACTTTTCTTGACTATTTACTTACAAATTCTTTTGAGAAAGTTCTTCAAACAACCAAAGAGTCGTCAATTGAAATGTATTATAATCAAATGAAATATGGGAGTCCTCTGTTTAAGGATATACATATTCTTGAAGATTATTTTGAAGGAAAGACTGACTACAGCGTTAAACATGATAGCTTGTTGTATTTTGTAAAATTCACAAATGCAAATGGAGAGGTATTTCAAATCAACTTCCCCGCCAATAATACTCTTCTGACTGGTATGGATAAGGCTGAGCTGAGTGATTATTTATATAATGCTCTTACGCATGCAAAGGACTCTGTTGTTAAAGAATGGCCTGCTTACAATAATAGTTTAATTAAAGACAAAGACATATTTATCAGAAAGGGAAGCTCTATTTTTCCTGGAATAAGCTCTGATGTTTTCTATTTAAAGTATGAAGAGAAATATGTTCCTTTATTTGATAAACAATATCTTAAAGAATCGTTCAGCAATTTTTTTCTATGTTATCCAGTGAATGAGAAAAGATTAAGAATCCACATCGAATATAAAATGTACGGAAAT
>Ga0247844_1006875_pt1 | contig 13329 bp, 22 predicted proteins | sample LaCtaG_FD_192421 | JGI IMG/M metagenome (GOLD analysis project Ga0247844, IMG submission 192421) | Freshwater microbial communities from meromictic Lake La Cruz, Castile-La Mancha, Spain - LaCruzMarch201714.5m_1 | ecosystem: Environmental > Aquatic > Freshwater > Lake | place: Spain: Castile-La... | reverse complement strand
GAAGCCGGGTATAGCCAGGAGAGCGACCGGCGAAACGGGGCGCCAAAAGACGAGGAACACCAGCGGCACGATAAGAAGGTTATGACCGAGGATGATGAGGTTTTTCCACATCACGCGGGCCAGATGGACCCACAGCGGCATCTTCACCTGAAGGACAATGCCACTGGCATCCGATAGCGCGGTGCAACCTTCGTTGATCGATGAGGAAATGAAGTTCCACACGATCAGCCCGACGGCCAGGAACGGCAGAAACTCGCGCATGGGTTGGCCGAAGATTGTGCCAAAGACCAATCCGAGCGCGCCGATCATGACAGCGATGTTGATCGTGAGCCAAAACGCACCGACGCGAGAGCGCCGATAACGTGTAGCGACGTCCTGCCATCCAAGCGTGCCGATAAGATGGTATTTGCGCAGAGCGTCACCGATATCGCGAACGGCGGACGACCAGTCGCTTTGTTTTGTTGCGGGTGACGGATTGATGGTGGCGGTTAAAGACATGAGGAAAAGAGGTGAAGGACTAAAGGAAAGCCGAGGGGATGGCCGCGAGAAGGCGCAAAAGGTGTTCAGTGGTTGCCTAAGGGCTATCTCGGGGACTCGGTTCCGTGATCAGTTTTGGCTAAGGCCCGTTTGGTCGCCGCGGCGACCTATCTCGCAAAGCCTCGGTTCAAAGACTCGGCTCAGCCGGAATTAGCTGAGTCTGAGCCAGAGTCGCAGACGGAGACAGGCTGAGGGCTAAGGCCGGAGACTTGAAAGCTGAGTGGGGTTAGCGGCTTATGGCCGCGGAAGCGGGTTGCTGGTTAAAGGTGTGCCGGGGGCACAAGGCGGGAAGTGACTAAGGGTCTAAGAGCTGAAGAGACGAAGAGACTAAAAGACGAGAGCCGCAGGTCGGATTATCAGGGAACGCGTGACGGTCGCCTCACACGCGATCTACTGGCCGTTAGTGCCAGGTTCCTCACGCACAACGGAACCCAGCGCAGAACGGTCGACCACCCGCCAGCCTTCGGCCTTCAGTTGCTCGGTCTCGGTGCGCAGTTGCTCGAAAACGCGGTGCACATCGTAACCGCACTCTTTTGCGTGCTCGTCACGCACTTTGCGGATCTCATCTAGAATTTCGGTTTCCATCACGAATCAATAGACATTAACTCAGCTGGCGTGGCAACCACCGGGCAGGCAAAGCCGGCATCAGCGCAGCACTTCTCTATCCGGCGTATCGTGTAGCGGTTGTTGATGTGCCGACAATTCCAAGTAAGGAGAAAATCCATCCGATTGACTGCCGCGATGGCAATATGCGCTGCATCATCGATGGCTTGGGGAGGAATGATGCGCTCGAGAAGCAAGGCCGCTAGATTCTCTGCAGCGCCGCTCAGAGCAAGAACGGGCAGCCGTGTGATCTTGGCCAAACGCTCTTCGGCCATCGCGGCGTCTCCACGCCGCATTTCACGGATGACAATATCCGACACAAACATGTCAAAGTCGCCGGCATGTTGGCTCCACCATTGGCGGGTCGTGGATTGGTCGGCTTGTAGCCGCGGCAATTTACTGGGCCGCGCCACCAAGTAACTCGGAATTGTTGTCTCAACGTAGACGGTGGGCTTCATGATCCGCTCGTCGCATTCGGATCCTCCTTGCCAAGGAACATGGCCCGGCGGCTCTGCAGGTCTTTGTAAAGCATGTCGCGGCTGATCACCCCGAGGCGATACCGCTTGCGGCGAAGCCGTAGTTGGCAGTGTTCAGTATGCAGTTGGCAGTCAGACACAGGAAAAGAGAGGGAGAGGGCTGAAACGTGAAAGCTGAGAGCTGAGTGGGGTGAGCGGCCGAAGGCCGCGGTAAAGAGTGAAAGGTTACAGGTGAAAGGTGGAAGGTTGGGAAGCGGCTAAGGGTCTAAGAGCTTAAGAGACCAAAAGACGAGCGACTGATTCAGGAGAAGCTTTTAGCCACAGCCGACCAAAGGGAGACAGCCGGATGCGAAGCAGACGAGCGAAGCGTGCAAATGAAGGAAGATCAACGGCGAGGATTACGCCCGTTATCAGTTGATCGCTGGGGCGACCTATTTGCCTAAGGGCTATTTGGTCGCCGCAGCGACCTATCTTCGCTGCGCTACGGTTCACCAAGCCTCGGTTACGGCTTCGCCTCCGGTTGCGCTGACACGCAACACGAGCTGGGTCGCTCTCAAGAAATCAAAGAACCCTTAAGGCAAGCCGCTCACCGCAATGCCGAGGCGAACGGGAAATCAGGGTCGCCAGGATTCTCACCCGGCACATCGGCCCAACGAACTTCGCGCACGACGGCACACAACTCTTCGGCACTGAGTCGCTGACCACCCAAGGCAAGAATCCATTCGTCAGTTTCCTCAACGGTGGCCGTTGCCGGATCCAAGAGAGGCACGTAAGAAACTGCCCCGCTCTCAGTTGGCATAGTATTCGGCAATGATGCGCTCATGATCGTCTTGGAACGTTTGGATACCTAAGTGAAAAGCTTCTTTGGGACTTATCTCATCAAACCACAGCTTCTGCAAGAGACCCTTGCGATGTCCCAAGATGTCGCGGTGAGGAATTCCATGTGCAGTGTCAAAACGAGACACATCAACCCAGCTCTTAGATGTCAGCACCATCAAGACCACGGAAAACGAGTTGTATCGGCCTTTGGTCGTCGAGCGCAGCACCAGGATTCGGCGCTCAGGACTAATCCAGATGAAGAATGACGACTCAGGCATGGAAACTTAGAAGGAGCAGCCAACAGCCCAGCGGCTCTGCAAATCCTTGTAAAGCCTGTCGCGGTTGATCACCCCGAGGCGATACCGCTTGCTGAGATTTTCAACTTTGATGACGGTGGACATGTGAAGGAGAGGGATGAAGCTGGAAACCTGAGACCTGAGGGGGTTAGCGGCGGAGCCGCAGTGGGCAGTTGTCAGTGTTCAGTTTACAGCCAGAATTAGCTGAGTCTGAAAACTTGAGTGGGATTAGCGGCTTATGGCCGCGCGTGGAGCAGAACCGAAACTTGGCGAGATGGCCCCCGAGGCAAAGCATGGGGCTGAGAGTCGGAGGCATCAGGGAATGACAGACACCCTAAACCGTGTCGGTGAAGGTGCGCTCGACTTTGCGGAAGATCATCACGCCGAGAAGGAACAGGCCCAGACAGACCCCGAAGCCGATGGCCCATTGGACCAGATCCACCCCGCCGACACCAAGAAAGGCCAAGCGGAAGGTCTCGATAATGGGGACCATGGGATTCCAGACGAGCACGTGCTGCCATTTCTCGGGCACGGTCGATAGCGGATAGAACACGCAACTGGCATACATCCAAAGCTGGACGCCGAAACCAACCAAGACGGCCAAGTCTTTATAACGCGTGGTCATGGAACTGACGATGCACCCCACCCCGATTCCCAACAGCGCCATCTGCACCAGAAGAACGGGTAAGAGCAAAAGCATCGGGCCGGGATGGATGTCGGAACCCTTGAGGTAAAAGAAGGTCCAGACAGCGATGAACAGCCCAAGTTGGATCAAGAATGTCAGGAGGTTGGTGATCGCGTTGGCGATCGGCACAACGAGACGCGGGAAGTAAACTTTGCCGAACAGACCGGCATTGGCATTGAAGGTGCTGGCGCTACTGGTCAGACAACTCGAGAAGTATCCCCAGGCCACCACCCCAGCCATGTAAAAGAGAAACGGTGGTGCACCGTCCGTGGAAAGTTTGGCGATGCCACCGAATATAATGGTGAAAATCGTGGTGGAAATGATGGGCTGGATGAAAAACCAGAGCGGGCCAAGGATGGTCTGCTTGTAGGTCGCGGTGAAGTCACGCTTGACCAAAAGATAGGCCAGATCGCGGTAGCGCCAGATTTCCTTCCAATCGATGTGAAGAAGGCTGTGCTTGGCCTCGATGACCTTGGTCCATCCGGTGTCGGAGGCGGCGCCGGTGACGAGTGACGGGTTACTGGTGGAGGGAGAGGACATGGGAGCGGCGAAGCTGCAGGTGTTCAGTGGTTGCCTAAGGGCTGTTTGGTCGCCGCAGCGACCTATCTTCGCTGCGCTACGGTTGCGCTGACACGCAACACGAACGTGTTCAGGCGTGCGCGCGGAGGAACTTTTGGACCTCGTCGTGGTTTCCAAGAAAATGGAAATACAGGGATCCGTGAATGTCTTGGAAGATTAGGCGTTGCTGAAGGCCCGCGCGAGATTCGTAAAGATTCGGAGCCAAACGACGGATGCCCACGCCACCATGCAAGTGAGGGTAGCCCCAGTTAGCACGCACGGCTTCGATGGCATTGCCCAGCCTGCGGCGGTCGGGCTTGGAAAGAAGACGAAGCTGCGCGATGAGATCGGGATCGATCTCAATCGGCAAGGATGGCTTCGAGGTCGCCGTGGAACTTTTTTGCGGTCCCTTTGCGGCGGGCGGTTTGCGCTTTGGCATGAAGTCGACGGGAAACAGAACGGAGTTCGGCATTCTCAAGGCCGTAAGCACCCTGCGAACGACCAAGCAGGAATCGCGCAAAATCGGTGACTTCGGCCCGCTTCGCTGCCGGCAACGCCTCGCAAAGCTCGACGATTTCCATGGTTTCCGTGCTCATAAAAACAGTTTAGCAGAAAAGACGGTGGGGGCAATAAGGGCGGCGAAGCGCGGCAATGAGTCGCTTGGTGGCGGGTTGATGGTTAAGCACAGGGGCCAGAGGCGGGAGATCAGGGGACAGGCGACTTACGGCATGAGGCATAAGGCGGAGCCGTAGTGTCGAGTGACGGGTGGGAGGGGCGGACTAAGAGACTAAGAGCCGGAGCGAAGTGGAGACAGCGCGAGGCGCAGCCGAGGGCAAACCAAAGGACGAAGAGGCCAGCGGCTAAGCCGCAGTAGCGGGTAAACGGTAAAAAGTGAAAAGTGCGAGATGCTTATTCCAGCGGCTCGATGGATTCGAGTGGCAGTTCCTCGCGACTGCGACGCCACGCTTCCATCAACTCCTCGAGGTGCTGGCGCCGCCATTCGTTGACAAGTTGCAGCGCTTTGGGCGGAAGGAAACCCTCGTAGATGCGTCCAGTGCTGATCTCAACCAGGGCTTCATGCTCACCATAAATGGCATGAAAGTGCTCCGGTGGGTGTTCCCGGTAGTAGAATCGTATGATGATTCCGTAAAAACGACTGACTTCAGGCATGGACCGGTTCACCGGCGGTTTGCCCCGCCACCTCCAGATACGCGGCATCAGGACAAATCTCTATCTCTTCACTCCACGCGATCTGACCGTGATCGCCGATGTAAACGCCAGCAAATGCTTGCGGGTCGGCCAAGGGGGCGAAGACGCCGCGGCCAACCGAAGTCGACATGTCGATAATACCTTCGAGACCGTCGGAAAACACCACGGCAATCCTGTCATGAGGCAATGCGGAGACACGAACGGGACGTTTCATAAGGCTAAAATAACTCCGGCAGGTGGATGGTCAAGGGAGGGGCGGGTGGAGGAGTGATAAAAAAAGTGTTCAGTGGTTGCCTAAGGGCTATTTGGTCGCCGCAGCGACCTATCTTCGCTGCGCTACGGTATCAGTTGGTCGCTATAGCGACCTATCTCCGGCTTCGCCTCCGGTATCAGTTGGTCGCGTTAGCGACCTATCTCCGCTGCGCTACGGTTCACCAAGCCTCGGTTACGGCTTCGCTCCGGTATCAGTTGGTCGACATGTCGACCTATCTCGCCAAGCCTCGGTTCAAAGACTCGGCTCAGCCGGAACAAGCCAAGTCTGAGCCGGAGTCGCAGACGGAGACAGGCCCAAGCCAAACTTGAGCCGAAGTCGTAGACGGAGACAGGCTGAGGGCTGAGACGTGAAAGCTGAGCCGCAGACAGGCCCAAGCCAAACCTGATGTCAACCGGAGTCCGCCGTGGCGGACGAAGATAGGTTGTCGCAGCAACCAAATGTCGAAGGCGCGGACTGAACACTGCTCACTGAAGACCACATACTCCGCGCGGTGCGCGGCTGACCCGCAACACGGACTGAAATTCTGTATACGATGAGACGCAAATCAGGCAGCAGTGAGCACTTCGGGGTGCTGCTTGGCAATTTCGAGTAGTCGAAGCGCTGCACCTGAAGGCTGGCGGCGCCCTTTTTCCCAGCTGATGGCTGTGACTACCGGGACATTGAGCACGGCAGCAAAGACCGGCTGACTCATTTTGAGCCGGGTGCGCAGGCGTTTGACTTCGCGGGGTCCAACGCTAGGCGCAGGCCTGGGAAGCGTTGTCGTGCGCAGGGTGATTTTGCGCCGGCCGGTCACTGCGTCGCGAACGTCCTCGACGCTGCGGACGAGTTCATCGGCATTGAAGGTGTGGGCTTTCTTTTTCATTTTTCGTGGTGCTTTTTGATTTCTTCCACGGCCGCGCGCAATCGCTTCTTTTGGTCCGGCGCGAGGTCGGCAATGTCTCCCTTCGTGTAGACTTGGAAGAAGTAGATGAGCCCCGGCTGCAACAGCAGTAGGTAGATCACCCGCGCTCCCCCGCGCTTCCCCCGGCCTTTGGCAGACCAGCGCACTTTGCGCAGACCGCCGAGACCGGGGATGAGGTCGCCAGCTTCAGGCCGCGCGGCAAGGAAATGTTGGAAGGCCGAATACTCGGCATCCGACCATAGGTCCGTGCATTGCTTGGTGAAGGCAGGCGACTCAACGAAGGTCAACATGCACTATTACTATGTATCACCTTTTGCACCGGGCGCAAGGGCTGGGAAAAAAGTTCCGGAAGTTCGCATTCCGATCGGGCCGTGCGGCGTGCGGATTCAATCCAGAACGCAGAATGGGCCAGAGAGGGGTTGGCAGCCAACAGTATCAGTTGATCGCTAGGGCGACCTATTTGCCTAAGGGCTATTTGGTCGCCGCAGCGACCTATCTTCGCTGCGCTACGGTATCAGTTGGTCGCTATAGCGACCTATTTGCCTAAGTGTGGAGTTTCAGAAGGTTGTTCATGCGAGGAGGGGTTGAGAGAGTGGGTTTGATGAAAGACTCAATCCAACAACCCAACACCTCACATGAACTTGCACAGTAACGCACGGCTCACGCTGCGGAGTCGAGCCGACTTGGTCGAGGCGGTGACCAAGGAGGGGCTGACACTAAAGCGGGCGGCCGCCCGCTTCAGGGTCAGCGAGCGCACCGCGGCCAAGTGGTTGGGGCGGTTTCGCCGGGAAGGCATGGCTGGGTTGCAGGATCGCTCCAGTCGGCCTCATCTCCATCCCAAGACCACCTCGGAAGCGCAGGTGGCCGTGGTCTTGGCCTTGCGCCAGATGCGGCTGCCGGGCTTTCAGATTGCCAAGTATAGCGATCTCTCGCGGGCCACCGTCTCGCGCATCCTCACCCGCCACGGCTTGGCCAAGCTCTCCGATCTGGACCCTCCGCCACCGGCCATCCGCTACCAACGCGAACACCCCGGCGACCTTCTCCACATCGACATCAAAAAGCTCGGCCGCATCGTGCGCCCCGGTCACCGCGTCACCGGCAACAAGCGCGATCACTTTCCCGGCGCCGGTTGGGAGTTCGTCCACGTCGCCATCGATGACGCTTCACGTATGGCCTACGCCAAGATCATGCCCGATGAGAAGATCGACAGCGTCACCGAGTTCCTGCGCGAGGCCCTGGCCCACTTCGCCTCCTTCGGCATCCGTGTCCGTCAGCTCATGAGCGACAACGGCCCGGCTTACCGCTCACGGCCCGTCGCCACCTTCCTGCAAAAACTGGGCATCGAACACATCTTCACCCGGCCCTACACCCCGCGCACCAACGGCAAAGCCGAGCGCTTTATCCAAACCAGCTTGCGCGAGTGGGCCTACGCCGCCGTCTACCAAAACTCTGCGCACCGCCAACAACATCTCCAACCCTGGCTCCACCGTTACAACTGGCACCGCCCTCACACCGCTCTTAAACTCAAAACTCCTGTCCAATCCCTCAACCTTCCCATGAACAACGTGTTGAGACTCCACACCTAAGGGCTATCTCGCCAAGCCTCGGTTCCGGCTTCGCTTCCGGTTCACCAAGCCTCGGTTACGGCTTCGCCTCCGGTATCAGTTGATCGCTAGGGCGACCTATCTACGGCTTCGCCTCCGGTTGCGCTGACAGGCAACACGGGCTGGGCAATCTACTTAACCAATGGACCGACATCATACCGCGCGAACTCGCCTGGTTGCATGGCATCAATGCGCGTAACTACTGCAGCCAAGTTCTTTCGAATCGTCGCCCAGTCGTTGGTCGATAATTCGAGTATGGCGATTTTGCGATCGGACAAATTTTGCTGGTAGCGCAGGTTCTGGTCGGAGGTCACAAAGAGATCGAACTCCTGTTCCGCGAGCTTAAGAAGATCGCCGTTCTCGTATCCGCCCCAGCCTTTTCGCTGCGGGCTTGTGCATAAATGACCGGCAAGGTGTTTGGCCAGCGGCCAGGGAACACATTCGTCGAGAACGATCTTCACGCGGCCAGAAGCGCCGCTTCGGAGCGCTCCAACACCCGGCAGGCCAGGTCTTTGGTCACCGAGGGGAAGCACTCGACAAACTCCTCCAAGGTGTAACCCCGCTCGAGATACTCAAAGAGGGTGCGAACCGGAACGCGAGTGCCCTTGAAAACGGGCGTGCCACCAAGAATGTTGGAATTCACGGTGATAAGTTCTTCAGCACTCATGGAGTAAAACTACCAGATAAGAGCAGGAAAACAAGGCGCTCAGGACGCAGGACAGCCATCGGCAGTCAGGAGACAATCTTAGCCACCGATGACAGAAGATAAAAAGACGAGGATTATGCCCGATATCAGTTGATCGCTAGGGCGACCTATTTGCCTAAGGGCCATTTGGTCGCTATAGCGACCTATCTCCGGCTTCGCCTCCGGTATCAGTTGATCGCTAGGGCGACCTATCTTCGCTGCGCTACGGTTGCGCTGACACGCAATACGCGCGGTCGAGGGACAAATGGTGGGCTTACTTCGGCGAAAGTATGCGGAGGCGCGGGAAGTAGCGCCTGAGATAGCCGCGATCGATCGCGGCCAAACGATCGCATTGCACTTGTGCGTGGGCGGCGATGAGGAAATCCGGGACAAGATGCTCCCGCGGTCCTCCTTCGCGGCGGTATTTCCAATGAATACAGCCGGCCAGATGCGCCGTCTCGGGCGAAAAATTTTCATAGGTGATGGCCAGCGATTCAAGCCGCTCAAGCAGGCGCGCGCTGGAGGCGCTTCCCGGGGATAATTCCACAAAAACCACCGGGCAAACACAGAGTTGTCCGGCTTCAGCCGCGTCCCGCAGGGCCTCTTGCCAGAGTTCATGGCCCGGTTCCTTCTCTCGAATAGCGAGCAGAACCGAAGTGTCTACCGCAGTCTTCAAGCGGTGGCCACGCGGCGGCTTTTGGGCGGGAGCTTGGCCTCGCCGCGCAGGGTATCAAGGACCTGCCGACTGGACTTGCTGCCGTAGGGGTTGCGCCACTCCTTGCGGAATTTGTCCCAGGCATCCGGAGCCATGGCCTTGGACGCCTTGAGAAAAGGGGCTTCCTCATCGAACTCCAAACGGTCACCCGCGCGGAGGTTCAGACGTCTCCGCAAACCCACCGGTATGGTGATCTGACCTTTGCTGGTAAGCGTGGCTTGCATTACAAAAAAGTAAGGAAGAGCGGCAAGGAAGTCAAGGGGGATAGTCGGAGGGACTGGTAAAAAGTGCTGTGGTTCAGTTTTGGCTAAGGCCCGTCTCGCAGACTCGGCTCAGCAAAAGAAGGCAAAGGCTGGCACTTGAGTCTGAGTCGGAGTGGCCTGAACAGGACCCCAGAGTGCAGACAAAGGCAGGTTTTTAGCAACTGATGAAAGAGGATTGCTCCCAGTTTCGCTGACACGCAACACGGGATGGTTTACTCTTGGGAAGTTAAGGAACTAAGCAACCAAACAGTTCAGCGCAGCTTCGAGGCGAATGAAAAAGTCAGGGGCTCTAGATATTGCCGAAGACAGGGGGAATTTCGCGCGCGGCCGTGCGCAGGCTTTGGCCCTGTGCGCGCAAGACCGCATCCAGCGAAGCATCGTCCGTATCCGGAGCTAAAACTTTCTCGACCAACTCACGGTGCTCAGCGAACCGCGCATGATGCGGGTGCGAGGGGGAAGTCCAGTGGCGCAAGAGACGGGCGCGGGTGGATGGCTTGGCCCAAAGCAAGCGACCGTATTCGAGCCGGGCCAGATCTTGGTAACTGGCGTATTTGCCCAGGGGATTCACGGGAGTTTCTTGGCCCACTCGGCATGCAGCTTATCACGCGGTTCCCCGCGCTTCAACTTCGGCACCAGCAAATCGTCCATCGAGGGAACCAGCACCTCGAGCAGTCCATATTGTTTGCGGGAGGCGCGCTGCATCCAATCCGCCGGCATTTCGCTCAACACGGCCGAGGGCATGAGATTGACATGCCAGCCGTGACGCTTCTCGAACTCGCTGCCGATCATGGCCTCGTAACCCAAGAGCGCGACGGCATCACTTTGCGTGACCGGATCGACATCCATGCTGTTTTCGGAAAGCGGGGTATCCAGACCGCGCTGCGCCGCATGCCAGAGAAGTCCGCCGGATCCGATCAAGATGAGCGAACCGGGTTCGCCGAGCACGGACCCCCACTCTTGGAGCCACGCTTCAACTTGGCTCGGATGTTTGAGTTCCCGCTTAGGCATCGGAGAGGCGGAGGGGTGCAAGGATCCGGGCAGGCTACCGCCCTTGGTCGCGGCGGGGAGTCCGCGGGACCGGGCTGATTTTCAGAATGTGGGTTTCCGACACTTTCCTTTGCGCTGCGCCTTGTCGGACGGCGGAGCGGATTCTTGGTTTAGAGTTTCAGAAATTTCACGAGCCAAGGCACGACTTTCTGTCCTTTGCCCAGCCAGTATTTGAGGCGGTCCATGCGTTCGGCCGGAAGTTGGCGGTCATATTCCGGAAGTGATTGCATCATTTTCTCCATGCGTTGGATGCGCTCTTGCGCGGTGCGCATGCGAGGGAGAAGTTCCTCTTCAATGTAGGAGGTGGCGAAGCGGCTGAGTTCGCCGCTGGCCACGTAGTGATCTTTGCGCGCGCCGGGGGTGTAGACCGTGCGGACGGCCCCGAATTCGCGGAGGAGTTTCAGGCCTTGGCTCGCCGCGCCCAAACTCATGCCGGTGCGGGCCATGATGTCAGCCATGGCCAGCGGTTGGGCGGAAACAAAAAGGAGCCCGTAAATCTCGCCGACCGATTTGGGCCAGCCGAGCAAGCGGAGGAAATTGATAAACATCTCAATCGACTCGACCTCGAGATCCGAGAGATTGGAGGCTTTAGGCCGTGGGGCTTCGGCGAGGGCGGGCATGGGATTAGCGGCTTACAGCCGCGCAGGGAGCGTGGAGCATGGGGCTTGGAGTCAGAGAAAGCTGCGGCGGAGCTGCGGCGGGCATGGGAGGAAGAGAGGGCTGAGACGTGAAACCGGAAACCTGAGCGAAGGGGTTGAGGGAGCGGCTTAGTGGCCGCGTTGGGCGAGTTAAAGGTTAAAGGTGCTGAGGTGGGAAGGTTGGCCGCGGGCAGGAGAAAAGCAGAATCGGTTGCAGGGCAATGTTAAGGAATGCTTCGAGGATTTCAATAAAAAATGAAAGGTTTATGCTTTTGCATTACCATTACAAACGCACGGGGCCGTCTGTGCCCCTCGGCCGAAGTTTTCGAGTGAGAAAGTGGGAAGCTTTGAAGGTCACGAGTGTGACGGCGCGGTGACTTGATCAGAATTTGACCTCTTCGATGGATTCGTCGAAGAGTTTGCAACCGGGATCGAGGTAGATGGAGCGGGCGGCGTGGAGGTGTTTTTGGGCGGTTTTTTCGTCGCCCGCTTTGCGGGCGAGCATGGTTTGGGCGTAATACCAAGCGGGAGTGTTGCCGGCGGGAATGAGACCGGCGGCGATTTTACGCGCTTCGTCCTCGCGTCCGAGAGCCAAGAGCGAAAGAAACACTTTGAAGCGAACGAGTTCGTTGCGGGGTTCGAGGCGGCGGATGCGTTCGAAACTTTCCAGAGCGCCTTCCCGGTCGCCGGAAAGGAACTGCACTTCACCCAAGTTGAAGGCGGCCGGAAAGTAGTTGGGGTCGGCACGAAGGATGGTGGCAAACACTTCGCTGGCCTCCTCGTAGCGCTCGAGTTTGGTCAGGATGGCGCCGCGAATGTTGAGGGCATTGATATCTTGTGCGAACTCGCCTTTCAGGGCCCCGAGGCGATCGAGGGCGGTCTGGTAATCGCCCGCTTCAAAGTATTTGGTCGCCTGGCGCAGCACCGTGGCCACGCGTCGTTGCAGGAGCAAGGGATCGGTGGTCGGAGGAGCGCTGTTCTCCTGCGCCGCGACCGGCGCGACGGCAAACCAAAGGAAAAGCAGGCCGGCGGCCGCGCGGTTCATTTGGCGTCTCCGAGAAAGAGCCGCACCGGGTTTTCGATCGCCTCTTTGACCCGGACGAGAAAAGTCACCGCTTCCCGGCCGTCAACCACCCGGTGGTCGTAGCTCAGCGCGAGATACATCATGGGACGGATGACGACCTGGCCATCGATCGCCACGGGGCGTTCCTGGATTTTGTGCATGCCGAGGATGCCACTCTGCGGGGGATTGAGGATGGGGGTACTGAGGAGGGAGCCGTAGACACCGCCGTTGGAGATGGTGAAAACGCCACCTTGCAGGTCTTCGATAGTGATGGCGCCATCGCGGGCTTTTTTGGCGTAGTAGGCGAGGTCGTTTTCCAGTTCGGCGAAGGTTTTGCGGTCGGCGTCGCGGACGACCGGGACGATGAGTCCGCGTTCCGTGCCGACGGCCACCCCGATGTCATAGAAGTGGTTCCGCACCAGTTCGTCGCCGTCGAGGCGAGAGTTGAGCTGCGGTTCGGACTTGAGCGCGTCGACCACCGCTTTGATGAAGAAGGACATGAAGCCGAGCTTGATGCCATATTTGGCTTGGAAACTTTCCTGGAGATCGGTCCGCAACTTCATGACCGCGGCCATATCGCACTCGTTGAAGGTGGTGAGGATGGCGGCATTGCGCTGGGCGGCGACCAGTTGGGTGGAAATTTTTTTGCGGAGCGGGGAAAGTTTTTTCCGTGTGACGCCGCGTTCCTGGGGTTCGAGCGAGACAGGGGCGACGGGTGCCGGTGTTGGCGGGGCAGAGGGAGCGGCAGAAACGACCGGCGCCGGGGACCCTCCTGGCGGCGTGGCAGGCGGCGCCGCTACAGGAGCAGCTGGTTCGGGGGCTTCTTCGATCAGGCCGACCACTTCACCGATTTTCACTTCCTGGTCGGCGGGGACTTTGATCCGGACAAGGCCGGCGGCTTGGGCGGCGACTTCGGTGGAAACTTTGTCCGTATCGAGGGTGAAGAGAAGATCCCC
>Ga0247844_1006867_pt1 | contig 13337 bp, 12 predicted proteins | sample LaCtaG_FD_192421 | JGI IMG/M metagenome (GOLD analysis project Ga0247844, IMG submission 192421) | Freshwater microbial communities from meromictic Lake La Cruz, Castile-La Mancha, Spain - LaCruzMarch201714.5m_1 | ecosystem: Environmental > Aquatic > Freshwater > Lake | place: Spain: Castile-La... | reverse complement strand
AGGTTTCTTGGCATTCGTTCCAGAGTGGCGGCTTCGTTCAACTTAATGCATCCGCAACCAAGCCCCTCGGCATCCGAAGTGGGGCAGATTTGGACGGGGCTTGGTGGCGGATGCATTGCTAATAGTTCTGCGAAACTAAAAAATAAAAATATAATAATATGGCAACCGCTTTACTTGAATTACTAAAAGATGCGAGCCTAATAAAATTTTTTGCGATTGTTGGCTCAATTTTTTTCCTCTTCGGAGTAACCGGAAGGGTTTGGGGGATAAAAGAGCCGATTCCAGGGTTCGCCAAATTTCTTCTATTCCTCGTGGGTGCTCTCATGCTGACGGGTGCGGCAGTTGGCTTTGTTGATAATAAAAACCAATACTTTTCAAATAAGCAGAACGACGGTCAGCAATTGCTTGAACCCAAGCCAAATAATAACGGTAATAATCAAAATGTAAATGGGAAAAAAAATAATACTATTGGTAACACAACTGGAACTGGCAATCAGAATGTACAAGGCAACAATAACAATCTAAACAGTAATAATAAAACAACTACCATTAATTCTTCATACAAAGACGGCGACTATACAGTATATTTTACAATCAATACCGTCAATGGTGATACTGTTAAAATTAGAAAAGTAAAAGACAAAACAAATGCTGATGAAGAGAGCGATGAAGATACGAATGTTTGCCCATTGAATAATAAAACATACTACATGATGACAATGAGACCTCACTATTTCTTAAAATTCTACGATAGAAGCGGCAATGTTTATAAATTCGTTGCGTACATTAACGCCTATAATTACAATGGGACGGCAACAATTTCAGGAAAATCAATATCCTTTGAAAGTGGTAATTCAGTAATTGGTGAAGCATCACTTTCGAATAACTGCAAAATTCTAACCGGGCATTTAGATGACCACACACTAAATTTTACGCTTTAAAGGCATTTAATAATAAATCTCACAGACTACCGTTTCCCTGCCAATCGCTCACTAAACACAGATTTTTGGCAGGTAAGCAAACGTCCTGAGAAACTTAAATCAATCAAAAATATGTTCTGGAAGAAAAAAAACAGATGCCAAAGGTTCTTTACCTACGAAAAGAAAGAGTTGAATATTAGTGGTTTGTCGGCCTCTTTACCTAAGGAGGCTGGCTCTTTAACATTTTCATTAGGGCAACTTAATATTAAACCGGAGTTTGAGAAAGTAAGTGATAAACTACAAAATTTAGATTTACTTCAATTTACCCTTTGCCAAGAAATAGCAAATTTGGATGAGGGCCCTAAAAAGCAAGAAATTATTGTTAACATCATAGATATCAAATTGGAAATGATGCTAATGGCACAACATCCAGAAAGGTATGAAGATGATTTAAAAAAAAAGTAGACACTGATGGAGACAGAGAAATTTATGAAGTCTACATCAATACTATTATTGAAATAATAAATGCGAACAATTGGAAAAACTGGACTTCAAGTATATTTTCTGGTGGACAACCATCTAATTGGGAAATAAATATCAATAAATTAAGAGAAGCGATTTCATATATTCTTTCTAGGTCTTATCCTGAAAGATATCCTGAAATCAAAAGAGCGTTATTTAATTTTAAAAATGTTGCGAATGACTTCCTTTATGTTTTTGATGAACACGCTGAGATAGCCTACTATGCAGATGATAACGATCAAAATTCCGGCTACCTAAGAACGAGGAAATTTTATAAATTAGATCAATGGGATCCAAAATTGTATAACGAATTATTGAAAAAATATACTTATCATTGCCTGCTTGTTGAAGATTTAGCCATAGAAATGACGAGAGCACTTAATTATATTTTTGAACTAATTAAAGCAACATTTAGCCCTATGTTCAGAGTTAATGAAGGTCTTTTGTTGGTTGAAATTGGTCCATTTATGGACTTATCTTATCATACAGTAAGAGTTGAATATGAAACAAATGAGAAAGAACTACTTTATCAAGGGCTTAGAGATTTTATGGAGTCCAGAAAACAAAGGAGCTACCATAGAGGAATGGGCGTTTCTGAGGACTATTTTCAAAAACCTTATTAGAAAATAAAATTCACAGAACTATGGCTTCCTTGCCAACTACTCGCTAAACGCAGCAGTTTGCAAGGAAGCAAACGATGGTGACAACTAAAAATTAAAATAAATAAATAAAATGAAACTCGACAACAGTGAACACCTCAACCACAATGACCCTGTTCTCAACGAACACCTCATTGTCATTTCTGAACAACTCGAAAAATATCGTGATTTGTTTCCAGAAGAAGAGAAACCAACAATTTTAATTTGTGGCAAAACTGGAAATGGAAAAACTACCACCATCAATACAATTTTCGGAAAAGAAGTAGGTGAAGTAGGTCATTACACAACGGGAACAAAAAGTGCCGAAGTTTATGTTTGGGAAAGCCAAGGTGAACATATCAATATTATTGACCTGCCTGGACTTGGAGATTCCCCTTCTAAAAATAAAAAATTTCGAGAGATATACAAAGATAAAGTTGCAAAAGCCGAAGGCTTTGTTGTTGTTGTTGCACCGCCACGCCCAGCAGAGGATGGCACATTAGAAACAATACGTCTTCTTCTCAATTGTAAAGTGCCAAGCAAACATCTAATTTTTGCTTTTAATAAAACTCGTCATATAAATTATAATGATAAAAATGGAGACATTCAGCAAGTTGAAATAGATGGTTTAATTGGGCCTACAACTAATGAGCACAGGAAAATAATTCAACAGGCCAAGAATGCCTTTTTTGAAGATTTGAAACAGGCGTTTCCCAAGAGTAAATTTACTGAAAGCCAGATTGTTGAATATGACTCAATATCAGGTTGGAATTTACATAAAATGCTAACTGCGGTTGTTAATGTCCTGCCATTACAAACAATTGCCCGACTAAATAAGGCGAGGAAAAAGGCTGAACGTGAAACACGAGAAAAAGAAAGGAGAAAACTTGATGAGGAAAAAAAGAAATTAGAGTCAGAACGGAAAAGAATCCATGATGAACAAATGGAAATAAAAAAAATAAAGGAGGAAACCCAACTTAAAGAAAAGGAAGTTGAAGACACACTCAACACTGGCTACGAGGAAATTAACGAAAAAAGCAAAAAATTAGACGAGGAATCAAAAAAACTAATTGCGCTTGAAGAAAAAATTTCGGAACGAGAAAAAGCACTTCAAAATTTTGAGCGGTCATCCCTTGACTTTGACAATACCATTTTAGGAAAGTTGGTTCACGGGTTTTCGGAAATTGTTGCAAAGGTTGATGAGGAAGCCTCCATTTTACTTCGGCAAGCAGGGGACTATGTTAGCGATGCTATAAGCAAAGCAACAAGTTCAATTGCGAGTTTTGCAGATGAAGCGAAAGAGGTTGTCAAAGATGTCGTTAATGAGGTTGCTCATGTCGCAAAAAAATGGTTTCGTTCAATTTTTGGATAGAAATTATTACTTATTTCAATAAAATAACTTTAAAACTATGCATATAAGATTGACTGATGAAGATTTGTTTGACATAATGTCAAATCATTTCAAAGATGATTCGAAAAAAGTTGGAAAAAACAATCTTAAATTGATAATTGAAGATTTTATTGAGGGTGGCAAAGGAAATGTAAACTTTGAATCGCCAACAGGAGGGCATAACTACGATTTAGTGGCATCAATGTCGTTAATCGTTGGTATTTTACAGTTAATAGTCGCCAGTGCGGACTATATTTCACAAAGACTTAATAAAGGAGAAAAACCAACTCATCAAACGATTATTAGTTACATTTTCTTAAATTTTCCAGATGAACCAATAAAAAAATTAAATAAAAACAATGAGTTGTTAGAAGATATAACAAAGATAATTGAAAAAAAAATAAATGAAAACCCTAAATAGGAATATTTATAATTACATTCCACTATATTGGTTGGATTACCCCTTGTTTATTTTTGGGGTGTTACTTGCAATTGCTACCCTTTCAATTAAGGGCTTGTTAATTATTCCAATATTTTGGCTAGCATCCAGTTCTTTGCAAGGTGCGGTAACTCATTTATATAACAATAGGCTTTATTCCAGATTTTTAATTTTCTATCTATTTCGATACAGAAATTGTACTTTTAAAAGAATTACGATAGGAGAATACCTTTCTGATGATATTGTAAATGTTTTTTTGACAGAAAGATTAGGTATACAACTTACAGGGAAGCCTTTGGGGTTTATTTGTGTGACAAAAAGGAAAAAAGGAGCAAAAGAGAAGCAGTACCCGGGTGCAATGACCGCATTTCCGTTTGAAACTCAACCTTGGTATATTATGCTATCTGACGACAAATCGGATTTGTTGAATTATCAATGGTTTTTATTGTTGCATGAAGTTGGGCACACTATGGTATACCATAAGATACCATTTGAACGAACGATTAACCTGCCCGTGCAAATAATATTTTTAACCGCCGTTTTGTTCTTTTCGTGTCAATTTAATTTTATTACGGGCTTAATTGCAATTGCCCTTGCGATTTTTTCTTGTTTCTATTTTGCAAGGAACAAAGTTTCGGAAATTAATTCGGAAATAATTGCTGACACATTTTCACTTTTAGTTTTAAGCAACAGTGTAGTAAAAGAAGTGGCTGAGGAACATATCGAAACTTTACAAACTGAAAAAAGGGCATTAGATGAATTGTGGGATAAAAATAAAATTAAAGATTTAGAGAAAAGAATTGAAAATACAATTGATGTAATGAATCATCGAATGCAAATGAAGAAAGATGAAGACCTTTATAAAGAACTAAAAAAATTCAATATAGCAGCAAAATCATTGTTATGGCCAAAATGGTATTCATTTTTGCTAATCCTTGGTTTAATAATATTGGGGTTGTTAAGCAAACCGATAATAACTACTGAACTTATTTTATTCGGCATATGCATAATAATATTAGGGTTTGGTGGTGCTATTTTTCTTGCTCATAAAAGCAGAACCACTTTTATTGACAGAATTGAATTTATCATGGAAAAAGGAGAAGTGCCAGTTGAAATGCTTCCTGACAATTTTATTGAAATGGAAGAAATGTTAAGATATTTTAATACACAGATAAAACTGAAATAAACGCCACCATAAACAGATGGTGGCAAAAAGAAAAATAAAACAATAAGAGTAAGAAATATGGAAATTGATGTTTTCAAAAAACAGGTTAAAATGCTATTAAGTCAAGATAAGACTAATAAGGCATTTGAATTGCTAGAAAAATATATCGATGCTGAGGCAGAAATTTTTGATAGTTTCGTTCTATTAAAAAGTAAATATTCTTTTATTGAAAAAGGTGTCTCACTAGGATTGATTAATAAACATGAGGAGTCTCAAATGAGGGCAAATTTATCAAACGGCCTACTTACTATTTTGAATAGCATTGAATTATCAGATCTCAACGACACAGAGATAAAGATTAGAACGTCGCTTTCTAAAAAGGACAAAGATCAACTTAATGAAAATTCTGAGGCATTAAAAGATTTTTTTTCAGGTATCGTGTCAGCACTCGAAGAAACCTCAAATAAAATCCATAATATGGACTCTCAACATCTATTAAAAACAATGGATATGGAATGCGCGTACTGTAGTGGTTCTGGTAGGAGTGATATTTTAGGGTGGATCGGAAAGAAATGTGAGCATTGTAATGGTACAGGCAGATTGCGCTTAGGATAGGTAATTGTACTGCATTACACATGTAAATGTAACAAAAAAATAAAAAATTAAGATAATCATCATGGCTCAATCAGCATACTTTAAAGTAGATCCTAAACTAGCAGAACTACTCGGTGAGACGTATAGATCTATTGAGGAGGCCGCGAAAGAACTGATAGATAATTCATATGATGCAGACGCAGAAAATATCTCCATTGTTTTACCAGATGAAATGATGGCGAACCCCCAGATTGTTATTTCTGATGATGGTTCTGGGATGAAAGAAAAAGAGGTTAGGAATGAATATCTGAACATTGCAAATAGTCGAACTTCACGTAAAGGCAGCATCTCCTTTCTGAAAAAAAGAAAAGTAAAAGGAAGAAAAGGAATTGGGAAATTTGCAGGACTGATGGTTGCTGGCCAAATGAAAATAGAAACTTATGCCTCAGGAAAGAAAACTACATTGACAATTAACAAGGATGAACTTGCCAAATCTGGTTATGATTTGGAAAAAGTCGCTTTGCCAATATTTGTAGAGGATTGTGATCCTGAACTTCACGGAACAACAATTACTCTTGAAGGGTTAAATCAAAACCTAAATTATCCAAATCCTGATAGGCTGAAAGAGATTCTAATTCGAGATTACGGAAGAGAGCAAGATTTGAGTATAACAATTAACAATGAAAATATTGGCGTTCTAGACTTACAAGGAAAATCATATTCACAAAAAATAAATTTACCCGATGGTAAAATCGCAACACTCAATTATACAATTGTTGATAAGCCTGTAAAACAGGCAGGTATAGCGCTCAGGGTCAATAATAAGATGATTGGAAGACCCTTTAATTTCCTTTCTGATGATGAAATCATTCCTAAAAAACTCCAACACCGAGTTTATGGAGAATTGGTTTGTGATGACTTGGAAGAAGACTTAACCGCCGACTTCGGGGCGGTGATTGACAACAGCAAGTTATTTGAAAATGTTACGAAATTAACAACCGAAAATCTTAGAAATTCGGTAGATGAAGTTTTTGCCACGGATATGAAAATGGCTAGAGCGCGATACCAAAGGAAAATAAATAAGGAACTTGAAAAACTACCAGAATACAAACAACCATTTGCCAAGAAAGCGCTATACAGAGTTTTAGAAAAATTCTATGGAGAAACAGAAGAAAGAATAAATACAGTAATTTCTGTAATGGTTTCAGCGATGGAGAAAGATTATTATTGGGACATAATTTTAAACATACAAGAATCAAGAGATGGTGATATAGAAAAATTTGCAGAAGCACTTTCGGAGTTTGGTTTCATGGAAATAAGTATTATTGCGAGTCAGACGATTAATCGGCTTAGGTTTTTAGATGAATTAAATTTACTTGTTGCAAATCCAAAAACGATCGAAAGAACAGTTCACAAAGCCTTTGAAAAGAATACTTGGCTATTGGGTGATGATTATTCTGTAATATTTTCGGATGTAGGAATGCAAACAGCCGTTAAAACGATATTAGATAAAAAATATGTAGGAGATACCCCAGACAACCGACCTGACCTCCTCTTTGGTAGAAATTTGAATAGAGAGCTTTGCTTGATTGAATTTAAAAGACCAGACTTTACATTGACAAGAGAAACCGAAAAACAAGCGATAGAGTACAGAGACGACTTGAATACATACTTTCACAATCAGAAAATTGAGATTGTATTACTTGGTGGACGGGTTAAGCAAAATATCAGTTCGCATAATGAAAGAGAGGATGTTCATTTTAGAACTTATATTGATATAATAAGTTCAGCAAGACAAAAATTGCAATGGCTTATTGAAGAGCTTGCTTCAAGCAAATGATAAGGCCACCATCAATGCACTACTTATCATGGCCGACTAAACGCAGCCACGCAAGCAGTGCTCACGTTAAACGCATTAAAACAAAAAATAAAATAAATATGAAAATCAACTTTTTGCTTGTTGTATTGACGTTGGTCATGCTTATTTCAGCGTCGTTGATGTTTAATAGTTGTTCTCCGTCAACTTCGGAAGGAAATTTTAAATCGTGGCAATGTTCAGATGTTAGTGTAGTCGGCAATTTAGAGTTGGAAGATATGGGCGGGGTTGATTACTATAAGATTTCTAAAATTGACAATGAATCAACTAAAATCGAAAACTTTAATAGTAACGGAATTTTAGTAGAAACGGTTGTCGTTAAATTTCAAGGGAACAAATTATCATCAATTGCTAAAACGACAAATCAAGGGTTTACTTACCAAATTCAAAGTTTTGAAAACTTGGGGGAAGGCAATTTTCTGGAAACTTCAAAAACTTGGGGATACAATGAACACCTCCCATGCAAAGGACAAATAAATAAATTTAAAAAAGGTTTACTTTTAGAATTGAGTTATATAGGATTTGATGAAAAGCCGTGTGAGTGTTCATCGGGTTACACTACAATTAAGTACAAAAGGTATAGTGATGAGAACAGGTGGGGCTTAATTCAAGAGATTTCATACTTTAATAAAAAGGGAGAACCAGTCATTTCAGATGACTACCACCAAGTGAAGTATCAGCGAGATGAAAGAGGAAATGTCATAAACGAATCGTATTGGGGGATTCGCAGCAATGCAGTTAAGACGAAATTTGGAGTTCACGAAATAAAGAGGAAGTCCAGCAAAGACGATAACATGATAGAAATGGAATTTTTCGGATTAAGTGGCGAGCCTGTTGCAAATATTTATGGAACATCAAGATTACTATATGAATACGAAGACGGAAATATGTCAAAAATAACTCGGTATAACATAAAAAATGAAATATCAGAAGAAAGCGGAACGCAAGTAAATGACGGAGCGGCAATAATTAAGTACAATCACGACGAAAGAGGGAATACTATAAGCATTGCATATCTCGATAAATCTGAAAAACCAATGATTTCAAACATGGGTTACCACTTGACAAAATTTCATATTGACAAAGATGACAATACAGATGAGGAGGCGTATTTTGGCCTAAATAACCAACCTACAACAGACAAAAAGGGAATTCACAAATATTATTATCTTCATGATGATTTGGGAAGAAATACTGGTTTAGCCTATTTTGATAAGCAAAATAAACCAAGTAAAGATGATGTCAATCTTGTTTTTATGGAAAAATATAAAAATGATGAATACGGAAGAAGAATTTCCACTTCATATTGGAGTGACGAAAAAACAAAGATGACGAGGTGGAGCGGAATTCATGAATATAGATATAAATATAATGAGCAAGGACAAGAAATAGAAGTTCTTCATCTTGATACTGAAGGAAATTTAAAGAAGTCTTCCAGTGGGGAATCAAGGTGGGTAACTGAATACGACGAATATTCAAGGGTTTCGGCTTATGGCATCTTTGACGGCGAGATACCCGTATTGATGACTGATGCTGCACAAGTTTCAAATTACCATAAGCGAACATTTGAGTATGATAGCCAAAGTCGAATTATTAAAATAGAATACTTCGACAAAGAAGGAAATCCAATTGAGGCAAATGTCAATCGAACAGACAAAGTTCAAAAAATAGAGATTGAATACCAAGGGAACAGCGTAGTTCGGGAAAATTGGTATAGAAAAGGAAGCGCTATTCCATCCAAAGTACTTGATTGTATAACATCACAATGTATGCGTACAATCGGTAACGGAATGGAGTACCTGAATAAATAAGGCGTTTAACAAAGGATGTACGTCCATGCCGCTAAAAGCCAATGCTCAAAGCCAACGCACGGCGGCACGGGCGTACATCCAACCGTTCTCCGAAACTGAATCCAGACAATACTTTCACTTCGATCATAATAAAATTCCTTCAAAATGAAAAAAATCCTACTCCTTTTCTGCCTTATTTGCTTCGTTCAGAATGCAATCAAAGCTCAAGTAAAGCAACCTACCAATGAAATATCAAAATCAGCAGAGCCCAGGGTAGAATCCAGTAAAGATACGGTAAAGGTGACAGCTGATTCAGTAATATTATGGAATAATACCGTAATTCTATTTAAAAAATCGACAGATACGTCCAAGTTAAAAATTTCACCTTTCAGTTTATCTTTTGGCTATAATTTTGATTTTTTAGATGGTATCAAAACAAACGAATTGTATGCTGATTTACGTGTTGACTTACCGAATGTCTTACAAAAAAAAGGTAAAACTAAAGTCGATAAACTGCGAAATCGCTTTGGCATAGAGGTCGGTGCATATCAGCTCAGAACTGTATCTAGGCTTGACACCGTAGGTGAACAATTTCGGCTTGTAGATAGTAGACCAATCCCTCCGGATAGCCTTCAATTACTTTTCATTACCGCTAACAGCAATAGTATCCGTAAAACAATCAGGGAAAATTTAGATGTGTATATTCAGCCTAAATTTGAACTTATGAATACAAAAGAAACTCGGTTTAATTTGTTGCTTCATGGCGAATGGCTTCGTAGTATCCTTGATCACAGTTTTGAACGAAATGCAAAAAAAGATACAACTCTCTTTGCTCCACCAGACTGGCCAAGGCCATATAATACGGTCAATGAAGTGCCTAAAACTGAAAAAAGCAAAAGTTATGAGTATAATTTTTATGTAGGAACAGGATTCGATCTGCGAGTAAATAAAAAGGAGGCAAATTTTTATTTAAAAATGATATGCGGTTATAACAAGGCAAAATTATTAAGAGAGGAAGACGGCCTCTCCATACTTTCCAATGTTGAAGGTTGGTTTTATCTTGCTAAATTCGAAGTGTTGGAATCTCAAATTACAGGCATTAAACTTGGGGTTGAGGTTCGTGGCTTATTCCCTCAAATAACCTCTTCACCCAATCTTGATCGTGCACTCCCAGGGTTCGGTATTTACTTGGCAAAGCAATTTACGTTTCAGAAGGTAGGAGAATTATTTAAACCTTGATATCAATTAGTGGAAGAAAAACAATTTAGACTGATATCCCCCAGTGCGAATCACTGATAATAAACAAATAAACCATCGGCAAACAATGCACTCAACGCTAACCGTCGCTAAAGGCCACCCTCAAAGTCGACGCTGGCGGCGCCAGCGTGAGTATTTTCGTTTTCCTCGAATAAACAAAAAAATAGAAATAACAATATGCCTAAAAATTACGCAAACCTTTCATTAAGAGCCAAACAAAGGGCAAATCCAGAAGGCATACTTCTTGAAAAATCATTTTCTGATGAACTGTCAACTTTGTCGTACAGCAATATTCTAACCTACATTCGAGTAGCGATGAACGGAGTAGAACCAGAGTATACTCAAAAAAGCAAAGATGCAGGTGAAAAAGTAAAAACCCACTTGGGTAAAGTATTATCAGATGTTTCGTTTAGGTATCAGGGGTCTGTTATGACAAATACTCACATAAAGGCATATAGTGATATTGACCTATTGGTAATTTCAGAAAAGTTCTACACTTGGGATAGTTACAAAGCAACTCAAATTCTCGAAAGTGCTGAACAAAGGAGTAAATTTTATTCTTCCCAAATTCAAAAACTTGAAAATGAAAAAAGTAAAAGTCCTTACAATGGAGACCCTCTTGCTGATTTAAAAGAGATTCGGTTAGACAGTGAGACAATAATGAAAGCTACATATCAAATTTGCGATGTTAGTCGCCCGAAAGCAATAAAAATTAAAAACTTGTCATTGAATAGAGAGGTGGATATTGTTGTATCGAATTGGTACGATGATGTGCGTTCAATTATTTCTGACAAAGGTGATAACAGAGGTATTGAGGTTTATAACAAAGATGAGCATAAAAAGGAAAGAGTCGACTACCCATTTGTAAGCATTCAGAAAATAAATCAAAAGAGTACAGAAACAAATGGGCGTTTAAAAAAAATGATTCGTTTTTTGAAAACGGTTAAAGCAGATTCGGAACATGATATCGATTTAAGTAGTTTTGATATAAACGCAATATGCTTTGACATTGATGTTTCTAAATACGAAAATGCATCATTTTATCAACTAGTCCCAGTACTTTATTTTCAACTAAACAGTATCTGTACAAATCAGAACCACGCCGACAATATTATTTCTGTTGATGAACGGGAATATATTTTTAGGGGCAGAACGGAAAAACTTGAAAATATAAAATTAATCCTGAAAGAAATAGAAGCATTATTCATCGATTTAAAATTAAATACCAATCTTGTATGAGACGAAAAAGAATATTCATTGGCTCTTCTTCGGAAGAATTAAAACTTGCAGAACTTGCGAAACAAGTTCTTGAAAAAGATTTTGACGTGACCATCTGGAACGATACCATTTGGGATAGTGCGGTATTCAAAATCAATCATAATTTTCTCAATGATTTGTTGAAAGCGTCGTTACAATATGACTTCGGCCTGCTTTTAGGCACTGGGGATGACAAGGTTGAATATAGAGGCAAATTAGCAGTAGCACCAAGAGATAATATACTATTTGAATTGGGGTTGTTCATGGGAAGGTTGGGCATTTCAAAATGTGCTTTTGTAGTTGAAAAAGAACTTAAGCTATTATCCGATATTAGTGGGATTACGCTTTCAAGTTTTGAAAAAGGGAATATCGGAAGTTTTGTAGCATCAATTGAAAAGGTAAAAGATTTATTCAAAAATCAAATTGATACTGATATAAACTTCTTTCCATCTTCTACTCTTGCATCGGTATATTTTGAGAATTTAATTTCACCTACTTGTAGATTTTTGATTGAAAACAATGGTTTTGAGTTAAATGGAGTGGCATTTAAAAACTGTAAGATAAAAATATTAATACCGGATAAATTAAACAATGATGTAAATCTCCAATTTGAACAGTTGAAGAATACCATTTCGACAGAAAATGTATCGTTTAAGTACAATGGTCGGCCAAGATTTATAAATATCGAAACCGAGGTGATTGATGACACGCTTAATTTTATTGACTTTCCTACAATACTTTCTGGGATAAATTATGCAATTTCAAATTTACTTCCGACAGATTTCAATATAATGAGTTCAGATTACAATTCAATCTTATCACGAGAATTAGACAGATTTATTACTACCCTAAAAGCCTTGGCGTTAAGAAATGGTTTCGATGAAATGATAATAATTCAAAGAGAAAGTAAATAAAGCGGAGAACTAACGCTTCCCTGCCAACCGCTCGCTAAACGCAGCGGTGTGACACGGAAGCAAACGTTAGATCGATTTGCCACAACCTCCCCCCAAGCCCATTTTTCCCCCACCAAATCCCCATTTCCCCGTTCCTTTATCCCCACAACCGCGCCACCAACCCGCCCGGCCCACACCCATGCTAAAATTCTCCTTCCCCACCGCCCACACGGTTTTATTACTGATTGCCGCCATCGTGGCCTTGATGACCTGGTTGATTCCGGCCGGGAAATATCAAACCTTGAAATACGATGCCGACCAAAAGGTGTTCCTCCATCAAAAATCTGATACCCAGACGATTGCGCTTCCGCCCGTCCAGGCAACGCTCGATCAGTTGGGCATTAAAACCGAGGTCCAAAAATTCACGAATGGGGAGATCAAAAAGCCGATCGGTATCCCCGGCACTTATTACCAACTGGAGAGCCAGCCACAGGGCTTTTTGGCCTGGGTTCAATCGCCCCTCAAGGGCATTGCCGCTGCTTTTGATGTGATTCTTTTTGTGCTCATTTTGGGCGGATTTATAGGTTTGCTTCAAT
>Ga0247844_1006861_pt1 | contig 13343 bp, 13 predicted proteins | sample LaCtaG_FD_192421 | JGI IMG/M metagenome (GOLD analysis project Ga0247844, IMG submission 192421) | Freshwater microbial communities from meromictic Lake La Cruz, Castile-La Mancha, Spain - LaCruzMarch201714.5m_1 | ecosystem: Environmental > Aquatic > Freshwater > Lake | place: Spain: Castile-La... | reverse complement strand
AAAAGAAAGATCATAAGGGTCGGCCAACCAAAAGAGAACTGCGGCAAAATTAAATTTGAAGATTTCTCCTCTAGAAAAGAGGATTTGTTAGCATGGTTCTATAGCGTATTTTGGGAAACATCTGATACTTTAAATTCACTGAAAAAACCGAGGTGTCGCGACATTGTTCCACTTCAATAATGCCTAAATTTTCTTTTTCAAAGTAGAGCTAAAAACGTCTAATCTCAATTGAAATGATGCCAGCGTTTATTTTTTTGTAACAGTAAAAATAAAAATCCTAAACTTCCTCGAAAGAAGTTTAGCAAATCCTCATTAATCGCAAAAAATCAAACGACTCAATTTTACATGTGCACTAAAATTGACGACTGGATTCTCGACTAGCCTTCTCTATCTATGCTATAGTTGGCCGTCATTTATTTCTGCATCAAAGGAAGCGACAATGGCCTTAAATAAAGAACCTTACAAAGGGACGCGCGATTTTTTTCCCAAGCAAAAGCGCGTTCAAAATTATATTTTTAGCAAAATGAAAACTGCGGCAGAAAGTTTTGGTTATGAACCCTATGACGGCCCTTTGATTGAAGAAGTCGAACTTTATAAAGCAAAATCAGGTGAAGAACTCATCAACGATCAAATTTACTCCTTCACTGATCGAGGCGAGCGTTTTGTGGCCATCCGTCCTGAGATGACTCCGACCGTGGCCAGAATGGTTGCCCAAATTCATAGGGAAGAATCTAAACCTCTAAGGTGGTATTCCATTCCCAATCTCATGCGCTATGAAAAACCTCAAAAAGGAAGACTAAGGGAACACTGGCAACTTAATTGTGATATTTTTGGGGCACCCGGACGTTTTGGAGAAATTGAAATTCTTCAAGTGGCCGTCAATTTAATGCGCTCTTTTGGGGCCACAGCACAAGATTTTGAAATTCTTTTAAATGACAGATCAATTGTCGATCTTACTTTTCAAAAAATAATGGGACTTTCCAAAGAAGTCGCTTCCAAACTTTATAAAATTGTCGATAAATCTAAAAAAGTTCCTCATGAGGCCGTCGTTGAAATGGTGAACAAACTTGGGATGAACGAGAAGCAACAAGAACTTTTTTATTCTTATCTTGCTCTCAAAAGCTTTGATGATTTAGGTAAATTTCTTGAACATCATAATGAACTTGAGGCCCGCGATAATTTTTTAAAATTCGTTTCTCCTCTTCGTGAGATGGGCCTTCTTGACTATATTAAATACGATGCAACGATTGTGCGAGGACTTGATTACTACACCGGAATCGTCTTTGAAATTTTTGACAAAGATCCAGAAAACCGCCGTGCTATTTGTGGCGGTGGAGCTTATGCAAATCTTCTTCAAATTTTTAATGAACAACCACTCGCGGGAGTAGGGTTCGGCTTAGGCGATGTCACTCTTACAGATTTTCTTAAAACACATAAACTTCTTCCCGAAGGTTGCGAAAACCCCGTGATTGATTATCTTGTGACCTTTCAAGATGAACGTTGTGTTTCACGCGCTTTTGAAGTTGCCAATATTTTAAGAAGTAAAAACTTTAAAGTCGTTCAACATTTTGAACCGCTCAAAATGAATAAAGTATTCCCCCTTGCTGAAAAAAAGGGAGCGAGCTTTGTTGTCATCATGGGCGAAACTGAATTTAACGAAAACACAATTCAACTCAAAAACTTAAAAACAAAACAGCAAGAAACAATTGCGCTTAGTGATTTTAAAAAATAGGTGTCACATGGAATTTATTGAATCAGATCTTCCTAAAGCATATTCGTCAAAAGAAATTGAAGCTAAATGGTACGAGCTCTGGGAAAAAGGGGGTTACTTCAAACCCAAAAAAGGGAAGCAAAATAAAACATACTCAATTGTAATGCCTCCTCCGAATGTGACTGGAAAATTACACGCAGGCCACGCCTTAGACATCACCACTCAAGACGCTCTCATTCGCTTTAAACGCATGAAAGGCTTCGAGACACTTTATCTTCCAGGAATGGATCACGCAGGCATCGCCACTCAATCAGTCGTTGAACAACTCATCTTTAAACAAGAAAAGAAAACTCGCCACGACTTTACTCGCGAAGAATTTTTAAAACGTATTTGGAAATGGAAAGAAGAATATGGCGGACTGATTTTAAATCAACAAAAGGCCATGGGCGCTAGTCCTGATTGGAATTATTTTCTTTTCACAATGGACGCTGAGGCCAATGAAGCTGTCAAAAAATTCTTTGTTGATCTTTTTAATGAAGGCCTCATTTATCAATCAGATTATATTGTTCATTGGGACCCTATCCTTCAATCGGCGATCTCAGATGCCGAAGTTGAGCACAAAGAAGTGAAAGGCGCTTTCTACCACATCAAATATAAACTCAAAAATCCCGTAGGAGATATTGATCATCTTGAAGTCGCCACGACTCGCCCAGAAACTCTTTTAGGTGATACGGCAGTAGCAGTAAATCCCAATGATGAACGTTATAAACACCTCATCGGTAAAACAGTCATTCTCCCTCTTTGCCATAGGGAAATTCCCATTATTGGTGACGAGCACGTCGATTTAGAAGTGGGAACTGGTTGCCTCAAAGTAACTCCAGGGCATGACTTCAACGACTTTGAAATTGGCCGACGTCATAAACTTCCGATTATCAATATTCTTGGAAGAGATGGAAAATTAAATACGGAACATGGTAAAGAATGGGCCGGTCTTTTTTGTAAAAAGGCGCGCGAAGGTGTTGTGATCCGTCTTGAAGAAGAAGGCCTTCTTGTTCACACCAAAGAGCATACTCATCAAGTTGGCCATAGCGAAAGAACAGGCGCCATGATTGAGCCGATGGTTTCAAAACAATGGTTTTTAAATGTTCAAAAGATGGCCAAAGATGCTGTCGATGCTGTCGAAAAAAATGAAATGAGTTTTTGGCCTAAAGGCTGGGAAAATACTTATTACTCTTGGCTTAAAGAGCCCCGTGATTGGTGTATTTCTCGTCAACTTTGGTGGGGACACCAGATTCCCGTTTTTTATTGTGATAAATGCCAACACAAATGGGCCAGCGAAAATGACCACGAAAAAATTTGTCCAAAATGTAAGGCGCAAACAATTCATCAAGATCCAGATGTCTTAGACACTTGGTTTAGTTCAGGACTTTGGCCTCTTTCAATGCTTGGTTGGCCAAATGCTGAGCGCATGAAAGAAAAACGTTTTGATGAATTTTATCCCACAACATGTCTCGTGACTGGATTTGATATTATTTTCTTCTGGGTCGCTCGCATGATGATGATGGGAATTAAAGTCACAGGCAAGTCGCCTTTTAAACACACTTACATTCACGCCCTTGTTCGCGACAAGCTTGGGCGAAAAATGAGTAAATCACTTGGAAATGGCCTAGACCCTCTCGAGATGATTGAAAAATATGGGACGGATGCTTTACGTTTTACCTTAGCAGCAGGTTCTGGTTATAACCGTGGCCTCAATCTTGATCCAGAAAGAATTGGTGGCTATCGCAATTTTATTAATAAAATTTGGAATGCCTTTCGCTTTATTCACCCTTTTCTAAGTGAAGCTGATAACGAAATTTCAGACGCTACAAAACTTAGTCACCATGAACGTTGGATTATTTCTGAACTTAATGCTGTTATCAAAGATATGAACGAATCAATGGATGAATATCGTTTTGATGATGCTTGCGCGCGCCTCTATTCGTTTGTCTATGATAAATACTGCTCATGGTTTATTGAACTTTCAAAGAATATTCTCCATGGAGAAAACAAACAAGCACGAACCCAACGGGCCACTGTCCTTCGTCACTGTTTTAGAAAAGTGTTAGCGCTTCTTCATCCTTTCTCTCCTTACATCTCTGAAGAATTATGGGTTCAAGTCAAAAACAAAAATGAAGATCTTTTAATTGCGGCAGATTATCCAGAGTTTGATGAAAAACTTATTTTTGAAAACGACCAAAACAACATGAATAAATTTGTTGAAGTTGTCACCGTGATTCGAAATCTTCGCGCCAGTGTCAATATAAAACCTAAAGACGAAGTGGCCATCCATCTTTTTAGTGACCACGAAGATCTTCTTGATTATTTTGAAAAGAGCAAATCTGATTTTGCCGAACTCGGTAGAGTTAAAAGTTTGACGATCAGTAAAAAAAGTATTGAGAGACCTCTCAAGTCAATTATGCTTGCAACAACTCACACTGAAATATTCTTGCCTCTAGAGGGAGTCATTGATCTAGGTGAATACATCAAGAAACTCGAAAAAGAGCTCAGTAAAACTGAAGCAGACTATACTCGCCTACAGGTAAAACTTAACAATAAAAATTTTATGGACAATGCTCCCCCTGAAGTCAGTGAGGAGGTCCGACATTCGGCTCATGAACTGACAGAAAAGATCAAGGCCTTAAAAACAAATTTAAATGATTTCAAAGCGTAAAATAATTGGAGTGTTCTTTTATATTAAACGATCTTTAAAATGAGAATTTTATGAAATACTTTTTTTGTTTTTTTATTTTCTGCTCTTTTTCTGACGCCTTTTCATGCCCTCTTGGAAAGCATGAAACAGAGTTAACTTTTGCAAGAGTAATGAGAAACTTAGGTAGATTTTCTCTCGAAGGTGAAAGTATTTGTCAAAAAGGAAAAGATTTCCCGCGTGATATCTCAAATGAAAAAATAGATAAGGCCATTTCTGATTTTAATATCGTTTTAGAATGTACTAATGCTGTTTTAAATAATTTAAATCCTCCACTTTTGCCTTCAAAGTACGCAGATCTTTTACCAGAAGAGCGTCAATCCTATCTTGCGCGTTTTGTATCCTCCTTAGAAGAATTTAAAATTGCGGCCCTTCATTTTCAGGGACTCATCGTTAAAGAAAAAAACACTCTTAAAGAAAGTCGCAATTTTCTTACTTGCTCTGATTTTACGAAAGACTATAACGAGATTATTAATCGGGCCCATAGAGATTTGTAGCCTTTTATAAAGAAAAAAATTAAACTGCCCTAAAAAATAAAAAAGGAATTCTTATGATTAAAAATAAAATTTCAAAAGAAGATGCCATTTCTTTGATTAGTCTCTGTGCCATCCAAGTGGATGAGCATATTAAAACTGTTGAACTTGAAAAGCTTGTCCACATGATTTCTTTGAGCCCACTTTTTAAAAACGTCAAAAATCCTATCGAATATTTATCGACATTAAACTCAACTTTTTTTGGCAACGAAGTTGGAGTTATTATGGATAATGCTATTGAGGCACTCCCTCAGGCCCTTCGTGAAACAGCGTATGCTTGGGCGTGTGAAATTGTCATGGCAGATTCTGAAATTTCACAAGAAGAGCATACTTATCTAAATCTTCTCGTAAAAAAAATGAATATTCCAGGCGAACTTGCTCGCAAAATCTCAAGTGTTGTGAGCATTTTAAACAGAAAGTAAGCGGTAAAATAAATTTCAATTTCTTTCTAAAATTTTAAAATACTTAAAGCTGATTGCTTGATGGCCATAGTGATTATTTGTTAAAGAGACTGAAAATCGATCAGATTTTATGTGCACTGCCGCTTTTAAATAATTGAGACAAACCTTAACTTTTATTTGACTTTTTTAACAAGGGCCTTCGGGCCCTTGCTTTTCAAACTAATCTTGATTGATTCTATTTTGAGGATCTGTAAAAAACTTTTGAGAGGCAACTTTTCCATCGGCCCCAATAAGTACTGTTCTTAGTTTTTCTCCAAACTCATAAAATACTTTTGTAATGCTACCATCTTTGTGAAAACAATTTTCTTGATCCATAATTCCATAAGAGAAATACCATTGTTTCTTTTTACATTCGGCATCTTCAATGGTTGTTTCCAGTTGAGTTGATTCCTTCAAAAACTTGGCCGTAAATAAAACAGTATCGTCTTTTTTAAATTGAGAAATCATAGGAGAAAGTGAGCTTTCTTTTAACCCATTGAGTAGTGAAAGCTTTGTCCAATCTGGCTTCAAAGGACAAGCTATCTTTGCGACTTCTGCTAAGGCCTTATTGCAATTCCATTCGATCTGATAAGGCACTTTTTCCTGATCAGCATCAGAGACTTTCACTTTAATTTCATTGTAGGCAGCTTCAGCTAACTTTATGGCGGCGTCTTTAGTATCAGTTTTAATGCTCGATAACTTTTTTGTAAAAGCGGAACAATTTTGCTTAATGGCATCATCACGTTGAACAAAGTGCACTTTTTCATGCTCGATAGTACACTTATAAGTTACGAAATTTTTTTGATACATCTGCGAACAAGGAAATTTCTCAATAGGAATCCATCGAGGGTTTTCTTTATTACCCACGAGTTTTTCTGGCCGAATAAATATTTTGTGAATTAAGGTCTGTGCTTTTCCTTTTACACAAAACTTTTCGCCACAAGAAAATACTTCATAAGGAGTAATTTCACCAAAATCTGTTTTAGTAAAACCAGATGTCTGGGAAGGATTCGGCCATTTAGAATAAATGTTCAACAGAGTTTCATTACTCAATGGGTAAAGCGTTGAATCGAGTTTGTTCGTAATCGGGCAACTCGACGAACTCATCACAAAAAATGGAAATGAAAAAGAAAAAACGAAAACGAGTAATTTAATTTTTATATCTATTCGTAAGTTTCTCAATCAATCCTCTCTTTTGCGCTCTCGCAATAAATTCATCCAAATCATTTTTTAATTGGGGTTTAGATTTAATAACTTGAAACAGATACTCAAATTCATAAAGTGATTTTTGAGAAAATTCAAAATCATCCATTTTCTCTTTTGCCTTTTTAAGATCATAAGGTGTTACGAAAATATTTCCAAAAAAGGCATCAATTCTCTTTGTTTTTAACATTTGAATTAATAGCTCTGTTTCATTTACAGGGATAGTTTTTATTTTTTTTGCATCAATATATTTGTCATATTCGCCGTAGCCATAACCTCTCATTGTTCCAATCACTTTGCCGAACAAATCAGAAGGACTATTGAAATTAAATTTATCTTTTTTTAACATCACAAGACAGTCACGGCTTTTAATAATAGGAAGTGACCATAAAAACTGGTCACGCTTGCCTTTCACAAACAGTGGGCTATTATAAGTAAACGCGGCAGTGCCCTTTTCTAAGGCTTCTTCTTGCCTAAATCTTGGCATGCCCCTCATTGTGATTTTATACTTAGGATATTCTTTTTGAAAAATCTGCATCAACTCATAAACAACACCCTCTTGGACAAGATCTCCTTTTGAGGGTTTCATATGAAATGGTAGCTGCCCACTTTCCGTGACCGCCATTACGACTTCTTCAGCAGAAAATGCAGCCTGTGCCAAGACTATAAATATAACGATAGCTAATTTCACTTTCTAAGACTTCTTTTTTAAGGATAACTCTTGAATAATTCTACTACTCAAAAAAATTCATTCAATGAAATTCCTGAAATTCGAGCTCAGTTTTTTTGTAATAGTTATGTATAACTGTCAACTTTTTAAACATTTTTTTAAAACCAGTATCGGCCAACATAATGATTTCAAAGATGCTAAAAACAAATTTTGTTCTTTGTTTTTTTGGTACACCACTTGCAAAACTAAAAGGCGAGCAACAAAAAACAAAAGTGGAAATCATTTTCACTTTCCCTATGGAGGCATTTTATGAAAACAATCTTAATCGCTACTTTAGTTTTTTCTTCAATTTCTGCTTTTGCTGGAAGTTCAGACACATTAAAATTAAAAGGCAAAGTTGAAGTTGTTAACGAAATTGACGTACAGGCTTTAAGTGCCGCAGAGAATCTCCAGATTTTAACAGGAGAAAGTCGTTCTAAGGTTGCTGATGTTTCTGAAACTTCTAACGATAGAAAGGGTTATAAAATTTTCATGAGATCTCAGCATGCTGGTCAACTCGTTCACACTGAAGATCCTCAATTTTTCTCTACATATAAATTATCATATGACGGAAAGGCTCCGCTTGCCCCAACAACAACTGATCAAGAAGTAAAATCAGTCTCTGCTTTGACAGGATTAACAACAGCAATAAGCGAAGTAAAAATTGATCTCACAGCAGCACCTAACGCCGTTGCCGGTGAATATGAAGACCTTGTCACTTTCTCGATTGTTGCAAACTAGTTTTAACAAAAAATATCGTCAAAAAAGGTGCAGTTTATCTGCACCTTTTTTTGCGTTCAAAAAATGATCAGTCATTATCTGACAAAAACATTTTTCTAAACTACACCCATTTTCGCTGTTATTTTATGCACTAGTGTCAAAATATCCAACACAGGACTTGATTGTAACTTAGAATTGGTCTTTAATTTACAAGAGGTTGTTTATCATTGGCACACTGCTTTTTTGGTATACAACTTGCAATTTAATTCAGCATGAGGCTGAAAAGTGTCGTTTGTTCACACATTCTTTCAGGAGGAAAGTTTATGAAAAAAATGATCGTCGCAAGTTTAATTCTCTCAGCATTTTCAACAATGGCCGCAACGTCAGGAAACCTAAATTTAAAAGGTAATGTCGCTGCTATCAATGAAATTTCCGTGGCCGCAGAATCAGACGCGCAAAACTTAGGGATCTCTGTAGGATCTAGCAATCTAAAAGTTGCAGTTGTGACTGAAAAATGTAACGACAGAGATGGTTATGATATTATGATGTCATCGCTTAATGCAGGAAAATTAGTCCACTCTCTTGATGCAACCAAAAGCACAACTTATCAATTATCATATGGCGCAGGGGCCATGGCTTCACCAACCGTAACTCCTACAAAAATAAAATCGGTGGCAAGCTTATCGGCACTTACAACGGTCACAAGCGATGTGAAAATTTCTGTCACATCTGCTCCTAATGCCATTGCCGGTGATTATACAGATGTTGTCACTTTTTCTATTGTCGCAAAATAATTTTTAAATAAGCAGGAGGGCACGATGCCCTCCCTTTTTTTTAAGCGTGAAAAATGATTTTTCTTTTACTACTCTTTTTCCCTTTTCTCTCATCGAATGCTTCAACAACTGGAGTACTTCGTTTAAGCAGTCATGTGCCCATTGTTAATGAACTCTCTATTTCTTCAAATTCTCAAGCGCTTAATTTAGATATTGCAAAAGGTGAAGTAGGAACTGTCATTGCGGATGTGCTAGAAACGAGCAATGATCCTCAAGGTTACAGCGTTCAAATTTCTTCCAAGAACGCAGGAAAACTTATTCATTCAAATTTTGCGAAACGCTCTATTCGTTACAAACTTTCTTATCATCATAAAAAATATTTTTCTCCAAAATCCACACTTTTTTCGGCTAAATCTATTTCCTCTCTCCCACAAAAACTAAGCACAATAAGCTCTCTTCGAATTAAATTTGCAGGAGCACCAACGGCCATCAGTGGTAACTACGAAGACGTACTCACTCTTTCAATTATTTCCAATTAGCAATTTTCTAGTTTATTTAACAAAGTTCTGACATAATAGCTTTGCCATGAGTAGCTTTATTCTCATTTTTTATCTTTTGACAACAAACCTTTTTGCACAAGGAATAGAAAAACATATTTCTCTTCAAGCTCCCTATGTGATTGATGGACTCGAAGTAGGCTTAGGACTTATCACCCCAAACGACATCACGGATGAAAATTTAATAGAAGCGTCGCCTCTTCTTGAATCCTTAGAACCCTATTTAGACAACGATCTTCTTACACGCCTTAAAACCAATTTAGGTTCTCGACGATTTATTTCATCAAAGGATTTAAAAGAATACAATCTCACCACGCATTTTGATTCTTCTCTTCTCAATCTTGAAATTATCATTCCCACGGCCTTACGCCGAAAAACGAGTATTGATCTGATGGGGGCAGCGCACTCTATTGAAAAAAGTGTTTACCTACCCTCAAAATATAGTGGCTGGCTAAATGTCAATCTAACTGACAATTATCTTCGATCTGATAAGCAAAATAGCAACGATTTCACATCTCATTTTCAGGCCATTCAAAATTTGCGAGGCCTTGTTTTTGAAGAAAATATAAGTTATAGAAATTCAGAAGCCAAAGACTGGACTCTCGGTGATGTAAAACTTATTAAGGACTCCAAATCAAAACTTATACGCTATACCCTTGGAGATTTAAGTTACCCAACAAGAGGCTTTCAACTTGCAAGTGTTGGCGGTGGAATTTCGGCCACTAAAGAATTTTCTATTTCTCCACGAACAGTCACACATACACTTGATAAAACGACACTCACCCTTAAAAGGCCATCGCAAGTTGAAATTTTTTTAAATGGAAGTCAGCTTGAAAATATGAAGCTTCCCCCCGGCCCAGTAGATCTTTCTAATTATCCGTTTGCCTCTGGGCGAAACGAAGTTTTAATAAAAATCACAGACGATCAAGGCCACATTGAAACAATAAATTATTCTACACTTTTTCACTCACAAATTCTAAGGCCTAATTATTCAGAGTTTAATTACAGTCTTGAATTTCCCCAAATAACAGAGGGGATGCATAGAAAGTATTTTAAGAATGATCCCAAGATCTCGGCCTTTTATAATCAAGGCCTGACTCAAAGTTTTACTTCTGGAATTAATCTTCAAGGTGATGAAAAAACAAAATTAGCAGGCCTTGAAAATTTTTGGCTAAATGGTTTGGGACTTTGGACCTTAGAACTTGCGGGAAGCTCAACTTCGCAAAATCAAGGTGCCGCTGAACGAATCGAATATCAAAGTTTAGAGCGCTGGACTGATAAAGAAGCCCCTTTTCTTTTTCGAACAAGCTTTGAAATGCGATCTGCTTCCTTTTTTCAAGTAGGAGTTTTTAGCAACGATTTAAAACGAACTCTCGATCTTTATGCCTCAACTCGCCTCCCATGGCGCGGGTCAATAGGTTCAGGTTTTTCGCGAAGAGATTATCGTACAAAAGAAAATCAACTGACAGGTCGTTTAGATTATTCGCAAAACATTGGCCGATCATGGCAGTGGGGCGCTAATTATAATCAAGATTTTTCAGGCCTGCGCGAAAAAAAAATTTATATAACTCTTTCTTGGTCTCCTCCACAAAGCTCAGTAGGATCATTTAACAATTATGAATCAACGACTCAAAATTATTCAACTCAATGGCGCTATCAGGCCCTTCAAGGAATTAAAAATCTTACAGCAGTGGCAGCAGCAGCTCGATCAGAACGTGATGAAAAAATAAATATTCAGACTGATTATTCTAGTCCACTCTTTGAAGCAAAGTTAGCTCATCAAAATCTCCGTTCAAGAATAGATGATCACACCGAAAATTCTGGTCAGGCGAATCTGCGCTTTGCAACGGTTTGGACAACTAAAAATATTAGTTTAAGTCGCCCCATTAATGATGCCTTCGCCATAATCGACGCAACTCCACGGCCTTTAAAATATGAAATACCAATAGGGGCCTTCTCTAATTTTAATGGGGGAACCATTAATAAATATGGCCCTGCTGTTGTCACCAATATTCAACCTTACTCTGAAAGCAATCTCGCTCTAGATGTGCGCGATCTCCCTGTAGGTCAAGTCAGTGACAAAGAAGTTTTTACAGTTATTCCTAATTATAAAAGTGGCGTTGATGTCCTTATTGAAATTCAAACAAGAACATCTGTGGCGGCCGAAATAATGAACGAAGAAAAACTAAAATTTTCATTACAAACAGGAAGAATTTTTAATGAAAAAAATATTGAAGTTGCCTCTTTCTTTTCCAACCGAGAGGGGCGAATCTATATTGATGATATAAAATCTGGAACCTATCGTCTTGAACTAGATGATAATAGATATGAACCCATTTCAATAACAATTCCTTCTTCAACAAACGGAAACCTCATTCAACTTGGAACTCTCCTTATCCCGAGGGCAAAATGATTTTAAAAAAAATTGTAACTGGTCAGATCCCTCGCATATTTCGATTCATTTCCCTCGTCTCTCCCTGCGGCTTGGCGGGCCAAGCCTCAGTCGCTCCTCAGAAACTGCCTCAAAATCTGCTTCGGGCTTTGACCAGTTATCCTTTGCACGCTATCCAGTTACAAAAAATTTACGCATTTATATTCTTAATGATGATCACCACAAATGGCTTTTGTGAGACCGGTTGTAAAGATGATTTAAGTTTTGCCCTCAATCAAAAAAACGTTGATCTTACGACAAACACGAATCAACGCCTTGACCTAGTCGTCTATAGAATCTACCGAGAAAGAGCTTGTAAATATTTTCTTACCTTTAGCAAAGGAAGTGCCCCTGATTACAACCGAAAACTTTATTTAAATTACCCTAATACCAATATTCCTGTTCAACTTTATAAAGACAGTTCAAATTCAATAACACTCATGGACCTCCCTGAAGTCACTAGTGAAACAAATATTATCACAGGAAACTTTCCTAATTCGAACACAGCGCCTCCCATCGGGCATACTTATTTTGCCTCACTAGGGACAATTCCGCTTGGCCTTCCGAGCGGGTATTATTCAGACACTTTCAAAGTCTCTCTCTATGAAGGAACTCTTTCTCACGATTATCATCTAGTAAATGATCAAACGGTAAAAATCTCTTATTTCATCCCTAGTACAATTGCCTTATCTCTTGTTGATTCCGGTGCGCCCTTTAACGAATACGCAACTGCTCGCGACATTGATTTTGGAACAATGAGTTCAGGTATGACTCAAAATTTCGATGCCATTATCAAATCAAACAGCGGTTACCGCTTGTTTTTTTCCTCACAAAATGGCGGAAAAATGTTACATAATTCAATTGCTGCAACTGTTTCCTACTCAACCCAAATAAACGGCACGCAAGTGAACCTCGTTCCCAATATCCCAATTCAAGTTGCCTCTGGTTCTGGAAATCTTCCCATCGATGGGCAAAGGCTTAATGTTCGCCTCACCATTGGTAATATCACGACTCAGCCCGCTGGAAGTTATTCTGACAGCATGACAATCACTGTTCAGAGTAATTAATTAAAAAATTCATTAAGACTTTTATTACAGATTTTGGCCCCATTTTTATCTCTTAAATCATTCATGAATTTTTCTTCAGTTTTTATATAAGTAATACTTTTATCGCAATAAGCTTTTTTATAATCCTCAAAATTTTTCTGATCTTTTTGAGACTCAAACCACCCTAAGCGTTTATCCTCACAATTAATTTTAGCGCACTCACGCGGAATATTGCCCTCTAAGTTTGAGTCATAAATTTCTTGCATGAGCATACAATGGCGAACAATATTGCGAAGGAGTCCTTCGCTTACTAAATCATTAACAACCCCCTTGTCCTTCTGGGAAATAAAAAGAACTTGTTTTTTTAACTCCCACACCGGCGTAGCCGGTGCCGCCTCGAACATAAGTTAGCGTAGTTTGGAAGCACATCTTTCACACCACTTTACTTGAACCCAGTTTTCATTTAGGAGA
>Ga0247844_1006858_pt1 | contig 13346 bp, 12 predicted proteins | sample LaCtaG_FD_192421 | JGI IMG/M metagenome (GOLD analysis project Ga0247844, IMG submission 192421) | Freshwater microbial communities from meromictic Lake La Cruz, Castile-La Mancha, Spain - LaCruzMarch201714.5m_1 | ecosystem: Environmental > Aquatic > Freshwater > Lake | place: Spain: Castile-La... | reverse complement strand
AGGCATAGAAACTTTGCGGCTGTACTGCATTGTTGCCATCGCCGTGCCCCAAACCGAGGCTCCCTTATTTGTTCCTAACAAAGTCGCAGGTGGTGCAGTCGGAAACGCGGCGAAGAGCGCGGGCATCAATATGAGGCCGCCGCCGCCAACGATGGAATCTACAAAGCCGGCAAGCATGGAGGCAAGCGTTACAAAGAGGAGTTCCATGGAGGTGGGTGTCTTGTCAAAAAGTTTTGAAGCGCTGGGGGCTTGACTCAGGTCAAGTGTGGGACATAAAAAAAGCACCGGCTAGCCAGTGCTTTTTTACCTTTTTTAACAAGGCGTGTCCCATTGTATTTCAATGGTTTTTATGGGTCTCCTCGGCTTTCGATTTTGGTTCGAGCGAGCTCTTCTTTTTATTTGCAGTTGCCACTACGTTAGTTCCGAACGAACTGTAACGCGCATGAGGGATAAAAAGGCTAAGGATTTACCCTTCCCCCTCGCTCACTAAATTCACGTCAGCTGATCGCATCTTCGGCAATCCATTGGGCCGCTTTTTCTGCAATCATGAGCGTTGGAGAGTTGGTATTGCCGCTGGTAATCAAAGGCATCACGCCAGCATCAACTACCCGCAAACCCGCGACGCCGTGTACCTTGAGACGTGCATCGACAACGGCTAGGGGATTGTCCGCACGACCCATTTGGGTTGTTCCTACCGGATGAAAAATAGTGCTGGCAATGTCACCAGCCAATTTGGCCAGCTCTTCATCGCTTTGGTATTGCACGCCGGGTTTGTATTCTTCGGGGGCAAAGGGTTTCAAGGCGTCTTGGGCCAAGATGCGGCGGGTGACGCGCAAAGAATCCGCTGCTACTTTTCGATCTTCTTCTGTGCTCAAGTAGTTCGGTGCAATCGCGGGTGCATCTTCAAAACGGTTGGTCTTGATGTGAACCGTGCCCCGGCTGGTGGGGTTGAGGTTGCACACACTGGCGGTGATCGCGTTAAAACGATGTAACGGAGAACCGAAGGCATCAAGGCTCAAGGGTTGGACGTGGTATTCCAAATTGGGGTGCGCTCGGCTCGGATCACTTCTCGTAAACGCGCCCAGTTGGCTGGGCGCCATGCTCATGGGGCCGGTGCGCTTGAGTGCGTATTCCAATGCAATACGCGCCTTGCCCCACAGGCTCTGGGTCATGGTGTTCAGGGTGGGCGTATTTTTGACTTTGAAAACTGATCGAATTTGTAAGTGGTCTTGCAAGTTATTGCCAACGCCTTGCATATCTTTGACAACGCTAACCCCTTTGCTTTGGAGCAGTTGCGCCGGACCTAATCCAGAGAGCTGAAGCAATTGCGGCGAGGCAATGCTTCCTGCGCTCAAAATCACTTCACTCTTTGCGTGGACAGTCACCATCTCTTGGCCATTCCAAATGTCAACGCCGGTACACCGAAGCGCCGCCTTGCCATCCGTTGCTTCTTCTATCAGTAATTTGGAGGCTTGTGCGCCAGTCCACAATTCAAAGTTAGGGCGGGCATAGCAGGTAGGGCGTAAAAAGGCTTTGGCGGTATTCCAGCGCCAGCCGTTTTTTTGGTTCACATCAAAGTAAGACACACCGTTGTTGTCGCCGGTATTGAAGTCAGGTGTGGCGGGGATGCCTGCTTGGACGGCGGCTTGGCCAAATGCATCGAGCACATCCCAGCGCACGCGTTGCTTCTCAATGCGCCATTCGCCCCCGGCATTGCGGTGGCGCAAAACTTGGCGGTAGGGTGTGGCGCTGTCTTGCATCAGTTCAGGCGCTGTCCCACGCGCACCATGCATCGCATTGGCCCCTTGGTAATGGTCTTCGTGAAGCTTGAAGTAAGGCAGGCTTTGCTTCCAAGTCCAACTGTCGTCACCTAGTAACTGCGCCCATTGGTCGTAGTCTCTGGCTTGGCCGCGCATATAAATCATGCCGTTGATGCTGCTGCAACCGCCTAAAGTTTTCCCACGCGGATAGCTCAGACTGCGCCCGTTGAGACCGGCATTGGGCTCGGTGTTAAACATCCAATCTGTGCGGGGGTTGCCCATGCAATAGAGGTAACCCACGGGGATATGGATCCAGTGGTAGTCGTCTCTGCGTCCGGCTTCAATCAAGAGAACCCGTTTTGATGCGTCAGCACTCAAGCGATTGGCCAATAAACAACCGGCCGTTCCAGCGCCGATGATGACGTAGTCAAATGTGGTGTCGCTCATGTTGTTATTTTCCTGTCCATACGGGCTTGCGTTTTTCTTGAAAGGCCTTTTGCCCTTCTTTAGCATCTTCAGTCAAAGTGAAAAGTGCGATCTGACTCTCGGTAAAGGCCATCGATTCTTCAAACGCCATTGTCTCCACATGCTTCATGGTGTAAAGCCCTCGGCGAACAGCTGCAGGAGACTTGTCAAGCAGTCGATCGATCAGCCATTGCAGCTTGGCGTCCACATCTGCATCCACATAGTTCACTAAGCCGTAGCTAAGCGCCTGAGTACTGCTGATGGGCTCCCCAGTGATGCACATTTCTACCAAGGTGCGTCGTGGAATCAGGTGTTGCAACACGCTTAGAACTTGCGCGGGGAAAACGCCAACCTTGACTTCAGGTAATCCAAAGATGGCGTGGCTGCTGGCAACCGCCATGTCACACATAGAAAGCAAACCCATGCCGCCGGCCATGCACGCGCCATTGACCCGCGCAATCAGCGGAACGCAGCTGGCCTTGGCAGCACGTAGCAGTTGGGCGAGGTGGCCATGGGGCTCAGAGTAGTCGGTGGTAAAGGCCTGGGCACTTTGCAAATCTGCGCCAGCACAAAAGGCCTTCTCACCTGCGCCAGTGATCACAATGGCGCGAATAGTGCGCTCGGATTGGGCTGCATCAATAGCCTGGGTCATTCCGTGCAAAACTGCATGGCTCATTGCGTTTCGTCGTTCTTCGCGGGTGATGGTGAGCCAAAGCACTTCCCCTTGCAAGGTAATGTTGAGCTCAGCGCTTGAAGTGAAAGCAGGGTGGGTAGACATGAAAAATGGTTCTCCGAAAAAGGGCAGTTGATGGCCTGACGTTAGTGACCCAAGACTGGAAAGAGTTTGGTTAGTCCGTCGGACATCACTTCCACTGCAAGGGCTGCCAAGATCAATCCCATCAGGCGGGTCATGACGTTGATTCCTGTTTTACCTAAAGCGCGGGCAATGGGCTGCGCCATCGAAAAACAAAGCGCTGTCGCAAGGGCCACGATGACGCCGTACCCTACCAAGGTCCCGAGTTGAAATACGGTTTTTGCTTTTTCAGCGTAAATCACGACGGTGGACATGGTGGCTGGCCCCGTGAGCAAAGGGATCGTCAGTGGCACTACGGCAATGCTGGCGCCCATGGCGGCTTTCTCTGCGCCATCTTCGAGTTCATGCGTAGTGGTTTTTGCCTCAGCGGGCTGGGCGTTAAGCATATTCATGGCGCTAATCAGAAGCAGCATGCCGCCTCCAACTTGAAAGCTTGCCAGCGAAATGCCGAAGAATTCCAAAATATGAAGACCGAGCAATGCGCTGACGGCAATCACGACAAAGGTACTGATCGATGAGATGCGAACGGTATTGCGTCGCTGCTCTTCAGTGAAGTGCTGCGTGTAGTGAATAAAAAAAGGAATGATGGCCAGCGGATTGACGATCGCTAGCAAAGTCACCAGCGGTTTAAGGTCCATATATTTCCAGTGCGTTGCTCTTACCGTTGCCGATAGCCAACTTATTTTTGAAGTGCGCGGGCTGCGTCAAGTGCAAAGTAAGTTAGAACTCCATCAGCCCCTGCCCGCTTGAATGCCATCAGGCTTTCCATCATGACCGCGTCGTGATCCAGCCAGCCGTTTTGTGCGGCGGCTTTCAGCATAGCGTACTCGCCCGAGACTTGATAGGCAAAGGTGGGGACTTTGAATTCGTCTTTGACCCGGCGCACGATGTCTAAATAAGGCATGCCGGGTTTGACCATGATCATGTCTGCGCCTTCGGCCAAATCCATCGCCACTTCGCGCAAAGCCTCGTCTGAATTTGCAGGATCCATTTGATAGACCTTTTTGTTGCTCTTGCCTAAATTGCTGGCTGAGCCGACGGCATCTCTAAAGGGTCCGTAAAACGCGCTGGCGTATTTAGCGCTGTAGGCCATGATGCGTGTGTGGACTAAGTTTCCCGCTTCCAGCGCTTGGCGAATGGCCCCGATGCGTCCGTCCATCATGTCGCTGGGGGCAACGATATCAACACCTGCTCTGGCCTGGGTGAGTGCTTGTTGCACCAACACGGCGGTGGTCTCATCGTTCAAGATGTAGCCTGCGTTGTCGGGGTTGGTGTCGGGCAGGCCGTCTTGGCCGTGGTTGGTAAAGGGATCAAGCGCGACATCCGTCATGATGCCTAAATCGGGAAACTCTTTTTTTAAGGCTTGGACAACACGGGGGATCAGCCCATCGGGGTTGAGCGCTTCTTCACCACCGTAGGTTTTTAGTGATTGGTCAATCACAGGAAAAAGCGCCATTACAGGAATTTCTAATTTGGCGCACGCTTCGGCCACAGGAAGCAGCAGATCTAAACTCAAACGCATCACGCCAGGCATTGAAGCGATAGGTACCCTTTGGTTTTTTCCCTCCACCACAAAGACCGGATAAATCAGGTCATGCGCGGTCAACGTGTTTTCGCGCACCAAGTTGCGGGTGAAGGTATCACGGCGTAAACGGCGTGGTCGGCCAAGGGGAAAGGGTGCGGGGGAGATCATAGGAAAATTGTGCCTGATTATCTGCGTATGAAAAAACTGAATTTTCTACTGATTTCTATAAATTAACTGTATTTGACAGTTTTGTTAAAACCGCTGCTATAATTTTTTTGGGCACTCTGGTGCCTCCCGCTTTTCCTCCCTGAGCGGGGCCTTGACGTGTGACAGCTAATAGGCTTACCACCCCAGCTCTATGCTGGGGTTTTTTTTGACCTTTTTGCCACGGCTACACTTCGCCCATGCCCTGGATCAAAGCCTTTCACATCATTTTCGTCGCAAGCTGGTTTGCGGGATTGTTCTACTTGCCAAGAATTTTTGTGAACTTGGCAATGGTGGAGCCACACTCGCATGAGGAGCGCGCGCGTTTGCTACTGATGGCGCGTAAGCTTTTGCGTTTTTCGACCTTGCTTTCGCTGCCTGCGTTGGGCCTGGGTTTGTGGTTGTGGTGGGTTTACGGTATCGGGCGAGGGCCGGGTATCGGGTGGATGGATGTCAAATTCCTGTTGGTGATTCTTGTGATTGGCTATCACCACAGCTGCTTTGTGATCTTGCGAAAATTTGAGTCCCAATCCATGCACCGCAGCCATGTTTGGTTTAGATGGTTCAACGAGATTCCGGTTTTGATGCTGACCGCTATCGTTGTACTGGTGGTAGTTAAGCCTTTTTAAGCACGGGCCGCCATGCGTAAATCTGCAGCTTGGCCTCTGTTTTGGATGTATGCCGGCTTGGTAATTTACGCAAGCATTTACCCCTTTGCCCATTGGCGCGACCAAGGCATTTCCACTTGGTCTTTTTTAACCGCCCCTTTGCCGAGGTATTGGTCGGGCTTTGACGTTGCGATTAACGTGATTGGCTATGCGCCTTTGGGGGCGTTGCTTGCTTTGGCGATTTTGCGCAACCCACGCAATAAATATCCGATCTTGATCCCTCTTTTAGCGGGGGCTGTCCTTTCGTTGGTCTTGGAAGGTTTGCAAAGTTACTTGCCGCAGCGGGTGGCCTCTAAAGAAGATTGGATTTTGAATACGGTGGGTGCTGCGATTGGTGCGGGGACGGCGGTTGCTTTAGAACGATTGGGCGGGTTGGCGCGTTGGGACCGTGTTCGCAGCCGCTGGCTGGGTGACTACGGTAGAGGGTATTTGGTGTTGTTGGCCACATGGCCCTTTGCTTTGTTGTTTCCTGCATCGATTCCATTTGGGGTAGGTCAAGTGCTTGCGCGTTCCATCGTGGCAATGGAGGAAATGGTTGAAGAGATCGGTGGACCCGAGGCCACGACGATTTGGCTGGCTTGGCTTCCTGCGCCCAACACAGTGGGAGATGCGCTGTCGCCAAGTGGGGTGTATCTGTGCGTGCTTCTCGGCTTGTTGATTCCTTGCTTTTTAGCCTTTTGTGTAGTCAAAAACCCGTTGCACCGAGCCATTGCCGCCGTGGGCTTGGTTCTGCTTGGCGTTGGTACCACTGGGTTTTCCTCGGCGCTGAGTTGGGGGCCTGCGCATGCATGGGCTTGGTTGGATGTGCCGGTGCGCAGCGCTGTCGTGACGGCGGTGCTTTTGGCATTGGTGTTGGTTTGGCTCCCCATGAGAGCCAGTGCAGCCTTAGCTTTGCTTGCTTTGGGGGTGGACTTGAGCATACTCAACCAAGCGCCAGAGAGCCCGTACTTTTCTCAAACTCTGCAGGCCTGGGAGCAGGGGCGCTTTATTCGTTTTAATGGCCTGGCCCAATGGCTGGGATGGATTTGGCCCTATGCTGCCGCCTTGGTCGTGTTGACCCAGTTCGGGCGGCGCACCGATCGTTAAAGACAAACTTATGACTGATAACTTCTCTGAATTGCCTTTGCCCGAAAAATTGTATTTCGAGCGCCACATTTTTTTCTGTCTCAATGAAAGAAAAAATGGGGAAAACTGCTGCGCGCAACACCAAGCAAGAAAGGCATTTGACCATTGCAAACAAAAAATCCGTGAAGCCAATCTTTCCGGCCAAGGGCAGGTCCGCGTCAACCAAGCGGGCTGCTTAGGTCGGTGCGATGAAGGACCTGTTGCCGTGGTTTACCCAGAGGGTACTTGGTACAACTTTGTCGATGAAACAGACATCGATGAAATTGTGGAGTCACACCTCAAAGCAGGCAATCCAGTAGAGCGATTACGTTTAAAAGCTTAACGGCGATACATGAATTCTCGGACGCTCAAGCAAACCATGCAGGGTCAGGCTGGCATATTGGAAATGCTGGTTGACGAGCCAGAGCTTTCAGAGGGCGAAAAATGCACAGGTGTAGCGGTGATTGCCCACCCACATCCAATGTTCGGCGGGACGATGGATAACAAAGTCGTGCAAACCTTGGCGCGTGCCTTTGTTTTGGCAAAGTGGCGTGCGGTTCGTTTTAATTTTCGCGGTGTCGGACAAAGCCAAGGCGTCTATGACGAAGGGCGTGGAGAGCTACAAGACTTGTTGGATGTCATTGCGCATATGGCGCCTCAGAACAGTCACGAAGGGGGCTTGGCTTTGGCGGGTTTTTCCTTTGGCTCCTTTGTAACCAGTCAAGCCGCGCAAGCCCTATTTCCAATGCGTCCTATTGATAAATTGGTGATGGTGGGAACGGCTGCAAGTCGATTTGAAGTGGCCCCGATTGATGCCGCTTTGCATGAGCGAACTTTGGTGTTGCATGGTGAAGAGGACGATACCGTCCCCTTGGCTAATGTGATGGCGTGGGCAAGACCCCAAACACTGCCTGTCACCGTGATTCCTGGAGGCGGCCACTTCTTTCATGGACAATTGCCGCTTTTGCGAAGTTTGGTGTTGCGACACCTTCTATCGCCCTGATCCCTTAACGCCTCAAAAGAGGCCTGTGCGTTACTTGTTAATTGTTATGAAACTACCCTTGTCTATTGTGTTGGCCTTTTGGTGCGGTTTAGCAGCTTCGCAAATCCCTCAAGCACCAGAAATTGCAGCCCGCTCCTACTTGCTCGTTGACGTCACAGCCAATCAAGTGTTGGCTGCAAAAGACGTGGACACCCCCATGGAGCCAGCCTCCTTGACCAAGTTGATGTCTGCGTATTTGGTCTTTGATGCGCTGCGGGTTAAAAAAATCGATCTTAAGCAGACCTTTCCTGTCAGTGAGCACGCTTGGAAGATGCCAGGTTCGAGGATGTTTATCGACCCCAAAATGCAAGTTCCCGTAGAAGACTTGATCAAGGGAATGATTGTTCAGTCTGGCAACGATGCCACGATGGCCTTGGCCGAGGGCGTAGGCGGTACCGCAGCCCACTTTGTCCAAATGATGAATGACCAAGCCAAGGTGCTGGGCATGAAATCAACGGCTTACAAAAACCCCGAAGGACTTACCGAGCCTGGGCACATCACGACAGCACGCGATCTGAGCATATTGGCGATGCGTTTAATGACGGATTTTCCCGAGTACGTCGGGTTTTACGCCATCAAAAAATACCGCTACCCAGGAACGCCTGCCGCTAACGATACCAATCGCAATTTGCTGTTACAGCGCGACCCCACAGTAGACGGCCTGAAGACGGGCTATACCGATGCAGCTGGCTATTGCATGGTTGCGACTGCCAAGCGTGATTACGCTAATCTAGGCCCGGTAGGCACGCCACAAAGTGGGCGCAGACTGTTATCCATTGTGATGGGAACTTCTAGCGAAAACGCCCGAGCCAACGAGTCCCAAAAACTTTTAAATTGGGGTTTTGTGGCCTTTGAGCCAGTGAAATTATTCGACTCAGACCAGTCTTTGCTTAACCAAAAGGTGTGGAAAGGCAGCTCCGGAACGATCAAAGTGGGCCGACCCCATGCCATCGTTGTCGCTGTGGCCCAGGGAAGTGCGGGCAAGCTGACGACCGAGATTGTTCGCCGCGAACCCTTGCTGGCACCTGTTGCAAAAGGCCAACAGGTAGCACTCTTGAGAGTGAAGTCTGCCGGAGTGCAGGTGGTCGAGGTGCCTTTGTTGGCGCTTGAAGAAGTCTCCCAAGCCGGCATTTTTGGTCGGGCATGGGACGCCATTCGGCTGTGGATTCGCTAGAAATTTTTGCTTTCACTCCCCCAATCTGCTATATTAGAAGGCTTTTCGGAAATTCCGAAGGGATTCACGTTTTCGAAGTTTTTTGAAATTTAGTTACCAAACGTTTAGGGACGTTTATATTTAGGAGGCTTAAGTGCCAACCATCAACCAGCTAGTGCGTCAGGGGCGCGAGGTCGAAACGATCAAATCAAAGAGTCCTGCGATGCAGAACTCTCCCCAGCGTCGTGGCGTGTGCACCCGTGTGTACACCACGACCCCAAAGAAGCCTAATTCCGCTTTGCGTAAAGTTGCCAAAGTGCGCTTGACCAACGGTTTTGAGGTGATTTCCTACATCGGCGGTGAAGGCCACAACTTGCAAGAACACAGCGTAGTGCTTGTTCGCGGCGGTCGTGTCAAAGACTTGCCCGGTGTGCGTTACCACATTGTGCGTGGATCGCTGGACTTGCAAGGCGTGAAAGACCGCAAGCAGTCGCGTTCTAAATACGGTGCGAAAAAGCCAAAGGCTAAATAAGCCGAGGTTTTTAAAGATTAATTGGTGCTGATTTGCCGCGTGGCGCGGTGATTCGGCGTAGTGACCCAAAAAGACAATCCTGTCTCGGTGGTCGAGTAAGTGGAGGTCAATATGACCTTCGCGGCATCGTAAAAGATGCCAACTGAAGCAAAGAGGTGAAATAATGCCACGTCGTCGCGAAGTCCCTAAACGTGAAATTCTGCCGGATCCTAAGTTCGGCAATGTAGAGCTGTCCAAATTCATGAACGTGATCATGGAAGGCGGCAAAAAAGCGGTCGCTGAGCGCATCATTTATGGTGCCCTCGAGCAGATCGAGAAAAAGCATCCTGGTAAAGATCCGCTTGAGGCGTTTACCGTTGCTATTAACAACGTCAAGCCCATGGTTGAGGTGAAGTCTCGCCGTGTGGGTGGCGCAAACTACCAAGTTCCAGTCGAAGTTCGCCCTGTGCGTCGCTTGGCTTTGAGCATGCGTTGGATTAAAGAAGCTGCGCGTAAGCGTGGCGAAAAATCCATGGCTTTGCGCTTGGCCAATGAATTGTTAGAGGCCACAGAAGGCCGTGGCGGTGCTATGAAAAAGCGTGATGAAGTTCACCGCATGGCCGAAGCTAACAAAGCGTTCTCGCACTTCCGTTTCTGAGAACCGGAGCTATCGCAGCCCTTGCCAGGGCTCATATTCCCGAACTGTGCCTTGGGTGCGGTTGCGGGAATTGTGCTTGGTGAGAGTGCTGCAGGCTGTGCAACATTGTGTAGCGCAGCGTTATGAAGATTTAGATCAACGAAGGATTTCACATGGCTCGCCATACCCCTATTGAGCGCTACCGCAACATTGGTATTTCTGCGCATATCGACGCTGGTAAAACCACAACGACTGAGCGCGTTTTGTTTTACACCGGCGTGAACCACAAAATCGGTGAAGTCCATGATGGCGCGGCCACTATGGATTGGATGGAGCAAGAGCAAGAGCGTGGCATCACGATCACCTCTGCTGCAACGACTTGCTTTTGGAAGGGTATGGACAAGTCCTTGCCTGAGCACCGTATCAACATCATTGACACCCCCGGACACGTCGACTTCACGATTGAAGTAGAGCGCTCCATGCGCGTGCTCGATGGCGCTTGCATGGTTTACTGTGCAGTCGGCGGCGTGCAGCCTCAGTCCGAAACCGTTTGGCGTCAAGCTAACAAGTACAAAGTGCCACGTTTGGCATTTGTCAACAAGATGGACCGCACTGGCGCGAACTTCTTCAAAGTTGTAGACCAGATGAAGCTGCGTTTGAAAGCGAACCCAGTGCCTATGGTGATCCCAATCGGCGCTGAGGAAAACTTCACTGGCGTCGTTGACTTGATCAAAATGAAGGCCATCATTTGGGACGAAGCGTCTCAAGGCATGCTCTTCGAATACCACGATATTCCAGCTGAACTGCTCTCGCTTGCAAAAGAGTGGCGTGAAAAAATGGTGGAAGCTGCAGCCGAAGCTTCTGAAGAGTTCATGAACAAATACCTTGAAGAAGGTGATTTGACTGAAGACGAAATCAAACTCGGAATTCGTACTCGCACCATTGCAAGTGAAATCCAGCCGATGTACTGCGGATCTGCTTTCAAGAACAAAGGTGTTCAGCGAATGCTTGATGCCGTGATCGAATTCATGCCTTCCCCAGTGGACATTCCACCGGTCAATGGTATGGACGAAGACGAAGCCCCCGTGGTTCGTCAAGCGTCTGACACTGAGAAATTCTCTGCCTTGGCGTTTAAATTGATGACCGATCCATTTGTGGGTCAGTTGACGTTTGTGCGCGTGTACTCTGGCGTCTTGCAAAAAGGCGACACGGTTTACAACCCGATTCGTGGCAAAAAAGAACGTATCGGACGTATTGTTCAAATGCACGCCAACAAGCGTGAAGAGGTCAGCGAAATTGTGGCTGGCGACATCGCCGCTTGTATCGGTTTGAAAGACGTTACTACAGGCGAAACCCTGTGCGATCCATCGGCCATCGTGATGCTTGAGCGTATGATTTTCCCTGAGCCTGTGATTACCCAGGCCGTTGAGCCAAAGACCAAAGCAGACCAAGAAAAAATGGGTATTGCTTTGCAGCGTTTGGCCCAAGAAGATCCTTCTTTCCGCGTAAAAACCGACGAAGAATCAGGTCAGACTCTGATTGCCGGAATGGGCGAGTTGCATTTGGAAATTATTGTTGACCGCATGAAGCGTGAGTTTGGCGTGGAAGCCAACGTCGGTAAGCCTCAAGTGGCGTACCGCGAAACCATTCGCAAAACCATTGAAGACGCGGAAGGTAAATTCGTTCGCCAGTCCGGTGGTAAGGGTCAGTACGGCCATGTGGTTTTGAAGATCGAACCCAACGAAGCCGGCAAAGGCATTGAGTTTGTTGACGCGATCAAAGGCGGTGTGGTTCCTCGTGAATACATCCCTGCGGTTGAAAAAGGAATTCATGAAGCGGTAACGCAAGGCGTTTTGGCGGGATACCCTGTGGTTGACGTGAAAGTCACACTCCACTTCGGTTCCTACCATGACGTTGACTCCAACGAGTTGGCGTTCAAAATGGCTGCGATTTTTGGTTTCAAAGAAGGTTGCCGCAAAGCGGGCCCCGTTATTCTTGAGCCCATGATGGCTGTTGAAGTTGAAACACCCGAAGACTACGCCGGTAACGTGATGGGCGATTTGTCATCACGCCGCGGTATGGTCCAAGGTATGGAAGATATGGTTGGTGGCGGCAAGGCAATTAAGGCGGAAGTTCCTCTGTCGGAAATGTTTGGCTACTCCACAACTCTGCGTTCTATGTCACAAGGTCGTGCGTCTTACACGATGGAATTCAAGCACTACACGGAAGCTCCGCGTAATGTGTCTGAAGCCATCATGGCATCACGCGCTAAGTAATTTCAGTTGTCTGCGACGGTATGCCGCCTCGTGCCCGTGCGAGGTGAATAAGCAATACCGTGCAGACGTTAAATCACACACGGGAACTAGCTCTTTTGGAGAAAATTTATGGGAAAAGAAAAATTCACACGAACCAAGCCCCACGTTAACGTAGGCACGATTGGCCACGTTGACCATGGCAAAACCACGCTCACAGCGGCCATCACCACCGTGTTGGCAGCCAAGTTTGGTGGCCAAGCGAAGGCTTACGATCAAATTGACGCAGCGCCAGAAGAAAAAGCGCGCGGCATCACGATCAACACAGCGCACGTTGAATACGAAACAGCCAACCGCCACTACGCCCACGTAGATTGCCCCGGACACGCTGACTACGTTAAAAACATGATCACTGGTGCTGCCCAAATGGACGGCGCTATCCTGGTCTGTTCTGCAGCTGACGGCCCCATGCCCCAAACCCGCGAACACATCTTGTTGGCGCGTCAGGTGGGCGTTCCTTACATCATCGTGTTCCTGAACAAATGCGACATGGTCGATGACGCTGAACTCCTCGAACTCGTTGAAATGGAAGTGCGTGAACTCCTAGACAAGTACGACTTCCCAGGCGACAGCACCCCCATCATCCACGGCAGCGCCAAGCTCGCCATGGAAGGCGACAAAGGCCCCTTGGGCGAAGAAGCCATCATGAAACTCGCTGATGCCTTGGATACCTACATCCCCCTGCCAGAGCGCGCAATTGACGGCGCCTTCTTGATGCCCGTAGAAGACGTGTTCTCCATCTCTGGACGCGGCACGGTCGTAACCGGACGTATTGAGCGCGGAATCGTTAAAGTCGGCGAAGAGATCGAAATCGTGGGTATCGCTGACACACAAAAGACCACCTGCACCGGCGTGGAAATGTTCCGCAAACTGCTTGACCAAGGTCAAGCAGGCGACAACGTTGGTATCTTGCTGCGCGGCACCAAGCGCGAAGACGTCCAACGCGGTCAAGTGCTGTGCAAGCCTGGTTCTATCAAGCCTCACACCCACTTCACCGGCGAGATCTACGTCTTGTCCAAAGACGAAGGCGGTCGTCATACACCGTTCTTTAACAACTACCGCCCTCAGTTCTACTTCCGTACCACGGACGTAACCGGTGCGATCGAGTTGCCAGAAGGCAAAGAGATGGTGATGCCAGGAGACAACGTATC
>Ga0247844_1006855_pt1 | contig 13352 bp, 12 predicted proteins | sample LaCtaG_FD_192421 | JGI IMG/M metagenome (GOLD analysis project Ga0247844, IMG submission 192421) | Freshwater microbial communities from meromictic Lake La Cruz, Castile-La Mancha, Spain - LaCruzMarch201714.5m_1 | ecosystem: Environmental > Aquatic > Freshwater > Lake | place: Spain: Castile-La... | reverse complement strand
TCACAAAAACAAATGAGGTCATCAGTGGAATAACCACATGGTGGAATAATACAAAGGAGGTTCTTAAGTGAAACGTTTTATACAAATTCTATCGCTCTTGCTAGGACTTGGTGCAATTACTCAAGTTGTAAACACTCAAGCAGAGCAAAATCTCAATCAAGAGGAAAAATCTAATTCTAAGGTCAAAATTTTTCTGGAAGAGCAGAAAAATAAAATCTTAGAAAGTGATTATGATGATGAAACAAAAGAAGATATGATTAGCATAATCAAAAGACTTGAAATTATTTCTAAACTTGAAAAAGGTGATCCAGGGCCATAGAAGCATCACTTATGAATCGCTTTTTAAATAACTATTTTCCAGCAATGATTTGGCCAATGCATCATTTCTTGGTTAAAAGTTGGGAGTTAAATTTTTTAACCTTGCTACTCTTAGCAAGGTTACTTTTAATAGCAGGTTGCTTTCTCATTAGAGAAATGCCCAAGGCAACAGCGCCACTTTATCAGAGACTATTATCTCGATTTGGGACTTTTGTTCCTGTTATAATGATTTGGGAACCAGTCAACAGTCCATGGATGATCTATGGACAAATATTGTCAATAATTGGAATTGTGGCGTTTATTTTTACAATTCTGGAGCTTGGTAAATCTTTTGGTCTGGCCCCAGCGCTTAGAACAAAAGTAGATAGCGGAATCTACAGATGGATAAACAATCCAATGTACGTTTCTCATATCATCTTTGAGCTTGGGATACTTATTTCTTGTCCATCGATATGGAATTTAGCAATAGTGGCCATTTCAACTATTTTCTTTGTTTTCAGGGCCAAATGGGAAAAAGACCTAATCTTGGCCAGAGGTAATCAAAATTCAGCATTATTTGCTTAAAAGCGCAGTTTTTAAATGCCAGCCTTTCCGAGTTTGAAACACTTATAAAGCTAGAGTATTGGCTTTTCGTTGGCCATGGAGAAGTGCTGGCCATGAAACTGCTATCATAAAACCAGTCCTTTTGAATTTTCAGAATGTTAGACAGAAACACTCAAAAACCCCGTCAACCCCCTTATTTTGGACAAATTGCTGAATTTAGATTTTCATGCTGACAACTCAACTATTCCAAATTCTTGTTGATCGTATCTTTCTTTAAACTCCCTGGGGGATAGTTTTTTTATTGATCCATGTAGTCTTTTTTCATTATAAAAAGTGATGTATTCCACTGTTTTTTTATAAGCTTCTGCAAAACTTTTAAAATAACTTGGAACAAGAAATGCTGTCTCAAAGATTGAAAAAAATGATTCAATAAAAGCATTCTTATTGGGACATCCTGGGGGAATGAATTCGTGATGAACTTTTTCCTCTACAAAATATTTAAATTGATTGGACGTCATCTGGGGTCCATTATCTGACCTAATAACAAGTTTCTCTGGATTAACTTCTCTTGACGCTAATATTCTTTCAAAGGTTAGTTTTAAATCTTTGCCCGTACAAGTTCTTCCAATATGGTATCCCACGACTTCTTTTGTAAAAACATCTAGAAAAGCAAGTAAGTAAAAATGACGATTTTCTCCATGAATGTAACCGTACTTTATATCAAACTGATAGAGCTGGTTAGGTGCATTTACTCTTCTGTTTTCACTGATCCTTCTCTTGAACTTGGAAGTTTTTTTCTTCTTTGGAAGAAGAATATTTAACTCCTTGCAGAGTCTATAAACTTTTTTATGATTAATAATAATTGCATAATCTCGCTTGAAATAATGAGGAATTATCTTACATCCTCCTTCATTACAAAATTCTTTTTGTTCTCTGAACTTTATTAAATACTCTTTAATAACCTCGTCACTGACTCTCTCTCCTTGCATGTTATAGCAATAGTTAGTTAATGGCCTACCCCTGGCCAGTTGAGGGGCCGTGCAGGCCTTAGGATTTCTTGCATAGTACCAACTAGATTTAGGAATTTTACAAAGATCAAGAATTGATGTGACAGGTAAGCCCTGAGAGAGATATGTCTTCGCAACTTCTAATTTGTCTCCCATACTTGATAAGTTTTTTTTAAAAGGTCCTCTAATATTTTTATTTTAGTTTCTTGATCAAAGGTTATTTTTTTTAATTTTTTATTCTCCTGTATTAAGGCTTCTGTGGCGCATTTAGCAGGCTTAGAATAATCAATTTTTTTCTCTTTTTTTCGAAGCCAAGTATGAACTGTACTATGAGGAAGACCATATTTTTTGGCAATGACAACAATGTTTTTAACCTCTTCTGCATCCTTCAAAACTTGATCTTTAAATTCCTGACTGTAATGTTTAACTTTTGTCATAACACTCCTTAAAACTAATTTTATCAAAAATAGAATTTTAGAAAAGTGTCCAAACTATATAAGGGGTTAAAGAGAAAACCATGAAATACTCATTTCCGGCTTTATAATTAGTTTCCATGCTCATCAAGAATTTCCCCCACAAGCTGCTCAAGAACATCTTCCATGGTCACAATACCTATATTGGATTTTGTTTGTGAATCTTGAACAATAGCAAGATGTGCCCGCTGCTCCTTAAATAACAGCATGAGTTTATCTAGGCGCACCGAAGGATCTACAAAGAGAGCAGGACGGGTGGCCTTTTCAAAAGCACCATTGGAATTATCGACCGGTAGAGCATGCATGACGTCTTTGGTATGCAATACTCCTATCACAGAATTTAGATTATTGATTCTCGTTAACGGAAAGCGGGTATGCATTTTACTTTTGGTAATAATAATATTTTCTTCAAAAGATCGCTCTAATGAAAGATACTCTACTCGGCTTAAAGGAATTAAAATATCAGCAACTCGCTTATCAGAAAAATTAAACGCCTGATTAATAATTTTGGCTTCACTTTCAGTAATGACTCCTTCTTCGTGAGATTCTTTCATCACAATTTTTAATTCATCAACACTAAGGGGTGGTTCTTCAAAACCATGAAAACCTAATTTTCTAAGAACTATATTTGCAAGACTTGTAAAAGCAGAAATCAAAGGTTTTGTGCATTTATAAAAAATCATTAATGGTTTAGTTACAGCAAGAGTAACTTGTTCTGCTCTTTGAATCGCCATACTTTTAGGGACTAATTCCCCGAGAACAACGTGTAGTAAAGTAATAATAAAAAAGGAAAGGCATGTTGCGATGATATGATAGGTAGCACTTTCGCCTGAAACTTCTGCTGGAAAAAGTAACATGAATAAACTATAAAATGATTCTTCTCCAATCCAACCCAGCGCAAGGCTAACGAGAGTAATTCCAAGCTGTGTTGCTGATAAATATTCATCTAGTTGATCGACACAAAGAATGGAAATTCTTGCAGTTCGAACTCCTTGCCCGGCAAGCTCTTCAAGTCGAGTTCTGCGTACTTTAACAATAGCAAATTCTGCAGCAACAAAAAAAGCATTTAAAAAAACAAGTATTAAAGCAAGAATAATAAATAAAAAGGTTAGAATATAACTTGGAGGCTCCATATGAAGTATATAATGGACGAACCAGAACCCATATGTCGACTTTATTTTTATAAACTAATTTTAAAATTAAAGTTGCCAGTGGTGAATTTTAGGAAGTGAGCTTTATATATTTGTATTTTGTAAATAAGGGGGGTTTTCTTTAAATGAGCAAATTAATTAATTTTTAATCTTTGAGTTATTGCATTTCAGGGGAATTTGAAATTGAAATAAACTAAGGTACCCTTATCCAACTACAGGAAAATTATATGACCATCAGCCATCACAGCAAACCAGTTTACAGAGATGAACTAAAGGCCCTATCTTTTTATCAGCAGGAATTAAAAAAAATTCTTCCCCCAGACATTTTTCATCGCACCCCAAAGCGAGTAGTTTATCTATTTCTTTTTTTAGTTTTAAATATTTCCTTAGTATACGCGGTCATTTATTTTAATCCTACATGGTACTGGAAGCTATTAGCTGCTTTGGCCATTGGTCAATTTAATGCAGGTCTTGCATTTGTGGCACATGATACACTCCATGGTTCCATTATAAAAAACCAAACCCTTCAAAACATTGTTGGCACAATAGGTTTCGCTCCCTTCCTAATCTCTCCAACTTATTGGCGCTATTGGCACAATACTTTGCACCACGGTAATACACAGTTGATTTTTAAAGATCCCGATGCCTTCCCTTCACTTTCTGTTTATAAACGCAGCAAATTCATGCGCGCTGTTTTTGAATTGGCCCCTGGCTCCAAAAATCCTCTCAGCTATTTATATTTTTTCTACTGGTTTTCATTTCAATCCATTTTGAATCAAGCCTACATGCGCTTCGGCAACAAAATGTGGAGTAATATGAATAACCGCAAAGTTACCCTGGAATTTATTACCATCTGTTTGGTAGCAGTAACATATCTCTACTGGGTCGGGTGGGAAAATCTCTTGTGGCTAGTATTCATTCCTATGGCGGTACAAAATTATATTGTTTTAAGTTATATTTTAACTAACCATAATATTTCACCGCTTACAAAAATTAATGATCCTTTAGAAAATTCTCTAACTGTAACGACTCATCCAATTTTTGATTTCTTGCATCTAAATTTTGGCTACCATGTGGAACATCATTTATTTCCACGAGTTTCTAGCTGGCATGCAAAAAAAATTCATGAAGTCTTAAAAACTCAATATCCAAAATATAAGTATATGCCTAAGTGGAAAGCACTAAAATATCTCTATAGTACGCCAAGGATTTACAATACTTCCACTGAGCTTATCCATCCAAGAACCCAGAAAACCTTTCCTACGATATAAATAAAATCTTGGACCATAAATCAAATATTTTTTAGAGACATTTTAGAATAGAAAAATTGCTATAAAGTAGGGCCGCGTTTCCACGGCCAAACATTTGAATTCAAAAATTGCTAAAAATTAAATTATGCCGAGCTAGTAATTGGTTTCTAGTCGATTGCAATTCAAAACTTTAGTCACTTCTGGATTGCCTTCTTTATTGGTTTTAATGGTGACTGACTTCTTTAATTTATCAATCTCAACATTAGCTTCTGTTGAATAAAAAGGATTCGTACCGCTAATCGAAAATGAACTAGCACCCAAACTTACAATGCCTGTCCCACCAGCGTAGCTCGTCAAGTGAGTCATGCGTCCGGGGTTCACGTCCAAATATTCTGTAAATGATCCATCCTCCAATTCAAAAATAACCTTATCGCCATCTCCATAGCATATTGCGTATACGTAATCAGAGTCGGCTTTACTTAAGGAAATAAAAGAAAAATTTACAAGTAAGAAAAACAAGACACTAAATCTCATGAAAAGCTCCCTGTTAAAGTGTTCGTCATTAATAATAAAAATTCAAAAATAAGTAAAGATTCGCCATGTAAAGTCTTGGAAAATCCAAGAAAATATCGCGCATTGTCTCCATATTTCAATCCGTTAGAAACACTTAAATTGCTTTCTAATTCTTTCACAATTAAATAAATCTAAGCTTCTAAAAATGTAATAACTCCTGAACTTACATCATATAACCCTCCAACAATTTTAATTTTTTTGGAGTGCTCCATTTCCCCTAAAATCGATGATCTTGATCTCAAATCGTGAATTCCTTGAATTACATTTTCTTTAGTAACCATAGCAACTAAGTCTGCTGGGGAAATGGACTCATTTGTAGACTTAATTCTAGGTATGCATCTTTGAATTTTGTTAGTAATAAAATGCAAGTGTCCCAAATCTACATCATCGATGGCCCCCCTAATTGCTCCACAACTATTATGGCCAAGAACAACAACAACTTTTGCACCAATAACTTTGCATCCAAATTCTGTGCTTCCTAGTATGTCTTCATTAATAACATTTCCTGCTATGCGAATACTGAAAATATCGCCAAGGCCTTGATCAAAAATTAATTCTGACGAGGTTCGAGAGTCCATACAACTGATAACTACAGCAAATGGATGTTGCTCGTCAGTTGTCTCATTTACCTGCTGAAGCAAGTTTCGATTATACTTCAAATTATTTAGGAAGCGGCCGTTGCCTTCTTTTAATAGTTCAATGGCTTTGTCAGGCGTGATGGATTGCTGCATCTGTTTAGTTAATGTTCTCATAATTTTCCCCTTGAAATAGTAATAGTTTTATATTGCAGTGTTTTGCTAGAATATTTTGAATAAAATATTTACTCCTATGAAAGAAAATTTAATGCCTTCCTGGTTTTACTGATTCGAAGGACTCTTTTTTTGTCAGTAAAACGATTGAGCACCTCAAGCATATGATCTACTAAGTCTGCAAGAGCTAAATATAAATTTGAATGAGACTTAGCTAGAGTAATACCGCTATAGACACCGTTACTAATGTGAACTTTGACTTGAAAATGATCAGGCCCTGCTTGCAAAGGTGAGTTTTCCATTTCTAGCGTGATTGTAATTTTAGAACTGTTTAGTTTCGGGAATTTTTCAACAAGAGATTCAAATCTTTCATTTACTATTTCGACTGCTAACTGTGATCTTTCAAGATTCTTAAACTTAATTTGAATCATCAAAATACTCCAAAGTTTTTTTATTATGTATCTTAAGTGCTGTGTAATAAAGATTATTTTATATTTGGATTATGACTTAAAAATGAATTTATTAAAAATTGATAATAAAAATGGTTAGTATTGCTTTATACTATATTGAAAAATGACTCATTAGCTTTGAAGCAATTGTGTTTTCAATTTTTCTATTTGCGGTTATTAGAAATAATTCTTCATGCACTCCTTGCAATTTTCCAATTTCAACTAACTCCCCGCGCAGTACTTGACTAGTTACCGTGTTAGTGGCGGTTGCAATTAGGCCCATTTCATTGATTGCCATGATAGTTTTTACCGAGATATCTTGACTCTCAACAATAATATTAAGTTCGATATTTTGCAATTTTGCCCAGTGATCTAAATCCTGCCTAAGTTTACTGTCATAGGTTGGGAAAATCATTGGTTGACCAGAAATGGATTTAGGAAATCCACTCTTTAGTGACTTAAATTTAGGGGCCGCATAAAAAGCAACATTTTTCTTAGTTAAAGATTTAGCGTTAAGTCCTTTTGCATCAACACCTGTTGTCAAAAAATTAGTTACCATAATATCTATTCTGTGTGATGCCAGTTCCCGAGTGAGTTCGTCCGATTTTCCTTCAGAGAGAGTAATTTGGCAGGGAGAAATTCTACGGGCAAATTTAACCATTTGCACGATCAGCTGCTTTGGAATGCTATCAAGGGCACCAATATGCAGTGTTGGCCTTAAAGGCTTCAATCGATCATGCAACACTTCATACATCTCTGAGCCCATGCGAAAAATATTTTTAGCATAATCCAGTGCCAATTTGCCTTGTTCTGTTAGAATCAACTTTTTATGCTTTCGATCAAAAAGTTGAACCCCTAAATTATCTTCAAATTGCTTGAGTTGGGATGATAGAGTTGGTTGTCCCAATCTCAACTTTTCTGCCGCCTTTGATACGGAACCTTCTTCTGCAATCGTTTTAAAGTAAAACAAATGATGATAATTGATCCAGGTGCTTGAATTCATTATTTTTCTCAACTGTTAGGTGGTGCGATACTTGATTTGTTTTTATCAATACATTACATTTCATTTATCTATTTTTGGTATTCTTCAAATTAATTTAAACTGTATGTATGAGATTAGCAAACAACAGGAGGTTTGGTTATGACTCTGAAGAAAAAAGTGTCATTATTTTCTGCGAAACTATCTTTAATTCTATCGTTGGAAAATGCATTTGCTGAAGACAACATAGTTGAAGAAAAAAACGCAATTCAAACTGAAAACGTTGAATCCTCTCAAAGCTACAATCAAGATACTTTTCACAGTAAAGCTGCAGTAGATGCGATTAAAAGAGCAGAAGAGAGAAGAAATCGGAGAGCACTCCATCACGATTTTGCCAATAGATAGTAAAATTTTTGAAATGTAAATTTTAGAAGTTTTGACCTAACAGAGAAGTCATTGTGATCTCCAGGAAAATGCAAGTACGAGTAACCCATTCCAATGGAGATCTCAATGACTTTAGATTATCCTCACTTTCGTTATTGAAAAAACTTTGAGTTAATCAATCTAAATTGACAGGCCCACATTCTTAATTTTCGAAGACAAAATCATATGAGTTATAGCTTCTTCACTTTTATAAGTTCAATTTCAAAGACTAGAGTTGCTCCTGCAGGAATTTTAGGTGGTGCGCCAGATTCCCCATAAGCAAGGCCGCTAGGAATAATAAATTTGCTTTTACCCCCTTCTTTCATAAGCTGAAGTCCTTCAGTCCATCCTTTAATAACTTTGTCTAAACGAAAGACAGAAGTTTTATTTCGCTCAATGGAAGAATCAAATACTGTACCGTCTGTTAGTGTACCATGGTAATGAACTTCCACTTCATCAGTTGGCCTAGGTATTTCTCCAGTTCCTTCTTTTAAAATTTTATAATAAAGTCCAGAGGAAGTTTTTTGAAATCCCTCCTCTTGCAAAAGAATTTTTTCCTCATTATTTTTTTCTTCTGCTTGAATATTTTCCAAACTCTTCGGAGTATCAGTAATTGTATCGAGATACTGATCAAAGATTTCAAAGGAAGGTTTTTTTACAACATAGATCATATCCCGATTTAATACTCGTAAATAGACTCCCTTACCATCAGTAGATTGCTTTCCAAAATAAAATTGGATTTCCTGGTTTTTTTCTTGAGACGTACTGAGTAAAACTTCAAGCCTTGGTGATAATAGTCCGTATTCAGTAAGATTACTTTCATTAGCATTCTCGAATTTCACTTTTGAAATTATTTCTAAAAATTCCAAAGCTGACAAAAGTTTTGAAACTTTTTCCATATCAGCAACACCTATAGTGGGTTCAACTAAACGGAAATGTTGCGAATCATTTCTTTCTATCAAAGCACTTGTCCAGTTATCTCTTCTTATTTTAATTTTTAATACTTGCTCAGGTTGAAGATTAAAAACTCTGGTTTCTTGCTTTGCAAGATCATCAGTTGAGTCCAGATGCCTTTCAAAGAAAAATACAAAGGACAAAAGTAATATGGTTATTGTAGCAAGCAGGTAGGTTGTTTTTTGCAAAGGCATTATGTTCTCCTTCTCCAGGCAACCAATCCACCAAATATTCCAATCAGACAAGGAAGAAGGCCAAGAGAAGACCAGTAAAGAAGAGATCTATTTTCAGAAGTTAAAGCAACTCTTCTTATATCTGGAGAGCGTGATCTTATGGCAATAAGAGATTCACGCTTGGTAAGCCAGTCCATAATATTTAAAAAAAAATCTGCATTACCCATACGATGTAAATGACTATTGGTAGCAAAATCAGTGTCCCCTACGACAACAATTCTGGCAGGTTCCTTTCTTCCATCTGCCGAATAAAAGTTAGTAGGCTCCTCTACTGCCGTTGCTAAAGAGACGGGGCCCTTACGATCAACACCATCTGTGTAAGCTGGCTCACGACTAACTCGATCGGTTTCTCCAAAGCCCCTAGGCGTAGTGAGAACAATATTTCTTCCGTCATATTTTTCGTTTTCCTTTAAGAAAAAAACAGAAGTAGCATAGGGAAATACAGTGGGAACTCCCGTAAGAGACATCACAATTTGGTGAGACTGATACGCGTAGGTTACAACTGTTGAAGGCCCAACTCCTGCAGCAGATCCAGAAGGATCAACTACGTAAAGTGGCCTTATGCCAATGCCCCATTCAGTGAGAAGTGGTTCTAGTCCCCCAGTTTGCCAGGGCTCTACAAGAAGAAGCCATTTGCCACCACTTTTTAAATATTGATCAATAGCACCTCTAGTCTGATCTGAAATAATTGTTTGTGGGCCAGCTTGTATTAAAGCATGGCAACTTTTGTCAAGAGTAGTGGCCTGTGAGAGATCGATTATCTCCACCACAAATCCTTCCCGCCTAAGTTTATCTCTTGCTAATGCAAGCCCCTCTGGTCCAAAGTCGTCCATACTTCGTTCACCATTTCCGAAAGCAAAGCAAATTTTTAATTGTTCACTTTGACTAATGGCCACAAGTCCCGAAGTAATGGCCTCTTCTCCCCTAAACTCTGTTAGCTCTTCAGGAAGTCGAATTTTTCTACCATTTACTATGGCGGTGGGAATGCGAATAAGTTCACTCAAAGCAATGACTCTGAAATGATTTTGATACTCTAAAATAATTGAAGAAAGCCGAGGATTTTTAAGTCCAGCTCTAGCAGCAATTCTTTCCACTTCGCCAGGGTCTTTGTCGGGATCAATATGCTGAACTTGAACGAATTTACCTCTAGCGGCATATTCATTGAGAAGGTCTCTGATATCTGAGGAAATAATATTTTCTCTAAAAACACTAATAATTTTTACAGGATATTTTAATTGATCAAGTACTTGAACTGTTTGTTCACTGAGTTCAAATTTTTTCAATTGAGTCACATCAAATCTTCTATAATGGCGCGACCCGATGTAATTCAAAAGAATAACGATGACCGCCATAAGAACAACAGAAAAGTAAGCATGTCTTTTAATAATTTTAACAACCAATTGGGATTTTGATTTTTGGTGAGACCAAAAATAATAACAAATAAAAGAAAAACCTAGAACAAATAGTAAAAAGGACAAAAATGATAAATCGGTATTAACGATACGCAGAATAATTCCCAAAATTACTAAAAATATTCCCACTAAAATCCATATAGGACTTAGTGATTTTAAAATTGCTTGAGAGAAATCTGCTTTGAATAAAATTGGTCTCAACGTTTTCGAATCTGTGGAACTTTTGAATAGAGAGGATTTTGCTAAACCTCTCATCAAAAATCCCCATACCGGGATGCATGCACCAAGTAGAAGTGAAACTATCCATAAATTTTTATCTAGGGGAGTGGTGTGAAAAAAACTTCCACCCCATTGAATGATCATAACTTGTAAAATAAAAATGAGGATAAAAATAAGTAAAAAAAATGGAGATTTTAATATTCCTTGAAATACATTTTGCTTCAGCGTTGTAGAGCGGCAATTAATCAAATTTCCAAGTTGCATGAGAACAAAGACATTAAAAATAAAAGTAAGTTTTGCTGGATGATCCTTAGAAATAAAAATATCTGTATACAAAACCACGAGGAGAACAGAAATCATGAGAATAGACACGGACAGAATATGAAAGCCCATTATTTTTGTAATGAGAGGTGTTTTCTTATTGTGTGGTGGCCCATTTAGTAAATCATAACTAGGAGGTTGAGTGCTAAGCGCTAAGGCCGCCAAAGTATCCATGATTAAATTAACCCAGAGTAACTGCACGACACTCAGAGGTGCCCCCGTTCCTAACATACCGCTAACAAAAGAAAGCAAAAGGGCGACAAAACTTACAGTTAATTGAAATTGCAAAAACTTTCGAATGTTTTCATAGATTGCACGTCCCCAAAAAACTGATTTAACAATTGAAATTAAATTATCATCTAAAATCACAATGTCTGAGGCCTCTCTTGCCACTTCAGTTCCAGAACGTCCCATGGAAAGCCCCACATCGGCGTGACGAAGTGCGGGAGCATCATTTGTTCCATCGCCAGTTACGGCCACAATTTTTCCGTGAGATTTAAGAAATTGAACTAGCTTCAGTTTATCTAGTGGACTTGCTCTATAGACTAATTTTAAAAAGGGTATCTTTGAAGTAAGATCTGACTCATTTAAATTTCTAAATTCTTCTCCAGAAAGACATATATCTTTCTCTTGAAGAATTCCTACCTTGGTGGCCACGGCCTCTGCAGCAATTTTACTGTCACCACTAACAACGCAAAGCTGTATCCCAGCATTTTTACAAATTTCTACAGCTGTTTGTGCTTCTTTGCGGATGGGATTTCCTATGGCCACAACACTAACTAAAGTTAATTCAAATTCTTCCTCTTTCGCACTTAGAAATTTCTCTCTTAGCTCTTTATAGGCAAAAGCAAGAGGGCGATACGCACTTGTGGCCCATTCTTGCTGAATACTTTTTAAGTATTCATAATCAACCTGTGTTATTGGACGTCTACCACTTGAATCTATAATATGAGTACAATATTCAATCAGAATCTCTGGGGCACCTTTTACGAGTAATTGAGTACCATTTTTTGTTTCCACCACAGTAGACATACATTTTCTTTCTGATGAAAATGAGGCCGCTGACAATATGGTTGATCCTTGTCTTTTTTCTAGGTAATTAATTTGATTTTTTTTTAACAGTTTTAAAAGTGCTACTTCTGTAGGACTCCCGATACAAATTTCTTTTCCCTTTTCTTCTTGTAGATGTGCGGTGGAATTAAGAGCGATTATTTCAAAAATTAAATTTTTTATTTCTAGCGGTAATTCATTTATAGATGTAATCGATTCCTTTTGAAGGGATGCATGCCAAAATTTTTCTACATTCATTTCATTAACAGTGAGAGTTCCAGTTTTATCAATACATAAAAAATCCACGGCGCCCATGGTTTCACAGGCCATTAATTTTCGCACTAAATTTTTATCGCGTGACATTTTGCGAAGGCCATAAGCAAGACAAATGGTAACTGCGACAGGGAGTCCCTCAGGAACAGCAACAACGACAATCGTAGTTCCTAAGATAAGATAATCAAAAAGTAGTTTCAAACTTGTAAGATCAAATCCTAATTCCCTTTTAAATAAGGAAGATAATAGAAGGGACAAAAAGATAAGTGCGGCCGACATCAACGCCCAAAAACCAACTCTATTGGCAAGATGACTTAACCTTTCTTGCAATGGAGTAGGATCTACTGTCGCAGAAAGTTCAGATCTCAATTTTCCATATTCAGTTTTGTCTCCGACCAGTGTCACTTCCATAGTTCCACGGCCATCTGCGACTAAAGTACCAGCTCTTAATTGTGAGTCTTGCGAAACATTTTTTGATATAGGAAGGGATTCACCAGTTAAAGTTGATTCATCAATTTGTACGTCAATACCTGAAAGGAGCACTCCATCTGTTGGTAATTTATGTCCCGCTTCAAATTCAACAATATCTCCAACTACTAGTTCATAAGCTGATATCTCTTGAGGTATGCACTCTCTAATAACTCTTACCTTGAAGGATTCCTTTTCAATCTGCAAACTCTTAAATTGAACTTGAGAGCGCCAATGGTTATAAGAAGTAATAAACACAGCAACAAAAACGGCAAATAAAATTGAAATTCCATCTACGTACTTTCCATCACCAAAATAAGCAATAATAAGAATGATAATGGCAGCAATCATTAAAATTATTAACGTGCGATCTTCAAGGCCTTCTTTAATAATTTGCCAAAGATTCTTGCCTTTAACTTCAGTTAGATGATTTGAACCATTTTTTAATCTACTTTGAATAACTTCATGTGCCGTCAATCCTGTAAAATTTTTGGACCTGTCTAAGTT
>Ga0247844_1006851_pt1 | contig 13363 bp, 13 predicted proteins | sample LaCtaG_FD_192421 | JGI IMG/M metagenome (GOLD analysis project Ga0247844, IMG submission 192421) | Freshwater microbial communities from meromictic Lake La Cruz, Castile-La Mancha, Spain - LaCruzMarch201714.5m_1 | ecosystem: Environmental > Aquatic > Freshwater > Lake | place: Spain: Castile-La... | reverse complement strand
TCAAGACACCCGCAATCGCGTCCCTTCAGGCCGCAGGTCTCCCCAATTCCAAGTTCCCGGCCCTTCGGACCGGGCTATAGAATTCACACGCCTTTGGCGCTTTCGAAATGTGTATACTCGTCAGCCCATCGGGCTGGGTCTGATATCCGAGCAGCCCCCGGCCTGTAGGGCCGGGATTCTCAATCCCAGACCTATCGCTCGTCATAGGTGATTTGGTAGCGCTCAAGAAAGCGGCGGTATTCCTCTTGAAAAGACACTTTCCGGTGGTGTTCAGGTTGGTTCCGAATGTAGGCGATGACCGCATCCGAATCGGATTGACTCACGGAAAACGCGCCATAACCGGACTGCCAATGAAACCCTGCGAACTCGCGACCTTTGGTTTTGATCCATTTTGAAGAGCTGGTTTTCAGGTTTCGACGACTTCGGCAACCGACTTCGTCCGGGAAAGCCGACAGAAGAGGTGGACATGGTCACTGACACCGCCGACCTGAATCGAGGGGCAACCAATGTTGTTGAGGACGCCAACAAGATAGGGATGCATCTTTGCGGCAACATCTCCTTTTAACCACTGCTCGCGACTCTTCGTGCTGAAGACCAGGTGGGTGAGGAGGCTGGACAGAGATTGTGGCATGGATGCGGGCTCTCGGATCGCAGCCTTTTAGGCCGCAAACTTTCTTGGACCATAACCCAGGCCGTTGGCCTGGGCTATGGGATTTCCCGCCTTTGGCGCACTCGAAAATGGCCAAACCCCAGACATGGGCAGGATGCCCATGCTACGGGAGATTTTCGGCTCAGCCTTTTGCTGTGGGCCCTCTTTTTCCGGGGCGATTTGGGTTGCCCGGGCGAGGCTGGGGACTTTTTACCCGCCGTAGGAGCCTTCGACGCGGGCGGCGACGTCGAGGTAGCCGTAGTCGACCTCGTAGATCTGTTTCATGCAGGCGATGGATTTTTCCTTGTCGCCTATTTTGTCGTAGACGAGGCCCAGCTGGTAGACGGCGTCCTTTTTGATGCCATCCATGGAGGGGAGTTCGGCGACGACGTCGGAGAATGTCTTGGCGGCGAGGTCGAACATCGAGCGAGCGAGGAAGCAGCGGCCGAGGAGGCTCATGGCGCGGATGCGGACGTTCGGGTTCTGCCGGGCTTTTTGGAGCTCGGGGATGGCCTCCTGGTAGCGGTGGAGGCTGACGAAGATTTCGCCGAGTTCGAAGCGGAACTGGAGGTCGGTGGGGTTGCGGTCGACGCGGCGGCGGGCCTCATCGAGGAGGATTTCCGCGCGCTGGGCCTTGATGGTTTCGATCTCCTCGAGGTATTGGGCGGTTTCATCGGCCCCGGGGTTGGCCTCGATGAAGTCCTCACGGGCCTTGATGGCGATGTCGAACTGTTTGAGGTGGAGGTCGGCGGCCTTGCGGATCAGGCTCTGGTCGGCATTTCCGGCGATGCCGGCGGCGTAGTTATACCAGTTTGTGGCATTTTCGAGGTCGCCCTTCTGTTCGTAGAGTTCGGCGATCTTGCGGGCGGCATCGACGCTGGAGGGATCGGACTCGACCTTGAGGTGGAGTTCGGCGAGGAGGGAGTCGATCATGTCGTCGCTGCGGACGACGCGGGACTGCTGTTCGAGGGAGACGGCCTGCTCCTTGTCCTTGATGAGGTCGCGGTAGGTCGAGTCCTCCCGCTCCCATCCGCCGCGCTGCATCGAGGAGGCGGCGGAGGCATCTTTGCCGCCCTTGATCGCCGCGAGGTCGTTCGGGGCGATCTCGTTGATCTTGCCGTAAACCTCGACAGCCTTTTCGGGGTTGCCGTGCTCCATGTGGTGCCGGGCGAGCTCGTGCATGGTCTTCGTGTCGCGCGGGCTGCCCTCGATGATGGTCTCCAGCGCGAAGGCGGCCACTTCGGGCAGGTTGGCCGCGATCGCCGCCTCGCGGAGGAGCTGGTTGACCTGCGGGCTGTGCGGATCGGTCTCGAGGATCTTCTCTGCGGCATCCATGGCCGCCGCAGGATCTTTTTTGATCAGGCCCTGGACCTTCATCGTGCTGAACGAGGCGCTGGAGAGGCCGCTGAGCATGCTCTTTTTCCCCGCGGTTTTTGCGATTGCCGCCTTGCGGGCGAGCTGGCGCGCGGTGAGGAACTCCGGGTGGGCCTTGAGCAGGGGCTGGAGCAGCTGGACCGCGTAGCCGTAGTTGCGGAGCTGCATGGCGCTCATCGCCTTGAGCCATGTCGCGCGGAATTGATCGGGGAGGTCTTTTTCAGTCGTGACTGCCATAAGAGCCCGCAACCTTATCGCGGAGGACCCTCATCATCAAGCCCGCGCTTCAGGAGATTTGCGCCGGCCGTCACCTCCAGCGGAACGAATTTCCGCGGGACACTTGGACCGGCTGCACGGGGTAGCACGGCTGGGAGACCTGGATCACGCCCTGGCGGCCGCAGGAAAATCCGGAGACGTTGCTGAAGCGGGTGCCCCCATAATAGGCGGGGGCCTGGTTGTAATAAACCACCGGGGCCTGGCCGTAAAACGGCTGGCAAATGGGGCGGGGCGGACAGAGGTAAACCGGCCGCTGGCTGCAGGCACCTGCGGACCCGAAGGAGACGACGATGGCGGGCCCGGCCTGCGCAGAGGCTGAGATGGCGAGCGTGGCGGCAAGAGTGAGGAGTTTGTGTTTCATAGGTCTTCGCGTATGATAACGGGCGTGAGACGGGTTTATTCAAACTTCCTCCTTCTGGCGATGGCTTTCGCGCTGGCCGGGTGCGCGTCGGTCTCCTCCACCTCCCAATTTTATTTTCCCGTCACGACGGAGGTCTTTCCTCCGAAGCCGAAAGACGCCCCGATCCCGATCCTGGGCCGGGCACCGGACCGGCCGTATCGGGTGATTGGCCGCCTGGCATTCCGTTCCGACCTTGGCTGGAGGTTCATGCGCGAGAGCATGCTCTACAATGCCCGCGCCAATGGGGCCGATGCGGTGATCCTGAAAAGCGCCGACTCGAAGGAGGAGGTGAACTTCACCCAGGTCCCGCCGAGGACGGACTGGGTCCCTGTTCCGGGGCCGGTGGTCGCGGTCAATAGCGGGGGAAAAAAGAACGGCGGGTGCAACACAACCTACGTGAGCTACCCGTATTACATGCCCGTCTTCCAGCCCGGATACGTCCGCCGGTGGGTCCAGACGATCATTGGCATCGATGCCGAAATGATCGTGCTCAAGTAGTGGGGCCGGCGGGGATGGCAAATCACTGGAAGCTCACCACGTCGTCCACCCGCTCGCCTTTATCCGAGGACTTTCCGGGGTCCTGCTGGATCTTGTTTTTCCCGAAGCTGACGGCGATGACGGTCGTGCGGCAGTTGTTCTCGTAATTCACCCCGTAATACTCGAGGGCGTTGTTGTAGCTCGTATCCAGCTTGATCGCGTAGAGCCCGCCCCACGGGTCGTAAAACTTCCCGTCCGCCCCCACACCGTCCTTCGGCTTGTCGCCGCCCTTCGCCGGGCGCGCCTCCAAAAGAACGATCTTCCGGGGGTTGAGGTCATTGAAGTTTTCGCCGGCCAGCACCCGGACGATCTCGTCGTTGTTCTCCTGGAACCACCCCTGCGCCGCCTCCGGGCCGTCGTCGTAGGAGATGACGGACGTCGGGAGTTTGCCATAAACCGTCTGGTACTGCTTCACGGCTGAGGCAATCTGCTGGGCGTCATTTTTCGCTCGTTTTAATTGCGCGCTTTCCATCAGGCTGCCAATGGCCGGGAAGATCAGTGACACAAGGATACCAAAGATAACAGCAATAACCAGCATCTCAATGATTGACAGCGCATTGAGTGTTGAGGAACCTGTTCTCAAGGAAGAACCGCGCAACGCAACAGCAACCCCGATGGGTGCCTTTTGGCCCGAAGTTTGTGTGTGCATGTGACTGAGTTCTGGCATGGGTGACATGGGCACCGATGGGATGGCATGACCATAGGGAGCTTTCAACGGGTATCCCACCCGATAGAAGCCCGAGCAATAAAATTTCTGGGTTCCACTTGCGGGATGCTCTTGCAGAGGTGGTAGCTCACCAAGACGTCACATTGTCCTTGTTTATCTTGTCTTCTGGCGCGTTGTATTTGTGCTCCTTGTCGCGCCCAGCGGACCACGCCAATGCTGTCTTTCTAATTATCTCGCTGTCGGTGTAAGGAGAACGAACTTGGTGGTTGTAATTGCAGTCAATCCTGATGAAATATGGAGTGCCCCAGGGGTCGTAAAAATTCCCATCCGGGGCAACCCCGTCCACCCAATTCGTTCCCGACTTTTTGGCAGGCTTTGTTTCCAAAAAGACTATATTTCTTGGGTTATTGGTGGCTTCTGTTCCGCTTGCTGTGAGGATTTCTATCAGGGTTTTGTTCGGGTTTCCTGCGTCGAATGTCCAGTCGTCGTCATTCCATTGCCACTTCAGCGCGTGTTTTCCGTATTCCGTAAAAAAAGCCTGCGTTGCAACAGCCAGCTGCACCACGTCATTTTTGGCCTTCGCTTTTTTAGCCGCCTCCATGGCCCCTCCGACGGCCGGGAAGAGGAGCGACATCAGGATGCCGATGATGGCGATCACGACCAGCAGCTCGATGAGAGTGAAGGCCCGGTGGGTGGGAGCGGGGGGCACTTGCATGGGATAAGGGATTCGGAACGAAGATACGGCAGCGGGGATGCGGGGACAAGCCGCATCAGAGAAACGTCGTGGAACGGTTCATTTTTCCTGGTTATCTTTTGTTCAGCCGGGGGGAGCGCCAGCAACAAAACTCGCGAGGAGTGGAACTGCCAAGGAATATGGGATTGAGTTATTCTGCGGAGGGGTTCAGGGTGTGGCGGATGCGAGCCACTCCCCGAGTTGCGGTTGTCGTTCTCAATTTTCGGACTCCGGATGTGACGATCGACTGTCTTCGGACGCTGGCAGCGGAGCGGGAAGGCAACCCGGGGCTGCGGGTGATCCTTTTGGACAACGCGTCCGGCGACGACTCGGTGCCGCGCCTGGAGGGGGCGATCCGGGAGAACGGGTGGGGCGGGAGCTGGCTGGAGTTTCGCCCGCTGGAGAAGAACCTGGGGTTTGCCGGGGGCAACAATTTGATTTTGCGCGAGGAGCTTGGGTGCGCGGAGGCCCCGGAGTATTTGCTGCTGCTGAACAGCGACACGCTGGTGCGGCCCGGCTGCATCGCCTACTGCACGAAGGTGATGGAGGAGAACCCCAGGATCGGCGCGATGAGCTGCATGTTGAGAAACCGGGACGGGAGCGTGCAGAACGTCTGCCGGAAATTTCCGACCCCGCTGCGCGAGTCGGTGCGGGCGTTTGGCCTTCCGTGGCTGGCTCCGGCCCTGTTCCGGTGGGCGGACCTGGAGGATGCCGGGTGGGACCGGACGGCCGGGCCCCGGGATGTGGACTGGATCGGGGGCGCATTTTTCTTGGCGAGGGCAAAGGCGCTCCAGGAGGCCGGGGTGCTGGATGAGGAGTTCTTTTTTTATGGGGAGGACTGCGAGTGGTGCCACCGGTTGCAGCGTCACGGGTGGAGGATCTTTTTTGATCCGGGAGCCGAGACCGTGCACCTGGGCGGGGCCTCGAGCGATGCGACGCGGGTGCGGAACCGGCAGCGCGAGATCTACACCTGGCGGGCGCGCTTCCTGGTGGAGCGCAAGTGCTACGGGCCGGGGGCGGAGCGTTTCGTGCGGGGATGCTACAAGGTGATGTTCCGGCTTCGCATCGCGTTCGCGGTGCTGACCGGTCGCGGAAATTCCGGGAAGGCGGCGGAGCTGCGCGACGGGCTGAGCCTGCTGACGGGGGACTTATGAACGTGCTCATGGCGCTGCCGGGGCTCCACCGCGTGAACCGCGGGGCGGAGGTGGCGTTTGAATCCGTCGGGGCGGGGCTGGCGCAGATGGAAGGGTTTGAGGTCACGATGGCCGGAGCAGGCGCAGGGATCCCGGGGCGGCCGTATCGCTACCTCCAGGCCGGGATGGTCCCCCGCGAGCGCTTTGAAAAATATCCGAAGTTCCCGCCCCTGCGGAGCGAGTTCCGGTGGGAGGAGCTGACGTTTGCCTGGTCGCTGCGGCGGGCGGTTCGCGGGCTGCGTCCCGACATCACCGTCACGTGCAGCTACCCGTTTGTGAGCTGGATCCTGCGCGGGATGCGGGATGCCTCCGGGCGCCGGTCGCGCCACGTGTTCGTCACCCAGAATGGCGACCATCCGGCCCGGCGAACGAATTCCGAATACAAGCTGTTCCGGTGCGACGGCCTCGTCTGCACGAACCCCGAGTTCCACGATTTCAACAAAGGGGTGTGGCGCTCGGAGCTGATTCCGAACGGCGTGGATACCGGGAGGTTCTGTCCGGGGCCGGGCGCGCGCGCGGAGCTCGGGCTGCCGCCGGAAGGAAAGCTGGTCGTGATGGCCAGCGCGCTTATCCCCTCAAAACATGTGGAGCTGGCCGTGCGGGCGGTTGGCCGGCTGGAGGGCGTGGCGCTGGCCGTGGCGGGCGATGGCCCGTGCCGGGACGAGGTCGATGGCCTCGCCCGGGAGCTGCTTCCCGGCCGCTTCTTCCGGATGTCGCTCACCGGCGACAAGATGCCGGGCTTTTACCGGAGCGGAGATGTGTTCCTGCATTTGAGCCGGGAGGAGTCATTCGGAAACGTCTACATCGAAGCGATGGCGTGCGGGACGCCGATTGTCGCGCACGACTACGGAACGACGCGATGGATTCTTGGGGAAACGGCCACGCTGCTCGACACCGCATCCCCCGAGCGCACGGCGGAGGCGCTCCGCACCGTGCTCGCAGGCCCTGCGCCGGATGGCAAGGCGCTGCATGAGGCTGCCCGCGAGCGGTTCTCCTGGCCGGTCATCGTCGGGGCCTACGCCGGGTTTTTCCGCAAAATGGAGGAGGGGTCGTGAGCGAGACAGGGTTTGTGGCGATCGGCCGTAACGAGGGGGAGCGCCTCCAGCGCTGCCTGAGGTCGGTGTGCGCCGTGACGCCGCGCGTCGTGTATGTGGACTCCGGATCGACCGACGGCAGCGTGGAGTTCGCACAATCCCTCGGCGCCGAGGTGCTGGCGCTCGACACATCGGCCACGTTTACGATGGCCCGCGCCCGCAACGCGGGCTGGCGGCTCCTCATCGACAAGTGGCCGGAGGTCCATTTCATCCACTTTATCGACGGCGACTGCGAGCTCATCGACGGGTGGGTTCCGGCGGCGATCTCGTTTCTCGACGGGCATCCCGACGTGGCGGCGGTCTGCGGGCGGCGGCGCGAGCGATACCCCGGGGCATCGGTTTACAACCGCTTGTGCGAGGCGGAATGGAACACCCCGGCCGGCGAGGCCAAATCCTGCGGCGGCGACTCGCTGATCCGCCGCACTGCGATCGAGGCGGTGGGCGGTTACAACGAGGCGCTGATTGCCGGGGAGGAGCCGGAGATGTGCCTGCGCCTGCGGCACGGGGGGTGGAAAATCTGGCGGATCGATGCCGACATGACCCTCCACGACGCAAACATCCTGCGCTGGGGCCAGTGGTGGCGGCGGTGCCTGCGGGGCGGCTATGGAGCAGCGGACGTCGCTGCGCGCACCGCCACCTATCCCGCATGCGGTGGCGAGGTGCTCTTCGGGGGCCAGGTGAGGAGCGCGCGGCGGTGGGTGGCAGCCTGCGCGGCCTCGCTTGCAGCGGCCCTTGTTCTTGTGTTTGCCGGCCTCTGGTGGCTGGGGCTCCTCCTCCTTCTGGCGCTCGCCGGGATCCTGGCGCTTCAGGCGGCCCGGATTGCCAAGGGGGCCCGGCCGCGCTGCGGCGGATGGCGCGCCGCTGCCGAATACGGGGCGTTCACCATCCTCGCCAAGCTTCCGCAGCTCCTTGGAATCTGGAAACACGGGCGGGATGCGCGGGCCCGGCGCAGCGCCAGGATCATCGAATACAAAACATGAAAATCCCCGACCTTGACGCCGATCGTGCGCGCTACCCGGCATCCGCCTACGTCCGGGAGCAGTCCCTGTGGGCCCTTGCGGTTTATCGCTTCGGGCGGTGGAACGACGCGCGGCCTCCGGGATTTTCCCAAAAAATCTGCGACCGGGCCTACTGGCTGCTTTTTCGGGTTGTTGAGACGCTGACCGGGGTCAGTTTCACGAAGGCGGTGGAGATCGGGCCGGGGCTTCGCATCCACCATTTCGTAAACATCTTCATCCACTCCGGGGCCAAGATCGGCGCCAACTGCACGCTGAGGCAGGGGGTGACGATCGGCAACCGGCACGAGGGGGGACCGGTGCCCGTGATCGAAGACGATGTCGAGCTCGGGGCCTACGCCCAGGTCCTTGGCGGGATCCGGATCGGGCGCGGGGCGCGCGTGGGTGCGCTCAGCGTCGTGCTCCAGGACGTTCCGCCCGGCGCGACCGCCGTCGGTATCCCCGCCAAAATCCTGCCTTCCAAGCCGACGGCATGAAGGTGCTTTATCTGAGCTCGGTGCTGCCCAAGCGCTCGGAGACGTTTGTTTACAAAGAGCTGCTCGGGTTGCGGAGGCTGGGAGTCGATGTCGCCGCGGCCTCCCTCTACGCGCCCGAGGCCAACCTCGGCGAAAAAGAGCTCGAGCATTTGGCGGCGGAGGTGGTGACCGTCTATCCCGGAGGCATGGGGCGCCTCCTGCGCGATGCGGCCGCCTGGTTTTTCCGCCATCCGCTGCGCGCGGGCGCGACCCTGGCGCTGGCGAAGTGGGATGCGCTCGCGGCCCGGGACCTGCGGCTCAAGGACCGGCCCAAGGTGGTGATCCAGGGGCTGGCGGGACTTGCGCTGGCGCGGCGGGTGGAGGCGGCGGGCATCACCCACGTGCACGTCCACATGGCGCACGCGGCGGCGACGGTCGGCATGTATGCGGCGCGGGCGCTGGGGGTTCCCTTCAGCTTCACCGGGCATGCGGCCGACCTTTTCCGCGAGCGGTGCCTGCTCGCGGCCAAGCTCCGGCGCGCGGCGTTTGTCGCCTGCATCAGCGAGTGGCATCGAGGCTGGTATCGCACGATCGTGGACCGCCCGGACGGGGAGTATCCGGTCATCCGCTGCGGGGTGGATGTCCCGCCGGAGCCCACTCCGCCTTCCGCGCCCCGGGAGCTGCGCCTGGCCGGGCTGGGGAGGCTGGTGCCCAAGAAGGGGTTCGACATCCTCATCGAAGCCTGCCGGAGGCTGTCCGACGCAGGGGAGAAATTCTCGTTCGCCATCGCAGGGGACGGCCCCGAACTCGACCGCCTCAAATCCCTTGCTGCGGGGCTGCCCGTGCGCTTCCCCGGAGCGGTGGCCAACCGGGATGTCCCGGCCCTCCTCGCGGAGACGGATCTTTTTGTGCTGCCCTGCCGGGTGAGCGGGGATGGCGACCGGGACGGGATCCCGGTCGTGCTCATGGAGGCGATGGCGCAGGGGGTCTGCGCGGTCAGCGGCGACCTGCCGACGATCCGCGAGCTGATCCGCGACGGCGAAAGCGGGTGCCTGGTCGCTCCCGGGGATCCGGCGGCTCTTGCGGACTGCCTGAGCCGCCTGGCCGCCGGGCCGGAGCTGCGCCACCGGCTGGCGGCCGGCGGGCGCCGGCGCGTGGAAGAAGAGTTTTCTTCGCAGAAAAACCTTGATAGGATGCTGGGCGCCCTAACCAGAAGCCACACGAAATGACGCCTTCCGACCCACCACTTGGAAAATACGTTTTGATCACCCCGTGCCGGGACGAGGCCGAATACGCCCGCCGGTGCATCGACAGCGTGGTCGGCCAGTCCGTGACCCCCGCGCTGTGGGTGGTGGTGGACGACGGGTCGAGCGACGAAACCCCTGCGATCCTCGCCGAATACGCCGCCAAGCACCCGTGGATCCGGATCGTGCGCCGCGAGGACCGCGGCAGGCGCGCGGTCGGCCCGGGCGTCGTGGACGCCTTCTACGCCGGCCTCGAAACCGTCCGCCTCGAGGACTTTGACTACCTCTGCAAGTTCGACCTCGACCTGGATCTGCCCCCCAAATATTTTGAGATCCTGATGCGGCGGATGGCGGCCAACGCGCGGCTGGGGACGTGCAGCGGGAAGCCGTATTTTGAGGAGGGCGGGCGTCTGGTGAGCGAGAAGTGCGGGGACGAGATGTCGGTGGGGATGACGAAGTTCTACCGCTGCGCGTGCTTCCAGGAGATCGGGGGCTTTGTCCGCGAGGTGATGTGGGACGGGATCGACTGCCACCGGTGCCGGATGCTCGGGTGGATTGCGTGCAGCTGGGACGATCCGGACCTGCGGTTCGTGCACCTGCGCCCGATGGGGAGCAGCCAGAAGAGCATCCTGACCGGGCGCATGCGGCACGGGTTCGGCCAGTATTTCATGGGGACCGACCTCCTCTACATGACGGTGAGCGCGGTCTTCCGGCTGGCCCATCCGCCGTTTGTGATCGGGGGACTGGCGATGTGGTGGGGTTATGTGAAGAGCGCGATCGGGAACAAACCCCGGTATCCGGACATGGAGTTCAGGAAGTTTCTCAACACCTACCAGAGGCGGTGCCTGGCGGCCGGCAAGGCAAGAGCCACGCGCGAGCTCGACGATACGGCCCCGCAGCGGGCGAGGAAGGGAAGGTGACCGGAGGCCAATGCGTCCCCTGAAGCTTTTTGTTCTGACCCTGCTCGCCGGGGGGCTTGCCGGCTGCGCCGGGGTTCGGCCCGGGGTTTATCAGGCGAAGGATCCCGGAGAAACGTTCACCAAGATCAAGGGCCTGAAGCCGGGCGAGCGGTTCACCGCCGAGCTGGAGACGTCGGCGAAGCAATTTGCCAACGCGCCGGAAATCAAGCAGGCGACGGCGAAAATCGACAACGAATACCGCCTCGGCCCCGGCGACGTCTTTTCATTTTTGGTGAGGGGCCGGGAGGACATCTCGCGGGAGGAGATCATCGTGTCGCCCGACGGCGATGTCTCGCTGCCCCGCGTCGGGATTTTCAAGGTCCAGGGCCGCACGCTTCAGGAGCTCACCGACGAGTTCGTGAAGTTTCTAGCGGTCTACTATGAAAAGCCGGACGTCACGCTTGTGATGAAGCAGTTCAACAACAACCGGGTGTTCGTGCTCGGGCGCGTCGCCAATCCCGGCGCCGTGAAGTTCCAGGGCAAGGGCACGCTCCTCGAGGCGCTCTCCCTTGCCGGCGGGCTGCCGACCGACCAGACGAAATCGTTTTTGAGCCGGTGCATGATTGTGCGCGACAACGAGATGGTGATGTGGATCGACCTCAAGGAGCTCCTCGAACGCGGGAACATGGCCCTGAACGCGCGCCTCCAAAATGGCGACGTGATCTTCATCCCGCAGAGCGAGGACCAGCTGGCCTACGTGCTCGGGGAGGTCAAGACGCCCGGCGTGCTCGCCCTGCGCTCGGAGATGACCCTGCTCGATGCGCTGATGTCCTCCGGAGGCCCTCTGAAGAGCGCGAACCTGCGCGACGTCTTCCTGGTCCGCACGTCGGAGGGCAAGGGGGCGGTCGAGAAAATCGATGTGTCGGCGATCATCTCCCGGGGCGACTTCCGCAAAAACTACTCGCTGCACGACGGAGACCTCCTCTACGTCCCGGAGACCGGGCTGAGCAAGCTCAACTACTTTGCCACGCAGGTCCAGCCGTTCTTCTCGATCATCGGGATGACGGCCAACACGGCCGCGAGCATCGGATTTCTGGATGGGTTTGGCGCGGTGGTTTACGGGACTTCGCCATGAGCCCGGCCCCTGCCAGCACGCTGCCCGGGGCCGTCCAGCGCGGGTCCCTGGAGAACGCCAAGAAGATGAAGCCGTTCGGGATCTTCGACTTTGCGTGGAGGCGGATCCCCCTGATCCTCGCCGTCGGCGTCCCGACATTTGTTGTCCTCAGCCTGCTTCTCAGCCTCTTTGTCAACCCGGTCTTCACGGTGGACGCCAAGGTTCTCATCACGCCGACCAAGGCGCCCAGCATCAGCGGAAGGGACCGCGAAATCATCCAGGGCGACGTGGGCTGGTTCGCCCGCACTCTGGTCCTGCGGCTGAGCAACCCGGACATCCTGCGCGCGGCGCTGAAGAAGGTGCCCGAGGCCGAGCGCCCGGATTTTCTGCGCGGGCTGGGAGATTCCGACCGGGCGGTCTTCCGTCTGATGAGCCGGATCAAGGCCGAGGAGATTGCGCGGACCTACGCGATCAAGATCTCGATGGAGGGGAGCGAGGCCCAGGGCCTGGCGGAGATGCTGAATGCGGTGCTCGACACGTTCATTGAAAAGCTGCAGACCGAGCAGGAGCGGCAGTATGTCTCCCAGCTCAACTACCTGAAGAACGAGAGGGGAAAAATTGCGGAGCGGGTGAAGGCGGAGACGACGAACCTGCAGGGGATCGCGAAGGAGCTCAACTCCAGCGCCTTCCTGAACGAGGGCTACAGCGGGCACCTGGAAAAGCTGCGCCTGCTGCAAAACCTCTTCTGGACATCCGACGGCGTCGCGCTGGAGAGGAAGGCCAAGCTTGAGCAGGCGAAGAAGGACCAGCAGGAGATCTCGAAGCTGAGCGTCGCCCCCTTCGCAGATGCCGAGGTCGCCAATTTTCTTGGGATCAACCAGATGGAGCAGTGGACATATGTGGAAACCCAGCAGCTCCGGAAAACGATCGACGGCCTGACCACGGACAATTCGGACCGTAAGAATGTCGAGGACCGGATGAAGTCGATGCTCGAATACCTGAAGGTGTATAAGGAGAAGGTTGCCAACGACACCCGCAACACCTTCACCGACAAGCGGACCTACGAGCTCGAGGCCGAGGTGATCCGCGCCAAGAACGCCTACGAGTCCGCGCAGTCCGCAGCAAACGATCTCGACAACCAGCTCAAAGAGGCCTCGGAGGAGGCCTCGCGGGTGGCGGAGGCGATTTTTCGCGCCTCGGAATTCACCTACGGGATGACCCAGTTCCGGAGCCGTCTCTCCTCGATCGACGTGCGGATTGACGATGCCGAGCTCGAGGCGAAGTCGCCGCTGCCGGTGCTCATCGACCAGCACGCCCTCCCGCCCGTCACCCCGTCCTCCAGCAACGCCTCGAAGCTGAGGATGTTTGCAATCGTGATTTCTTTCGGGCTGATCGGGGGGCTCTGCATCGTCTTTGACTTTTTTGATCCAAGGATCCGCACGCGGGCCGAGCTGGGGGCGGCGATCGGCGGTCCGGGGTGCGAGCCGGTGGTGGCGCTGCTGCCGGAGGGGCGGGAAGATGCGAAGTTCCCGCAGGTGTTGGCGCGGGAGGGAGCCGCCGCGCTGGCGGTGCGCGACCTGGCGGTCCGCCTGGCGGTGGAGAGCCGGACGTCCGGCGCGCGGGTGGTGGATCTTGTCGGGATCCACCCGCGGGCGGGGAACTCGGCCCTGGCGCTGGTGCTGGCGCGGGCGCTGGCGGGGCACGGGCTTCGG
>Ga0247844_1006839_pt1 | contig 13388 bp, 14 predicted proteins | sample LaCtaG_FD_192421 | JGI IMG/M metagenome (GOLD analysis project Ga0247844, IMG submission 192421) | Freshwater microbial communities from meromictic Lake La Cruz, Castile-La Mancha, Spain - LaCruzMarch201714.5m_1 | ecosystem: Environmental > Aquatic > Freshwater > Lake | place: Spain: Castile-La... | reverse complement strand
CCCATCTGTCAGCAAGTGCCTGCGGCTGATTCGGTAATAGCGCTCTGTGCCGGTGAAGTGTGACAGCTGGTTGGTATCGAATTTTTTCATCTGTAGTCCTTGTTGTATGACCACAGTTTTGTGTCAGACACGCAGATGGACAACCGATTTCAAGAGTCCCGACACATTGGACGGATACCGATTCGACCTAGTCTTGACAGCCTGTTTGCGCTTGGCATTGACTTCAAGTTATTTCTGATTGATTGGGCTCTGAAGGCTGTCATGCACCAAGCAGCACATACAAAAAGTCCATGCGTAAAACGCCCTACAACGCGCGATCACCGGAGCCCGAATACTCTGAGTGCTGACTCAACCGATCAACGCTTGTAGGGCTGTTTTGACACCCTGCCCTGCTGGGCACTGAAAGAGTGCGTGATTGGAGCAGAAATCTATGAAAATCGTGCTTTTACAAGATTTCACTGGTTGAGAGTTGAAATCATTGAAGAAAATTTCAGCGAAAAAGTTATCCACAACATGTTCAACCACGCCACATTTGCCCGCTGAAACCCGCCACTTTGGCAGGACTCAGGTTGTCCAGATAAATATGTGAAAACACAATGCAGTTATTGCAAACACATGATTAGAGGAGAACTTGAATGGCACAGGCAAAGACACTCACGAAGGATGAATTGTCCAGGGTACTGGACTACATCAACACACGTCGCTTCGCGCAACGTAACCGCGCGATGATGTTGCTGACGCACTTGGCAGGCCTGCGAATCGGCGAGGTGGCTTGCCTGCGTTGGTCAGACGTGACAAACCAAGATGGTACCGTCAAAGAGGAAATCCGCTTGCTACCAGACATGACCAAAGGACGGCATGCACGCACTGTATTCGTCAACATCAAACTGCGCGAAGAATTGCAAGCATACGCAGCACAAGCCAAATGCATTGATCGCAGTTACCCGTTCTTCGCTAGCCAAAAGAGCATCAAGACAGGCTTCAGTGCAAATAGTCTTGCTCAGACGTTTGCACTGCTTTACGAGGGTGCGGGCTTGGAAGGCGCCAGCAGTCACAGCGGTCGCAGAACGTTTTTGACATCACTGGCTAACAAGGGCACAGCAATCCACATCTTGAAGACCTTAGCTGGGCATCGCAGCATCAGCACCACCGCCGCTTACCTGTACAGCAGTCCCAGCCAGTTGAAGGCTGCGGTTGAACTTGCCTGAAATACGCGGCCAATGTTTGTGATGTGATTTAGCTCAAAGGTACTGGGCAAGCCTTCTACGCCAGGAACAACAAGTTTTACAGAATGCTTGCCGCACAGACCACACTGACGCTCACTGCGCTTCAGCGCTGTTATGCACTTCAGTCTCAAGTCTTTAAATGATGCAACAAGCCCCAAGAAGCCACTCTCGGCTACTGGGGGCATTTTTATTTGAAAGATACGGGCTTGCTAGCCGATACCCAATCACTTGTACTTCTACAAATCAATCTCAAAACTCACCTTCTTGTACCAGGATTCCCAGCTATTCGCCATGTCGATGGTGTCCGGGAATTTGTATATTTGATGCTTCCAGAGTTGACGCAAATTTTTATTAAATAGGCAAGGCCATGCGCTCTATCTAAGTCGGCTTGATCAATTATGGAATCAGCTTTAGTTGGATACGTTAAGGCTGCAAGAACTATTGAATATTTTTTAGAAGAAATTTTGTTTGTTTTCCCTTCGGATAATTCAACGAAGAACGGATCTAACAACAGATCAAAAATGGGCGCCCACTTTCCCCGATCGTTTTCTGACAGTTTTTTATAATCTTTACGTTGAGAAGAGCCGTCCAATTCGCTCTTCGAGTTTTGTGACGCTTCAGTTTTTGCAGCTGTAGCGACCAGGCTCTTTATTTCAGTTAAATCACCAAATGATTTAAATTTAACTTGCTTCATAGTCAATAATCTTGAATCTGATCGTCTTGAGGTGGCCCGTAGCTATTCGCTAGTTTAATGATATCTGTTTCATTGAGCAGCCAAAGCCATTTGCTACTACCATCGAAAGATTCCGGATATTTCAGCCCTTCAATATTTTTATAAAGTTCACTTGAAGTCTTTTCTTCTTCAATGTAGTCCTTCGCATATCCAAATGTTGGGTCGTAGCATCTGCAATCTGCCATTGTCAAAATTGCTTTCACATTAGGGTCTATTGTTGCCAGTAATTTAAAATTTTCATTTATCTGGGTTTTCCCTTTTTTGAAAGTGGACTTCGATAAACTAGCTTTTACTTCAACATAAATCAATCCTTCAGGCGAAGAAAACAGCCCGTCAATTTCTCTGTATTTTCGAACGTATTGGTTGGTACTAGAGAGCTCTTCCCATGTCAGAATTGATCTGTTGTCATGGAGAAATTTTCTTGAAAGATGCCTGACGATTGCAGCCTCCAACCAAGCCGTGATAACTTGTTTGGAATCAGTCTCGCCTATGAAGCGATTGCAGTTTTGAATGAATTTCATTTTTCTGCAATGCTCCTGATAATGGCGGTCCATACGGTCAATCAAATTTATAGACTTATATCGCTCAAGCATATCAATAAAATTTTACTTGGTTATATTACTTTTTTTGCATTAAGCTGATTCTTAAAAGATAGCTCTTGTATTTTCTTTGCTTCAATCTGCATGTTGAGTTGTTGGAGCTTTCTTGCACAGGATGACACCATAGATTGCCAGGTAAGATCCAGAGAATCTTGGTTGGGCTTCATATTCATAAGGCTTCTTGCGGCCAAGATTTTTGACTGTATTTGCTTCCAATCATTACTCCAGCGCTTATTTGCTTTGTCTCTAATCACTTTCATTTCTGCGTACAGAATTGGATCTTTAATTTTAAGATGTTCAAATGGATGTTGACCCATAGTTAAATACTCAAGAGCTCCATTATTCTCAAGCCAAGCAAAGTTCACTTTTCCACCTAATCGAATCCAACTTTTCAATGGCTCATCTGGATCTTTCGCCTCATCATAAAAGCCATCATCGCCTTTGGAATTCATGCCCAAATTGTCTGCAATGTAGAAGGCGTCCAGACCCTCTGGCTGTTTAAACAGCATGTAGATCACTAGGGCTATAAGTTTTTCTTCATGAGTGGAGGCAAATTTGTTCATCTGTACTTCCTTGATTTTAATGCTTACATTATTCAGCCAAAGCAACTTGTAGCTTCTGGTTGATCAGGATTTGACGTTAATTTATTGCTTTCTACAATCGATTTTTTATTTAAAACTTCAGCCTTTTCGGAATCGCTCTTTAGCGGAAACCGGCATCAAGAATTCGGACTTGTATAGAGGCTGATGAACGTTCACTTCAGAGCAAGGGTGCTCAAACAACAGCATCATCAATCGAGAGCGTCCCCAGAAAGTCCATCATCCAGCAATTTCTTGTCTGAAAGGCTACCAAGCCCTTTGAGCCAATCAGGTTTGTCTGGATACTTCTTATCAATCCAGGTCTTTGCCCTCTCATCCCCAAGGGACGCGGCCTTGGCCATTAACTTGGTGGCCTCAGCCATGTCTGCCTCAACGCCCTCACCGTCTTCGTAGAGTTTCGCCAACTCCCTCAAGCCGATGGCACTTTCCTGTTTCGCCGAAAGCTGGAGCCAATACAGTGCAATCTCTGCATTCTCTTCAACACCGTGACCGTAGGAAAACAGCATCCCCAGATAAGCTTGAGAGTCGGCGTGCCCTGCGCTAGCGGCCGTCTTTAGCCATTTGGCAGCGGCCGGTATGTCCTCCTCCACACCCTCTGCCCAGAGATAAGCCAAGCCCAGTTTGTGTGCTGCCTTCAATTCTCCCTTTTCTGCTGACATCTTGAAGCACTTGAAAGCCTGCACCAGATCCTTCGCGGTTCCGTGCCCGTTCTCGTACGTCAATGCCAGCAGATAGGTACCCCAGGCGTCGCCCTGTAGGCTGGCCAGATGAAAAAGGTTGTGCGCCTTTTCCTCATCCCGATCCATTATTTCGCCCTTGATGTAGGCGATTCCGAGCGAAGACTGGCAATCGGCCATTCCAAGGGAGGCCCCTTTTTGGAGCCAGATAAGGACTTCATTCTTCTCAACTTCTGGGCCTCGTCCGTTCTGCAGCGCTTCTGCCAATTTGTTAATGGCGTATTTGTGACCTTGTTGCGCAGACGCGCGCAACCACAACACACCGTCCAACTGGTCCTCGCGACATTTGCCATACCAGGCCTGGTGTTGTCCGAGGATGGATTGGGCAAATGCATCGTTCAGCATCGCAGCCCTTTTCAGATAATTGATGCCTAGATCTTCATCCTTTGCAAGCAAGTCTCGGCCCAAAATCACGTATGCAGATTCATTTCCTAGGGCCATGGACTTATTGAGCCAGTAAAGGCTGACTTCATGGTCTTTGGCAATCCCATGATGTCCATCATGATAAATCTGCCCCAACTGGGTACATGCATAGCTCTCCCCCTTTTGTGCAGCACTTTTGAGCATATCCAGCCAAGGCTCAGCAGCATCAGCGTCATTCAGTTTTTTCAGCCGCTCATGGGCCAGGCTGTACATGGAGAATGGGTCTCCTGATGAGGCCGCAAGTTGCATGTGCTGATCGTAGTTTTCCTTGTCAAAATCAGCCCAAAAGCAGTGCGCCGACAAATCGCCCATTTCGACCGCGGCTTTTCTAAACAGAGCAATGGCGGCAGGTACATCATCCTTTGCTGTGCATCTGGCTACATTGATCAGGCATCGTGATGAACCCGCTTCCGCCCCTTTTCGGTACCAAGCCAGTCCCTTGTCGGCGTCAACCGCCACCCCATAGCCGAGGCGATACCAACGTCCAAGGTGGAACATCGCAATGTCGTTGCCCTCCTCCGCCATTTCCTCCAAAGCGGCCACCGCCTTTTCAAAGTGCCTGGGCTCATTCTTATTCGCCCAAAATTTAGATGCGGCCTGAAAGGCCTCCTCTTGTTGACCGGGCCTGTTGAGGGTGTGCCGCAGATAGTCCAGGAAGTCCAGTGCATTTGAACTGCCCTGGATAAGGGACCAGACGATCAGATCAAGTTCCTGATCAGAAGAGACTTTGTTCATGATGAGCTCCAAAGAGGAAATCGTAAATTTCAACAGGCTCATCCGGTGAGCCAGCACCCAATGATCATCAGGTCCTACAACTCAATGGGGTGCCTCATGTTTCTGTCCTTGGCTTTGCTGCTTTTGACACCACCGATTCAGGCGGGTGTTTTCAAACCTGCTCAGCGCTACATTGCGCTGGAAAGTCAAAAAACGATTCTGTTCGAGTACGGGCGGACTTTCAAACCTCACAAACGCAGCAGAGCAGAAATGTATAACGCTGCGGTTGGCAGTTGAGCTTAGGCTTTCAGGCCTTCAGATTACACTGATCACAATTAGAACAGTAGGCTTTTATGTCCGAGATTGACCGCCTCTACCAATACAAAACTCTGCTCAGCTCACGCCGAGTCATGAGCCGCGAAGACATCCTGCACAAACTGGAAATCTCGCTGGCCACGTTCAAGCGCGATATCGCAAAGTTGCGCGACCAGCTGCACACGCCAATAGTGTTTGATCGTGACCTCGGCGGCTACCGGCTGGAACAAACCGATAGCACCGAATTGCCAGGCATGTGGTTCAGCCAGGACGAAATGCTTGCCCTACTGACCATTCAGAGCATGATTGTTCAGCTAGAACCCGGCCTGTTAGGCCCAAAGCTCAAACCTTTCCAAAAGCGACTGGATGACATGCTGGCCAGCCAAGGGCTGGATGCTGCCACCTTGACCCAACGTGTAAGGGCTGTGCATGCTGGCAAACGACGCCTTACCCTGACGAGCTTTGAGACTGTGGCCAAAGCCACACTAGAGCGTAAACAAGTCCAAATCGAACACCTGAACCGGGAAAGCGGGCGAACCTTGCTGCGCGACATCTCGCCCCAACAGTTGGTTCATTACCGAGACAACTGGTATGTCGATGCTTGGTGCCACTTACGCGGCGGCCTCAGAAGCTTTTCGATTGACGCCATCAGCCGTGCTGTCTTGCTCGACAAAGCGGCCAAAGACATCGATCTGATTTCAATGCGAGAGCAATTTGACGGCGGATACGGCATCTTTGGTGGGATGCCCAAAGACTGGGCCGTGCTGGAATTTTCTGCCAGCAGAGCGCAATGGGTTCGTCATGAATCGTGGCACCCTCAGCAAGAAGGTACGCTCCACGCAGATGGTCGCTACACGCTCAAAGTGCCGTACTCCGATGAACGAGAACTGATGGGTGATATTTTGCGTTTTGGCGCAGAGGTTAAAGTCCTGGCTCCCCAATCGCTGCAGCAAAAGTTAGATAAGGAATTAACTAAAGCGTTGCAGCGTTACAAGGATTGATTCACCAATCATCATGCTTGCTAATGCCAGAGTAAGTAGTCACGGCCATACCAGGAAGACCGCTGCCTGTATCACCACCTGTATCCACCACGTTCAATACCGACCCATCTGAGCCCGTGATCAGATTCCCCTCCTGTCGGTAGACAGTTCCATCAGAACGAAGGAACATTGAGTCGTTTGTCTTGTTGATGACTTCACCCGTATCTGTGCTGGCAAAAGAGCTGAAAATATTCCAGAATTTCATATCGCCCCCGATCATTCAACTGTAGATTTTTGTACCGCAGCATTCGCCGATTCAAACAGCTCAACCATAGCCGCATCTGTCAGGCAAATGCGAGCCGTTTGTAGGAATGGAGCCAGTTCATCTGCCCGATTGAGTGCCTGGCAAATGGTTCTGGCAGCCAATATCGGTGGAAACTTGAACATCCCCGTCCCAATGGCAGGCAAGGCCAAGCTTCGGATGTCATTGTCATTGGCTAAGCGGAGCATGGACTGCAAAGCCATCTGCATGTATTTCTCGGGCTCATCGTTGTTGATGTAGTGCGCCGATCGCACATGGATGATCCAGGGGTTGGGCATTTTGAAACCCGGTGTGATCAATCCAGCCCCCAAGGCCAATGTAGCAAAAGGCTTGCAATACTCTTCCAGCTTGGGACCGGCAGCCGTGTGGATAGCCCCGGCCACGCCTGAGCCTAAACGCAAATTGGCATTGGCGCTGTTGACCACCGCCTCCATGTCGGGCTGCTTAACGATGTTGCCGACAACTATTTCGATCTTCATGGGGTGCTCCTTTGAATGAGTCCATTTTTTGCGGCTCCAGGCTCAAGGCATGAGCCAGTTAGATCCCTTGAAGTGGTATGAGTGTTATTGTTTTGCTTTGCGTCGCTCATATCGAAGCAAAGAAAGTCCGCAAATTATCCGATCGGCTAGGGTGCTTGAGCTTTCGCAGCGCCTTAGCTTCGATTTGACGGATTAATTCCCAGGTCACGTCAAAATGCTTGCCCACTTCTTCGAGCGTGTAGTCGATGGACAAATCGATGCCAAACCTCATGCGCAGGACTTTGGCTTCGCGGGGCGTTAGGCTGTCCAGGATGTTCTCAACCGCATCTCGCAAGCCCGCTTGCAATGACGCGTCCATGGGCGCGGTGTGGGTGTTGTCTTCGATGAAGTCACCCAGGCGGCTTTCGTCATCGTCACCGATCGGCGTTTCCATGGAGATCGGCTCTTTGGCGATCTTCATGATCTTGCGGATCTTATCCTCTGGGATTTCCATCTTCTCTGCCAGGATGGAGGCATCGGGCTCAAAGCCGAATTCCTGCAAGTGCTGACGCGAGATGCGGTTCATCTTGTTGATGGTTTCGATCATGTGCACCGGAATGCGGATGGTCCGAGCCTGGTCCGCAATAGAGCGGGTGATGGCCTGACGGATCCACCAAGTAGCGTAAGTAGAGAATTTGTAACCACGTCGGTATTCAAATCTGTCCACCGCCTTCATCAGGCCGATGTTGCCTTCCTGGATCAAGTCCATGAACTGCAGACCGCGGTTAGTGTATTTCTTGGCAATCGCAATCACAAGGCGCAAGTTAGCCTCAACCATCTCATTCTTAGCATCGCGTGCAGAATACACACCTACATTGATGCGTTTATTTATGTCCTTGAGTTCATCTAAGGGCACCACTACCATTGATTGAATGCTCATCAGCTTTTGCTGAAGGTCTTGCACGAGCGGGATGTTGCGACCCATTACCGCACTCCAGCTTTTGCCAGCGGCGGCCTGTTTTTCGATCCACTTGAGGTTGAGCAACTGGGACTCGACACGCTTGCCATTTTTGTCACGGCCGCTGAAATCGGCAATGAAGTTGTCTTGCGGGTAGCCGCACTTGTCCACGATGATGCGGCGCAGTTCGCGCTCATTTTTACGCACATAGTCGACCTGGCCGCGCACCATGTCGCACAGCTTTTCAATTGTTTTGGCCGTGAAGCGGATGGTCATCAACTCTTCAGACAGGGCCGATTGCACCTTGACATAGGCAGGTGTGCCCCAACCTTCTTTGTCGTACACCTTATTCAGTTTTTCAAAGTACTCGGTGATCCGGTCAAAGCGTTCGAGAGCTCGAATTTTGAGCTCTTCGAGTTTTTTGGTCAGGGCTTTAGAGCCGCCTTTGCCATCGTCGTCATCGGCCTCATCAAATTCGTCGAAGTCTTCTTCGGCCACGTAGTCATCGGCTTCTTTCAGGTTGGCAAAGCCGTCCACCACGGTGGAGATGACGATCGTGCCTTCGCGGATTTCGTTCGCCAGATGTAAGACTTCAGCGATAGCTGCTGGTGACTTGCTGATGGCATCCATCATGTACGTCAAACAGTCTTCAATGTACTTGGCGATCTCGATTTCACCTTCGCGTGTGAGTAGTTCCAATGTGCCGATTTCACGCACGTACATGCGCACGGGATCGGTAATTCGGCCGAATTCGCTGTCCACCGTGGACAGAGCGGCTTCGGCGGCCTCTTCGGCTTCTTCTTCTGTGCAGCAGAAAATAGGATTTTCAGAAAAAATGAGTGTCTCGGGGTCAGGCGTCTGCTCGAACACAGCCACATCTAAGTCGTTCAGGGTGGCGATCACCACTTCCAGGGTTTCGGCATCGACCAGCTTGTCTGGCAAGTGGTCGCTGATTTCGCCGTAGGTCAGGTAGCCGCGTGTTTTGCCCAGCTTGATCAGGGCCTTCAGGCGGTCGCGGCGCTGCTTCATTTCGGCTTCGGTCAGGACGGTTTCGTCCAGGCCGAATTCCTTCATCAAGGCACGTTCTTTGGCCTTGCTGATCTTCATGCGCAGGGGCTTGACCTTTTCGCCTGTCTCCGTCACGTTGTCAGCGACAGGTTCGCCTTGCAGGTCGTCTTCGAGTTCGGCCAATTCATCTTCGATGCTGGGCTCTGCGATGCTGCCTTTCTTATTGGGGTCCCTCTGGGCCTCGGCTACTACATTTTTGACGGGCGATTTATCACTTGGAATTGCGTATCCGCTTAGTAAGCTCGCAAGTATGAAATCGACTAATGCCTGGGTGCCAAATTCAACTGCTAGCGCCAGAACATCTTTGCCATTATGAGCAACAGCAGCAGGATCAGCTCCATTTTCAATTAACAGTTCACAAATTTCCCTGTTGTTTCTAATAACAGCCAGCATTAGTGGTGTTAGCCCGTTGGCATCAAGCTCCTCCAACTTTGCACCATCTTGAATGAAATTTCGCACGAGCTCTATGCGGCCAAGAATAATGGCTTGATTGAGTGAAATATTCGCCATGCGACTCAGTTACTTACTTGTTAATTGACATTTTCAGTTTACTTGGTCAGCGCGAGATGTACATCCGCCTGGCCTTGGGTGAGTCGTTGATGATGTCAAGCGTGAGCTGACAACGCTCGCTTCGAAAGTAGCGCGCCAGCACCTCGACGATGCGCTCATCCTCTGAGGAGACATTCGCGAAAAGAGTCATGCAAGATCGCAGCTTCATAGCGTCAATCTTGCCAAAGACCTTCTCAGGCTTTGTACCCTTTGGCAGACCTAACAGGATTTCTATGCAGCTTCTCAGTCTGTCGCCCAGAAGATCGTTGTCCCAATACTCCGCCGCCTCTTTGGGGTCAGCCAAGCCAAAGTAATGCGCAAGGTGGCTCGATCCCAATCCCCGAAGTTGAGGAAAGATAAACCACATCCAGTGCGTCTGCTTGCTACCCGCCGCGAGTTCTTCGATGACTTCATACCATTGAGGATCCTGAGCCTCGGTGAATCGGTCTAGTGTCCTTTCGGACCTGACCATGGGGACCCGTTGAGCGGCTTCAGGCATCAACCAGTCAGGTTGCGCTTGCCAATACTCACCGCTTGAATAAACCGGACGGCTTTGCTTGAGATCACCCGGAAGAGGCAAGATTGGCACGCCAGAGGCTTGGTAAAAGCTCGAATATTCCCGCATCCAAGAGAAACCATTGGCCTGCAATGCCGCCTGTGCTGCATGCAAGTTGGCAGCAGGTAGATGGTCAAAAACTTTTCCGTGATCGTCGAAGAAAACCAATTCAACCCTGCCACCTGGGCCTTCTTCGATAACACACCAGTTTTGTTGGAGCATCCCGAGCACTTTGACCCAAAGGCGTTGGCTTATTTGAGCCTCCTCGCGGATTTCGTCGAGAGTTTGAATAAGCATGAATTCGCCTTATGCAATCAATTCTGGAGCAACGCAACAATTATCCGGCGCGAATGAAAACTCAATTGGGTCAAGTAAGCATTCATAAGTCATTGCCGGATCTCCTGCTGCCAACCCTGCACCACCATCACCATCGCCAAGGTGTCCAATTCACAGTATCGCAACAGGGCTTGCTTGATTTGTGACCTTTGTGCATCTTGCAAGTCTTCAAACTGGAGCCGCGAATAGGCCGTTGCGGCAGCACCACCTTCTGCGATGACCAGATCATCCGGGTCTTGACCTGTTGGCAATGATTCACCCAGCATCTCAGCGCCCAAGTCGCGCAGGATTTCATAGGGGTCATCGACGCTTTTGCCGTTTTCATCGGTGGGCAGCCAAGTGAAGTTTTTGTAATTCAAGCTGGACATTCCGCCCTCTGCGCCATAGATCGGCTGGGCATAGTGCTGCCGCAGCCAGGCATTGCTGGCGAGCATGGCGGGCAGCACCTTCTTGATGGAGACACTGCCCTTGGTGGCCACATGGAAGTAAGCGGCCTTAGCCAACTCGCACAGGTCCACCATGGCGCGCTCGCCCGACTTGGTGAGCGACGCCAAAAACAAGCGCAACTCGTCCGCATCGGCTGGTGGATTCAAGCTTTCGTCGAGCTGCACCATGATCCGGTTCAAGATCGTATTTTCATGATGGCTCCACATGAACACCGTCCCAGAGTCCCCCTCCAACTCCGCCTTGAGGGCGCGAGCAAATTCGAAGTTCGGGAACACCCCAGGCTCGGCCAGCAAGAATTGGCCCTTGTGCTCGACGCGTCCATCTTCGTGCATCACATGGTGGGAATACTGAAAGGCCACCTGCTCATAAGGCCGCATGCCTTGGTGAAACGGAATGGCCACCGCACTGGTCTCGAAGTCGATGAAATGGTACGGAAAGCGCCAAGACGCCATTTCTCTTCGCATGTGCGCCTCGGCCAGCCAGTACCCGCCCCGGTCTTCATCTGGGAGTATGCCTTTGGCCTGCATCCACTGACGTTCACTGACAGACAAGGTTTCACCGCCGTCTTTGACATCGATGTCCCCTGGCTGTACGGCAGACAGACGTATCCGCCCTTGCGTGATCAAGTCGTCTTTCTTCCGAAAATTCCACAAGTCCAAAACAGTGCCTTGGGCTAAATCCTGGGCAGTTAAGCCATAGGCCTGAGACCAGCACTCATGAAATCCGCTTTGCAGTTCATCGTCGCTTGAGGCCTTGAACTCGCAGTTGCTGCACTTTGCACCGGGCAAAGGAGGAATTTTTTGGTCCTCGGCATAGGCTGTGGCCCAGTCATTGGCCGCCTGGTCCAGGGGTTGCAGAAAGACGTTGGACCCTACGCCATGTTTGTAAACCACCTCCACAAACTCATCCACGGGTACCTTGGCCAAAAGATTCCTCTGAGGGGCGAAGTTGGCTGCATCGGCCGATCGGGTCACCCTCACCTTCTTGCCGTCTCTCACGATCTTGAAAAGCTGGTTCAATCGGTCTTGTGTTGCCTTAACCGACTTGTCGGGCATCATCAAAAAAGTGTTGATCTGCGCGCCTGGATACGCCTGGCGCATGACCCACGCCTGAAAGGCGACGTCTTCAATGTAAGGGCGCATGCCTGACTTGATGGGCACGCGGCTGCCAGCAATGTCGGGGCGAGTGCTGTCATAAGACTTGGCTTTCACCTCGATCAGCTCGTACCGGTTACCGTCTTTGACCAAAATGTCCACGCGCACGAAGAAATTGCCAAAGGCAATGGCGGCCTCGAACACAACCGCTCGATCTTGTTGCATCAACAGCGCTGTTTGCGCCAAAGCGCCTGCATGGTCGGTGGCTTCGACCTCAACCCCTTCAGGGAACTGGCACTTGGCCAGCTCGCCCACTTGGTAGCCCCCTTCGGCCAACATCTGCAGAAAGCTGTCCTCTTGCTTGGTGTCCCTGTAGATCCTGGGCTTGCCGGTGTAGAAAAGCTTAGTCGGGCATTCCACGGCCAACTTAAATCGTGATTTGGTGAGGTAACGCATTGGGGTTTTCAATCTCGCACCATCAATTGACGGACGTCCCCGCACTGGCAGCGGTGCTCATACCGCGCAAATTGCAAAGCCTGTCGATCATGTCGTCGGCTTGAGAGGGGTCGGAGTTGATGGCCACCAGCATCATGGTCTCAGACTCTGATGCGCCATCCCGGAGTAAGACAATTCCCTGCTTGGAATCGGACGAATAGCAGTCCACCAAGGCGCGTAAAACGTGCATGAAGTGCGCACGCTTTTCTGGGGCAAACTTGGCTGTGTCCTCGGCCAAATTAGCCATGAAAGACTCCATGTCCAGGTCATAGGTTTCGGTGGTCAGCATCTCGTGCTCCGTGAATTTTTCAGCCTCTCAGCATCTAAGGGCTTGCTTTGTAGGCATGCGAGTCCTCATGCAAAAGTGTTCATTCTTATTTATCTCTTTGGAAATCGTAGCTTTCCAAAGGCTCACCTGATGAGCCTTACATCAAAGAAGATAAAGCGTTCGACTACTGAACACCTCGATCCATCCCTTTCTCAAACAGGATGAAAGTACTTGCTGACATCGTAGCTATCATCTTTGCCAACAACGAAACATGGCTGCTAGCTTCGCAAAACTGGCACAGACCACCAGCGCCAAATCAAAAATACCGACAAGACTGGCTTACGGTTTGAAGACAAGCCACAATCGGGTGAGCAACAATAAAGCAGGCGGATTCAAGTACGAACTGCAACACGGTTTAACGAGGCGTGAAACACCTCGTGGGGTGTCTTGAATCCCAGCCGCTTTCTGGGGCGGTGATTCAATCTGTTTTCGATCATAGTCAACTCCTCAT
>Ga0247844_1006836_pt1 | contig 13392 bp, 14 predicted proteins | sample LaCtaG_FD_192421 | JGI IMG/M metagenome (GOLD analysis project Ga0247844, IMG submission 192421) | Freshwater microbial communities from meromictic Lake La Cruz, Castile-La Mancha, Spain - LaCruzMarch201714.5m_1 | ecosystem: Environmental > Aquatic > Freshwater > Lake | place: Spain: Castile-La... | reverse complement strand
ATGTAAGGTATGACACTAACTCCGTAAATAACGGGGCGGTAGCTCAGTTGGTTAGAGCCCCGGACTCATAATCCGGTCGTCGTAGGTTCGAGCCCTACCCGCCCCACCATTAAAGTTTGAAATCTCTGTAGTAATAAAGAGTAATTAAAGATATCTTTACCGCATGAGCAAAGTATTTTTATTCGTAGAAGTAAATGTAAAGCCTGGAAAAATGGATGAGTTTATAAACAAAGTTAAGGCTCATGGTGCAGTTATCCGTACAGAGGCTGGATGTGAGTTTCTTGAGGTATACCGTAATACCCAAAAAGATGATGTGTTAAATGTCTGGGAAATATGGAGTGATCGCCCAGCTTGGGATGCACATATGGTTAATGAAAGTAGCAAAGCCTGGCAGAAAGTTGCACCAGAGTATGTCTTTGGCGAAAGCATTACTGTAATGAAAAACTTGGATTAATAAGGTTAGTAACGCTAGTAATGGGTAGCAAACTAGTAGCAGGTGTTGACTCCTCAACCCAATCAGTCAAAGTAGTAATAAGAGATGCCGATACTGGTGATTTAGTACGAGAAGGTAAAGCTGCCCACCCAGATGGCACTGAGGTAAATCCAGCAGAGTGGATGAGAGCGCTTAAAAAAGCATTTGAAGCAGCAGGTGGCTTATCAGATGTTGCAGCAATTTCAATTGGCGCACAACAACATGGCTTTATTGCACTAGATGAAAAAGGTAATGTAATTCGAAATGCCTTACTTTGGAATGATCTGCGCTCAGCTAATGCGGCCTCTGATTTAAACACTGAATTTGGTGGGGCTGAAAAAACCGCAAAGGCAGTTGGTTCCTTACTTGTTGCATCCTTTACAGTTTCAAAGCTGAGGTGGATGGTTGATAATGAAAAAGAGAATGCAAAAAAACTAGCAGCTATAGCACTGCCCCATGATTGGATCTCGTGGCAGCTGCAAGGCGGTGTTGATTTTAATAAGTTATTTACCGATAGAAGTGATGCCTCTGGTACTGGTTATTTTTCAGCCTCCTCAAATGAGTATCGAAGAGATTTATTAGCAATTGCACTGCGAGATAAGCGCGAGATTGCCTTACCAAAAATTGCAGCCTTTGATGATTTTGCCGCAACCACCACAGATGGAATTCCAATAGCACCAGGTGCTGGTGATAATGCTGGCGCAGCATTTGGTGTTGGCGCTAAAAGTGGTGATTTAGTAATCTCACTCGGCACAAGTGGAACTGCTTTCTTTGTCTCAGATACGCCAACACATGATCCAACTGGTGCGGTTGCTGGCTTTGCAGATGTAACTGGCAGATTCCTACCATTGGTCTGCACACTAAATGCTGCTCGAGTTTTAGATACTGTTTCAAAGTTACTTGGTGTCTCCCATGATGAGATTGGAAAGTTTGCACTTGCTGCAAAACCAGGGGCGCAAGGATTAACTCTGCTTCCCTATTTTGAAGGTGAGCGCACCCCAAATCGACCAAACGCGCAAGGCTTACTTGCTGGCATTAATAACCATAATTTAACGAAGGAGAATATTTCTCGTGCTGCAATTGAATCTATTTTATGCGCACTCATAGATTCATTTGATAACTTGAAATCAACTGGAGCTAAAATTGAAAGAGTTTTAGTTATTGGTGGGGCGGCTAAAAATCCAGGAGTTGGCCCAATTGCCTCTGCAATTCTTGGAAGACAGGTTTTAACTTTTCCACCTCGTGAATTTGTGGCAGATGGCGCAGCCAGACAAGCTGCTTGGGCGTTGTTAAAGGAAATGCCAGATTGGGCAATACCTGATGTTATTTCTTACTCAGAAAAATCATCTGAATTTGTATTAGATCAACACCGCAGTGTTAAAGATAAATCACTACCGTTAGATAACCTTAAAAGATAATGTAGCTCGCAGGTGGTCTGTTTTAACCATCTGTGCATTTTTTTCATCAGTATTTAGAGTCCAACTTTTTGCCTCTTCAATACTCATTCCGTGTTTATTATGACGCTTAATCAAACGCTCATGTCGGCTTTCATCCTCTAATTGAACAAACCAACACTCATCAAGTAAAGGAAGAACTTGGGGCCAATTACCCTGCTCAGATAACAGAAATGTTCCTTCTGCAATTACCAGTGGTGTTGTGGGGTGAATAGGTATTGCGCTACCAATTGATTCATCAATATCTCGATCAAAATCTGGGGCATGAATCACTAAATCTTTTTGCCCTTTAATGCGTGCTAATAAGTTCACATAACCATCTGCGTCAAAGGTGTCCCAGGCGCCTTTTCGTTCTCGCCTATTCCAATTAATTAGCGTTGCATTAGAGAAGTGAAAACCATCCATTGGCGCAACTACAACACTTCCTGGTGTTAAGCCCTTCAAAATTGCTTGGCTTATTGTTGTTTTACCACTACCGGGTGCTCCAGCAATTCCTAGAATCTTTCTCTGCCCAGTTTCTGCAAGTGTTCTAGCTTTTTCAACTAGCTCTTCTAGGCTAAAACTTGAAATCATTGCTAGATCTAATCAGAGTATTTGAATAATTTATAGAGTCAGGTGCTTAGATGCTTGTGCACTTAAGTTTTGGCTTAGATGAGATGAACTCTTTAATCACTGACAGAGATGGTTTTCTTACCGATCCATGCGGAAGGCTTGCAACGGAGGCCGCTGCGGCGCTGGCAAACTCTAAACTTTCAATAGTTTTCATTCCATTTAATAATCCATAGGCATAAGCACCATGGAAAATATCACCTGTGCCATTGGTATCAACAGCGTTAATTTCATAGGCAGACATATGTTGGGTAATTGAGCTACCTTTTTCGCGGAAGTAGCACCCCTTTGCACCCTCAGTTATCACCACTAAGTTTTTAGAATCATTGTAAAAACTATTAATTACTTCACTAACCTCTTCTTTACCACTTACTAAGCGCGCAAAATTCAGTGGCAAGATTAAATCTGTTGATAGTGTGATCATCTCTTGGATAATCTCTTTTTTAACAAAGAATTGCTCAGCATCTAAAATAATAGGTATCTTTAAATCAGCGCACCTTTTAATTACATCTAAGGTGCCAGGTGGGCAGATTCCTGCATCAACTAGTAAGAGATCAGCTCCTGCCACAGCCTTTTCTATTTTTGCCTCACTTGGTAGTCCTAGGTGGTGCAGCGGGGTATCGTCATAAACAATAAAGCGCTCACCATCTCCAGTAATTACTATTGTTGCCTCAGCTGGGTGTGATTTATCTGAAAAATCTACAAACTCAGTACTAACACCATTATCTTTAAAATCATCTAGCGCTGATTTCCATTTTTCTTCCCCACTCATCGTGCCGACGTAGGCAGCTTTAACACCGAGGGATGCAACAGCAACTAATGAGTTTCTAACATTTCCGCCAAAGCGAAATTCACGCCTTACTATCTTGCCTTTTTCATCTTTCCATTTTGCATTAGTAGCTAAAATTTGGTCAAAAGCTATACAACCTACGCCAATAATCATTACTTAAAGTAATTTACTTACTCATTAGCGGGCAGGCCAGCTGCTTTAAGTGCATCTTCAGCGCCTAGCCCATCATGAATTACTGTGTAATAAGCACGTGATGCTTTAGAAACATCTTTAGCACCCCATACATTTCGACCAACTACCGCACCCTTTGCGCCAGCATCTAAGGCATCCCTTGTACTAGCCAGGGCTGCTCCAAGAGTTGGCTCCTTTGGTCCACCAGCAATAACAATTGGTACTGGACATGATTGAACTATTTGGGCAAATGCTTTCTTATCACCTGGGTAGCCAACCTTAATTACATCAACTCCAGTTTCAATACCGCATCTAACCGCCCAAGCAATCTCATCTGGTGTGAATACGATTTCACCATCTTTATTTTTTGAGTAATCTCTTGGATAGATATGAGCAACGATAGGAATGTTATATTCATTTGCTTCTCTAACTGAATCAGTTAGCCACTTTAAATACTTACCTTCTGTTTTACCTCTTACTGGAATTGCAACAGCGAGCGCATCTGCGCCAAGGCGAATTGCATCAATTGGTGTGGCAATTAATTCAGAGACTCGATCATCAACTGTGAAGCAACCACCTTGCACAATTAATGCAGCACTGCCGGCATATTGCACCCAAAGATTTTTAGCAGTACCTGCTTGAATTGTTACTGAGTCAGGATTTCCGGCCATCGTTGCAGCGAGTGCTTTTGGTAGTGATGCTAAGCCGCCTGAGACTGCATTTCCGTAACCAACAAAGTGGTCCACCGCTACACCAAATAGATTAGTAGAAGGGTTTGAGAAGATCCGCTTAAGCCTTACCTGACGACCAATACTCATTATCTTCCCTATCCCTAGTTGCTGATCACTGAACTATAGAGCAAAGGAAAATCTGACCTTAAATCGGTATTTAGTTAGATCTTGGGGGCTGGATATGAGGGTTAAAGCGTAAACCTGTTATTGAGGGTATTTGAATATAACATTTGCGTGATTTTGGTGATTTAACCTCAAATTTATTGCCTAAATAAGGCTAAGAGAGTAAACATGTCCATGCAGTTCAACCCTATAGGAGGAACAAGTATGAAGAAACTCTTCTCACGTCGCACCTTAGCTGCATTCGCAGTAATTGGTGCTTCGTCGTTAATACTAACCGCTTGCGGATCATCATCTGATGATGCTGGTGGCGATAAGGTAGGCGTATCGCTTATCACTAAGAATGATACAAACCCATTCTTCGTCGCAATGATCGCTGGAGCAAAAGCTAAGGCAGCCGAACTTGGCGTAGACCTGAGCGTTGCATCTGGAAAAGATGAGACTGATGATGCTGCACAGATTGCTGCAATTGAAAACGCAATCTCAAAGAAGGATGCTGGTATTTTAATTACACCTATTTCAGGTGGAGTTTACAATGCAATTACTAAGGCTCGCGAAGCTGGTCTATATGTAATCGCACTTGATACACCAACAGATCCTGCAGATATTGTTGACATTACTTTTGCAACAGACAACTGCAAGGCTGGCGAGTTAATCGGCCAGTGGGCAGCTGCAAAGATGGACGGCAAGAAAGCTACTATCGCAATGTTAGATATCTTCAATGATAAGAACGTGCCAACAGATTACTGCCGTAACAATGGTTTCTTAAAGGGCATGGGAATTCCACTAGGAGATCCTAAGAAGCTTGCTGATGAGCCAAAGACTGGTAAGTACACAAGTGGTAAGGGCGGTGCGTACCAGATCGTTGGTAACGTAGCTACTCTTGGCGCAGAAGATGGTGGACGTACTGGTATGGAGCAATTACTTGCTAAGAATCCAAACATCAACCTTGTTTACACTCTAAATGAGCCAGCAGCTGCTGGTGCATACGCTGCGCTTAAGGCTGCAGGTAAAGAGAAGGGTGTAGTTATCGTCTCTGTAGACGGTGGCCGCGCAGGTGTTGAGAATGTTAAGGCTGGCGTTATTGGTGCTACTTCACAACAGTATCCACTATTAATGGCTGACCTTGGCGTACAAGCAATCTATGACATCATCAAGACAGGCACAAAGCCTTCTACAACTGATGGTCTAGATTTCTTTGACACCGGAGTTAAGTTGATTACTGATGACCCACAAGATGGCGTTCCATCAGAGTCAGTTCAATACGGTCTAGATAACGCCTGGGGTTAAACCCAGATCTATTAGCTAAAACTAATAGTTAAGAAAGTAAGTGGGGCGGCTGATTAATTCAGCCGCCCCACTATTTACAATTTGAACTTCAGTTAATAAACTACAAAAAAGTACTGAGAGGGAAAATAGTGAGTAATCAGAACACAGCAGCAGATGCGGCCGAGACATTTAAAGATCGGGCTACGACTAAACAAAAGGTGCAAACTACACTGCACAGCTATCCCTGGTTGAGCTCCGCTGCAGTATTAATAGTTGCAGTATTTGTATTTAGTTTTGGTAATGAGAACTTTCTAACTACAAATAACCTCTCCCTTATCCTGCAACAGACTGCGGTAATTGGCGCAATTGCGGCAGGTCAGACTCTAATTATTTTAACTGCGGGTATTGATTTATCCTGTGGTGCTATCGCAATTTTTGCCTCGATGGTTATGGCAAAGACAGCCTTCGTTAATGGCTGGCCAGGCTGGGCAGCATTCTTATTAGGAATTGCAGTTGGAACTGGCGCTGGTGCATTTAATGGTTGGTTAATCACCAAGGTTGACTTGCCACCATTTATCGTAACTTTAGGAACATTTAACGTCTTCTCTGCTTTAACTCTTTTCTATGCAACTGGTCGAACAATTATGGATAAAGAGCTATCGCCAATGTTTCTCTATCTAGGTGAGCCGATCACCTTATTTAGTAACTTTAGAATTACTTACGGAGTGCTACTAGTAATCGTGATGTACATGATTCTAGCTTTCGCACTTCGTTATACAGCCTGGGGACGCCACGTTTATGCAGTCGGTGATGATATTGAGGCCGCTCGCTTAGCTGGTATTCAGGTAAAGCGTGTGCTTATGAGTGTTTATGTAAGCGCTGGATTTATATTTGCAATTACCTCTTGGATCATTATCGGACGTGTGGGTGCTGCAAGCCCTAACTCCGGTACAAACTTGAACCTAGATTCAATCACAGCGGTTGTAATCGGTGGAACAAGCTTGTTTGGTGGCCGAGGTGCAATATTTGGTTCACTAATCGGTGCGGTAATCGTTGGTGTCTTTAGAAATGGTCTTACTCTTGCTGGAGTAGATCTTTACTATCAGACATTTGCAGTTGGATTATTAATCATCACAGCTGTTTCAATCGATCAATGGATTAGAAAGGCAAGAGTATGAGTAAATCAAAGTCACCAGTACTTGAAGCAAAGAGTCTGGTTAAAACCTATGGTCGCGTAATCGCAATTGATGGCGCTGATTTACAACTTTTCCCTGGTGAAATTCTGGCTGTCGTTGGAGATAACGGAGCTGGTAAATCAACAATGATTAAGTGTCTATCCGGAGCTGAGTTACCAGATGGTGGAACTATGGAGTTAGATGGAACACCAATAACATTTCGTCGCCAGAAAGATAGTAGAGATGCTGGTATTGAAACTGTTTACCAGACACTAGCTGTTTCTCCAGCACTTGATATTGCAGCTAACCTTTACTTAGGCCGTGAGGTTCGCAAAAAAGGACCACTTGGAGTTGTTTTTAGAATGCTAGATAACTCCGGCATGAAGAAGAGTTCAAAGGAGCATATGTCAGCTCTAGGTATTGGAACTATTCAAAATATGAGCCAAGCAGTTGAAACTTTATCTGGTGGTCAGCGCCAAGCTGTTTCAGTTGCACGTGCTGCAGCATTTGGACAAAAGGTTATTATTTTAGATGAACCAACTGCAGCGCTCGGTGTTAAAGAATCTGGGCAGGTATTAAAGATGATTCTAAGCCTTCGCGAAAAAGGTTTATCAGTCATTTTAATTAGCCATAATATGCCGCAGGTTTTTGAAATCGCAGACCGTATTCACATTCAACGTCTTGGCAAGCGAGTAGCGGTTGTTACTCCAAAGAGCCACACTATGAATGAGGTTGTAGCTGTGATGACTGGTGCGTCAAAGGTTGATCCTAAAGATCAAACCTTAGGACCAGTTCGCTAAAGAACTTCTAGAAGTTTTTTACGCATTACCTCTGGATCTACATCTTCCCCAGTCCAGAACTTAATTCCTAGTACAGCCTGATTAATTACCATGCCCAAACCATCAACGATTTGGCAACCCTTTGCCTTGGCATCCTTTAAAAGATTAGTCATTGGCGGGTTAACAATTACATCAGCTACAACTAGATCTGCCCTAAATGAATCTGTATTTATATTAATTCGGGCATCTAAATCTGGTGACATTCCAATAGAGGTGGCATTAACCAGGATCTGAACATGATCAGGTACCTCAAATTTAGAATTCCAATCCTTGTATTCAGCCTTACATTTTGTTTTGCTGTTAATTAAATCTACTAAATCCTTACCCTTACTTTGTTCACGATTTACTACAGTAATTCTGTTGGCATTTTCAAGGGCTAACTCAACTGCGATCGCCCTAGCCGCACCACCTGCTCCTAAAATTGCAATACTTTTTCCTGCTGGATCAATAATTGATTTAAGTGATTTTAGAAAGCCCTTGCCATCGGTATTTTCGCCAATGTATTTATCATCTCTGTGCACAACACAATTTACCGCTCCCATTAACTTTGCTGATTCACCAAGGCCATCTAAGAATTTAATTACCTCAACTTTATGAGGAAGTGAGCAATTAAATCCCACCCAATTCATAGCTCTTGCACCTTTTACTGCCGCCTCTAAATCTTTTGGCAGCACCTCACAATTTAAATACCTAAAATCAAGTCCATGGTGCTTATATGCAGCCTCAACCATTGCAACTGTTGGATTTGCAGCAGATGGAGTTGAAAAGCTGCCAGTTATTTTGCTTAGAAAATTCATTTAGTAATCATAGGTAATATGGCTTAAATATGGAAGTAAGTGAGTGAAAATGATCCTATTGGCAAGTGATGTGATATCTGATTAAATTGCGCATTACTACTAAGGAGTGAAATATCTTGAGCAATCCTGATCTAGAAAGTGATGTAGTAATTGTCGGCTCCGGTATGGGTGGCGGAACGACTGCATACGCACTTGCTAAAAAAGGTGTGAACGTATTGGTATTAGAGCGCGGTGAAAGATTGCCTAGTGAAAAACAGAATTGGGATCCAAAAGAGGTATTTGTAAATAAAAGATATAAATCAAAAGAGGTTTGGGTAGATAGTAAGGGTAAAAAATTTGAGGCTGGTGTTCATTTTTATGTAGGTGGAAATACCAAAATGTACGGAGCATCCCTACCTCGTCTTCGTGAGAAGGATTTTGAAGAGCTACAACATTTAGAGGGTAAGTCTCCTGCCTGGCCATTTACTTATTGGGATATTGAACCCTTCTATGTTGAAGCTGAAAAAATGTATAAGGTGCACAATAATGTTGGCGAAAATCCAACTGAGCCACCAAGAAGTGAACCATTTCCATATCCAGCACTTCCACATGACCCTTACATCGCTGCTATGGCAAAGCGTCTTAAGAAAGCTGGCGTAACACCGCACTCAAATTCAATGGGTATTGATTATGGCGATGATGGAAAATGTATTGTTTGTAAAACATGTGATGGCTTTGCTTGCCGTGTTGGAGCAAAAAGTGATGCAGAGATAAATGCAATAAACCCAGCATTACTTACTGGAAAGGTGAAATTACAAACCTCTGCTGAGGTAATTAGAATTGAACTTAGCGATGATGGAAAGCGCGTTGATCATTTAGTAGTTAAAGGTCCAAATGGTGAGTACAAGGTTCGCGGAAAGAAATTCGTTCTCTCATGTGGTGCGGTTTTAACTTCAGCTCTACTACTTAGGTCAAAATCAGTGAAAGCTCCAAATGGAGTGGCAAACTCCTCAGACTTAGTTGGCAGAAATTTTATGATGCATGTTAATACTCATATTGCCTGCTTTGATTTTAAGCGTAAGAACAATGTGACTTTTCAAAAGACTTTATCATTTTCTGATTGGTACTTTGATGGCGGTAAAGGCTATCCCCTTGGAATCATCCAATTAATTGGAAAAGTACAAGGAATTATGATGAAAAGTTACGCCACAAAGGTGCCTCTGCCAATACTTAACTTTATTGCAAATCGAAGTGTTGAATTTCTAGTGATGAATGAGGATCTACCTAGTAAGGACAACAGAGTTACCATTGATGAAAATAATCAGGTAAAAATCACCCGTAAACCAATTGGTATGAGTACGCATAAGAAACTTATGAAGAAAACTTTAAAGGTTCTTAGAAAGACTGGCTATCAGGCAATTTTTAAACAACCATTTGATCTATCTATGAATGCACACCAGTGCGGTACAACAGTTTGTGGAAATGATCCAAAAAAGTCAGTTGTGGATCAGTACTGTAAAACTCATGATGTTGAAAATCTGTATTTAATTGATGGTGGTTTCTTCCCTTCATCTGCTGCAGTAAATCCAGCATTAACAATTGCTGCTCAAGCATTACGGGTAGTGGCAAAGTCAGATTTAGCAAAATTATGAATCCATTAAATAATTATAGATTTGCGGCTTACGCTTTATTTGCCATTGGTTTACTTAACTTAAGGTATCAATCTGGTGCAGCCGGAAATCTCTCCGAAAGCTCTGTCTTAATCACAGCTGGCGCAGTGGCCCTTGTTCTAACATTTATTCCTAAGATTTCTACTATTTTGCTTAATAAAGTTGTTAAGTTGATTGCTCTAATTACCTTTGCGCTATTAATTGCTTATAGCGCTGTAATTTAGTTTATGGATCTTGATCAAATTAAATCAAGTTGGAATGAAGTTTTAGACTCACTACTGGATCAGAATCGCGTTGCTTGGATAGCATTTTTTGATGCCAGATTAGTTTCCTTTGAAAATAATGAGCTAACCTTAGATTTTTCTGATAGCCAAAAGTTTGCAAACCCTCATGATTTCAAGAAAACTCGTAATTCAGACCACACTCAGTCATTAATCAGCGCGATTAAATCAGTTTTAGGTATTTCACCCACAATAATAGAGCGGTGAGAAGACTTAGCTCCTTTTTAGTACTACTAATTGGTTTCTCGGGATTAACTCCCCTCTCTCATGGTGCGACTGCAAAAACTTCTGCAACTTTTTATGTGCAGAGCACACCAAATGCCGGTGAATCTTTAGTCACTTTCTATGGGCAAGTTAAACCAGCTGGTAAGGCAAGTATTTCAATTAGTTCATTTGATGGACAAGTGTGGAAAGTTACACCACTTAAAACTAATGCGACTAGCAGTGGTTCATGGCGTATTACAACTGTTGCGACCGCTATTAAGGCGGAAGGAAAGTATCGGGCAACTGTTACGGTAGGTAAGAAGAAACTAACGACAAAGGCCGCTGATTTTAAGGTTGATAACTCTAAAACTTTCACAGACACAAACGCTTTATTTATTACGCCAGAAACAAGTAAGTTAACTGGCGGCCGAATTCAAGGCTCAGATATCAGCAGGTGGCAGCATCCAAATGATAAGCCAATTGATTTCAAAAAGAAGTTTGATGCTGGAATGCGCTTTGTGTTAATTAAGGCATCTGATGCGCAAGAAAAAGCAGATATGGAAACTATGAAATGGTTGGTTGGCGATAGAAACGCTGCCCAGGCTGCAGGTCTTTATACCGGCATGTATCACTTTGCTTACCTACCAAATAGCACAGATGAGGCGTATGTGATTAGGGATGCAAAAGCACAAGCGCAAAAAGTTATCTGGCGCCTAGCTTCACTCGGTGGTTATAACGAGCGAGATTTGCCTCTGGCGCTAGATTTAGAAAATAACTGTGTAAAGAAAAATAGTTCAGGTGTTTGTATAAAAACTTTACCTAGAAGTTTAGTTACTTTATGGGCAGAGACCTGGCTGCAAACTGTTGAAGAAAAAACTGGACGTAAACCATTTTTATACTCATATTCACAATTTCTAGAAAGTGCTACGACAAGGAGTGAAATACTGCGCCAATATCCACTTTGGCTTGCCCACTACACAATTAATCCGGCAGATCCAATTGCCCAACCTGGTCAAAGGCAAACTATTGGCTGCTTTGTTCATTCATGGAGCACTGCAAACTGTTCATCGCAGTGGCAAATTTGGCAGTACTCATCATGTGGAATTGGTGAAAAATATGGAGTACCAAGTGCCCGTCTTGATTTAAATGTTTTCAGAGGAACCCCCGATCAATTCCTATCTCTAGTTAAAGGTAAATGGCAGCCAGAAGCTGTTGATTTAATGCCAATTAATGAACCAACAAAAATGAATCTAATCTCAGTAGCTGCAACTGATACCAATAAGCCTGTTGAGATAAATGTTGAGGTATTTAGAAGTATTGGAACTCCAGTTGTTACTGGCACAGTAGTTTTTCGCCCAACAGATAAAAATATTAAAATTAAAAAACAAACTCCAGTGCGATCTGCTAGTGGTAGATGGGAGTTAACAATTGAGGGGTTACCTGCTGGAATTACAGAGGGAACACTTAATTATGTAGACATATCTAAAACTCATGCTGATAACCAATTGCTTCTACCAATTACCGTAGCACAAGGGGTAGATCTTCCTAAGCCCACTCCAACTCCTAAGCCAACAACTACTAAAAAACCAACCGACGGCTGCGCTAAACAAATAAAGCACTGATTCTTTGCACTACTCTTAACCCATTATGGTTCAAAAATTACCTGGTGGTATTTACCGCAGTGATTTAAAACTTGCAGATGGTAGAGATATCTCCTATTACGACTGCAGTGAGATAAATAGAACTGCTGCAGATAAAAGAAATGAAGAGGCCCAACCCGGAATCGGACATTTACGCCTTGATCCGTTAGTTGATGAATGGGTAGTAATTGCATCTCATCGCCAGCATCGAGTTTTCTTACCACCTAAAGAGTTATGTCCATTGTGTGCGAGTGTGGGTGAGAAATTAACTGAAATTCCAGATAAAGATTATGAGGTAGTTGTTTTTGGAAATCGTGCACCCTCCCTTACGACTCCAAAAGGTAATTTCAAACTTGCTCAGATCACGTCACTAACAACGCCTGATGTTGACGCAGCTGGAGCTTGCGAGGTTGTTTGCTACACCTCAGATCACTCATCAAGTTTTGCAAAACTAAGTGAAAAACAAATCAGAGCGGTATTAGAGGCTTGGAAAGATAGAGATAACGCTCTTTCTAAATTACCTTTCATTGAACAGGTATTTATTTTTGAAAATAGAGGCGAAGAGGTCGGCGTAACACTCTCTCACCCACATGGTCAGATATATGCCTATTCTTTCTTGCCACCAAAAATTGAGAAGATGCTACAAGTTGCAAATGATCATTTAGTGAAAACAGGAAAAGTCTTACTTGATGAGGTTATTAAGCGTGAGATAAAAGATGAAAAGCGAATTATTGCTAAAAACAGTGAGTGGATTGCATATGTTCCATACGCTGCTAGATACCCATTTGAAATTCATATTGCGCCACTGCGTGGTGTATCTAATATGAGCGGCTTAGATGAAAAACAATCCGCTGCCTTTGCTCCAATAGCTAAAGAGGTACTAAGTAGGTTAGATGGCGTCTTTGGAATTGAAATGGCATACATCGCATCTTGGTATCAAGCACCCGTAAACTCTGGCAAAGATAGTATGCGCCTGCATTGGCAAATAGTTTCAGTAAGACGTCAACCTGGAAAACTTAAGTACCTATCTGGATCTGAATCGGCAATGGGAGCTTTTATTATGGATTTAGAGCCAGAGCAATCAGCCCGACAACTTCGCGAGGTTAAGCTCTAACCTACTGGCGTAATTGAAATAACTTCAACACCACCGATAGCCTTTAAGACATTAACTAAATCAGTTGGGTCACTTCC
>Ga0247844_1006834_pt1 | contig 13407 bp, 10 predicted proteins | sample LaCtaG_FD_192421 | JGI IMG/M metagenome (GOLD analysis project Ga0247844, IMG submission 192421) | Freshwater microbial communities from meromictic Lake La Cruz, Castile-La Mancha, Spain - LaCruzMarch201714.5m_1 | ecosystem: Environmental > Aquatic > Freshwater > Lake | place: Spain: Castile-La... | reverse complement strand
ATTACCGCTTAACGGTACGGTAAATTGCACCGTAAACTGGGGCGATGGCTCTGCTCCCGAAAACTTTACCACCTCAGGCGACAAACCGCATACTTTTGCCACTGCCGGCACTTATACCGTAAGCATCATTGGAAGTTTAACTTGGTTCGGAGCATTTTCTGCTTGGGCAGGTGTTGAATATCTGACATCTGTTAGTGATTTTGGCTCTATTGGATTAACTGATCTTACCGGAGCATTCATTGAAGCAGATAACCTGACAAGTGTACCTACAACTCTTCCGACTACTGTTACTAATTTGGGTGGTTGCTTTTCATTTATAGATCAAAATTCTATTACCAATCTTGATAGTTGGAATACCAGTTCGGTTACAAATATGAGATCTATGTTTTTATATGCTTCTGCATTCAATCAAAACATTAGTAACTGGGATGTAAGTAATGTTACAAATATGAGTTATATGTTTCAAGGAACTTCCTTTAATCAAAATATTGGAAGTTGGAATGTAGGTAAAGTAACAGAGATGGAAAATATGTTCAAGAATGTAACCCTCTCTACCGCCAATTACGATGCGCTATTAATTGGTTGGGCAGCACAAACAGTAAAACCAAATGTAGTATTCAGCGGTGGAAATAGTAAATACACGGCTGGCGCAGCAGCCACAGCGCGTGGTACGCTTAAGGGAGGTACAAATCTTTGGACAATTACTGATGGCGGACAAGATATTGGTACAGGTTTAGAAAACCCGAATAACAATCTTTCGTTACAAATTTCGCCTAATCCGGTTCGCAATCAGCTTAGCATCAATGGTCTGGCTGGCAATGCAGAAATTACCATTGTGGATATGACGGGTAAAGTTTGTCAAAAAGATCAAGTATCGTCAGCATCGGTGGTATCGGTTGGTCATTTACCCAAAGGAATGTATGTGGTGCAGGTAAACAACGAAAACAAAACCGTACGCATGAAAATGATAAAGGAGTAAGGATTTAGTTTCTATCTTACATAAGTAAGTACGATTTATTATTGATATGTTTCTTAAATCAGTTGTCATTTGACCCCCAACCCCCAAAGGGGGCTAAGACATATTCTCTACCAAAAGATAGGAAGATTTATAGATACTGCGTCTGAGGCCCCCTTTGGGGGTTTGGGGGTCGAAACTTGAATTAGCTTGACGTCAATGCCCCTTTGGGGTTGGAGGTCAGAATAAAACATATCATTTAATATTTTCAATTACATATTAAAAAAAAACAGAAGGTTTCAAACGTGATATATATCACATTTGGAACCTTCATTTTTGATGGCTTTAATTTTATTACATTAGATACAGTGGCCTGATAGCAGGTTCGTATTTGTACTACTGGAAACACGGTCGGAGCTTGTTGGACAAAAAACAGCAAAAAATCAGGTTTAAATATGCGGTAAAAGTCATTACCGTAACTTCAAAAACTTTCAGCGAAATGACGGACTGAATGGAATAATTACGAAAGGAAATTTTGATTTAATTGCTGAAATTACAAACGAAACCAACCGAATTGTGGTTTTGAAAAAAAAACAATAAAACATTTGCGATTTTGTGTTCCATAAAAGACTTTTCGAACTACGCTTTCTTTTTAATATTTTTGAATGTAAATCATTCCAAATACATATAATCGCAATGAATTAGTGGCTTCTGGTTCTTTTTACCCATTAGTTCAAGGGCTTTATTACTGTCGTATTGTGCTTTGCCAATTCCAAGACAAAGACCAGTAGGATCGATTATTTTTACAATATCGTCTTTTTCGAAGTCGCCAATAATATTTGTAGTTCCAATGGGTAAAAGGCTCACTGCCTTATCGCCTGTAAGCACTTTAGCTGCGATTTCGTTCACATGAATTTCGCCTTTGGCAAATCCCTGACTATGTGCTATCCATTTTTTAATGCTCGATACCTCGTCGGTCGAAGCCACAAAACGGGTGCAAACCACATCTGTTTTTTTATCTAATAATCTTAATAAGATGCTGTCGGCTTTACCATTGGCAATAAAAACATCAATTCCTTCATCGGCAATTTTACGGGCAATGGTTGTTTTAGTGCCCATACCCCCACGTCCGAAAGTAGATTTAGTTGTTTGAATAAAATCGGAAATATCTTGTCCTTTCTGTATTTCGCGAACAACAGTCGATTCGGGATTGGTAGGCGCGCCGTTGTATATGCCATCGATATTACTAAGAATTATTAGCGCCTCCATATCCATCATCGATGCAATAAGTCCCGACAGTTCGTCGTTGTCGGTAAACATAAGTTCAGTTACCGACACTGTATCATTCTCATTTACAATGGGAATCACTTTGTTATCGAGCATCACACGCATACAATTGCGCTGATTTAGGTAATGCCGGCGACTGCCAAAATTTTCCTTTGTGGTAAGTACTTGACCTACAGTAATACCATGATTGCGAAACAAATCCCAGTAATGGTTAATCAGTTTCGCTTGTCCAACAGCCGAAAAAAGTTGCCGCTGATCTACCACATCCATTTTTTTATGAATACCTAAAATGCTTCTACCCGATGCTACAGCACCTGATGACACAATAACAATCTCAACACCTTTTTTGTGCAACACAGCAATTTGATCAACTATTCCCGACATGCGCGTAATATCCAACGTTCCATCCGTTCGGGTAAGCACATTACTGCCAATTTTTACTGCAATTTTATTAAATTTCATTGAAATATTTTTGAACGCAAATTACGCAAATTCTAATTTTCATATCATCACATCACTCATTATAAACCACATACATCAAGGTAGTTCCCACAGCAAACAAAGTATTTTTATCAATATTTTCCATCGTGTCGTTTACCGTGTGCCAATAATGACCAAAACCGGAATTTTGTCCTTCGTTGCGATACTGAATAATATCGATACTTGGAATGCCTGCTAACTTATTTACATACAAATGGTCGTCGGTAATGGCTCCAATTTCATCGTTACGAAAAAAGTTACTAAATCCGAGCGAAGCAGCAGTAGACCATACTTTTTCCACCACATCGGCTGCATAATACATCGAAATTTGCTCTTTATAAAAGGTCGCATTGGGAGCACCAACCATATCGAGCAAAATACCGAATCGAGCTGTATAGCCTTTCACATGCGGGTTTTGTGCCCAATACTGCGAACCCAGACACCAGGCATCTTCCGACGCTCCTATATAATTTTGTGGTGCTCCATAATCCTCGGCATCAAAAAAAATTATATCTACACCAACATTCGTTTTCTGAATGCTAAATTGACGCGCCATTTCGAGCAATACACCCACGCCACTTGCGCCATCATTGGCTGCCATGACAGCAGTTTTATGATTTTTAGGATTCGGGTCATTGTCGGCCCAAGGACGCGAATCCCAATGTGCGAAAAGGAGTATGCGATTGGTCGACTGAGGATTATATGAGCCAATAATATTGACTGCATTGAGCTTGTCGCCATTAAAAGCCGTGAGTACCGCCCTCTGCTCCACTACCAGTGCGCCATAGCTACGAAGTGTCTGCGCAAGATAGTCGGCACATTGCCTGTGAGCAGTTGTGTTAGGTACTCGTGCACCAAAATCGACTTGCTTTTGAACAAAAGAATAAGCAGAATCGGCATTGAATGCGGGAATATTGACTGGTTTGTTTTCTTCTATTTGTTGTTGCGATTTATTTGCACAACTAAGTAAAAGACTGAAAAATGCAATATAAATGAATATTTTCTTCATGTTTGCTCGTTTGAACAACAAAGATAGGAATAATTATTAAAACGAAAAAAAACCACCGGAAGCCTGTAAGCCATCGATGGTTTTTGCACTATATAATCCTTTTTTACGACCAGATTTACTTACAAACTTTCGCCAAAATCAGCTTTGAACTTAGCCATAAGTTTTTGAGGCCAGTCGGTGGTAGGCTCCAAGCCACCCATAAAGAAGCGAAGCACTGGAGGCTCATACACAAATCTTAAACCACCAATTAAATGCCGATTATCATATAGCCAATGAAGGCGATCTTCTACATATTTGATTTGCGAAAGAGTAAATACGCGACGTGGCACTGCCAACCGCAACAATTCCATATCGGCATAGGTTTCGTTACCATCCTCATCGCGCTGGTTCGAAATAGAGCCACGCTCCATGCCGCGAATACCCGAAATAAGGAACAATGCAGCCGCTAATGCTCCTGCCGGATATTCGGTTTGTGGAATATGTGCACAAACTTGCATGGCATCCACATGAGCCCCCAACACGCCAGCTGGTTTTATTACCGGAATACCTTTAGCATCTAATGCTTCTACTAAGTATTTTATAAAACTCGGACTCTGACAAATCATCGTTTCATCCTGTGTTTCGTACAACCCAACTGCCATAGCTTCAATTTCGCGAATCGAAATACCACCATAAGTAGTAAATCCCTCGTAAAGTGGCACCAAGGCCTCTAATTCTTTGTAAATCACCATGCTGTTCATACACATACCACCACCTCGCGACGACGAAATTTTTCGAGCCGAGAAATAGCATAAATCAGCTAAATCAGTCATAGTTTTCATAATAATCTCCATATTGGAGTTTTTAAACTCTTCTTCGCGATGAAGTACAAGGTAAGCATTTTCGCCCAACAAGCTACAATCCAACACAAGACGGATTCCGTACTTATCAGCAACGGCACGAACATCTCTAAGGTTTTGAACTGAGAAAGGTTGACCTCCAATTAAGTTGGTAGAAGCTTCCATACGAATAAAAGGAACATTGGCAGCCCCATGATTCAAAATGGTCTCTTCCAATAATTCGATATTCATATTCCCCTTAAATGGATGATTCGAATTAATTACATAAGCTTCGGGGTAAAGCAATTCTGCAATTTTTCCACCATTATGAGTGATGTGAGCCATTGCGGTAGTGAAATGGTAGTTCATAGGTACCAAGCTGCCTTTTTTCACATAAGCAATCGAAATAATACTTTCGGCAGCTCGACCTTGATGTACCGGCAATAATAAATCTTTTCCTAACACATCTTTTACGGCCTTTTGTAGTTTGTCGAAACTTTGCGAGCCGGCATAAGCATCGTCGGCTTGCATCATGGCAGCTAACTGGTTATCGCTCATAGCATTCGTTCCTGAATCTGTTAACATGTCCAGAAAAACATCTCTCGTGCTAAGGCGAAAAGTATTAAAACCCCCTTCGTACAATGCTTCGAGGCGGCGCTCAATAGGTACAAGGTGTAATTTTTGCACAATTCGTACTTTGTGCAATTCGAGTGGCAGTGTTTCGCCACTGTAAAACTTAATTTGTTGCATGGTAATAAAAAAAATGGATTTAAAGTAAATTGTAATTAGTTACGAGTAGAAATTTTAGAGCTATAAATCTAAATACCAGAATATTATGTAAAGACTATTTCTGCATTTTTTTATAAAAAAAAGTGCTTGTAACAGAACAAGCACTTTAATATGAATAAAACCAATGTGATATTTACAAATCAAAGTATCTTTAGGGCAAAGATAAACAATTTATTTATAAATCCACACATTAGGTGTCGGTTTGTTATTATTTTTTGATTTTTCTGTTGAATCGAAGTTTTAGGTATTGAAATTTTGTAATATAAAATATAATTATTACGAACACAATTAGATAAAATAGGTTGTTCGATTGATTATGATAATCTTCAATTAAATGTTGTGGAATTTTATTTAAAGCTATATACAACAAGATACCTACAATACGTACTGCATTTAATAGCAATAGAAAAATAAGACCTACTATCACATATATAACCTTATTAATCAACGGACTACGAATGGCAATTATCAAACTACTAAAAACGACCATTAATCCTACACCCAAACAGTTTGTTCCTAAATAAACCCAGTATATGTCCAATAGAATAAATTTGTCGTAAATGTATGCTTCACCGAAACCAAATAGCCACAAAATTGCATTACTCAGCCACAATATAATATTCGAAAGTACGGTTACAAAATAATTCCATTTCGCTATCAAAAACCAATCGAAAAAACCAGTTATTGCAGGAACTAAAGCGATTAAAATTAACAGCTTATGAAACGAAAAATGAAAGGCCGACTGTACTTTGACATCAATTTGGTTGAAGTATTTTGAAAGAGATGCATGTTGGTCAATTTTATATTTTACAACAAAATAAACAGTTAAATACCTTAGCCCAACTATTGTTGAAAAAAAGAAACCACTCAAAGTAGCTGAAGCTACTATATCATTAACAAAACGTAGCAATGCTAATACATAAAATACAGCTGAGGCAATAAAGAAAACAAGTATTGTTTTAGCAATATTGCGCGGAAAAAAAAATAAAACAGCAAAAATGATAGCATAAAATTTTACTGCCAAACCGCTGATTGTACGAATCACGAGTTGTTCGTATATTATATTGCCCGTAATGCTATCAAACTGAATAGTGCTAAAAAAAAACTTTAAAACAGCTGCAATACTTCTCGCATAGCCAATCATTACATTTTTAAAAAACTCATTGGTTAACAATGTCGATTTCGATATTGAGTATAATGTTGCTAATGCAATAATAAATACAATAATTTTAACACCGGTAGGTATCTGTATTTTCTGAAACTTTGACATAAAAAACTTTTTTTTGCTGTAACACCTATAAACACAAAAGTCTGACCTGTGTTTTTATCCACATATCAGACAGTTTTTTTGTATTCTCCATTATTGTTAAAAGGAGTTTTTCAAATATTATTTATCTTTTTTCTTGCTTTTAGCGTACAATGACGCTCCAACACTTCCAGCTGCCAACAATGCTAATAAAATACCACCATCCAACGGAACTGCAGCACCAGGTGCACCAGGGTCAGGAGGTAATATTTGACCAAACACTTGAACTGCCGAAAGTATTATTACCGTAATTAATACAATTATTCTTGTCATTTTCATTTTTATTCGAGGAAATTAGCGAACGAAAGATTTTATAATTTCTGTTTTTTCGGGAGTTGCAATTTCAAAAATATACAAACCCATATTTTCAAAGTGAATAGGTTCATTGTTGAACACTAAACCACTAAAAACGATTTTCCCTATTGTGTTGTAAACCCGCACCTGTGAAGCAACTCTTAATCCCGATAGAGAAGCATTCCCTTGTTGTGAAGTAATACGGATACTTTGATCGTCAGAAAGACTTACTCCAGTTGTAATTTTTGGTGCAAATTGTACTTTAAAACGATTTGAAGTCCCCGCCGAAGCCACTTTATAGGCGTAACTATCTACCGATAATAAATCCACTCTTTTGCCAGTTTCTTTATCAATTAATATAATAGCAGCATAATTCTGAATCTTTTCAATATTCGAAATTGAAATAGTATAATTTCCCGCAGCCGCAAATTTGGTTTTAAGATCCACTTCAGTTACTGTTCTTGGCAAAGTATTAATCGCAACACTTGTTTTATTAATAGCTGTGTAAATATAAGAAACTTTTGGACTCATACCAAACATTTTGGCAGCATCAGTACCAATTTCGTAACTCGATGTAGCCCCCTCCTGTAAGCGAATACGCGTAAAATCATCGTATTTAGCATTTCCATTGCTTAAAATTAAATAAACATCATCCACCTGAACTTCATCTTTTTTGGTGGCTGCAACAACCCTTCGACCAACATTACCAAAACTAATTGACGTAGACTGGGCTTGCAAGAAAAATGCTGAAAATGGTTGTACATCCAATTGTTCTCCTGATAATGCAGGCAAATAGTTTATACCATTATAAGCATAATATGCTGTTCCCGGGCTTGTAGAACCTAAATTATATTCACTCGACAATGGCGACACAACCAAATTCCAATGAGCATGTTCTGCACTAGATGCATATCTACCTGTTGCAACTGTTGCTCCAGCTGTGCTAAAAAAGCTACCAATATTGCTGCCACGAGTAGTGAAGTCAATTGAGTCCGAGGTATTATTGTATACAATATAGCCTTTATTAGCCGTAAATTCCTTGGCAGGAACATTATCCCAATGCAACCCTGCTCCTTCGTACTCGGCAGTACCGTCTGAGGCTCGTTCGGCACCATTATAATATTGAACAATATAATTTAAACCCGAATTTAAATCACCCCAAGTTAGTGAAGAACCATTTACGGCGCTAAATACATTGCTGGAAGATACGGTAAATGGAAAACCAATAAAACTCCATTTGTTGAGAGCAAATGATTTTCTAACTGTAATTTTAGCGTTTTGACCAATAATAACATTATTTGTGTTCAGTATTTGTCCTGCAACTCCATTTGAATCTACCTCTAAAACTAATTCGTTGGTAACATGAATCTTTTGATTAGAGCTTAATTTTCCACCGGATTTTATTACTAATTTGTTAGTAATTACGGAATCCCTATATGCGTTTAATGTTATAGGATGTCGCACTGTAATGCTGTTTGCAATATTATTGATATAGCCAACATCCCAATTTGCACCTGTATCCCAACTCCCACTATTTATTGTAATGTAATCTGATCCAGTCGTAATGGCAGAAGAAGCACTATACTGACTGTACAATGCATCATTCAAACTATAAACCCTATAAAAATAAATTGTATTTGGCGTTAAATCTGGAATTGCTTGTGTTTTAACAATTGGCTCGAAAAAATCGTAATATATATCAAAAGTTTTATCAGTTGAGTACTCGATAACATAAGTAGTGCTTGCATCTCGCAACCCATTGTTTGCATCCCAGTTAGCAGTAAAACCTGTTTGACTTATACTTGTTGCTTCTTTTACAGAAGGAGTAGCAGGGCTTGCAGAAAAAACCTGGGTTTGGATTGGTGCTGCATTGTAGTTGGCGTTTCCTGTTTGTGATGCTGTAATTGTAGCAGTACCAGGCCCTCTTATTGTCAATAAATTTCCTGAAATTGTGGCAACATTTGAATTATCACTACTATAGGTTATAGGCAAACCACTTGTTGCAGTTGCATTTAAATTAAAATTAGCGTCACCAAAAGTTCGGGCAGGTATAGCATCAAAATTAATTGTTTGATCTGCTTTGGCTACAATACTTATATCATCAATTCCCATTAAATGATTGGCAACTGATTTTGCATTACCCCAACAAATAAGAATTTCACTTCCTGGAGCAATATTTAAATTGTTTATAGTATGAATTGCTGTAACTCTGTTTTCGCTTAAGTTTCCATCGAGCACTAAATTAGAACCGCTAAACTGAGGTGAAGAAAGCGAATTACCTGAATTTATCAAATTTCCGGGTACAATTGAAGTAATTTCAGAGGGCGATACTTGATAATATATTGTTAATGCTTGAGAAGTGGTATTAACACGTCTCCATTGCTCAAGTGCCCAAGATATACTTATACTATTAATAGTTGTTGATGGTGTGTTGTTTTTTAAACGCCAACCAATATAACTGATAGTGCCATAGCCTCCGCCGGGTACAAATCCTAAAGATCGGTCATTCTGCCCGATAGTTCCAAACGATGAAAGTGAATTTAGGATAGTTGTAGAACCATCGTACAAGATAAAACTACCAGGTATTGAACCATTTCCGAGTGCATAATAACCTGCAAGGTTTAAATTATTAGTCCACGAACCAGCCGTTGTTAATGTATTGAAGTCCTGAGTAAAAGCAGTCCCTATCGAAGAAATTGATGTTTGTGCAGTAACAAATGTAGAACAAACCCCTAAAAAAGTTAGGATTCCTACGGCAATAAATTTTAAATTTTTGTAAAAAGGTTTCATAATAACGAATTGTAATTAATCCTTAGAAACAAATAAGTTGTGATTATATAAACCAACTATAGGGTTCATTGTTCGTAAAAATAATGTTAAAAGGCAATAAATCATAAAATAAACTCTATTTTGTAGCAATAACTATTACAAAAAGAGAACAAAAAATGAATTGCAAATATTTAAAAATGAACAGTTTGCAAATATAACAATATATAGTATAACAATCGTTGGCATTTAGCATTAATTAATAATTTTAACTATATAAAGACTATCAATTTGATAGTTTTATATGCCAACTGATTAAAGTTATGTTTGTAGTTGATATTATTACAATACTACCTATAGTTGGTCGAAAAAACACAATTAGCTACCCCAAAAGCAATAAAAGAGAGGCAATAAAAGCATACAAAAAACAATATTCTTGAAAAAAAAGAACATTATTACAAATGTGTGAATACTGCAACTTATAACTGCTGAAGTGTAAGAAATGCAACGATATCGACCCCTATCTTTGTGAACTAAATAATTAGTAAATAATTTAACAGAAAACATTAATATGTCAAAAGAGCATGAACACAGTACCGAGCCTTTCAAAATGTCGGGAAACTGGATTAATCAATCCTTATTATTGCAGGATAAGTTTGCACAACTTACTGATGCCGATCTCAGGTTTGAGGAAGGCAAAGAAGAAGAATTACTCGAACGTATTGAAACACGTATTCACAAAAAGCGTGATGAAGTAATCAATATTATCAAAAAAGGTCAATAAAAACACTATTAAATTTATAATGTACTTATGTGCCTTATGTGGTTTATTTAAAACAAAAAACAAAATGAAAAATTTAAAAGTCTCAATTTTGAGCAAAACAAAAATCTCTCTTTCAATTTTATTAATTGCATTTTCAGCTATAACTTTTACGTCTTGTGAGGATTATCCTGAAGGACCAGCCATTTCGTTAATTTCGAAAACTAACCGTGTAGCCAACAATTGGCGAGTAGCCCAAGCATTAAACGATGGAGTAGATGTCATTTTGAAACTTAAAGAAGACGAAATGTGGTTGAAACAAGATGGTGGAACAACTGAAATACATTACGTTACAAGATAATATTACCGATTTTTCTTATAAACAGCCTAAACCCGAGAAGCCTGATAAACATAAATTTATCAGGCTTTTTAGTGCCAAAATAGACTTTTTTTCTGTATTCGAAATAAGATTTGTATTTTTGCATGATACAAGCTATATTATATGTTCAGTTTTTCAGCCATATTATTTTCTTAATTTATTGCTGAATAGAATTTTCAAATTCTCAAATCTTCAAATTCTCAAATTATCAGAATGAATTGGCATCAATTACTATCTACCAAACGCTTTGGACAGGAAGCCTATCACGCACAGCGGAACGATGACCGCAGCGAGTTTCAGCGCGACTACGACCGACTGATTTTTTCGGCTCCTTTTCGTCGAATGCAGAACAAAACGCAGGTCTTCCCGCTTCCTGGCAGTGTATTTGTACACAACCGACTCACACACAGTCTCGAAGTGGCTTGCGTTGGTCGCTCATTAGGTAATTCGGTCGTTCAAAAACTGCAACATAATCATCCCGAAAATCCGTATTTAACCGAAATTGGTTCCATCGTTTCGGCAGCCTGCTTAGCACACGATATGGGGAATCCACCTTTTGGACATTCGGGCGAAAAGGCCATTGCTACCTATTTTTCGGAAGGAAACGGACGAATTCTCGAAAATGTGATGACAACCGAGCAGTGGAAAGACCTGATTTGCTTCGAAGGTAATGCCAATACATTCCGACTGCTCACCCATCAGTTTAATGGAAGGCGTGATGGCGGTTTTGTGCTAACATACAGCACCTTGGCTTCGGTTATAAAATATCCGTATTCGTCGATATATTCAGATATAAAAAAGCAAAAATTTGGTTTTTTTGATGCCGAAAAAGCGGACTTTGAGAAAATTGCTGCCGAATTGGGCATTATCCGTAGCGCCGAAAATCCAAACCGCTATGCTCGTCACCCGCTTGTGTATTTGGTAGAAGCCGCCGACGATATTTGCTATCAGATAATGGATATTGAGGATGCGCACAAATTGCGCATTCTGTCGACCGACGAAACCATCGAGTTATTTATGGGCTTTTTCGACGAAGCACGTCGTAAACGCCGCCGCGAAACTATGCTGCTCGTCAGCGACCGAAACGAACAAATTGCCTACCTCCGATCATCGGTAATTGGCTTATTGATAGAGCAATGTGCCGAAGCTTTTGTGGCCAACGAAAATGCTATTCTCGAAGGCAAATTTTCGTCAACTTTGATAAAAATACTACCCGAAATAAGTGTAAATGCCTATAAAACCTGCTCCGAAACCGCTTTCCGACGCATTTACCGTGCGCCCGTTGTGCTGGATGTGGAACTGGCAGGTTACAAAATTATCAGCACTTTGTTGGAGCATTTTATCGAGGCGGTATTACATCCCGAAAAAGCGTATTCCAAACAATTACTTTACAGTATACCCGAGCAGTTCGAAACGCACAGTACCGATAATTACCACAAAATTATGGCTGTACTCGATTATATTTCGGGAATGACGGATGTATTTGCCCTTGATTTGTATAGAAAAATTACAGGGATAAATATTCCGGGAGTTTGATGCTCTGATTTGACGATATGTTGATTTATCAATATAGATCCAAGCCCCTCCTGCCATTAGCGGGATAAATTGCAGGCCTATCAGATACTGAAAAAAAGTTGTAATTTCCGTTGTTCAAAGTCGACTTTAGTAAATCAGCAACTTAAAAAAGCGAATTTTGGGGCTTTAATACCCCAAAATTTTCAACATCGATTTGTAGCTTTGTTCTTTGGCAAAAAGTTTTGTAAAGTATTCACCATCTTCGTCTTTGTCTATTATCACCAATTTTGGAGCAGGAATCAAACAATGTTGAATACCTCCAAAACCACTCAGCGACTCCTGATAAGCACCCGTGTGAAAAAAGCCAACATATTGGTCGCGGTCTTCCTGCATTTTTGGCAGAAAAATAGCATTCGAATGAACCTCAGCATTGTAAAAATCTTCGCTATCGCACGTTAAACCACCCAGATTCACACGTTCATATTCCGACTCCCAATTATTAATTGCCAAAAACACAAAACGCTGATTGATAGCCCAAGTATCAGGTAGAGTAGTCATAAACGAACTGTCAATCATATTCCACAACTCTCGGTCGTTTTGTTTTTTCTGGTTCACAATTGAATAAAGCATTGCCCCACTTTCGCCTACAGTATACGAGCCAAATTCAGTAAAGATATGTGGTTCGGGTATGGAGTGTTGTTGACAAATATTCTTTATTTGTGCCACTATCTCTTCGGCTATATACTCGTAATCGTAAGCCATATCCAAATGCGTTTGAATTGGAAAACCACCACCAATATTTAAACTATCCAATTCGGGACATTTCTTTTTTAACTCACAATACAAATTCACAGCTTTGTTCAACTCGTTCCAGTAGTAGGCAGTGTCTTTTACACCTGTGTTGATAAAAAAGTGCAACATTTTAAGTTCCACCATGGGATTGTTGGCAATGTTATTTAAATAATAAGGAATAATATCATTGTAACGAATTCCCAAACGGGATGTGTAAAAATCGAACTTAGGCTCTTCTTCGGCAGCAATTCGAATGC
>Ga0247844_1006833_pt1 | contig 13407 bp, 15 predicted proteins | sample LaCtaG_FD_192421 | JGI IMG/M metagenome (GOLD analysis project Ga0247844, IMG submission 192421) | Freshwater microbial communities from meromictic Lake La Cruz, Castile-La Mancha, Spain - LaCruzMarch201714.5m_1 | ecosystem: Environmental > Aquatic > Freshwater > Lake | place: Spain: Castile-La... | reverse complement strand
GATGTCTTGAAATCGATCAAAGTTGGAAACGGTCTGGACGATGGTGTTGAAATGGGCCCTCTCGCTCACGAGCGGCGCGTACCTGCCATCGCTCGCTTCGTTGAAGATGCACGTAAGCGTGGTGCACAGATTGTGATGGGCGGTGATGCCGTCGCCGGAAAAGGGTTTTTCTTTCCACCAACAGTGATCACTGGGCTTCAGGACGACGCGCTATTGATGACCGAAGAACCCTTTGGTCCGATCGCACCCGTTGTGCCGTTTAGCGACACCGATGAGGTCATCCGGCGCGCCAACAGCCTGCCCTTTGGCCTGTCGTCTTACGTGTTCACCAATTCGCTGCAAACAGCAACGAAGGTATCGAACGCGATTGAAGCGGGGATGGTTAACATCAATCACTTCGGCAGTGCTTTACCAGAGACTCCGTTTGGCGGAATTAAGGATAGCGGCATCGGTAGCGAAGGAGGTACCGAAACGTTTGACGGATACCTGGTCACAAAGTTTGTGACGCACGTGTAAGCATTGATGTTGTCGTCTGGTGACAGCAGACGACTTAGAATGCGTGCGCCTGCATTGACCACGCGCGCGTACCGCATTGAATAAAAAAGCGACTCTATTAAGCGTCGCTTTTTTATTACCCGGCTAACAGCGAAATCAACTTAGATGACGCGTGCAGCTTCAACCAACTTTGTCGCAGTCCAAGACTTTGAACGCGAAATTGGGCGGCCTTCAGCGATTTCAACTGTATCGCCTTCGTTGTACTGATTGGTTTCGTCATGCGCCTTGTATTTGGCAGAGCGCATGATGATCTTGCCAAGCACTGGATGCTTAACACGACGTTCAACCATGACTACGATGGTTTTATCCATCTTATTGCTAACGACTTTACCAACGAGCGTACGCTGACGCTTTGGCTTAGCTGCTTGAGTGGTGGTCATATTATTTTCCGCCCTTCTCAGACAACAACGTATGCACGCGCGCGATGTCGCGGCGAACCTTACGGAATTGACTGTGGTTGGTGAGCTGCTGAGTTGCCCGCTGCATGCGCAGTCCGAACTGAGCCTTCAACAGGCTCTCGAGTTCTTGACCGAGTTCAGCAGCAGATTTAGCACGAAGTTCGCTTGCTTTCATATCGATTCCTTTTGACCCTTAGGCACCAATGTGCCGCGAGACGAAGGTGGTTGCAATAGGAAGCTTGGCGGCGGCAAGACGAAACGCCTCACGTGCCAACTCTTCACTAACGCCTTCCATTTCGTACAGCACTTTGCCGGGCTGAATTTCAGCAACCCAATACTCTGGATTACCTTTACCGTTACCCATCCGCACTTCTGCCGGTTTTTGTGAAATCGGCTTATCGGGGAAGATGCGAATCCAGATACGACCGCCACGCTTAATATGGCGGTTAATGGCACGACGGGCAGATTCAATTTGACGAGCGGTTAAGCGACCACGACCGGTTGCCTTTAGGCCAAACTCACCAAATGAAACTTGTGCACCGCGCGTAGCCAGGCCGGTATTACGGCCTTTCTGCTCTTTACGATATTTCCTGCGCGCTGGTTGCAGCATGCTTATTCTCCTTCTGGCGCAGGCGCGGCGTCAGCCTTGCGCGGCGCACGACCACGACCTGCGGGACGAGCTGCGCCTGCTGGACGCGCACCTTCGGGCTTGTCAGCTCGTGGTGCGCGACGCGGACGACGCTCTTCTTCGCGGGGCGCTGCGGTTTCAACGGCAGTTTCACCGTTGGCCAACATATCGCCTTTGTAAACCCAAACCTTAATGCCAATTACGCCATAAGTGGTGTGGGCTTCAGAGGTGCCATAATCAATGTTCGCACGCAAGGTGTGAAGAGGCACGCGACCTTCGCGATACCATTCAGTACGAGCGATTTCAATACCATTCAGGCGACCAGCACTCATGATCTTGATGCCTTGGGCACCCAGACGCATGGCATTTTGCATGGCGCGCTTCATGGCACGGCGAAACATGATCCGCTTTTCAAGCTGTTGCGAGATTGAATCGGCAATCAGTTGAGCGTCTGTCTCTGGCTTGCGAATTTCTTCGATGTTGACGTGAACAGGCACGCCCATCAAACGCTGCAAATCAGACTTGAGACCTTCGATGTCCTCGCCACGTTTGCCGATCACAACACCCGGACGTGCCGAGTAAATTGTAATGCGAGCATTTTTGGCAGGGCGCTCAATGACTACACGTCCAACTGAAGCAAGCTTCAGTTTCTTTTTCAGGTATTCGCGAACGCGAATATCGGAAAGAAGCATGCTACCGAAATCTTTACTGTCTGCGTACCACTTCGAGCCCCAATTACGTGTAACCGCAAGGCGGAACCCAATCGGGTGAATTTTCTGACCCATCGTGACTCCTTAAGCTCCGACCTTCACAGTGATGTGACAAGTCTGCTTTTCAATCTGGTTACCGCGCCCTTTGGCTCGTGCGGAAAAGCGCTTCATCGACTCGGCCTTGTCCACAAAAATTGTGGTGACCTTGAGTTCGTCGATATCTGCACCGTCGTTATGTTCGGCATTCGCGATGGCCGATTCAACGGCCTTCTTGAGGATGCCTGCGGCCTTCTTGTTAGTGAAGGTCAGGATGTTTAATGCCTGAGCAACAGATTTGCCACGGATCAGATCCGCAACTAACCTAGTTTTTTGCGCAGAGATATGCACCCCACGGATAATGGCTGAAGTTTCCATTTCTTACCTCTTGGCCTTTTTGTCTGCTGCGTGACCTTTGAACGTGCGGGTCAGCGCAAACTCGCCGAGTTTATGGCCGACCATGTTCTCGTTAACATAAACGGGAACGTGCTGGCGACCGTTGTGAACCGCAATCGTAAGCCCAACAAATTCAGGCAAAATTGTGGAACGGCGCGACCAGGTTTTGATCGGTTTTTTACCTTTTTCGGCAATAGCAACCTCGACCTTTTTGATCAAGTGTGCATCGACGAATGGGCCTTTCTTGACTGAACGTGACATGATTCGCCCTCTTATTTACGCTTGCGGCGTTGGACGATCATATTGTCCGTCCGCTTGTTGCTACGGGTCTTGTAACCCTTAGCTGGGGTACCCCATGGACTGCGTGGTTCTCCGCCTTCGCCAGTACGACCTTCACCACCACCGTGTGGGTGATCAACTGGGTTCATGGCAACACCACGCACCGTAGGACGAATGCCGCGCCAACGAACAGCACCTGCTTTACCGATTTGGCGCAAGCTGTGTTCTTCGTTTCCGACTTCGCCAATGGTGGCTCTGCATTCAATGTGAACTCGACGAACTTCACCCGAGCGCAGGCGAACCTGTGCGTAAGTGCCTTCGCGAGCCAACAGCACCGCCGAAGCACCAGCTGAACGCGCCATCTGCGCACCCTTGCCAGGCAACATTTCGATGCAGTGAATAGTTGTACCCACTGGAATATTACGAATAGGCAGTGTGTTACCGGTACGAATTGGAGCTTCGATACCAGAAACTAGCAATACGCCAACTTCAAGACCACGTGGGGCAATGATGTAGCGACGCTCACCGTCTGCGTAACAGAGGAGTGCCAAATGTGCGGTACGGTTTGGATCGTATTCAAGGCGCTCAACTTTGGCGGGGATCCCGTCTTTGTTGCGCTTGAAATCAACCAAACGATAGTGCTGTTTATGACCACCGCCGCGATGACGGATTGTGATGTGGCCGTTGTTATTACGGCCAGAGCCACGGGTTTTCTTTTCGAGCAACGATGCAACCGGCGCGCCTTTGTGCAGGTTAGGTGTGACCACCTTGAGCATGCCACGACGACCAGGCGAGGTTGGCTTGGTTTTTAAGAGTGCCATTTAGTTGACCTCCGCCAGATTGATTTCTTGACCGTCTTTAAGCGATACGTACGCTTTGCGCTCGTTGCGACGACGACCAACAAACCGACCAAATCGTTTAGCCTTGCCTTTGCGATTCAACACCTGAACATCTTCAACTTGAACTTTAAACATCAGTTCGACAGCGGCTTTGATTTCAGGCTTGGTTGCATCTGCAATGACACGAAAGGCAACTTGGTTATTTTTCTCGGCGACGAAGGTGGCTTTTTCAGTCACGATCGGAGCCAGGATGATTTGCATTAGACGATGATCGTTCATGCCAGCATCTCCTCGAGTTGAGCAATTGCCGTTTTAGTGATCACAATCTTTTTGTAGTGAATTAAAGACAGTGGATCAGTGTTGCGTGGCTCAACCACGGCAACATGCGGCAAATTACGTGTGGCGAGGTAGACGTTTTCGTCAACTGAATCGGTGATGATTAACACTGACTCTGCCAAACCCATTAACTTGAGCTTGTCAGCAGCAAGTTTGGTTTTAGGCGAATCAAGCGTAAATGAATCGACGATTGAGATACGGTCTTCGCGAGCCAACTGTGAAAGAATCGAACGCAAACCGGCGCGATACATTTTCTTGTTGACTTTTTGGCTGAAGTTTTCTTCAGGCGAATTTGGGAATATGCGACCACCCCCACGCCACAAAGGCGAGGACGTCATACCAGCACGAGCGCGGCCCGTACCTTTTTGACGGAAGGGCTTCTTCGTTGAATGGTGGACTTCAGCGCGTGTTTTTTGAGCGCGGTTACCAGAACGTGCATTTGCTTGAAAAGCAATGACGATCTGGTGCACCAGGGCTTCGTTAAAATCACGGCCAAATACTGTGTCAGGTGCAGCAAACGTTGTTGAAGACTGACCCTGATCATTTAGGAGCTTGATATCCATCGATTAGGCTCCTTTTTTGGCAGGGGCTTTGATGGCCGGACGCACGACGATATCGGCGCCTGGATAGCCAGGGACAGCGCCCTTGACCATCAATAAACCACGCTCAGCGTCAACACGGACAACATCAAGGTTTTGCACGGTGCGTGTGTCATCACCAAGGTGACCAGACATGCGCTTACCGGGGAAAATACGACCAGGATCTTGGGCCTGACCGATCGAGCCAGGAACGCGATGCGAACGGCTGTTACCGTGCGAGGCGCGTTGTGACTTGAAGTGGTGGCGCTTGATCGTGCCGGCGAAACCTTTACCGATTGTGGTACCGGTTACGTCGACTTGCTGACCGGTTTCGAACACGCTTTCGACAGCGACTACGCTACCAGGCGTAAATTCGGCTGCGCGGGCAGGATCGAGGCGGAATTCTTTAAGGATACTTCCGGCTTCTACACCAGCTTTGGCATAGTGACCGATTTGCGACTTGGCTACTCTGGAGGCGCGGCGCGCACCATAAGCGACTTGAATGGCGGCATAGCCGTCAGACTCAAGCGACTTAACTTGGGTAACGCGATTGTTCGACACGTCGAGTACTGTTACAGGAATGGACTCGCCATCCTCAGTAAAAATACGCGTCATGCCAACTTTGCGGCCCACCAGACCAAGCCGATGTGCGGCAGGCGTGGTTGTCGATTTCGACATCGTTTTCTCCGGGGTTGGACCCCAAATCCCGACTACGATTGGTCGGGGCTGATAAAACCCGAATATTTCGGGTGCTCATGTACTACTGGGCTTTAAATATCCCTTTTATATTGCCAAAAAAACAGGCAAGTCTTGCATTTTAGCTTTTTTTCTGAGTCTCTGCAAGCCGTTAAGACTTGCAAATGACAATTAATGGGTCTTTCAGCCCACTAATTTATTGCAAAGCGATTTCAACATCAACGCCAGCAGGCAAATCAAGGCGCATCAGCGCATCAACTGTTTTGTCTGTTGGATCGACGATGTCCATCAAGCGCTGGTGCGTACGAATCTCGAACTGGTCGCGCGAGGTTTTATTCACGTGTGGCGAACGCAACACGTCAAATCGACGAATGCGTGTTGGTAGTGGCACAGGGCCACGAACCACAGCACCTGTGCGCTTGGCGGTATCAACAATCTCAGCGGCCGACTGATCAATGAGTTTGTAATCAAAAGCTTTCAGACGGATGCGGATTTTCTGATTTTTCATGATGATTTCCAAAGAGCGAATTACTGCGGACCGAGGGTCCGCAGTCTAAAAATTTACTTCAAGATTTTTGCAACGACGCCTGCGCCAACGGTACGGCCACCTTCGCGGATTGCAAAACGCAGACCTTCTTCCATGGCGATCGGTGCGAGCAACTTGATCGTCATCGAAACGTTATCACCAGGCAAAACCATTTCTTTGTCTGCTGGCAACTCGATCGTGCCGGTCACGTCTGTCGTGCGGAAGTAGAACTGTGGACGATAGCCGTTAAAGAACGGTGTATGACGCCCGCCTTCTTCTTTTGACAGAATGTAGACCTCGGCGGTGAAGTCTGTGTGTGGTTTGATCGAGGCGGGCTTAGCCAACACTTGACCACGCTCAACTTCTTCACGCTTGGTGCCGCGCAACAAGATACCGACGTTATCGCCCGCCTGACCTTGGTCAAGCAACTTGCGGAACATCTCAACGCCTGTGCAAGTTGTTTTGAGTGTGTCGTGGATTCCAACGATTTCGATCTCTTCGCCGACCTTCACAATACCGCGCTCGATACGACCGGTCACAACGGTACCGCGACCCGAGATCGAGAACACGTCTTCAACTGGCATCAAGAACGCGCCGTCAACAGCACGCTCTGGCAGGGGAATGTATGAATCCAGCGCATCGGCCAAACGCATAATTGCGCCTTCGCCCATTTCGCCCTTGTCGCCCTCAAGCGCGAGCTTGGCTGAGCCAGTCACGATTGGGGTGTCGTCGCCCGGGAAGTCGTACTTTGACAGAAGCTCACGGACTTCCATTTCAACCAGCTCAAGCAGCTCAGCATCATCAACCATGTCAGCCTTGTTCAGGAACACGATGATGTAAGGCACGCCCACCTGGCGGCTGAGCAAAATGTGCTCGCGCGTTTGGGGCATTGGGCCGTCAGCGGCTGACACCACCAAAATGGCGCCGTCCATCTGCGCAGCACCGGTGATCATGTTTTTGATGTAGTCGGCGTGGCCGGGGCAGTCAACGTGCGCGTAGTGACGGCTTGATGTCTCGTACTCGACGTGTGCGGTGTTAATCGTAATACCGCGTGCGCGCTCTTCAGGCGCAGCGTCAATCTGTGCGTAGCCTTTAGCTTCGCCACCAAACTTTTGCGACAACACTGTTGTGATTGCCGCTGTCAGTGTGGTTTTACCGTGGTCAACGTGCCCAATGGTGCCAACGTTGACGTGTGGTTTGGTTCGTTCGAATTTACCTTTTGCCATGATTTTCCTCTGATTACTTGCCGCGGGCCGCGATAATTTCTTCGGCCACGTTTTTGGGTGCTTCGGAGTAGTGCTTGAATTCCATCGTGTAAGTTGCGCGACCTTGAGTCAATGACCGCAAGTTTGTAGCGTAACCAAACATCTCAGCGAGCGGAACTTCAGCTTTAATAACTTTGCCACCGCCAACCATGTCGTCCATCCCTTGCAACATACCGCGACGCGACGACAAGTCGCCCATCACTGTACCAGCATAGTCTTCGGGTGTTTCAACTTCAACGGCCATCATTGGCTCTAGCAGCACGGGACTTGCTTTACGCATCCCGTCTTTGAAGGCCATCGAAGCTGCCATGCGGAAGGCGTTTTCGTTTGAGTCAACGTCATGGTATGAACCAAAGAACAACGTTGCTTTCACGTCAACAACTGGGTAGCCCGCCAAAATTCCAGACGGCAAGGTTTCTTGAATACCCTTGTCAACTGCAGGAATGTATTCGCGTGGAACCACACCGCCCTTAATAGCGTCGACGAATTCATAACCGCCGCCTGGTGGAAGGGGTTCGATCTTCAGAACCACGTGGCCGTATTGACCACGTCCGCCCGACTGCTTCACAAACTTACCTTCAATCTCTTCGCATACTTTACGAATTGTTTCGCGGTAAGCAACCTGTGGTTTTCCAACGTTTGCTTCAACGTTGAACTCACGCTTCATGCGATCGACAATAATCTCGAGGTGGAGCTCGCCCATACCCGAAATAATTGTTTGGCCTGACTCTTCGTCTGTGCGCACACGGAAGGAAGGATCCTCTTGTGCCAAGCGCGACAAAGCCATACCCATTCTTTCTTGGTCTGCTTTAGTCTTTGGCTCAACGGCTTGCGAAATCACAGGCTCTGGGAACACCATACGCTCGAGCATGATATGTGCATCGATATCGCACAAGGTCTCGCCAGTGGTCACGTCTTTTAAACCGACCACAGCAGCGATGTCACCAGCAACCACTTCTTTGATTTCTTCGCGGTTGTTTGCGTGCATCTGCAAGATACGACCAATACGTTCTTTTTTACCCTTGATAGGGTTATAGATGGTATCGCCAGACTTGAGTACGCCCGAGTAAACACGTACGAAGGTCAATTGACCAACGTAGGGATCTGTCATCAACTTAAACGCAAGTGCAGCAAACTTTTCAGTGTCTTCTGCTTTGCGGCTAGTTGGTGTACCGTCGTCGAGTTCGCCAGTGACTGGGGGAATATCCACTGGTGAAGGTAGAAATTCAATCACCGCGTCAAGCATGCGTTGAACGCCTTTGTTTTTGAAGGCTGTACCGCACAACATTGGCTGAATTTCGCAGGCAATCGTACGGGTACGGATACCAAACAAAATTTCTTCCTCTGAGAGCGTCCCGCCCTCAAGGTACTTGTCCATCAACTCTTCTGATGCTTCAGCGGCTGACTCGACTAATTTTTCACGCCATTCGTCGGCTTCTGCTTGTAACTCAGCAGGGATGTCGAGGTAATCAAATTTGATACCTTGGCTAGCTTCGTCCCAGATGATAGCTTTCATCTTTACGAGATCGATGACGCCGGTGAATTTTTCTTCGGCACCAATCGGGATCACGATAGGTACTGGGTTAGCACGCAGACGCGTTTTGAGCTGCTCGTAAACTTTAAAAAAGTTCGCACCAGTGCGATCCATTTTGTTCACGAACGACAGACGTGGCACTTTGTACTTGTTGGCTTGGCGCCAAACAGTTTCTGACTGAGGCTGCACACCACCCACAGCGCAATAAACCATGCAGGCGCCGTCAAGCACACGCATTGAACGCTCAACTTCAATCGTGAAGTCAACGTGGCCGGGAGTATCGATTACATTGATACGATGCTCAGGGTAGTTGTTGGCCATGCCTTTCCAGAAGGCAGTGGTCGCTGCAGAAGTAATCGTAATTCCGCGTTCTTGCTCTTGTTCCATCCAGTCCATGGTAGCAGCGCCATCATGCACTTCGCCAATCTTATGATTGACACCTGTATAAAACAAGATACGTTCGGTCGTGGTGGTTTTCCCTGCGTCGATATGGGCAGAGATACCGATGTTGCGGTAGCGCTCGATCGGAGTTTTGCGAGACATGGCTGATCCTTAAATTACCAACGGAAATGACTGAAAGCTTTGTTAGCTTCGGCCATTTTGTGTGTATCTTCACGTTTTTTCATGGCGGCGCCGCGACCCTCAGAGGCATCGAGCAGTTCGCCGGCAAGGCGGAGATCCATAGATTTTTCACCGCGTTTTTTAGCGGCTTCGCGCAACCAGCGCATTGCCAATGCCAAACGGCGCACTGGACGCACTTCAACCGGCACCTGGTAGTTTGCACCACCTACGCGACGGCTTTTGACTTCAACGACTGGTTTGATATTGTTAATCGCCAAGTTGAAAACTTCGATAGGCTCTTTGCCTGTCTTGGTTTGCACCTGGGTTAATGCACCATAGACAATTCGCTCAGCCACGGCTTTTTTACCGGAGAGCATGACTACGTTCATGAATTTTGCAAGTTCGACACTGCCGAATTTTGGATCGGGCAGAATGTCACGTTTGGGGACTTCGCGACGACGGGGCATATCAATTTCCTTTGTGTCATTTCAGTTCAACCGCAGCCTTCAAACTGTTGGCTACAGTCACGACTTACCAAAAGATAAGTCACTTACATTGCCGCAGCATGACCATCATGCTTTGGCTGCACAAACAGCACGAAGCTGTTGTATGACTGGTTACTCGCACTACTTAAACTAGCGGTACTCAACAACCGCGACGAAGCAAGACGATTACTTGGCTTGCTTTGGACGCTTTGCACCGTACTTAGAACGTGATTGCTTGCGATCTTTCACGCCTTGCAAGTCAAGCGAACCGCGCACGATGTGATAACGCACACCTGGCAAGTCTTTTACACGACCGCCGCGCACGAGCACGACTGAGTGTTCTTGCAAGTTGTGGCCTTCGCCACCGATGTACGAAATGATCTCGAACCCGTTGGTCAGACGCACTTTGGCGACTTTACGCAAGGCTGAGTTTGGCTTCTTTGGTGTCGTGGTGTACACGCGAGTGCAAACACCGCGTCGCTGAGGGCAGTTTTCGAGCGCAGGGCTCTTGCTCTTGCTAACGCTGACTTCGCGCGGTTTACGCACGAGTTGGCTAATGGTTGGCATAACCTTTAATTCCCTTTTATCGCTGGTACTTACGTTTTGGCATCCATTCGCCTCACGTGTTTTCAGCATTCCCGTTCCTGGGCAGCTTGGCACGTGCCCACCATCAAACGGAAATCCGTAAAAGAGCGGGTCTTGCCTAATCAAACCAGGGTCTATCAACAAGCCCAGAGCTGTTGAGTCCCAAAAATTACGGTAAGCCTTATAGCTTAGCGTAAATTCCTACAAAATGTCAACCGACTTAAGGTGAATTTTTTATGACTCACCTTAAGTCAATATTGACTGCTAATGCCTATCTTGATCGCCAACCCCAGCAAAATACGCCGGGGCAGGCAACCGCATAGCAAATCTATTCTTCGGTAGCCTCTGGTGCTTCAGCAGCAACTGGGGCGTCTTCAAATGGGTTTGCCTGCTGACGGGCGGCTTCGCGTTCTGCCGCTTCGAAAGCTTCTTTATCTTTACGAGCGACGTGGTAAGCCATTCCGGTACCAGCTGGAATTAAGCGACCCACAATAACGTTTTCTTTCAAGCCGCGCAGCTCATCGCGCTTGCCCATAATGGCAGCCTCGGTAAGAACACGGGTAGTTTCCTGGAAGGAAGCCGCTGAAATAAACGAGTCGGTTGATAACGAGGCTTTTGTAATACCAAGCAGAATGTTGTCATACGTTGCTGGACGCTTACCGGCAGCTTCCATACGATCATTTTCATTCAGTAACTCGGCACGCTCAACTTGCTCGCCCGTAATAAATGAGGTGTCACCTGCGTCAACGATATTGATTCGACGCAACATCTGGCGAACAATCACCTCGATGTGTTTGTCGTTAATCTTCACGCCTTGTAAGCGATAAACGTCCTGCACTTCATCTACGACGTAAGTCGCCAAACGCTCGATGCCTTGTAAACGCAAGATATCGTGTGGATCAGCTGGGCCGTCAACAATCATCTCGCCTTTGTTGACAACCTGACCGTCATGCACAAGCACTTGTTTCTCTTTTGGAATTAAGAACTCATTGGCTTCACCGTCGAGGTCTGTAATGACCAAACGTTGCTTGCCTTTCGTATCTTTACCAAACGAGACTGTACCGGTGATATCAGCCAACATGCCAGCATCTTTCGGTGAACGCGCTTCGAACAGTTCTGCAACCCGTGGCAAACCACCGGTAATATCGCGAGTCTTTTGCGATTCTTGTGGAATACGCGCCAAGACTTCACCGACTTGAACTTGTTGGCCGTCGCGCACAGTAATCAGTGCACCAACGGGGAAAGAAATGTTCACTGAGTGATCTGTACCTGCGATCTTGACCTCTTCGCCGGTTTCACCAATCAGTTTGATCTGTGGGCGCATTGCAACTTTGCCACCACGCGTTTTAGGCGTAATCACAACGAGCGTTGACAAACCGGTCACATCATCAACTTGCTTGGCGACGGTACCGCCTTCTTCGATATTTTCGAAGCGCACAGCACCAGCGTACTCAGACACTATCGGACGCGTCAGAGGATCCCAAGTTGCCAAGCGGGCACCGGCTTTCAGCACATCGCCGTCTTGAACTTGCAGCGTTGCACCGTAAGGCACTTTATGACGCTCGCGTTCACGATCGTTATCGCCGTAAATCACCAACTCGCCTGAGCGTGAAATCGCAACGCGCTCTTTCTTTGGATTGGTGACATAACGCATGGTGCTAGCAAAACGAACCACGCCGTTTGATTTAGTTTCAACGCCGCTGGCCATGGCCGAACGCGAGGCTGCACCACCGATGTGAAACGTGCGCATCGTCAACTGCGTACCAGGCTCACCGATTGACTGTGCAGCAATCACGCCGACAGCTTCGCCAACGTTAACGAGATAGCCACGACCCAAGTCGCGGCCATAGCAATGTGCACATAGACCATGACGTGTTTCGCATGTCAGCGGTGTACGTACGCGAACTTCGTCAACACCGAGCTTATCGATGTAATCGACGAGGTCTTCATCAAGCAATGTTCCTTGATGAATAGCTGTCTCTTGTGTATCAGGGTTCACAATATCCACGGCCGCAACGCGACCTAAGATACGCTCACGCAACGGCTCGATCACTTCACCGCCCTCGACGAGCGCCTTCATTGTGTAGCCCTGAGTTGTACCGCAATCGCTGATCGTGATGACCAAGTCTTGCGTCACATCAACCAGACGACGTGTCAGGTAACCAGAGTTTGCAGTCTTCAACGCGGTATCAGCCAAGCCTTTCCGAGCGCCGTGGGTTGAAATGAAGTACTGAAGCACGTTCAGGCCTTCGCGGAAGTTCGCAGTAATCGGGGTTTCAATGATCGAGCCATCAGGCTTAGCCATCAATCCGCGCATACCTGCCAACTGGCGAATCTGTGCTGCTGAACCACGCGCACCAGAGTCGGCCATCATGTAGATCGAGTTGAACGATTCTTGACGAACGTTATCGCCATGGCGATCAACAACAGGCTCCGTTGCAAGCTGTTCCATCATGGCTTTACCCACTTTGTCACCAGCCTTGCCCCAAATATCCACAACGTTGTTGTAACGCTCTTGTGACGTCACCAGACCTGACGAATATTGCTTATCAATTTCTTTGACTTCGCGGGTTGCTTCAGCAAGAATTTCGACCTTTGCGGCAGGGATCAACATATCACCCATCGCAATCGAAATGCCACCACGCGTTGCTAGGCGAAAACCAGCCTGCATCAGCTTGTCAGCAAAAATCACGGTGTCACGCAAACCGCAACGACGGAACGATTGGTTGATCAGGCGGGAAATTTCTTTCTTTTTCAACGCACGGTTCAATACCGAGAACGGCAAACCGCGTGGCAGGATTTCAGACAACATGGCACGACCAACAGTGGTCTCTACGCGCTGAACGCCTTCAATCCATTGGTCTTTTCCTTCACGCGTCCACTCAGGCAGACGCACAGTGATACGTGTCTGCAAAGTGACTTCGCGATTGTCGTATGCGCGATGCACCTCGGCCACATCGGCCAAGAACATGCCTTCGCCCTTGCCATTAGTGCGCTCGC
>Ga0247844_1006832_pt1 | contig 13408 bp, 10 predicted proteins | sample LaCtaG_FD_192421 | JGI IMG/M metagenome (GOLD analysis project Ga0247844, IMG submission 192421) | Freshwater microbial communities from meromictic Lake La Cruz, Castile-La Mancha, Spain - LaCruzMarch201714.5m_1 | ecosystem: Environmental > Aquatic > Freshwater > Lake | place: Spain: Castile-La... | reverse complement strand
CAACCAGATGCGCTATGGCTATTGGAATGACCAAGCCGTCATCAAAATCGACCCCCGCTACTTCCGCCCCACTGAAGTCGAAACCTTGCTGGGCGACCCCAGCAAGGCCAAGCAAAAGCTAGGTTGGGTGCCAGAAATCACGTTAGACCAAATGATTGAAGAAATGGCTACCACTGATCTGGCAGAAGCCAGGAAGCATGCCTTACTTAAAAAGCATGGTTACGAAGTTAGTGTGAGTGTTGAGTGAAATCGGCTTCTGACCTCAGACAATCAAGCGCAAGCAGCTTCCAAATAAATAGCAAATAATATGAAAATCGCCGTCGCAGGAACCGGCTACGTCGGCCTATCCAACGCAATGCTTCTAGCCCAGCACAACGAAGTGGTCGCCATCGACATCGTCCCGGAAAAAGTGGCCATGCTAAATGCCAAGCAAAGCCCAATTGAAGACGCCGAGATAGAAGACTTCTTGAAGAATAGACCGCTTAATTTCAAGGCCACTCTAAACAAAACAGAGGCTTATACCGGTGCCGACTTCGTCATCATCGCCACCCCTACCGACTATGACGTTGAAACCAACTACTTCAATACCAGCTCCATCGAATCGGTAATTGAAGACGTGATGCGCATCAACCCCATCGCGGTGATGGTCATCAAAAGCACTGTCCCCGTAGGCTACACCGCCAAGCTGAACCAGTCAAATATCATTTTTAGTCCGGAATTTTTGCGTGAAGGCCGCGCCCTCTACGACAATCTACATCCCAGTCGCATCGTGGTCGGTGAAATCAGCGAACGAGCAAAAACGTTTGCCGCCTTGCTGCAAAAGGGTGCGGCCAAACAAAACATCGATGTGCTATTCACTAACAGCACCGAAGCAGAGGCGGTAAAGCTATTTGCCAACACTTACCTAGCGATGCGCGTGGCGTTCTTCAACGAATTGGACACCTATGCAGCCTCCTTAGGACTAGATACAAAGCAAATTATTCAAGGTATTTGCTTGGACCCGCGCATCGGCAGTCATTACAACAACCCCAGCTTTGGCTATGGCGGTTACTGCCTGCCCAAAGACACTAAACAGTTGCTAGCCAATTATGCAGCGGTGCCGCAAACCATCATGCGAGCCATAGTGGACAGCAATACCACCCGCAAAGACTTTTGCGCCGCAGAAATCCTCAAGCTCAACCCAAAAGTCGTCGGAATCCACCGCTTGGCAATGAAAGCAGGTAGCGACAACTTTCGCGCCAGCAGCATTCAGGGCATTATGAAACGCGTCAAAGCCAAGGGCGTAGAAGTCATCGTTTATGAACCTGCTTTGAAAGAAGTAAAGTTCTTCAACAGTAGAGTGGTCAACAACCTTGCTCAGTTCAAGGCTGAGTCTGATGTGATTGTGGCCAACCGCATTTCAGATGACATCTGCGATGTAACCGCCAAGATATATAGCCGCGACTTATTCGGAAGCGATTAATATGAAAGTTCTAGTTACTGGCGCAGCTGGTTTTATCGGCTCGGCGCTAGCTATTCGTTTATTAAAGCGTGGCGATACTGTCATTGGCATTGACAATCACAACAATTACTACGATCCCAACCTCAAAGAAGCCCGCCTGAGCCGCTTTGCCAGTCACGCCAATTACATGCACCAGCGCATAGACCTGGCCGATCGGCAGGCCATGGCTGACTGTTTTGCGGCGCACAAGCCCCAGCGCGTAGTCAATTTAGCGGCGCAAGCCGGGGTGCGATATTCCATAGATAATCCACTGGCTTACATCGACAGCAATATTGTTGGATTTGCACACATACTCGAAGGCTGCCGACACAACGGGGTTGAGCACCTAGTGTATGCAAGCAGCTCCAGCGTTTACGGGGCCAACACTAATATGCCCTTCTCGGTGCACCACAATGTGGACCACCCACTAAGCCTATACGCTGCCAGTAAGAAAAGCAATGAGTTAATGGCCCATACTTACAGCCATCTCTACAAACTGCCCACTACCGGCCTGCGCTTCTTTACCGTATACGGCCCTTGGGGTCGGCCGGATATGGCCCTATTCAAATTCACCAAGGCCATTCTGGCGGGTGAGCCTATTCAGGTGTTTAACCACGGCAAACACCGTCGCGACTTCACTTACATTGACGATATCGTCGAAGGCATCATACGCACCCTAGATAGACCTGCACTCTCTAACTCGCAGTGGGACAGCATGGACCCCGACCCCGGCACCAGCCTTGCACCCTGGAGGGTTTACAACATCGGAAATAACTCACCCGTGGAACTGATGGACTACATTGCCGCGCTAGAAAATGCGCTGGGTAAAAAAGCCATTAAAGAATTGCTACCCCTTCAAGCTGGCGATGTACCTGACACTTACGCTGATGTGACCGACCTAGTCAAGCAATTCCACTATCAGCCCGTCATCACCGTCAATGACGGCATTCAGCGCTTTGTGGCTTGGTATCGTGAGTACTTCAAACTGTGATGCGCCACTTAATTAAGTCGTACAAAAAAACCGATGCTTAAACGCAACCTTATCGCCAATTACCTCGGCCAAGGTTGGACGGCCATAATGGGACTTGCGTTTATACCTTTATATATTAAATATTTAGGGATTGAGTCCTATGGATTAATTGGGCTGTTTGCATTGCTACAGACATGGCTCAACTTGCTCGACATGGGAATGAAGCCCACTCTCAGCCGCGAAATGGCTAGATTTACTGGCGGTAGCCATACGCCAATTACAATACGGGATCTAATACGAAGTGTTGAAATAATAAGTATTGGAATGGCTATTTTTATTTCAGGTAGCATCGCACTGGGCGCAGATTGGTTGGCATCTTCTTGGTTAAAAGCAGAAACACTGCCTCAACCAATTGTTGCTGAAGCATTCACAATCATGGGTGTTGTTACCGCGCTACGGTTCGTTGAAGGGGTTTACAGTAGTGCCATAAATGGATTGCAGCGTCAAGTGCTGCTAAATGTGCTTAGCAGTAGCATAGCTACATTACGTGGTGTGGGCGGCGTGTTAATTTTGATTTGGATATCACCAACGATCGAAGCATTTTTTATATGGCAGGGAATGCTATCCATCGTTTCTATCATTGTCTTGTCTGTCGCAACATATTCAAGCTTGCCACAAACTGGAATAAATGCAAGGTTTTCTCTATCATCTCTGCGCAGTCTCTGGGTTTTCGGTGGTGGTATCGTTACTATCACTTTACTATCTTTTTTTCTAACTCAAGTTGATAAAATCATATTATCAAAATTATTGAGTTTATCTGATTTTGGTTATTACACCATTGCAGTTACTCTCGCTGGAGCACTGTTGATGCTAGCCTCACCCGTCACGACAGCTTGGTACCCGCGCTTAAGTGAGCTATACTCAGCAAATAATCAAATGGGATTTATTTTTATTTTCCATAACGGAGCACAACTAATTACCGTTTTTTTAGGCGGTCCAGCCCTTGTACTGATCTTTTTTTCTGAGGAATTTTTATTACTATGGACGCAGGACGCCTCACTTGCTGCAAGAACCGCACCTTTGGTTAGCTTGCTAATTTTGGGGAACCTTTTTGTTGGTCTCAATTCAATGCCAGCTACAGCGCAACTCGCTTTTGGATGGACTAGTCTTTCTGTTCGTCTACATTTCGTGGCTGTACTGATTGTAGTGCCTTCCATCATGTGGGTAGTCCCGCGTTATGGGTCTTTAGGTGCCTCCTTTGTTTGGGCTAGCTTGAACATTTGCTATGTGCTCTTTGGCACGCCAATTATGTTTCGACGCATAATGAGAACTGAAAAATGGCAATGGTTTGTCAATGATATTTTTTATCCATTAATATGTGGTTTGAGTCTGATGCTATTTCTTCGTTGGAGCCTGCCAAAACCCGAAGGGGTTACGGAGAGTGCTGTAACATTAATTATTGCGACTCTTTTAGCACTAATTGGGACGGGATTAGGCGCTAGTTTTGTCCGCAGAAATATTATTTCGATTTCGAGGGCATGGTTTGAAATATTCTTTATCAAGAAAAAATAATTTCCAGATTACCGGTTATTGCATATGATTCGTCAAAAAACAACTCACCTAATTACATTCTTAAGAAATATCAGGCTTGGCACCTTTATTGATGCGGTCAAATATTCGAAATTTATAATTGATATTGCGCTCCTTAATTGCTTCAATAATAGCGGCAACAAATCTATACAATATGATGATGTTTTTATCCTGTCGTCTTGTATCAATCAGCGAGACGCTAATTTTTTTAATTTCAACAACAAGCAAACTGAATTCGAGCGGTTTAGTGAGGTATGTACCTCAGTAGAATCAGTCCGTAGTGTATATCCGATGAGTAAAATTGTATATCTGGATAATAGTAAGTTGAATCCAGATTATGAAGAGTATTTGAAAAAAATTGTAGATGATTATCAGAATTATTCAGATCATGGTCTAATGGTTCAGGCAAGGGGAATAAAAAATAAAGGCATTCCTTGGTCATTGACCAATCTTTTATACTTGCTGGGAGATAACAAATTCTTAAATGCCAAAAATGTTCATCTAATGAATGGACGTTATTTGATTACTGAAAAAACTTTAATGAACGCCTTAAATAGTACGGCCGATAATTATTTATACATTAAATTTAAAAATCTAAATGTATCTGTTATATATTTATTATTCAGAAATGTGGCCAACAAGGTAATCGCTTTTGAATTTAAAATTGCATGTATTATGTCGGTAACGGGTTTTTCTGTTGAAGATGTGTTTGGCTTATTTAGGTTGAAGACTAAATATATTCAAAAATTAGGGTTGCATGGCAAGATAAATGGAGAGCAGCAAAATGCCGAATAATTAATGTCGCAGATTCCAGGTTTTGTGTTTTAAACGAATATTCAAATGAAGCTGAGTGAGTCCAAGTTTAAAAATAAAAATCAAATTAAATTTAAAAAATTAACTTAAATAGACGCGCACGAAAAAAATAAAGTGTGACGGCGTGCCATTGTACTACATAAAAAATGACGTTAACAATTTGCTCGTGAGTTACAACTTAGCATGATTCATGTGTAATCATTGCCTTAGTTATTATTTTTAATGGCTAGCAAAATTGACTACCTGTTATGGATTCCATGGTGAAATTTATGTGTTGTTCCCACTTTATGCTGGACACTGCAAATTACGCGACTAGTTAGATCATCAGATAAGATGTATTTAAATGAATTTAATCCCAAAACCGAAGCTAACGATCCTGACCGATCCAATCCCGTATGGGACTTGGCTATTTCCTCAAATCGCCAGAATTTTGGCGAGGACAATCCGTAATTGGATCAGGCCACCCAAAAACAACCATGGAAATTACAGGGGGCATTCAGCGGTAACACGTAGCCTGATAGAAGGGCTGAAAAAAATTGGGGTGCCGCACAACTATAATCCTTACTCGGTATGTGAACTCGCCGATACGGTTGTGGTACTTGCAGGTGTGCGGACCCTTCGCCAGGCAATAGAACTCAAGAAAAGAGGCCAAATCAAAAAACTGTTTGCAGGGCCTAACATAGTAGTATTTTCTTCTGATGCCGAATCGATCGTTGCTTCGTCCGAAGTAGACGTAGTGATTACACCTTGTGAATGGGTTATTGATGTGTATCTGGAAGATAACCCATCACTACAGGGACGCTGTATCGCATGGCCAGCAGGGGTTGACACCGACTTCTGGGCGCCTAACGCATCAATTAAACGTGATCGTATCTTGGTTCTTGACAAACGACTTGAACAAGACGACCCAGATCGAGTAAAACCTTACGTTGAGTATTTACAAAGCCAGGGCTGGCAGGTGGATGTGCTGGTTCGCTGCGGTGCGCAAGGTTATATGCAAGATGAGTATCGTAACTTTTTGCGGAAAAGTTGTCTGATGCTGGGCTTTACCGTGGGCAGTGAAAGCCAGGACATCGCTTGGGCTGAGGCTTGGTCAATGGATGTTCCGACGCTAATTTTGCGACAGACGGAAAATTATAATAGTGGTCGAAAATACAAATGTTCGACTGCGCCGTATCTTCAATCTGAAAACGGATTGTTCTTTGACGATCTGGAAAACTTTAAAGCTGTATTTACTTCCTGGCAGAGTAATCGCCAAAAGTTTTCCGCTCGTGCCTGGACACTGGCCAATATGTCGGATGAGATTTGTGCCGAAAAACTTTATCGACACCTGCTTTTGGAGGCGTCCTAATTTATGGTACCCAATAGAATTCTAAATATAGATTATACGCCTACATCCAGCTCTTCAAGCTTGATGCTACCCAGCTACTTCAGAATTCGGTCAATCATGTTGCTGGCGCTATTGGTTTACGTTAATACGAGCATTTCATTTAATGAGATGGGTTCGACTGCTCAGTTGATGGCGGGAATTCCACTAATTTTCTGGTGGTTTGTCGTTGTGGGTATCCGTATCGATGCTGCAATTTTTGCTGCTGTTGCGCTGACACCATCAACGTTACTCTTGGGATTTGGCTATTTTAAGTTGCCCAGCATTGCTTTAACTTTGTCAGACATATTTACATTAGTTGCTATGTGCATTTTTTTGGTTAGTCCACAGCGGCTACAACGAAAAAAATTCAATAAACTTATTTGGCTTTTACTTGCGACCTGCACTGTCTCTATTTTTTTTGCAGCAAACCCTATCGCTCATTTTGGTCAATTGATTAGGCTCGGGTTTTCAGTTGGCTTAATAAGTATTGTTTTATCAAGTCGCACTGATAATAATAATAAAGGAGTATTTTTCGGCATGATGCTTTGGCCGATAATTGTCATGGCGCATCTTGCCGGTGTTGAAGGTTTGTGGCGGTTTATTAGTTTTGACAATATGGCTGCATTAAATAGTGCTGATACGGGTGAGGTGCTTTTAGGGAGTCACATGGTAGTTCAAAACTTATTTTTCTTAATACCGTTGCTGTTATTTCTAAAGTTAAAAAAAGTCAGCATAATTATTATTTTACTTTGGCTGACTGTTTTAATAGTTTTTAGCAATTCACGCTCGTTGGTTATAGGTGTGGGGGCCACATTGACGGCTTATTTTCTGTTTGGAAATACAGATAAAAAAAATTTAGGAAAATTACTTTTATTAGCTTTTTTGACAGCTGGTCTGATTATTGGGGTTGGAAGCAAAAACTTTTTTAATTTCTCGACTGAAGATGGGGCCAAGGTTGAATCGACATTTATTCGCGCATCCAAGATGCTTAGAGTTTGGGACACTTTTACTTCTAACCCAGTGCTTGGGATAGGCTATGGTGCTTCGGGCGCTATTGATATAAAAAAGGTTTCAGCCGCTATCAGTGAAATAGATATTGACTTTTTAGATGTTATTATTGATGTTAAGGCATCTGCAGAATTCACCCCACTGCAGATTCTTGCGGAAACTGGGTTAGCAGGCGGTGCAATCTGTCTATTGTTGTTGATTTATTCAGCCCGACATTCGCTAGCACTCTTAAAAAATCCGAACAGACCGTATGTATTAAAAATTACATTATTGTGTGTTAATGTCTTATTTATAACTTCTTTTTTGGGGAGTAACGGTTTTGCCGGGTTGGTTTTTTGGTTGGCAATGCCGTTGATTCTGGATGGTATTTCTTCGCAAACTTTTAAAACGAGTAGGCTTAGAGAAATACAACGTAGGTAGCCTTTGTAATGTTAGAGCAATCAAAAATCATCTCGCGCATTTTCGGCGGCATAGGTAATCAGCTATTCTGTTACGCTGCAGCACGCCGGCTAGCGCTGATAAACAGTGCTGAAATGGTGCTCGACGACGTGAGCGGTTTTGTCCGAGACCACGATTACCAACGCTGCTACCAGCTCGACCACTTCAACATACCCTGCCCTAAGGCCACGCCAGCAGATCGGCTGGAGCCATTGTCCCGAGTACGCCGTTACCTCAAGCGTGCGATCAATCGCCATCGGTTGTTTGCTGAGCGCAGCTACATTGAGCAAGAAGTGATTGATTTCGATCCTCGATTACTCACCGTAAAGCCGCGCGGAATTGTGTATCTGGATGGTTATTGGCAGAGCGAACAGTACTTCAAGGACGTTGAGTCAACGATTCGGGAGGATTTGCGCATTATTCCGCCCAATGACGCGATCAATCGAGCCATGGCCGTGCGTATTCGTGGTTGCCTGGCCGTGGCGGTGCATGTACGTTTTTTCGATGCGCCGCAGGATCAGGGAGTGAATAACGCTCCCGGTGATTACTATGCACGGGCTATTGCCAGAGTTGAAAGTCTAGCACCTGATGCGCACTACTTCGTTTTTTCCGACCAGCCCGCTGAAGCCCGCGCCCGCATTCCCTTACCAGACACAAGAGTCACGTTGGTAGCCCACAATCAGGGCGACGCCAACGCCTATGCGGACTTGTGGTTAATGACACAGTGCCAGCACTTCATCATCGCCAACAGCACCTTTAGCTGGTGGGGGGCATGGTTGGCTCACCATTCAGGCAAGCAGGTGGTTGCACCAGGTTTTGAAATGCGTAAGGGAAAAATGTGGTGGGGTTTTGACGGGTTGTTGCCGGTTGAATGGATAAAGATATAAAAATGTGTGGCATAAACGGAATTGTTAGTTTTCAACGTCTGATTAGCGTTGATGAAGTTACCTTGCAGAGAGATCGACTTGCCCACCGTGGGCCTGATGGCTCTGGTGTATGGGTGTCCGATTGCGGTCGTATCGGGTTAGGTCATCGCCGGCTGTCCGTCATTGATCTTTCAGAAGCATCTCAACAGCCGATGCAAAGCCAAGATGGTCGCTTCACTATCGTATTTAACGGTGAATTATACAATTTCTTAGAAATTCGACTTGAATTGGAATCTCTGGGACATCATTTTGTATCAAATGGTGATACTGAAATTTTGCTTTTATCTTATGCTGTTTGGGGTCAGGAATGCTTATCTCGCTTCAACGGCATGTTTGCCTTTGCAATTCATGACAAGGGCACATCGACATTGCCAGCCTCCCTCTTTTTTGCCAGAGACCGCGCAGGAGAAAAACCCTTTTACTTTTCGCATTCACCCAATAAATTTTGTTTTGCATCTGAAATGAAGGCGTTGGCACATGGTGGCAATATCAATCTGCAGGCGTTAAATCACTATTTATCCCTCGGTTATGTGCCAAATGGCCTTTGCTTGTTTGAAGGCATTCAAAAATTACCCCCTGCGCACTGGGGTCGGTTGGATTTGCGAACCGGGGAATTGAAGACGCATAGGTATTGGGTTTTGCCCAAGAATCAGCCAAACGCAAAGGTCGATGGTGAAGTGCTGGCAGACGAGGCCGGTGCCTTACTTGAAGACGCTGTGGGCTTGCGGTTGGTGGCCGATGTGCCGGTAGGCGTTTTATTGTCAGGTGGCTTGGATTCCAGTTTGGTTGTCGCGGCAGCTGCGCGTGTCAGTTCTACCCCTGTAGAAACTTTTACGATTGCATTACCCGGGTCGTCATTAGATGAAGCGCATCATGCCGCAAAGGTCGCCAGCTATTTTGGTACCCGGCACCATGTACTTCCGCTGGAGAAAACCAGCCTTAACCTGCTTGACGGCCTTGCGCCGTTCATCGACGAGCCTATTGCAGACTCTTCTATCCTACCTGCTTGGTTGGTGTTTGGGATGGCGCGCAAGCATGTCACTGTTGCGCTGGGTGGCGATGGGGGAGATGAGCTGTTTGGTGGATATTCAGATTACACAACTAGCATTGCTGACGATCAGCGTTGTGGGGTAGTTCCATTGCCAGTAATGCGTGCAATGGCAGGCGCTGCGTCTTTATTGCCCGCTGGAGTACGCGGGCGCAATCGCATCGCTTCTTTGCGAGGTGGTGCTTATCAGCAAATCATTTGGGGACGACCATATTTTGATAGCCAACTCAGGAGCAGGCTTTTAACGGCTGACGCTAAAGCTGAGCTAGGTGCTGGCTTAGAAGATCCTGAGCACTTTTTACTTAATCTGTTTCACCAGGGCACAGATCCACTTGACAGCATGACGCGTACCCACTTTGGTAGTATTCTTCCTGATGATTTTCTGGTCAAGGTGGACCGTGCAAGCATGATGCACAGTCTCGAGGTACGTGCGCCTTTTTTGGATCATCGTCTGATTGAGTTTGCTTTTGGACAAGTGCCATCACATTGGAAGGTGCTTGGTGGCGAATCCCGTCGACTTGAGAGGCTGCTTGCGAAGCAATGGCTCCCCGCGGATCTAGATATAAGCCGCAAACAGGGATTCTCAATACCTATTAACGAGTGGTTGCGAAGTGAAGGCGAACAGGGGTTAATGGACCGAATGGTCGGCCTGCCAGATGTGATCAACCTTGACGAAGTGCGTAGCCTTGTACGTGGCCATATTGCAGGCCGCGCCAATGGGGGGCGGCTATTTGCACTCATCATGCTGGCTATTGCTATGAGAAATCTAGATAAATGAATTCACGCCCAATACTTACAGTTTGCATACCGGCATACAACCGCGCTGGTTTGCTTAAGCCCTTACTCGACTCAATTTTGAGTCAAAATTTCGATGATTTCGATATATTGATTTGTGAAGATGGGTCGCCCGAACGTGCCGCAATTGCAGGCGTGGTGCATGGGTTTCAGCAGCGACATCCTGAGCGCATTCAGTATGAAGAGAACACTTCCAATCTAGGTTATGACGGCAATATTCGCCGTTTGGTGGAGCGTGCCAAGGGCCAATATTGCGTATTCATGGGCAATGACGACCTGATGTGCGCCGGTGCGTTGGACGCCATTGCCGCAGCGATACAACGTCAGCCAGATTGTGGTGTGGTAGTGCGTAGCTACGCTACTTTTGATGTGAACCCAGAGCAGTTCAACCAGGTCTATCGCTATTTCCCTGATGAACACGTATTGCCGGCGGGTGCACAAGCTATCTTTACCGCCTATCGCCGTTCAGTCGTCATCCCTGGCATGGTGATAAACCGTGAGGCAGCCCTATCGGTTGCAACTGATCGCTTTGACGGGACCTTGCTTTACCAGCTTTATCTGGTGGGCATGATCTTGGCTAAGCGCAGTGTGATCTTTGTGCCGCAGATCATTGCCTTGCGTCGGGACGGTACGCGGCCAGACTTTGGTAATAGCGCGGCGGAGCAGGGGAGGTTCGTGCCTCATGACCAAACGCCTGACTCGTCCATTTACTTTATGCAAGGCATGCTTTCGATTGCAAAGTATGTTGAGGAAACCACTCAACTCAATGTATTTGAGTCAATTCGATCGGACATTGGCAACTATTCGTATCCCATTTTGTCAATCCAAGGCAAACGCCCGCTGGGTGTGTTTATGAAATATGGTGTGGCGCTAGCTAAGTTGGGGCTTTGGCGCTATCCATTGTTCCATTTGTATTTCATCACCCTGCTGGTGCTTGGGCCTGACCGATCGGATAGCATTATAAAAATGATTAAAAAACGCTTGGGACATACTCCGCGCTTTGGTGCAGCGAGTATGAGTAAGTCATGAGGGTTCTTGTTGCGGGGGATTGGCATTCAGATTTGCATGAACAGGAGGTGTTGCGGTCGCTGACACGTCTTGGTCATGAAGTGGGCGAGTTCAAATGGCATCACTATTTTTCATTTAAACCCGATGCCAGTACCAGTCTAGTTGCCCTTTTTAAACGGGCACAAAACAAGTATGTGATCGGTCCAGCAGTTGCTAAAATTAACCAAGATTTTGTCTCAATGGCGCTAGCATTTCGTCCCGATGTCGTATTTGTCTACCGAGGGACCCATATTAATGCTGATGCATTGCAGGCAATTAAGACAGCAATACCGCAGTGTTTTTTGATCGGCTATAACAATGACGACCCATTTGCACCATCGCAGCCTAAGTATTTATGGCGGCACTTTATGGCGGCAATTCCGCACTATGACCTGATGCTGGCTTATCGCCATGCTAATGTAGAGGCGCTGCGGCGTGCAGGTGCAAATCGTGTAGAACTTATGCGGTCATGGTATGTGGCTGATAGAAATTACCCTGTTGAACTCACCCAAGCCGATCAGTCGAAATTCGCAACCGATGTTGTCTTCGTGGGTCACTTTGAGCCGGACCAACGCTTGGATCTCCTTGAGGAAATTGTTCGCCAAGGATTTAGCCTTCGTATTTTTGGGCCAACGAAATACTGGGCGAAACCCCTAGCGGAATCGACTGTACTGCGACACCTCGCTCCAACCCAAATGGTATGGGGTGCCGACTACAACCGCGCCTTGTGTGGCGCTAAGGTTGCCTTGTGTTTTTTGTCAAAACTTAATCGTGATACCTATACACGACGTTGCTTTGAAATCCCGGCAACAAAGACTTTGATGTTGTCTGAGTATTCTGATGATCTAACTTTGCTTTATTCAGAGGGCCTCGAGGCAGATTATTTTAGAGATAAAAATGAATTGATTGCAAAAATCAAACACTATGTTGACTCTGCTGCAGATCGAAGCCGCATTGCCCAAGGTGGGTTTAACAAGGTTCGCAGCGCAGGTCATGACATCGATTCAAGAATGAAAATCATGCTTGATCGAGTTGAAAATATAAGAACTTCGAAGGCGGATAAATGAAAATCAACCCGGAATCCACGCCGATGGCCTGGTTGCGTAAACATGGCTTTGAGTCGATCGCGTGGGCGCTTCGGCGTTTCCATACACCTGTTGCCCCGAGCGCATTGGTGCTTGAAGTAGGGGCTGGTGGTAACCCGTACCCACGTGCCAATGTTTTGTTAGACGCTTACGAAGCAACACGTGAGCGCCATTGGGCACCTTTGACATCGGATCGCCCCACAGTGCTTGGATTCGTTGAAAATTTGCCTTTTAAGGATCACGCATTTGATTTTGTGATTGCTGCACACGTACTTGAGCATTCTGCTGACCCGGCGCGTTTTATCGCCGAGTTGCAACGCGTTGCAAAGGCGGGTTATATCGAGGTGCCAGATGCATTTATGGAGCGTATCAATCCGTACATGGATCATCGGTTAGAAATCACATGCCGAGATAATAAACTTGTCATCCGAAAAAAGGAATCGTGGCAGCATGACGCGGAAGTGATTGACCTGTATGAAGACAGAGTCAAACCTGTATTAACGGGTGACTTGATACCTCGGCATCCCTTTGAGTTTCATGTGCGCTATTACTGGGAAAACGAAATTTCTTATGTGATTGTTAACCTCGATACAGACGCCGGGTGGACCGCACCGGTTGTCGCGCGAGCTGCACCGGCCATGACTATGGTTGGGCGTATTCGTCAGATAACGCGTGATTTTCTGCGTGGTCTGCTGTCGCAGCGCCAGCGTAATGCAACGTTGGATTTACTACCATTGCTACGGTGCACTACTTGTCACGCTACCAGTCTTTCACGTACAGCAGACGCAGTGCACTGCGTGAAGTGTGGAACAAGTTTTCCAGTCCGGAAAAGTGTTGTG
>Ga0247844_1006831_pt1 | contig 13410 bp, 9 predicted proteins | sample LaCtaG_FD_192421 | JGI IMG/M metagenome (GOLD analysis project Ga0247844, IMG submission 192421) | Freshwater microbial communities from meromictic Lake La Cruz, Castile-La Mancha, Spain - LaCruzMarch201714.5m_1 | ecosystem: Environmental > Aquatic > Freshwater > Lake | place: Spain: Castile-La... | reverse complement strand
ACAGTTCTCCGGGGCGGTGAGTCATACGTTCGCCGAGTCCGACATCCTGCAGCATGGATTGTGCCATGGTCATGGCGTCACCGCGTGGCACCCTTGCGATCAACGCCGGCATCATGACGTTTTCAAGTGCGGTAAATTCAGGGAGCAGGTGGTGAAACTGAAACACAAAGCCGATACTTCGATTCCTGAAAGCTGCCAGTTGCCGCTCATTTTTTTTAAAAATATTTTCACCACGAAAGCTGACCGAACCGGCAGTCGGTCGGTCGAGTGCCCCAAGAAGGTGCATCAACGTGCTCTTACCGGCACCGGAGGCTCCAACGAGAGCGGTTGTCGTTCCGATCGCCAGATCCAGATCAATTCCGTTCAGCACATTAAGTGTATTTGCTCCGCTTCTGTAGGATTTGCTGAGACCGCGGATCTCAAGAAGATTACTCATAGCGCAGCGCCTCAGCCGGCAGCATTCTTGACGCTTGCCATGCAGGGTAGATCGTCGCCAGAAACGAGATCAGTATCGCCGTTATCGATATGAGCATAACGTCGTACGGCACCACCAGCGAAGGGAAGCGGTCAAGATAGTAGATATCCTTGTTGAAAAAATTCTGTCCGGTGACTTTCTGGATCACATTGATGATCGGCTCCAGGTTAAGTGCTACCAGCAGCCCCGAAATCACGCCACAAACGGTGCCGATAATGCCGATTATCAAGCCCTCAAGAACAAAAATTTTCATTATGCTGGCGGCAGTGGCGCCCATTGATTTGAGAATGGCAATATCTCTGTTTTTTTCCATGACCACCATAAAAAGTGTTGACGCGATGCCAAATGCGGCGACGAGAACTATCAGCGTCAGGATGATGAACATGACGACTTTTTCCGTTTTCAGCGCGAAGAGGATGTTCTTATTCATCTGCATCCAGTCACGCGCGTAGAAGTTCATTCCCATTTCTCGATTGATACTGCGAGCTAGTTCATCGGTGCGATAAACATCGGCAACTTTAAGTTGAATGCCGGTTACGCTATCGCCGAGATCAAAAAAACGCTGCGCCTGACCAAGGCTGATGTACGCCAGGGTAGAATCATATTCGAACATGCCGGTATTAAAAATTCCGGTGATCCTGAACGGTTTCATGCGCGGCATCATGCCGAGCGGGGTAATGTTCCCCATCGGTGAAATCACGTTTACCTTGTCTCCCAGAAACAGGCTGAGATGTTTGGCCAGCTCTTTTCCCACCATGAGACCGGGGAGTGTTTCAGATCCCGGAATTATTTTGGGTTCGAGGCCAACAATATCCCCATCGACGATCGACTTGCTGAGACGTGTCACCTGACGGTCAGTGGCGACGTCGATACCGCGCAACACAACACCGGATACGCTTTTGCCGGAAGAGAGCATGACCTGGTTATATATGAACGGTGTCGCAGCCTGGACGCCTGGAAAACGCTGGAGTTTTTCCATTACCGTTCTGTATTCTTCCATCGGTGCGCCACTTTTGATGACCACTATATGGGCGTTTGTGCCGAGTATTTTATCTTTCAGGTCATTTTCAAAGCCGGTCATAACCGCAAGCACCACAATCAGCGCCATGACACCCAGGGCGACACCGGCGGTAGAGATAAACGTGATAATGGAGATGAAGGTGGATTTACGTTTGGCTTTCAGGTAGCGCAAGCCAATAAATAGTTCAAGGTGCATCGTTTATTTGACTTCCTTGCGCAACTGCGGAAACAGTATGACATCCCTGATCGACGGAGAGTCGGTCAGCAGCATGACGAGCCGGTCGATGCCAATGCCTTCACCTGCCGTTGGCGGCAGTCCATACTCCAGTGCGCGAACATAATCCTCATCCATATAGTGCGCCTCTTCGTCACCCTTGTCTTTTTCGGCTACCTGAGCCAGAAAACGCTCTTTCTGATCGATCGGATCATTTAATTCCGAAAAAGCATTGGCGATTTCGCGACCGCCGATGATCAACTCAAAACGATCAACAATTTCCGGGTTATGGTCATTCTTGCGCGATAGTGGCGAAACCTCGGTCGGGTAGGCGGTGATAAAAGTCGGCTGGATAAGTTTATGCTCAGCCACCTCCTCAAAAATTTCCATCAACAGCTTGCCAAATGATATCCCTTCCGGCAGCAGCAGACCGATGCTGCGGGCAAATGACAGGGCAAGGTCTCGATCGTCGAGCTGTTTTGCCTCAATATCGCCATACTCCAGAATTGCCTCGCGCACGGTTAAGCGCTTCCAGGGACGCTCAAAGCTGATATCAAGCCCCTGGTTGGTAAATTGAAGCGTGCCGAGAATATCCTGGGCGACGTGGCAGAAGAGTTCTTCGGTAAAATCCATCAGATCTTCATAAGTTGCATACGCCTGGTAGAATTCCATCATGGTGAATTCCGGATTGTGTCGTACGGAAATACCCTCATTGCGGAAGTTGCGGTTTATTTCGAAAACACGCTCAAGTCCGCCGACTACGAGTCGCTTCAGATACAACTCCGGAGCAACCCGGAGATACAGCTCCATATCAAGAGTGTTATGGTGGGTAATGAACGGACGTGCCGTCGCACCACCTGGAATCTGGTGCATCATCGGCGTCTCGACTTCGAGAAAATCACGACCGGTCATGAAGCTGCGGATCAGGTTGATAATTCGAGAGCGTTTGACGAATATTTCACGCACTTCAGGATTAACAATCAAATCAACGTAGCGTTGGCGGTAGCGTGTTTCGATATCGGTCAGGCCGTGGAATTTTTCCGGTAGAGGCAGTAGTGATTTTACCAGTAGCCTTATGGTGCGGATATGGAGTGAAAGTTCACCGGTCTTCGTCCTGAACGGATACCCTTCAGCACCGATGATATCGCCGATATCAAATGACTCGAACAGAGCAAAAGCATCCTCGCCGATTTCATCTTTTTTGACATAGAGCTGTAGACGTCCCTTGCGATCCTGAAGCTGAATGAATGCGGCTTTACCAAAAGATCTGCGAGCCAGAATACGACCAGCAACGGATATGTTGGCATCTTTGGCGTCAAGTTGTTCAACCGTTCCATATCCGGCAACAACGTCTGCCGAAGTATGTTGCGGCTTAAAATCGTTCGGGTATGGGTTTATGCCGGCTTCCCAGAGCGCATCAACCTTGCGGCGTCTCTGAAGCAGGAGTTCACTGAGTTCTTCCATGCTGGTAATTAAACCTTTCACAACAAAAATAATTCCTGAAATAAAAGCGTTTAAAAATATCTGCAACGTTCAGGTACGTCAAGAAAAAAGAGTCTAATACACAGTTTGTAGCGAGTAATTATCTGATATTTCAGTTGTTTCGCCAGCTTATTACCGGATTTTACGGATGGTGCTGTTGTCACTGTCAGCAACAAAGAGGCTGCTTCCATCTGTTGTAATGCCGATGGGGGAGTAAAAACTTGGTGTTCCGGGAGAATCAACAGATCCGCCTTTACCAAGGGTCGGATCTAAAAAAGCCTTGGCTACGCCGGAGATGGTTGTGACACTGTATGGGAACGATTTGTCCACTCTTCGAATAGTGTTCTGGTATGTGTCTGTTACATAGAGATATGTGCCGTCAGTTGTAATGCCGTTAGGCAGGTAGAAGCGCGCTGCGGCGCCGATCCCGTCGGCAGTGCCGTTATTATCCTTGCTTATTTTTTCAGGGATTCCAGGGGTTGCGGCACCGGCTATCGTGGTGACTATGCCGGAGAGAATATCAACCATGCGGATGGTTCGGTTACCAAAGTCAGCCAGGTAGAGTTTGACGCCGTCAGTAGTTATGCGAGCGGGGCGGTTAAAAAGTGCGACCCCCTGTCCACCGTCTGCTGCGCCGACTGACAATGGAATGCCGGCGAGGGTGGTAACTGCCCTGGTGAGAATATTTATCCGCCGCACAGCGTGGTTGCCGGAATCGGTGACGTAAAGATTGACGCTGTCGGTCGTGATGCCGATGGGTTGGTTAAATCTTGCCAGAGTTACGTCTGCAGTGGTTGCAGGAGAAGCAACAGCAACATCTGTGAAACCGGCCAGACCGGTATTGCTGCCGATTGTAACGACTCTATAAGAGCTGGTCTTAATTTCAATGATGCGGATCGTGTTGGAACCGGAATCTGCGACATAAAGATTGGAGCCATCAGTTGTGATGCCGGACGGCTGATTGAAGCCAACAGGAAGCCCGGTAGCAGCATCAGTACAAACAAGAGTAGTAACAACACCTGCAGAAGTTACCTTGCGGATAAGGTTATTGCCGAAGTCCGCTACATAGAAACTGATTCCGTCAGTCGTTATGTCGGTGAGATGATTGAATTTTGCCGGTGGGTCGCTGGCAGCGCTATAGTTAGCGAATCCCGCAGTTCCGGGCACGCCGGCAAAAGTTGAAACCGTATTGCTGTTGCCGTCGAGCAGATTCAAGGGCTTCCACTGGACAGCGCCACCCATAGCCGACATTGCGGGCGCAAGGGCCAAAGGGCGGTCATAAATCGGAGTCGTTGTTGCTGTTGTACTGCTATTGCCTCCGCCACACGCTGCAATACAGGTGGCAAGAAAAAAAGCTGCTATGTAAAGTATGGATCTCTGCATCTGATTCCCCTTGGTACGAGCTATTGTGATAACTTACGAGACTTCCTCTCCCTTTTTCTTGCGCTTTGGTCGGGGAGTTGGCTTGGGTTGATCAGCATCCGGTTCCGATGTGGAAATAGTTGCCGCCTCTGCGGCTTTTTTTGGCGCGGCGCGGCGCGGCTTTTTTTGCACCGGAAGAGGCTCCGGAGTCGGCACCGCTTCCACTACAGGTTCAGGCGTTACCGGCACATCCTGTGCCTTCATGCGGGTTTTACGGACACGTTTTGGCTTGACTGCCACTTCTACCTCCTCATGCTTAGTAAGCGCCGGAATCGCGACTTCAGGTGCTACAGGTTCCACTACCGGTTCAGTAGACGCCTCGTCCTGACTCCCCCCCTGAACTTTATGCCCTTTGTTCCGGTTACGTCGGCGCTTCCGTTTTTTCGCTTTGCCCGCTTGCTCCGATTCATTGTCAGCCGGTTCTGAATCAGAAAATTCTTCTGCTGCAACCTCTGTGGCCGGAAAAAAATCGTCCAGATCCGTATCAACGTCGTTCTGGTCAGTCGCAGTAGTATCAATGGGTGTTTCGGCAGAGCTTTTTTTCTTCTTTTTTCGCCGTTTCCGTTTTTTGCCACCCTCGGCAGCTTCGACCACTTCGTTTTTCGACTCAGCAACAGTTGTACTCTGCGGAGCAGGTTCAAACGGCGCGACACTCTTATGTGCTTCTTCGGCTTCAGCCTCACTCTTCATAACATCATCAAGGTGCGGTTTCTCCCGTTTAACTATTTCAAGCTCCAGTTGATTGAGCAGGAAAGATGTCTTACCTTTCACGGTTACTTCTATTTCATAATCGTTTTCAATCTGAGCTAACTCCCGTTTTTTGCGGTTTAGCAGGTAATACGCCACTTCCAGCGGCAATCCCCCGCGAACTTCGCCAACAGTTCCCTTGGCAGCGGCAGCGTGAACTTTGCGCAGGAAAGAGACTGCCATAGCCTCAACCGATTTAACTTTTCCGCGACCCTCACAGTGTGGGCATTCCAGGTAGATGGCGTCATTCAAGGTTTTGGCAATTCGCTGACGCGACATTTCCATGATGCCGAACTGGGAAATACGGCCAACGTTAACCCGCGCTTTATCCATTTTAAGGGCATTTTTTAGCGTCTTCTCAACATCGCTGTTATGCTTATTATCACGCATATCGATGAAGTCGATAACAATCAGGCCGCCAAGATCGCGCAACCGGAGTTGACGGGCGACCTCTTCAGCAGCCTCCATATTGGCTTTGAAGGCGGTGTCTTCAATCCCTCTCTCTCCGCTTGATTTTCCGGAATTGACATCTATCGAGACCAGCGCTTCGGTCGGCTCGATAATCAGAGAGCCGCCTGATGGCAGCGGCACACGTTTTTCATAGATCTGGTCGATCTGCTCTTCCAGTTGAAACCGGGAAAAAATAGGTCGTTTTTCTTTATGCAGCTTGACCCGCTTTTCACAGGTAGGCATGGTATCGCGGAAAAACTCCTTCGCTTCCCGGTAGGCATCCTTGCTGTCAACCAGAACCTCATCTACGTCATCAGAAAAATAGTCCCTTATGGTGCGGATGATAAGACCGCTATCTTTATAAATCTCTCCCGCCCCATCGATCGTGGTAGCCTTCTCTTTGATCGACTCATACAGCTCGGTCAGGTTGGTAAAATCCTTCTGCAGCTCTTCGGGAGTGCGCCCGACCGCCTCGGTGCGCATGATGTAGCCGATTCCCTCCGGAATATCCATTCCGGCGACTATTTCTTTAAGCTTTTTCCGGGTACCTTCCTGCTCTATTTTGCGGGAAATGCCGCTGGAATCACTTCCCGGCATCATCACCATGTAGCGACCAGGGAGAGAAATGTACGTTGTCAGTGCAGACCCCTTGTTGTCACGCTCATCTTTTTCAACCTGCACCAACAGTTCCTGACCGCGATGGAGTACCTCCTGGATTCGTGGAAAACGTTTGCGTTTATCATCAGGAATGTCATCTCGCCATTCAAAATAATCGGGATGCAGTTCGCCGATCTGAAGAAAACCAGGTTTTGCTCGCCCGATATCGACGAAAGCGGCTTGAAGTCCCTGCTCGACACGAAGGACGACCCCCTTGTAAATATTCCCTTTAATCTGCTCTTTTCCGCTGATTTCAATGTTCAGCTCCATCAGGCGACCGTCGTGAACGATTGCAACACGCGTCTCCTCGGGGTGCATGACATTAATCAACATTTTCTTGCTTATCGGTGTGCTCATATTTGTAGAATGCCTTTCAGGGTGCTGTTGCAGGTTTGAATGTAAAACAGGCGGATTATATCTATTTTGGCAACGAAAGCAAAGAAAAAGGCGGAACAGTTGAAATGTCGCTACTTGTCAACCCATCCGACTCTGTGATATACAGTTTGCAGTCATTTCAGGATAGAGGGGTTCCAATATGAAATTTTCCAATGTTGTTTTGCTGCTTGCTGTATCTCTGACCGGATGCGCCTCCCAGAATGCGCTTGATAGTATCAGAAGTGATGTCGATTCTGTAAAATCCCGTCTTTATACTATGGATAGGGATCTTGCCGGCATCCGTGAGGAATCAAAAGTAACTGTCGGGGCTGTTGAAAAGGGCTTCAAGGCTGATGTCGCTGCGGTGAGAAAAATGTCGGCAGACATTCAGGCATCGATTGACGGCACGAAGGGTGAAATGCGGGCGCTGAACGGTAAGCTTGATGATACGCTTCACTCCGTTAAAAAACCTGCCGAGGATCTTGCCAGGTATCGTGAAGACGCAGACGCACGCATTATTGCCCTGGAAGAGCGCATCCTGAAACAGCAGGCGTTCCTTGACACCATGTCGAAAAAAATGACCGAGCTTGACCTGGTAAAAAAGGAAGAGGCACCATTGACCCCGGATGCACTCTATCTGAAAGGGCTTGATTCGCTTAAATCTGGTGCAGTTGTTGCCGCGCGTGAGCTGTTTACCAAATTTCTTGAGCAGAATCCAAAGCACGATCTGGCGGCAAACGCGCACTATTGGATCGGTGAGACGTACTATAGTGAAAAAAATTATGAATCGGCAATTCTGTCCTACCAGGATGTCATTAAAAATTATCCGGGCAAAGAGAAGGTCGTTGCTGCCATGCTGAAGCAGGCAATGGCCTTCAATGAGATCAAGGATGTTAAAAGCGCCAGATTTGTTTTTGAAAAACTGCTGAAGGGCTACCCAAAAAGCGAAGAGGCCAAGAAGGCCAAAGAGTTACTGAAGGAAATGAAATAATTCCTCTACAAGACCCCTTTTGTTGACATGACCCCTGTAATTCGCGGGTCAAGCTGGCTTGCGCTATCAAGCGCCCGGGCGAACGCCTTGAAGCAGGCTTCAATGATGTGATGGACATTATCGCCGTACATGACGTTGATATGCAGGTTTATGCCGCAGTGGTTGACGAAGGCCTGAAAAAACTCCCGAGACAGTTCAACGTCAAACTCCCCGATCTTCACCTTTGGCAGGTTGACGTGATAAACGAGATAGGGTCTACCGGAAATGTCAACGGCCACACTTGCAAGAGTCTCATCCATCGGAACGGAAGCCTGGCCATAGCGCCGGATCCCGTTTTTATCCCCAAGCGCCTGCTTGAACGCCTCCCCCAATACTATCCCGATATCTTCAACCGTGTGGTGAAAATCAATATCGATGTCGCCTCTGGCCTCAATGCCCAGATCGAAAAGGCCGTGGCGGGCAAACAGATTGAGCATGTGGTCGAGAAATGGTACAGATGTGCTGATGGAGGCACTCCCCGAACCGTCGACAGTCAGGGACAGTTTAATTTTTGTTTCTTTCGTGATCCGCTCGATTATGGCACTCCGCGACATACTCTCTCCTTTACCTTATCCAATTTTCGACAGAGCTAAACATGTTTTTTCCATCTCTTCCCGAGTTCCGATTGAAATCCTGAGCCCATGAGCCAGCAGCGGATCGGAGAGCAGGCGCACCAGAATCTTGCGCTCATATAAAGCATCATACACCCGTTTACCGTTTTTATCCGGCGGGGAGGCAAAAACAAAATTCGCCTGCGACGGTATGACGTTATAACCGTTTGCAGTCAACTCTGCCGTAAACCACTCGCGCGTTTCAATGATTCTTCGGCACGATTCACGGAAATAGAGCTGATCCTTTAGTGCGGCAACACAAGCCGCTTGTGCCAGCCGATCAAGGTTGTAGTGATCGCGGATCCTGTCCAGTGCTGCGATAATCTCAGGTCTGGCGATTGCCAACCCCAGGCGCATACCGGCAAGAGCGTAGCTCTTCGACAGCGTACGGGTGACGACAACATTTTCGTATTTTTTTACCAGTTCGAGAGCGTTCCAATTGGCAAAATCAGCGTATGCCTCGTCTATCACCAGCACTCCGCCGCATTTTTGTGCCAGTTCTTCAATGTATTCAGGCGGAAATGCGAAGCCGAGTGGCGAGTTAGGAGTGGTCAGAAAGAACACCTTCCCATGATATTGTTCCGGAAATGCATCAATGCTGAACGAATCGGTCAAACCGTAGGTGCATACAGTCGTCCCCTGAATTTCTGCAAGCGTGGAGTAGTAGGAGTAGGACGGGTGAACGTAAGCGACCTCTTGACCCTCACCGGCGCAGGCTCTGATCAGATTGTTGAGCAGTTCGTCGGAACCGTTGGCCATGATGATCCATGAAGGGTCAAAGCCGTACAGTTCTGCCGCCGCTTCACGCAATTTCAGGCTCGATGCGGAGGGATATGTGCGCAGCGCCGCACCATCAGTACCGACCTCTGCCAAAATCGCTTCAACCACTTTGGGGGATGGCGGATAGGGGTTCTCGTTGGTGTTTAATTTGATCCAAGATGCAACTTCGTCCGGCTGAAAGCCGGGGACGTAGCCGGTCATTGAGGCGATATTTGGCCTAAGAAGGTTCATGGTTGCATTGGGGCATTTGTTGCCTACCTTATTATTTTACATTCCGTTTTTGTGATGGATGTATTGTTGCTAAAGTCTAGTAAGCGAGGCGTTAAAAAAATGAGCATTTCTGTTTGCACTTTAGTAGAAGATTTCGATTTGAACAGGTTTCCAAAAAACGGAATATCCATTAAGAAGGGTACTCCTTGGTCAAAATCAGTTTCTGAATTTGTCATTATCCCCCCAATAACCGCAGTTTCATTATTAGGGATGGTGAGTTGAGTCGTTGCCTGCTTTGTATTGATAGACGGCGGATTGCCTGTCCCGCCAGAATCATTGCTGATCTTAAGATCCAGTAAAACGTTGCCTGAAGGAGTAATTTTTGGAGTAACATCTAATTTAAGCGCTGCCATAATAAATTTGGTTTCAACTGAATTAGCTGTAGATGAAGTATATGGAATTTGTTGCCCTTGAGTAATAGTGGCTGTCGTACCATAACTGGTTACTACTTTTGGGCTGGAGATTATTTTTATTGTCCCCAGGGAAGCTGCGGCCGATAGGCGCGCATCCAGTCGAATAGTGCTTGCCAAAGTGCCAAATGAAATCCCTGTGGACATTCCTGGGCCAAAAGTGCCGCTTTGCGGGGCAGTGCTTGCTATCCCGCCGAAGCCGGTATCCAGTGAATTAATTCCCAACAGAGAGGCGCTTCCATCCCGATGGTGCGCCCCCCATTGAACACCAAGTTCTTTGGTAAAAGTAGTAGAAGCCTCAATCAGTCTTGCCTCTATCAAAACCTGCTTTTTTGCGACATCTAAAACTGAAATTATTGTTTCTGCCTTCCTGATGATATCCAGTCTGTCATTGATTATAATAGTGTTGGTATTTGCTTCAGGAAACATTTCACCATATTCCGCTTTGTAGACGCTTTGAGATTGGCGCGTCGTAGATTTATCAAAGGTGGCCTCCCCAGATAAACCTCCGCTACCGGCTATTCCACCTGTTTGCGGGGTTACATTTGCATCCGTTTTTGATGTGCTTACCGACACGTTGGAAGTTGCCATGGTCTGATATTTTGACAATAAGAGTTTAAGTGCTGGGAGAATGTCTGCAGCAGTTGCGTTCTGAACCTGGCACTGTGCGGTTACAACTTCGTCGGATTTATTTTCTTCAGCCAGCCCAATGGTTTTCATTCTTGCTTCTTCGCGCTTTTGCTCAAAAAGCTGTTTTTGTTTTTCCAGCGATTGATCTCTACGCTTTTTAATTTTCTCATAAGTAATGATTTCAATGACATTGCCATATCGAGCTATCTCTAAATTATTGTTTACCAGGATCATTTCAAGTGCCTGATCCCACGGCACCTCTTTGAGTTTAATGGTATAGCTCCCTTTAACATCATCCCCGATAATAATGTTATCGCCACTCACTTCGCCAAGTAGACGGAAAATTTGTCGCAAATCTGCATTATCAAATTCCATCGTAACCTTTTTTCCTGAAAAAGCTTTTGCACCAGGTTTTGAATCACTCGAAGCGGCAGAAAGCGACAGAGAAGGAGTCGTAGATTTTTGACCTGAACTCTCTCTGGAAATGGCCGGTGATGAAACCGGTGCAGCGTCGGCCATATCCAGGCTAATAAGCAGACTCTGTTTATCCTTTGAAAAACTGAACCTGGTTTGCTGGCTCAACTCGATAAGCATTCCAGCTTCGACATTTTTGCTGCTATTTCCCGGAAAGAGTATGACCGATTTGATAACAGGATTACTATTTGCCGTATCGACATTACCCTGCCAGTTAGTTGGCACGATACAGTCACCAAAGGATACGAAAATTCCGTTAAGAACAGTCTCCGGGTCGGAAATAGAACAATTCCCAGAAATATTTAATTTTACTTTAGTGGTTTCGGGGTTATGATCAACCTTTACAGATGCAACATGGCCTTGAGAGGTTACGGCACCCTCTACTCTCGGTTTTGTCTGACGGACTTCAGTATCTTTCCGGATAACAGGTGAAATGTAGGTGGCTTTCTTTGGTACGTTGACAGGCTTATCCTCTTCTGAAATATTTATCACCAAACCTGTTGGAGTCGAATCAATCCTGGCATCAAAGAATACAGTATTTTTCTTAAACTCAATAATCAGCCTGAGCTTGTCGCTGTATGAAATTACATTTACAGAAGAAAACAGCCCCGCTTCGCTCTTATGAATCTGGTTGCTCAACTGGTTGGATACCCCTGGCAAGTCTAAGACAAGCCGGGAGGGTTTGCTGAGGTTTATTGAGGAAAATTCCGGTAGTTTGCCATCCGATAATATACGTAACACGCTGTTATCAAAGACTATATCTTGAATCGATAGTCGACTGGCCTCTCTCGCCGCTGTAGAAATGTTTTCGACCTGGAGAGCAGAGGAATCTGAAGAAATCTCTTCCGCGTGAAGATCGTACGACATACAGATAAACGCCAGAATAAAGAAGCATAGCCGTGCCTTATGCGCTATTATCACAACCCCTCCCTGATGTTTGTTGCATTAATTTGGTGTCACTTTAAAGCTTTAGCTTATTTCGTTTCAATATCTTCAAGCCGTACAGTTACCGACTTGCCATGTGCTTCCAAACCTTCCAATTCGGCAATTCTTACGATGTCATTCCCGAGTCGCTTCAGACCGTCCTGCGAAAAATAGACAATCGAAGATTTTTTGACAAAGTCATCCACCGAGAGCGGCGAGAAAAAACGGGATGTACCACCGGTCGGCAGCGTATGATTTGGACCGGCAAGATAATCTCCCGCCGCCTCGGGTGTCCAGTGTCCCATAAATATTGCGCCGGCGTTGGTGATTTGTGACAGGATGGCAAACGGATCGGCCACTGCCAGCTCCAGATGTTCCGGTGCGATGCGGTTTGAGAAGGCAATTACCTCGTCCAAAGTGTCCGCCACAATAATCGCGCCATATTTTTCCCATGATGCCCGGGCAATTGTTTCGCGTGAAAGTGCGGTAAGCTGCCGTTCCACTTCTGTCACTACTTTTTCTGCAAAAGCCCGGTCGGTTGTTATCAGAATCGATGACGCCAGTTCATCATGTTCCGCCTGGGAGAGGAGATCCGCAGCAACATGGGCTGGATTGCCGCTGCCGTCATTAATTATCAGAATTTCACTTGGTCCTGCGATCATGTCGATGCCGACCTGCCCGAATACCAGCTTTTTGGCGGTGGCAACATAAATGTTGCCAGGTCCAGTAATCTTGTCGACACGTGGAATCGTCTCGGTTCCGTATGCCAGCGCAGCGACGGCCTGTGCTCCGCCGATCCGGAAGATCCGGTCAACACCTGAGAGACTCGCCGCCACCAGAACAGATGGGCTGATTTCGCCGCCGGGGGAGGGCGCTACCATGATGATTTCGCTAACTCCTGCCACGCGGGCCGGAACGGCGTTCATAATCACGCTGCTTGGGTAGCTGGCTTTGCCCCCCGGAACGTAGATTCCTACCCGTGACAGCGGCGTAACCTTCTGCCCCAGCATGATGTCTTTTTCCTCAGTGGCAAGCCACGTCTGCTGCTTCTGCTTCTCATGGAAACGGGTGACGCGCGTCACTGCGAGTCGGAGCGCAGCGATATCGTCTGCTGAAACAAGGGTAAAAGCCTCCTCAATCTCGGCAACGGTTACTTCCAGATCGGCTACCGATTCAGCTTTCACACGGTCAAATCGGCGACTTAACTCCAGCACGGCCTCATCACCACGCGTCCGGACATCGGCAATAATGTCAAGAACGACCTGCTCGACTTCGCGACCGCTCTCTTCACCACGCGCAAGAATGGCGGCAAACTTCTGGTCAAAACCTGAATCATTCATATCAAGAAAAAGCATGGTAGATACCCGCTCAGTGTGTCTGGAGCAACCGCTCCAACCCCTGAATTATGTGAGAAATACGCGCGTTTTTTGTTTTCAGAC
>Ga0247844_1006822_pt1 | contig 13434 bp, 13 predicted proteins | sample LaCtaG_FD_192421 | JGI IMG/M metagenome (GOLD analysis project Ga0247844, IMG submission 192421) | Freshwater microbial communities from meromictic Lake La Cruz, Castile-La Mancha, Spain - LaCruzMarch201714.5m_1 | ecosystem: Environmental > Aquatic > Freshwater > Lake | place: Spain: Castile-La... | reverse complement strand
GTGCTGCTGAGCAGGCCGTCGCGTCCGCGTCCTCCGATCGTGGCGCTCCGGTTGCACCACCGCCGAACTGTACCGAATCCGCCCGCATGGCAACCGTTCAACGTCCTGCGACTCGCCTGAGACCGCCCATGCGCGGTTCCGAACGGATTTCGTCGATCGCCCCCCGCCTGAGGCTAACGGGTTATCATAGCGACAGTGTGTGCGTCCCGTTTCAGGGGCAATTGCAGGAATTTACGGCGCCCGGCATGGCCATGCACCGCAAATACCCCGGGCGCGTGATCATGGCCCTGCGCTTCCCGCTCATCGATCCCAAGGCTTGAGGGCCGCCTCAGCAGATCTGCGGAATCTCGGTGCTGGTACCCGATTCTATCTTAACTTGCCGCACGACCCCAACGGGGTCATACATACCAGCCCAGGGCAACGCCCTGGGTTGACGGTATCCGCAAGTGCAGCCCTGAAAGGGCGTGACATCGGGGCGGGGCTCCGTAGGTTACGCCCTTTCAGGGCTAGGCGCTGTCTTGCTGCATACCCAGGGCGTTGCCCTGGGCTGGTATATCGCGCCCCTTCGGGGCTTGGCTAACCGCAAGATCAGATGAACGTGGTGCTAGGTGCAGGAGAGCGCAGCACGCGCATTGCGAATACCGCGTTCCTGCTGCCGGGTGGCATCGTCGGCATTGGCGACGCAAGCGAGTGCGGGGCACAACAGAGACATCGGCAAGGTTGCGACACAGACCAGAGTGCCCCCGGCGATGTCAGCAAGCGGGTCGCTACGGTGGCAATGGCGATCCGCGGCCAACTGACCATCGGGGATTTGGCCAACGCCGACCTTCCCTATGCGCCGCCCTATTCACTGGCGCTCGATCATGTCATCGTCTGCGCCCACGTCATGGAAAACAAGCTGCGCGGACTTATGCTGGGGGTTTCGGCGGCCGAGGTCAAGGCGCGGGTCGACACCGGCGCGCCCTGCTTCATCCTCGATACCCGCACCCCTTGGGAGTTCGAGGAGCAGCGGCTCGGTATCGGCGAGACACTGATCCCGCAGGGCGCCCTGCGCGGCCGGCTCCATGAATTACCGCAGGACAAGGACCGGGAGGTCATCGTCTATTGTGCGATCTCATTGCGTGGCTATGAGTGTGCGGCCATCCTGCAGGGGCACGGCTGGCGCAATGTCAAGGTGATGGAGGGCGGTGTCGCGGCCTGGCCCTATCCGCGGGAACGCTAGCAGGCTCGAGCACCGGGAACGTCTGGAGACAGCAGACCGGGTCACGCACGGGTGCGCCACCATCGCCATCCTGAACCATGAGGCGCCGGCGCACGTCGGCGTTGGCCCACTGTGACCAAGTCACTGAAGACGCGGACCTGCCGTGGTATGGTCACGGGCGACCCCCACCCCGGTGTGGGTAGGTCGGCACCGATATCACCCAACCACTGACGGACTCCTTGCGCAGTCTCCGAGGGCGTACCCATGAGCTTCGATGCACTGACGATCGCCGGTATCATCGCCGGTCTGTTGAGCGGCGGCTTTCTGATCGCATTGGTCGTCGGCAACGACCCGGGCGCCTGATTCAACAGCAGCAAGACGTTGACCTGCCGTTGAGCGGCGACCCGGGTGGGCGCCGGAATCAGCTTGCAATCATCGCTGGTGGCATGGGCCCCAGGCCCTGGCCGCGCAAGTGCGCGGCAGTCATCCGCGGCCGATTTCGTGCGGCCCTATTCAATAGCAATCCGGGTCGTCACTGCCCGCTCTCCCAGAGGAACACCGCCATGCGTGTCTTGCCCGGCGCCCTGCTCGCCGTGACCCTGATGCCACTCACCGTCACCCAGGCGCGGAGCAACTGGCCGACCCCACCCATCGCTGGGGATGCCGCCACCCAGGTGTCCGGTCCGCTCACTGGCGGCAGTGCCGACCATAGCAAATTTGCGGCGCTCAAAGGACCCTTTGCCACGGGTCCGGAGGTCACCAAGGCCTGCCTCGGCTGCCACACCGAGAGCGGCAGGCACTTCATGAAGAACATCCATTGGACCTGGGACTTCACTGACCCCGAGACCGGCCAACGACTCGGCAAGAAGCATCTGATCAACAATTTCTGCACCAATGCCCGGGGCAATGAGGGCATGTGCGCCCAGTGCCACGCGGGTTACGGCTGGAAGGACGAGACCTTCGACTTCACCAACCAGGATAACATCGACTGCCTGGTCTGTCACGACCATACCGGCACCTACTATAAGACGACCAATAGCAACGGTGACAAGAGCTGCGCCGTGATGTTCGAGGGGCTCCCCGCCCTGGACCTGGCCCAGATTGCCCAATCCGTCCAGTTACCGGAGCGCGCCAACTGCGGCACCTGTCACTTCAACGGGGGCGGCGGTGACAACGTCAAGCACGGCGACCTCTCCTCCGCCCTCAAGGACCCGCCCCGCAGCCTCGATGTTCACATGTCCTCCGACGGACAGAACTTCGCCTGCACGGCCTGCCATGTCACCAAGAACCACGTGTGGGCCGGCAGCCGCTATGCCGTCATCGCCAAGGACACGGCCGGCCCGGGCCGCCCCGGTCAGCGCCGTGATGTCGCCACCTGCGAGTCCTGCCACGGCGCGGCTCCCCATCCGGCGGCCTCCGTCAGGCACCTCAAGCTCAACGATCATGTCGCCTCGGTGGCCTGCCAGACCTGCCACATCCCGCGCTTTGCACGCGGCGGGATCGCCACCGTGATGGATTGGGACTGGCGCACGGCCGGCCAGACCAAGGACGGCGAGGGCTACCATGAGCACGGCTACACCCAGGGTAACGGGGAAGAGCGCTACACCTACAAATCCATCAAGGGCAGTTTCACCTATGGTGAGAACGTCATCCCCGACTATGGCTGGTTCAACGGCCAGATGCGCTACACCACTATCGACACCCAGGTCGACCTGAGCGACCAGCCCATCCCGATCAACAGCTACCTCGGCGCGCGCGCCGACGGGCGCTCGCGGATCTGGCCGTTCAAACGCATGCTTACCTGGCAGCCCGTCGATGCTGGTAATGGCACCCTGGTCTATACGCACCTGTGGGGGGAGGACACCGATGCCTATTGGGGCAATTACGACATGGGCAAGGCCATCGCCCGCGGGATGCAGGACTTCGGGCTCGCCTACTCGGGCCACTTCGACTTCCTGCAGACCGTCTCCTATTGGCCTATCACCCACATGGTGGCACCCAAGGAGGACGCACTCGCCTGTGGCGACTGTCATATGGAAAACGGTCGGCTGAGCACCGTGACCGGCGTCTATCTGCCGGGGCGCGACCGCAACCGCTGGGTCGATCTGGCGGGCCTGATCCTGATCTTCGGCACCCTCGGCGGAACCCTGGCCCACGGCCTCGGGCACCGCGTGATCCGCTTCAAGAATCGCGGGAACACCCACGACCACGCCGGGAAAAACCACTCATGATTATCCGTCAAGTCCTGATCTATACCGTCTTCGAGCGCTTCTGGCATTGGACCCAGATGACCCTCATTGTCACCATGTTGGTCACCGGCTTCGCGATCCATGGACTCAATCATTGGATGAGCTTCGATGAGGCCGTGACCCTGCACACCCTGTCGGCCCTGGCGCTGCTGACGCTGTGGGTCCTGGCCACCTTCTGGCTCTTCACCACCGGCAACTGGAAGCACTACCTGCCGACGGCCAGCGGCCTCGGTCAGGTGGTCCGCTTCTATTCCTACGGGATCTTCAAGGGCGAGCGCCACCCCTACCGCAAGGCGTATTGGCGCAAGCACAACCCGCTCCAGGCCATCGCCTACCTGGCACTCAAGATCGTACTGTTCCCGCTCATCTGGGCCTCGGGGATCATCTATCTCCTGTATTCCGTCTGGGGCGACATGGCGGGCGCCGCGCCCTGGCTGGAGCGGGTGGCGCTGATCCATACCGCCACCGCTTACGCGATCCTCGCCTTCGTGATCATTCACGTCTACATGCTCACCATCGGCCATTCCTTCCTGCACCATGTGGCCCCGATGGTGAGTGGCTTCGATGAGGTCGAACTGAGCCCGGAAGAAGAAGCCTATCTGATCACGGACGAACCCCACCGCATTCGCTGAACCCTTGGACCCCAGGCCGGATTCAACAGACCAGTCCGGCCAGGAGCGATGAAGCGCCGGCGGGCCATGCGCCTGGCCGGACAGGCCTCGTGCCCGGCTTCGATCGCCGTACGTGCGGCGCCCGCGTCGGTGTCGACAACGACGAAACAGGCTCAGCGCGCGAAGCTCGGATCCACGCTGGAAGTGAGTCCGAAGCGCGCCCGGCGCCGGCCGCGGATGGACTGCCTGGCTGAGGGTGATCTACTGGCTCATCGCGCCCGGTGCCTTGAGTACCACACTGCCGATCGGCACCCCCAGATCCTCGGCAAGGATCGGGCACTTGGCCAGCAGGAGAAAGAACACTGGCGCCCGGACCTCACTGAGTGTCTCGTAGTTCGCCTGGCCCTTGGCGATGATCAGCGGCGCCCGCGCGAATTGCTCGCGAAATGCCGGCGAGCAGCGATCGAGCAAGGTGCCGGGCGCCTCTGAACCGTTATCGATGATGTGAGTGAGCAGGTCCAGGCCGGCGGCCACGGCGTCCTCCCGGGTCGCATCGTTGATGATCGGGCCGGCCTTGACGACATAGGTCACCGGCCGGGCGATGGTCTCGATCAGGACCCGATCGAACACCGTTTCACCCGCGTTGTCGGCCAGGTAGAGGACGGAGTCGACCTCCCTCAGTGCCTGGCGCAGGTACTCCAAGCCGTTGATGGCGAAGGGCTGTTCCAGCACCCGTGCCAAGGTTGCCTGCACCTCGTAGTGCTCCGCCGCGCCATCGTCGATGATGTTGCCCGCGATGGCGATGCGCACGGCGGTCTCCAACGGATCGGCGGCGGTGCGCACGCGTTCGCGCAGGGCGGGGAGCAGTGCCAGGGCTTGCGCCGTGGCGTCGCTCTTGCTCTGAGCATAGGGATCGGGCCTGTGGGTCGCGCGCCGGACCATCCGGTGGATGGCCTCCGCCATCACCGGCGGCGTTGCCTGCGCCGGCAGGGCGTGGAGCTGATCCATGGTTTCCAGCAGGATCTCACGTTGCAGTTCCACCGAGGCCTGGGCGTGACGGGACGCGCTCAACGCCTGACGCAGGAAGCAAGGGTAGCAGTCGAGATAGGTCTTCATAGCGCGATAGGATAGATCAAAGGTTGCATCTGATGGTCGGTCCGGCAGTTCATCACCTCGGGTGAGAATAGCCGCAGCAGGATCGGCGGTCGGTACGGCAGCCCACACGCCTGGGCTCGACAATGCGGTGGGCCAAGCCGACCGCGCAGCAGCAGGTCGATCAACTGCCGGGCGCGAGCCGTCGCGCCAGCCAGTTGCCGGCGATGAGTTCGGCGTAGGTGCCGCGGGCCGCGATCCGGCCGGCGTCGAGCACCAGGATCTCGTCCATCGCCTCGAGGCCCCAGGGGCGGTGGGTGACGAGCAACACGCTGCGTCCTGCCATGAGGCGCCCGACGGCCTGGAGCAGTGCCCGTTCCGCGGGCGCGTCCAGACCCTCGGTGGGCTCGTCCAGGAGCAGGATCGGGGCATCTTTCAGCAGCGCCCGGGCGACCGCGATGCGGCGCGCCTCGCCGCCGGAGAGGCGCACGCCGGTCTCGCCGACCCAGGTGTCGTAGCCCGCGGGCAGGGTGCCGACGAAGTCGTGGATCTGGGCCGCCCGGCAGGCCGTCTCGAGCAGGGCCTGGGAGGCATCCGGCCGTGCCAGCAGCAGGTTATCCCGGATACTGGCGTTGAACAGGTGGGTATGCTGGGAGACCAGCGCGAGATGGCGACGGATCTCCTCCCCCGCATAGTCGGCGAGGTCGTGGCCACCCAGTCGAATCTCCCCGGCGGCAGGGGCCCAGAAGCGCAAGAGCAGGTTGAAGAGCGTGCTCTTGCCTGACCCGCTGGCCCCCACCACCGCGACCCGCCGCCCGACCGGCAGGTCCAGGTCGATCCCGTCCAGCGCCGCTCGGGTCGCCCCCGGATAGGTGAAACGCACCCCACGCAGGCGCAAATCGAAGCCCGCGGGCGGGGGCGATGGCCCCGGCGGCTCGGTCACCGCGGGGGCTGCATCGACGATGGCAAACAACCGCCGGGCCGCGGTCAAGGCGGCCCCAAGCTGCTGGAAGGCCGCGGGCAGCGGGGCGACGGACTCGAAGGCGGCCAGCGCCAGCAGCGCCAGCATGGCCAACTCGGGCGGGGCGATGCGCCCCTCGCGCACCAGTGGGATGGCGAGCCACAGGATGCACCAGAGGGCCAGGTTGGCGCACAGGCCCAGCGCGCCCTGGGCCGCGCCCGCGTACCCGCCCAGACGCACCTGCGCGGCGGCGAGCTCCGCGCTCGCCGCGTTCAGCCGCTGCACCTGCGCCGGCGCCGCACCATAGACCAATAGCTCGGGCAGGGCCTGGACCCCGTCCACCACGGCTTCGCGCAGCGCGGACTCGGTCTCCACCAGGCGGCGCCCGGGCGCGGCGCCGACGCGCGCGCTCCAGAGCGGAACCAGCCCGCCCCCGGCCGCGAGGAAGGCAAGTACCGTCAGTGCCGACGCACGGTCGTAACGGGCCAGGAAAACGGTGAGCAAGACCGCCCCCGCCACCGCGGTCAGCACGGGTACCAGGGTCCGGACATAGAGTTGCTCCAGTGAGTCGATGTCCGAGCGGATGCGGCTGAAGAGGTCGGCGCTGTGCAACTGCTGGAGCCGGGCGGGGGCCAGGGGCTCCAGGTGGCGGTAGAACCAGACCCGCAGATGGGAGAGCAGGCGCAGGGTCGCCTCGTGGGTGACCAGCCGCTCCAGGTAACGCCCGCCGGTGCGGGCCATGGCACTGCCGCGGATCAGGGCCGCGGGGGTGAAATAGTTCATGGACGCCCCGGCGGCGCCAGCCCAGGCCATGGCGGCGATGAACCACCCCGAAACCGCCAGCAGGCAGACGTTGGCAAGCAGGGTGAGCAGGGCCGCACCGAACCCCAGCAGGACCCAACCCCGATAGGGTGCGAAGAGCCCCAGCAGCCGGAGCAGGGTCCGCAGGTCGCCGGCGGGTCCTGGCCTCATGACGGCCCCCGATAGGCCGTGACCAGCCGCCGGTAGGGTCCGTCGCGCGCCAGTAACTGCGCGTGCCGGCCGGATTCGACCACCCGTCCGCGCTCCAGCACCAGGATGCGATCGGCGCGCTCGACCGTCGCGAGCCGGTGGGCCGCCACCAGCAGGGTGCGGTCGCGGGCCAGGGCGTCGATGCCCAGTTGCACCGCGGCTTCGCTTGCGGGGTCGAGACTCGCGGTGGCCTCGTCCAGGAGCGCCAGGGGGGCGTCGCGCAGAAAGGCCCGGGCCAGGGCGAGGCGCTGGATCTGCCCGCCGGAGAGCCCGGCGCCGCGCTCCCCGAGCGGCGTGAGATAGCCCAGGGGGAGCGCCTCGATGAAGTCTGCCGCCTGGGCGCGGCTGGCCGCCTCACGCACCGCCGTCATGGGCGCGTCCGGGGCGCCGAGCCGAAGGTTGTCCAGGATGGTGCCGCGCAACAGCCGGGGGGACTGGGGCACCCAGGCCAGGCGGCGACGCCAGTCGGCGAGATCCAGCTCGGTCAGGTCGCGGCCGTTGACCAGCACTGTGCCCTGATCGGGGCGGATGAACCCGAGCAGCAGATTGATCACCGTCGTCTTGCCCGCGCCGCTCGCGCCCACCAGGGCGACCCGCTCCCCGGGGCGGACCTCGAAATCGGCGCCGGCGAGTGCCGGCCGACCGGGCTCGTAGGCAAAGTGGACGGCCGCAAATCGGATGTGCAGTGGCGCCTTGGGGTCGAGTCGCAGCGGCGCCGCGCCGCGTTCGGGCAGCGGCGTCGCCAGGATCGCCAGCAGCCGCTCGGCTGCGGTCACCGCCTGCAGGCGCCCGTGGTAATGGGTGCCCAGGTTGCGCAACGGCTGATAGAACTCCTGGGCCAGCAGCAGGATGAAGAACCCCTGGAGAAAACCGATCGCGGGCAGGGGGGCCCAGTCGGGCAACGGCAGGTTCAGATGATAGAGACGGAACCCGATGAAGACCGCCAGGATGGCAATCCCCAGGCTGGCGAACAGCTCCAGCACCGCCGAGGAAAGGAAGGCGACGCGCAGCACCCGCATGGCGCTCATCCGGTAGTCGTCCGAGATGCGGGCGATGACCTGCGCCTCGCGGCGGCTGGCGTTGAAGAGCTTGAGCGTGGTGAGCCCCTGGATCGTATCCAGGAAGTGCCCGCCCAGCCGCGCCAACGCCTGCCAGTGCTGTTGGTTGATCTGCTCCGCACCCTTGCCGATCAGCAGCATAAAGAGCGGGATCAGCGGCGCGGTGAACAGCAGGACCAGACCCGAGAGCCAGTCCAGGGGGAAGACGATGACCAGGATCGCGACCGGCATGGTCGCCGTCAGGGCCAGCGCGGGCAGGAAGCGGGCGAAGTAGGCGGTCAGTCCCTCGATCCCGGTGCTCAGGTCCTCCGCCAGGGCGCCGCTGCGCTCACCCGCCAGCCAGCGGGGTCCCAGTCCTTGGATATGGGTGAAGAGTTGCTCACGCAGGGCGACCTTGACCCGCCCCGCGCCCTGCACCGCGGCCCATTCGGCGAGCCAGGCGAGTAGTGCACGCGCCGCAAAGACCCAGAGCAACGGCCAGAGCCAGACCCGCGCCTGGTCCAGGTCCGCGCCGCGGAAGATCGCTGCATCGACGACGTTGGCCAGGAACCAGGCCTGGAGGATGGTCAGCAGCCCGCCCGCCGCGGCGCCACCGATGGCGAGCGTCAGCCAGTGCCCGGTCAGTGGCCGCTGTGCCCGGAGCCAGCCTTGGGCAGACATGGGCCAGGACCCGTCGGGCCGCGCGCCGCGGTCCGGACGCCCCTGTTATCCGGCGCGGCTTCCCGCTGCGGTGCGCTGCCCCTCATCGTCGGCTTGCCCGAAGCACTGCTCCGACTCGTACCACATGACATTGATGATGCCGAAGGCCACCGCCAACAGCACACCCAGCAGCCAGGCGAAATACCACATTTCTCTTGCTCCCAGGCGGGCCGCTCTGCGGCCCGCTTCGTAGGGTCCGCTATGCGGACCGATGGTCGTAGGGTCCGCTGTGCGGACCATCGGCACCTCAGTACGCCAAATGCTCCTGCTCGCGGATCTCCTCCACCGTCACCCGCCGCCACATCTTGGTGTAGGTCCACGCGGTATAGCCAAGGATGAGGGGGATGAAGATTGCCGTCGCCCAGAACATCACCGTCAGGGTGAGTCGACTGGAGACCGCGTCCCAGACCAACAGGCTATGCCCCGGATGGGTGCTGGACGGCATGATGAAGGGAAACATAGCGGCCCCGGCCGTCATGATGATACCGGTCAGGGCCAGCGCACTCGCGCCCAGTGCCCAGCCCGCCCGGTTGGCCCCGGAGAGCAGCACGGCCAACCCCAGACCGGCGAAGCCCAGGAGGGGGAAGACGAGCGTCCAGGGATACTGACTGTAGTTGCCAAGCCAGGCCCAGGCGGCGATCTCCACCGTCTTGCCGAGCGGGTTCGCCACCGCCCCCAGGTCCGGCATCGCGACGACCCGGAAACCGTCGACCCCCAGGGCCAGCCAGACCCCCGCGAGCGCGAAGGCGCCGATGGTCGCCAGTCCCGTGCGCCGGGCCCAGAACGCGGCCCGGGAGGCGATCGGCTCGGCCGTACGCAATTGCAGCCAGACCGCCCCGTGCAGGGTCAGCATCCCCAGGCTCACCACCCCGGCCAACAGGGCGAAGGGATTGAGCAGCCCGAAGAAGCCGCCCGCATAGGAGGGCCGCAGGAACTCATCCAATTGAAAGGGCACGCCCTGCAACAGATTCCCAAAGGCGATGCCGAACACCAGGGCGGGCACCGCCCCACCCACGAAGAGCCCCCAGTCCCAGGCGCTGCGCCAGTGCGGGTTCTCGATCTTGCTGCGGTAGTCGAAGCCCACCGGTCGGAAGAACAGGGCGAACAGCGCCAACAGCATGGCGAAATAAAAGCCTGAGAAGGCGGTGGCATAGACCAGGGGCCAGGCGGCGAAGATGGCCCCGCCGGCGGTGATCAGCCACACCTGATTGCCGTCCCAATGAGGGCCCACGGTATTGATGATGACCCGCCGCTCCAGGTCGTTCTTGCCCAGGAAGGGCAACAGCGTGCCCACCCCCATGTCCATCCCATCGGTGACGGCGAAGCCGATCAGCAGCACCCCCACCAGCACCCACCAGATGAACTTCAGTGTTTCGTAGTCGAAAATCATGATGCGTTGCCTTTGGCTTCAGGGTTCTGCGCGCTGGGGTGCCGCGGCCGGTGCCGGGCCGCCGCCATGGCCGCGCGGTGGATCAGCCCGCTCCTCATCGGTACCCGCGGTAGGGTGCTCATGGTGATACTTGCCGGTATGCAGGGCGCTCGGTCCCATGCGTCCGAACTTGAACATCAGGAACATCTCGATGCCGAACAGGATGGTGTAGAAGACCAGGAACCCGCCGAGGCTGATCCGCAGATCGGTCGCGGTCAGGCTGGAGGCGGCAATGGCGGTGGGCAGTACTTCACCGATGGCCCAGGGTTGGCGGCCGAACTCGGCCACGAACCAGCCGGTCTCCACCGCCAGCCAGGGGACCGGGATACTGAGCACGAAGAGCCACAGGAGCCAGCGGTGGTGCTGGATGGTCCGCCGGGCGTTGAACCAGAAGCCCAGGACCATCAGCAGCAGCATCCAGACCCCGGCCCCGACCATGACCCGGAAGGCCCAAAAGATCGGCGCCACCTCGGGGATCGAGTCCTTGGTCGCCAACTGGATCTGTTCCTCCGTCGCCTGGGCCGGATTCTCGGTGTAGCGCTTCAAGAGCAGACCATAGCCCAGGTCCGCCTTGTGTTCGGAGAAGCGTGCACGGTTCTCGGGGGTATCGGCGCCGGTGCGCAACTGCTGGAGGTACCCGTAGGCGATCATGCCGTTACGGATACGCGCCTCGTGCCCCTTCATCAGGTCCTTGAGCCCCATCACCTGGGTATCCAGGGAGCGGGTGGCGATCAGGCCGAGCAGATAGGGGATCTTGATCGCATGGGCGGTGTCCGCTTCCTCGTTGCTTGGCAGACCGAACACGGTGAAGGCGGCCGGTGCCGGCTCGGTCTCCCATTCCGCCTCGATCGCCGCCAGCTTGACCTTTTGCACCTCGCCGATCTCGTAGCCGGACTCGTCGCCCAGCAGGATCACCGAGAGGATCGCGGCCATCCCGAAGCCCACCGCCACCGCGAAGGACCGCTTGGCGAAGGCCAGGTCCCGCCCCTTGAGCATGTACCAGGCACTCAACCCCAGCACGAACATGGACCCGGTCACATAGCCCGCCGCCACCGTGTGCACGAACTTGACCTGCGCCACCGGGTTCAGCAGGACCGCGGAGAAGCTCACCATCTCCATGCGCATGGTTTCAAAGCTGAACTCCGAGCCGACCGGATTCTGCATCCAGCCGTTGGCGATCAGGATCCACAGGGCGGACAGGTTGGAGGCCAGGGCGGTGAGGAAGGTCACCCCCAGGTGCTGGACCTTGGTCAGGCGCTCCCAGCCCAGGAAAAAGAGCCCGATGAAGGTGGACTCCAGGAAGAAGGCCATGAGCCCCTCGATGGCCAGGGGCGCGCCGAACACGTCCCCCACGTAGTGGCTGTAATAGGCCCAGTTGGTGCCGAACTGGAACTCCATGGTCAGCCCGGTGGTCACCCCGAGCGCGAAGTTGATGCCGAAGAGCTTACCCCAGAACTTCGTCATGTCCCGGTAGATGGTCCGGCCGGTCATGACATAGACGGTCTCCATGATCACCAGGATCCAGGACAGGCCCAGGGTCAGGGGCACAAACAGGAAGTGGTACAGGGCCGTGCCGGCAAACTGCCAGCGCGACAACTCGATCATGGTGCTGTCCAGCATGGTGGTTTCCCAAGAAGTAACAGTGGTTTAGAGGGATGGGCGTCCGGTCGCAAAGGGGGCGTCCCGGGGGTGGAGCGCGCGCGATCTTAACCCGACCGCGCGGGGCAACGCGATGCGAGATCGCAACGTCGCAACGTTGCCAGAGGGGGGGGTTGCCGTTCAGACCCGGCGGCGCCGGCCGGGCTTCGCCCCGGGTCAGCCCAGCGTGACGACGGCTCCGGCGCTGGGGTTGGCGGACTTGCCGTGAAATGCATCGGGGGACACTGGCTTTTATTTCGTTATTTGCTAATATAGTGATAGCAAGCCTGCCCCTGCCCGTCAAGGGTTCCGGGACCGGTTTACCCTACGCCACAACCACCGTGGTCCACCCTTTGAAAACCGCAGGTCCGCAGTCATGAAGTATTTGATTAACTTGAAAGAACTGACCATCACCGAGCTGCTGTCGATCGCGATCGTGTTCAGCGCACCGGTGCTCATCACCTATAACATCCTGACCTGAGCGCCCGCTTCAGGCTCTTCCCGCCCACGCTTCCCGCATCGCCGGTCCCCGAAGGACCGCCCCCGAGGCACCCCCGGTCCGACACCCTGTCGGCCGGGGCCCTCGTCGCAGACCTGTGAGCCTCTTGCAAGACGCCCCTGCGGCTTCGCCCTCCTATTAAGAATCAGTCTCAGTATCGTTATCCTGGCGCGGGTCGGTCAGGGTTTTGACACCACGGGGGACCGGCGTAATTCGTTTACGCCTACCGACTCTTCGACCGCTACGCCCGCGAGGTCGTGAGCCGCGCGATGCCGACGGACCAGCCCCCCGTCTGGCGACCGCGGCGGTTCGCCGTTGGGGGCCTTGATCATCGTTCCGGCCAGTGGCGGTCCGTCCGCAACCGGAGGTCGAGGCTTTAGCCGGTGGCGGGTCCCGAGATATCCACGAGAAATCAATGGCGCCTGGACGCCGGGCCGGCTAAAGCCTCGACCTCCAGTGGCCGGAACCACGATCAAGGCCGTCCTCACCGAGGACCCCGGCATGACCGACGACTATGCGACCCGTCGGACGGCGCTGGAGACCGACGACAACCCCTTTGCGACCGTTGTGCTGGCCCACTTGGCGGCCCAGGCGACGCGCCAGGATCCCAAGGCCCGTCTGGGGGACAAGCTGGCGTTGACGAAAGCGAAGGGGGTCAGGTCTTGACTTATGCCTCGCCATGACGGCGGTGCAGAAACGGCAGGGTCAAGAAACGGCAGGATCAGGTCTTGACTTGTGCCTGCCTTGTCTGATTATGCGAAACCCAGCCTTTTCAAAGGCTCGAACTGCGTCGAGATAATTGACGCCTGGCAGCTTTGACATATCTAAGCCGCTATATCCACTTCACGAACTTCCTGACCCCGGCTCATTTCTTTAACCGCAGCCAGATACTCCTGAATAGCGTCCTGAATGTTCTCGATGGCTTCTGCATCGGTATCTCCCTCAGACCAACACCCGGGAAGGCCAGGAACCGAAACGCTAATACC
>Ga0247844_1006818_pt1 | contig 13441 bp, 13 predicted proteins | sample LaCtaG_FD_192421 | JGI IMG/M metagenome (GOLD analysis project Ga0247844, IMG submission 192421) | Freshwater microbial communities from meromictic Lake La Cruz, Castile-La Mancha, Spain - LaCruzMarch201714.5m_1 | ecosystem: Environmental > Aquatic > Freshwater > Lake | place: Spain: Castile-La... | reverse complement strand
ATTTCAAAACACATTGGGGCACAAATGAAAAACACTTCTGGTCCAGCAATTGAAAAAGTTGGTGATCTTGCTTCTATTTTAACTAATTTAAATCCTGGAGATATTTTATTTATTGACGAAATTCATCGTTTAAACAAAGCCATTGAAGAGGTTTTATATCCTGCAATGGAATCTGGCGTACTCGATATTATTATTGGTAAAGGTCCTTCGGCGCGAACTTTGCAATTAGAATTGCCTCCGTTTACTTTAATTGCAGCAACCACAAAAGTGGCCATGGTCTCTTCCCCACTTCGTTCACGATTTTCTGGTGGTGTTTTTCGATTAGAATTTTATACAAATACCGAGATTGAAAAAATTATCGAGCGCTCTGCAAAAATTTTAGGTTTGAAAAGTGAAGAAAATAAAAAAGATTTTTTGGAGGCTATTTCTGAAATTTCAAAACGTAGTCGCCAAACTCCACGAACCGCTAATTATTTGTTAAAGCGCTGTCGAGACTTTTGCCAAATAAATAAAATTGAAATGGGCGTTGATTCTGTTAACAAAACTTTAGCCATGCTTGATATTGATAAGTTGGGACTAACAAAAACAGATCGCTCTATGATGGAAACTATTATTAATAAATTTAATGGTGGTCCTGTTGGTTTACACACCCTTGCGGTTTCTTTAGCTGAAGAACCTAGTACCCTAGAAGAGTTTAATGAACCTTACTTAATTCAACTTGGTTTTATTGAGCGAACTCCGCGAGGACGAACTGTCACAGTCAAAGGTTACGAGCATTTCGAAATTACCCCCCCGGATCATATTCAAGGAAAATTGATTTAAAAGCTTTTTATTTAAAAGGAAATTTAAAGTGATTATTGGTTTTTTTGATATTTGGTTTTTTATCCAACTTTTTACCTTCTGCTCTTTTATTAATAACTTCTTTATCAATTTGAGTTTGTGTAAGTGGTGTGTAATTATTTTTTTGTTGGGAGTCATTAGAAACATAGTCATATAAAAAATCTCCCTGACCAGACTCTACGAACCCGGCCAACTCCACAGCGGGCTTACCAAAATGTTTATTAGCAAGCTTTTGAATTTTCTTTATTGTCTCAAAAATATCAAATCCTGGACTTTGCTTTTTTATAAACTCATCAACGATTTTAAAATCTTTAGGATTTTCTGTTTTAAAAGCTTCTGGCGCTGCAAAATATTTTCCGCAAATCTCTGCCCAATATTCTGTAGCTTTAATATATTGGGTTTCTTTTTTACCGTTTGGTGATTCTATTGCTTCGACATACGCACTATTGAATCTATCTTCTGAATTAACTCTTTCGGTAATTAATTTAAGCATTCTTAGTCTTTCAATCAGACTCATTTCGGAATCACTAATCCAGCTGTTGCAGTGGCCAACTTCATGAAAAATCACGGCGGCTATCTGAATAGCGTTTAGCCTTTTGGAAAGTTTATCTTTATTTTCTCCATATAATTCTTTATTAAAATAAACTCGAACAGCTCTACCAAAATCCTCGGCCTGACCCGCTTTGTGACCACTTTGAGAAAGATTGCTCCCATATTGTTCTGGCATCTTTTCATACTCTTTTGAAAAAATAAAATGCTCCACCTCTTTTAATTGTTCTTTTGGAAAAATTGTGTTTTCTACTGAAAATAACTCCAAAATAAATTTTCGAGTTTTTGGATCTAAAAGATCTTCGTTCTCAAAAGAAACTGCGGTTTGTTTTTCTTCTGTTTTTTTGTCTTGTTCTTCTATTTTATTAAGTAATTGTCCGGCAATAATAAGTTTTAAAGAATTTTCTCCTGTCTTAAGAACGGCATCACAGCCAAGAGAAGTTAGTTCCAGAGCATCGTCAACACTTTCAACTCCGCCTAAAATATTTTTTGTATCTTCAAAATTTCTTTGAAATTTCGGAAAGTTAATTGCCCCACCAACCACTAAAGCAACAACCCCGGCCAATCTAATAAAAGGATCTGAATATTTTTTCCAAAAGCTCTTGCGTCTTTTAAATCTTTTAACTTCTTGTTCTTGTAAATCTTGATTTGCTTCTTCGGCAAATCCCCTTAATTCTTCTGCTGTTTTTGAAACTTCAAAAACCCTGAGAACTTCTGCGGTTTTTTGTCTTGATAATTCTTCTGGGGTTGGTGGTGTGTTTAGTAATTCAAAATTCATTCCTCAATGATAATACAGAGGTGTGGCCAAATCAAACTTAGCGCCAGCTTTGACTTTCGCTTATCAAAAAGTATTATATACACATAACAACTTATCAGATTTAACGTATTGCTTTTATGTCAGGACATAATAAATGGTCAAAAATTAAAAACAAAAAGGGTGCGGAAGATGCCAAGAAAAGCCAAGTCTTTTCAAAAATTTCCAAGATGATTACTGCTGAATCCAAGAAATGCGGCGGTGATGTTAATTCCCCTTCTTTAGCAACAGTCATTGAAACTGCAAAAAAAGAAAACATGCCAAAGGACACAATTGAGCGTGCTGTGAAAAAAGGAACTGATGTGAACACTGCTGCCATGGAAAATGTTACTTATGAGACTTATGGTCCGGGTGGTGTGGCAATTATTATTGAGGGATTAACTGATAATAAGAACCGAACGGCTGGTGAGGTTCGCCACATTCTTGCTAAACAAGGTTTTGAGTTGGCAGCCCAAGGCGCAGCTAGTTGGGCTTTTAGTCGTGAGGGTAATAAATGGGTTCCAACTTCTACAGTGGGAATTTCAGAAGAGGACGGCTCAAAGCTTGGCGACCTTATCGACAACCTAGAAGAATTTGAAGATGTTCAAGAGGTTTTCACTAACGCGGAATAGTTTCGAAGAAAAACCAACGAAAAAAATTGGTTTTTGTTTTTCTAAAAACTCTTTCGTTTTTGGTATAATAACTTTATGAAAATTATTGCTATCGATCCTGGTTATGAAAGGCTTGGTGTTGCTGTTTTAGAAAAAATCACTGGACAAAAAGAAGTTTTATTATTTTCTGATTGTATTCAAACCAATAGAAAATTCGATCATCCTGAAAGACTTTTTCAAATTAAAACCGGTCTTGATGAAATTATAAAAAAACATAAGCCGGAATTTTTAGCTATTGAAAAACTGTTTTTTAGTAAGAATCAAAAGACCGCCCTGTTGGTTGCTGAGGCTCGTGGTGCCATTTTAGTTACCGGAAAATCTCACGGTTTAGAAATTCATGAATTCACTCCAAACGCTATTAAAGTCGCTGTTACAGGTTATGGAAAAAGTGACAAAAAAACCATCATAAACTTTTTACCAAAAATAATTCAGATTAAAAAAACAATAAAACACGACGATGAGTACGATGCTATCGCTACTGGAATTACTTTTTTTGCCACTTATCGAAAATAAATTTTGTTTACCCCTTGCAAAACAAAAACAACTTTGGTATATATTCTACTTATCCACAACGACATCTTGTTAAAGTGCGTGGTTGTTGGTACAAAATAAGAGATTAATAGTTTTTAATTTAAATATGACAGACGATATTTTCACAACTGATCAAAACACACTAGGTGCTGTTTTGTTAAGCGATGACGATGCAGCAGATTTTGCAGACGATGATTTAACAACTGGAGGTTTGGATCCTTTAGATCTTGAAGACGAAGAAGATCCAGACGCTGTTGATGAAGATTCTTACGACGACAACGACGACTTCTAATTAAAACAAAAAACCGCAATGCTTTAAACAAGATGCGGTTTTTGTTTATTTTTAAAATTAACCTTTTATCAAAATCTTTATGAATCTTTTTTTACCGATTTTTAAAACAACTGTTTCATTAATTGTAAAATCCCTGTTATCAATTTTTGTATCTGTGTCGAGATTTTTAATAGCACCTTCCCCAACCAATCTTTGCATTTCACCTTTTGAATTAATTAATTTTTTATCAAGCAACACATCAACTAATTTTGATCCAGACTCAACAAAAACTTCTTCAAGGTTTTCTGGAATAGCGCCTCCTGAAAAAACGGATTCAAAATTTTTCTGGGCACTTAATGAACACCCCTCATTCCAAAACATTTTTACAACCTCTCTAGCTAATTTCATTTTGGCATCTTTTGGATTTACTTTTAAATTTAAAACGTCACTTTTTAGTTTTTCAATATCATCTAATTCAACATTGGTACAATCAACAAACATTGGGAAAATTGTTTCATCTGGTAGAGCCATAACTTTTCCAAACATATTATTTGGTTCGTCGTTAATTGCAATATAACTACCACCAATACTTTTACTCATTAATTTTTTACCTGTCACAGGATTTTCCAGCAAAGTTGTAGCTAAAACAAACTTGTTTTTATTTTTCATTTTTGAAAGAAGTGTTCTTCCTGCCAACATATTAAAAGTTTGATCGTTTCCTCCAATCTCTAAATCAACATTTAAGTGAACAGAGTCATATCCTTGCATAAGAGGATAGAAAAATTCATGCAAGTAAATAGGCTTACCTTCTTGAATTCTTTTTTTAAACATATCCCTTTCAATCATTTGTTGGACGGTGAAATTTGAAGCTAGGTCAACAACCTCTTTAAAAGATAATTTTGACAACCAGTCGTTGTTATAAACTATCTTAACTGGATTATTTTTATCTTTAAAATTAATTATTTTTTCTACTTGTGATTTCCATGTCTCTAAATTTTTCTTAACATCTTTATCAGTCAAAGGAACTCTTGCTGAATTTTTATCAGTAGGATCTCCTATTTTTGCAGTAAAATCTCCAAACAAAACAATTATCTCGTGTCCTAGTTTTCTAAATTTTTCTAAAACAATGAAGTTTGTCGCGTGGCCAAGGTGTAGTTGTGTTCCTGTAGCATCAGCCCCTGTATAAATACGTAATCTTTCACCTGATAGTAATTTCTTTTTTAAGTCTTCTTTGTTGGGGTAAATTGCGGAAACACTTCTTTTTAAAATATCTTCTACTAATTTTTCGTCTTTTACAACTTTGTTATTGTTAAAAATTTTACCAAACATATAACGAAAGTTTATCACTTTTGCCTTTTTTTGTCTTTTTGATATATTCTTAAAACTTTTCCACTATTTTTCCACCAATTATTAACACCTTATTAACAAATTCGCGATATACTTAATGTAATGCTAAAAAAACGTAAAAAATTATCTCGCTTTTTGAGAAATCATTATAAGAAAGTGGCTTATTTCGCGGTCGTCTGTATCTTCCTTTTTGTTGGGGTTTTTGTTTTATGGGCCACAACAATAGGTCTGCCAAACCTAGATAATTTTGACGAGCGCCAAATTGCTCAATCAACTAAAATTTTCGACCGCACAGGTAAAGTTATTCTTTATGATGTTTATGGTCAATACAAAAGAACTGTTATTTCTTTAGACCAAATCAGTGATTACTCAAAAAAAGCAACAATTGCCATTGAAGATAAAAATTTCTACACCCACCACGGCGTTGAGATTTCTTCTATTTTCAGAGCTGTTAGGAATAATCTTTTACAAGGAGACCTTTTGGGTGGACAAGGGGGTTCAACAATAACCCAACAAGTTATTAAAAACGCATTACTAACAAAAGACAAAACTCTTACTAGAAAAATTAAGGAGTGGATTTTGGCTCCTCGCCTTGAACAAACAATGAGCAAAGATCGTATCTTGGAAATTTATTTAAATGAAATTCCTTTTGGAGGTAGTATTTATGGAATTCAAGAAGCTTCTCGTCGATTTTTCTCAAAAGACGCCAAGGACTTAAGTTTAGCGGAAGCAGCTTATCTTGCTGCCCTTCCTCAAGCTCCAACTTATTATTCTCCTTATGGCGCCCATTTGGATAAGTTAGAGGCCCGCAAAAACCAAGTTTTGGGTGAAATGAAAAAAGTTGGCTCAATTACAGATGATGAATATCAAAAAGCCAAAGCTGAAAAAGTTATTTTTGTGAAACAAGAAAATTTTGGAATTAAGGCACCGCACTTTGTAATGTATATTCTTGATAAACTTGAAAAAGAATATGGAAAAGATGCCATCCAAGAAAATGGCCTAAAAGTCATCACAACACTTGATTGGGAACTTCAACAAAAAGCAGAGGAAATTGTAAAAAAACACGCTCTTCAAAACAAAACAACATATAACGCTGAAAATGGTGCAATTGTAGCCACAGACCCAAAAAATGGTGGTGTTTTAACAATGGTTGGTTCTCGAGATTTCTTTGATAAAGAAATTGATGGAAACTATAATATTACTTTAGCAAACAGACAGCCTGGTTCTGCTTTTAAACCTTTTGTTTATGCCGAAGCTTTTAATAAGGGTTTTCGTCCAGAAACAGTGGTGTTTGATCTTCCAACAGAATTTTCAACAACATGTAATGACGCGGGTGGCTCTTGTTACAACCCAGGAAACTACGACAATATTTTTAGAGGTCCAATGTCTTTACGTGAAGCTTTGGCTCAATCAGTAAACATTCCTGCTGTAAAAGTTTTGTATTTAGCTGGAATTAGAGAATCTTTAGATTTAGCAAAGAAAATGGGAATCGGAACTCTTACAAATGTAAATCAATATGGTTTAACTTTGGTTCTCGGTGGTGGTGAAGTTCGCCCACTTGATATGTCTCTGGCTTATTCTGTTTTTGCTAATGATGGTATTAAAAATCCAGAAAGAGATATTTTAAAAATAGAAGACAATACTGGAAAAGTTTTGTTTGAATCAAAAGATGAAGAAATTATTAAAACAAGAGTTTTATCTGAACAAACTTCTCGTTTAGTTTCTGATGTTTTATCTGACAACGTCGCTAGAACTCCAGCTTTCGGATCAAATTCTTATTTAAATTTTCCTGATCAACAAGTGGCAGTAAAAACAGGTACCACAAACGACTACCGTGATGCTTGGATTGTTGGATATACACCAAATATTTCTGTGGCCGCTTGGGCCGGAAATAATAATAATACTCCGATGGAGAAAAAGGTGGCTGGTTTTATTGTGGCTCCTATGTGGAATGAATTTATGCAGTTTGCTATGTCAAAACGACCAACCGAAAACTTCCCTTCTCCAGAACCAATAGATCCGGAAATTAAACCTATTTTGGCTGGTGATTGGCAAGACGGTGGCGTTCATTCGATTTTATATTGGGTAGATAAAGACAATCCTCTTGGTCCAAAACCAAACAATCCTTATAGTGATCCTCAGTTTGCAATGTGGGAAGGTCCTGTAAATGAGTGGTCTAAAAATCAAAATTTATCGGCGGGTTCATTTTTGAAGTCGGTTAATGCAGCAACAAATCCAGGTCCTCAACTAAAAATCTTAACTGTTAACAATAATGAGACTTATTTAAAAGATGTTATTTTTGTGGTAGCTGTTTCAATTAGTGATGGTAAAAAAATTACCAGTGGTGATATTGTTTTGAATGGTAAAAAAATCGGAGAGTTAGATGTGGTAGGAAATTCTTTTAGCTTCTACCCTCAAGAAATGGAAAACATTAGAAATTCAGGAAATCAAATTATAGTTAACGCAAAAGATGAGGGTGGAAAAAATTATCAAGCAAAAGTTAATTTCAATATTAATTAATTTGTTTTGTCGTGGTTTTTAAACCCAAACTCTCTAATCTTCTTATAAACTCTTTGTTGATTTTTACTTTATTAATTAAAATCTGACTTTTTGCCGCACCAGTCACTGCTATTTTAATATCGTTTTTTTCTATTTTTATTTGTTTTGAATCTATTTCGACTTTACTTACCTCTTTCAAAACTTCCATCATAATTTTTTTGGTGGTTCTAGATTCAACCCCAATGTTTTGATACTTAGAAAAATATAAAGAAATTAATTCCATTTAAATTATTTATTTAAAGGCATCACAAGATATGTAAAAGTATTATCTTTCAATCCTCTGATTACAAGTGGTTTATTTGTTCCATTAAATTCCAAAACAAGAGTATCTGAATCAATAGACCCGAAACAATCTGCAATGTATTTATGATTGAAATTGGCTTTAACAGAATCTCCTTCTGGTTTAATATTTATTTCGTTTAAAGAATCCCCTTTTTCTTGATTTTCAGAAAAAGCCATCATTTTAGAAGTGTCTTTATTAACCTCTAGTGTTACTTGATTAAATTTATCAGAGAAAATATTAGCTATTTTTAATTGTTGAATAAAATCTTGTTTCAAAACAGTTACTTTTGTCTTGAATTCTTTGGGTAAAATTTGTTTATAGTCAGGAAAAGAACCATTAACGATTCTGGTTATAATATTAATCTTGTCTGTCTTGAGCGCAATTTGATCTTGGTCAAAAATAATTTCGATTTCCTCATCTAAATCTTCGATAATCTTGATAATCTCGACAACGTTCTTGTAAGGTATCAAAACATTCTCAAACTCTCCAATTTTGGCAATTTTGAGCTTTTTCTCGGCAAGTCTATAAGAGTCTGTGGCCACAAAAACCAACTCTTCTCCGTTTGAATAAATTAAAACACTAGAAAGTTCTGGTTTAATGTTTGAAACAGAAGAGCTATACCAAACAGACTTTAAACCTTCAACAAAATGACTGCTTTTTATATTCACTGTTTTTGAACTTTTAATTTCAGGAATTGGTGGAAAATCTTCTGAATTTTGAGTTTTAATTTTGGTTGCAGAGCTTTTTGTTTTTAGATTAAGAACAGAATCCATTAAAACCATTTCAACTTCATCATCTGATTTTGGTAAGTTATTTAGAAATTGACTTATCAACCCTCCTTCCACAGCAAACTTACCTTCTTCTTTTGTATTAACTTTAATTTTACCTATAAATCCAATATCAAGGTTGGTGGCACTTAAAACCAACTCCCCTTCTTTCAATTCAAAAAGTACACAAACTAAAATAGGTAAATTAGCATTTTTATTAGTAACTCTCTCAGCCTTACTTAAGATTGTTAGTAACTTTTCTTTTTGTATCTTTATATTCATAGATAAGAATTATTATTATATATATGCGCTGTGGATAAGTTGATAAGTCTGGATACCCTATTATTTTAAAGGTTTATTTTAAGTTTGGCTCTGGGATAACCTGTTGATAACATTTCATAAAAACTTCATTACTGTGGAAGGTTTTTAGGACGTTAAAAAGAGCCAACTCCCTACCGACCACTTATCCGAAACTTTTACCTATAAAATTAATGATTTTTAAACAAGTTCCTATAAACTTATCAACAACTTATTAACAGAATTAAAATCAAAACAAAGAACTAAAGCATTGAGCGGATCTGGTTGATTTGCTGAGAAAGAGTGTTATCAATTTTTATGTCGCGCTTAATTTTCTCACAAGAGTGAATAACAGTGGTGTGATCTCTTCCTCCCAACTTTTCCCCAATTGTAGGGAAAGAAATACTAAAATCCTCTCGTAAAAGGTACATTATGATTTGGCGAGGGCGAACAACCTCTTTTCTACGGGTTTTGTCGCAAATATTAACCTCCTCTATGTTGTAAAAATCAGAAACAATCTTGATAAGTTCATTAACAGAGACCATTTTCTTTGGTTTTGCGTTGTTTTTAATAAGATCTTTGATTTCATTAAAAGAAAGGTCTTTTGCGCGCAACTGAGTTTGGCAAATAATAGAATTGACAGCACCCTCCAGTTCGCGGATGTTCCCTTCTATGGTTTGAGCTAAGAAATTAACAATATCATCAGAAAGGCTTATTTTGTTTCGGTTTATTTTTGAACGAAGAATAGCTAAGCGTGATTCGTGATCCGGTTGAGGAATATCAACAATCATACCTTGGTTAAAACGAGAGCGTAGACGATCTTCTAATCCAGGAATAAAACTAGGGTGTTTATCTGATGAAAAGATAATTTGTTTGTTGTTGTCGTAAAGACTGTTGAATAAGTGGAAAAGTTCTTCTTGAGATTTATCTTTACCAGACAAGAATTGAATATCATCCATAATTAAAACATCATATTTACGATATTTTTCTTTGAAGACCCCAATTTTATTACTTTGCATAGAACTAACATATTCCTGAGAAAATTTTTCAGAAGTTAAATAGTAAATTTTCTTGTCTGGGTAATGAGATTTCACTTGATTTCCTATTGCTTGGATTAAGTGAGTCTTTCCATGCCCTGTGTTTCCATAAATAAATAAAGGGTTGTATACAATTCCTGGTTGTTTAATGATTGCAAGTGATGCGGCGTGCGCTAGTTCGTTAAAAGGGCCAATAATAAAACTATCAAAGGTGTATCGAGGGTTTAGGTTGTCGTCTTTATTAATATAATAATCAGCCAAAGGTAATTCGTTTGGATTGTATACAGCGCGACTTTGAATTTGCTCTTTGTTTTTATCTGATTTAGCAACAATGTATTCCACCGCTCTCACCTCTTCTGTTGCCTCTCGTAACATTCGCAAAATATTTTTATGGAATTTTTTACTAAGCCAATCTTTAACAAAAGTATTTGGAACACCAATCACAACAACTCCATCATCATATTTATTTATAAAAGTATCCTTAAACCAAGTCTTGAAATTAGCTTTTGAAACTTGTCCCTCAATTTCTTGAAGTATTCCATCCCAAATTGTTTTATAGTTCAAAGTTGTTGTCATAGGATTGATGGTGAGTATTATATACTTCTTCCTGAAAGATAGTACTTGTTAAAAAACTGTTTTTATGTTAATAATTTGTTTATAACTTGTTAACAAATATTTTATGTCATTTACATACAACCCAAAAAAAATAAAACGAGCAAAATCATGTGGTTTTCTAGTTCGACAATCAACAAAAGCTGGAAAAAACGTTATTGCACGACGAAGAGCCAAAGGACGAGCTAAATTAGCTGTCTAAAAGCCTTTAAAATCAATGTTTTCTAGAAAAAATCGCATACCCAGAGAAAAGCTTGAAGAAATTATCAAACAAAGCAAATCTTTGGGCGGTGATTTTTTTAATATTAAGTTTTCGGAAAATAACCTTGATTTTCCTAGGTTTTCTGTGGTTGTTTCTAAAAAAGTGTGTAAATCGTCTGTTGGCAGACACTTATTAAAAAGAAGAACATTTTCTGTTATAAGGGCTAGTTTCAAGGCTTTTTCAAACAAAGATTATGTGTTTTTTGTTAAAAAAGAAGCCTTAAACAAAGACTTTAAAACAATAAAAGCCTCTTTTAAAAGCTTTATTGAAAAAAATAGTTTATAATCTAGGTCATGTCACAATTATTTAACAATTTTCTAGTGGTGCCCCTTTATAATCTTCTTGTTTTAATTCTTAATCATGTTCCTTTTGTGGATTTGGGTTTTGCTGTTATTTTATTAACAATCATTGTTCGCCTAATTCTCTTCCCTCTTTCAAAAAGTTCAATTAAAACTCAATTGAAAATGAAAGACATTCAAAAACCAATTGAAGAAATAAAACAAAAATATAAAGACGATCAACAAAAAATGGCGATCGAAACAATGAAATTTTACAAAGAGAATGACATAAAACCTTTCTCTGGAATTTTACTTTTATTTATTCAACTTCCAATTATTTTTGCTTTGTATTTTGTTTTTTTAAAAGAAGGTTTACCAAACATTGATTTAAATTTACTTTATTCTTTTGTTCACGCTCCCGAGTTTGTTAATCCAAAATTTCTAGGTATTTTTGATCTTGCTTCAAAAAGTGTGACACTCGCTCTTCTTGCCGGAGCCACACAATTTTTACAAGCGCGCCTAATGCTTAAAAAGAATAATCAACCAACAGAAAAACCTACAGAAAACAATTTTCAAAACGACTTAATGAAAAGCATGCAAATCCAAATGCAATATGTTTTACCTGGTTTAATGATTGCCTTCTCATACAGTCTAGGCTCTGTTGTGGCTTTGTATTTTACAACCAGCAACATCTTCTCAATTCTCCAAGAGATTTATTTAAAGAAAAAATTAGCACAAGAAACTTTACCAAAAGTTGTTTAATAAACCTTCGTCTAAGGTTTATTTAATATCAAGACTCCACAAGATCAAATCAGACTTATTCATAAACATTAGATAATCTTCACTAGGAGAAAGTTGTAGGTTTGTTATATCCAAGTTTGTTTTTGTTTCTGTGTTGGCATCTAAAAGATTTTTTGTGGCAAATGTTTCAGTATCTATTTTTACAAGACCATCATTAAAAGCATATTTTCCTTGATACCAAATATCTGGAAATTCTCCACGAATTAGGTTTGTTGGAATTGCACAATATAAATCCGCTGTGTTTTTTTGACCCCAAACACACTTATCACTAGCGATCGTTGAAAAATTTAAAGTAAAATATTTTTTCTTTGTTGTGTCATATAAAACATTTTTTGTCGTTCCAAAGTCATAGTATGAATAAAGTATTTTCTTACCGTCTGGGCTTGTTAAAGAAGTTAGTCCTGTGGTGTTTCCGAGTTTCTTTTTTAAAATACCGTCTTTTGGATTTAAGAAATACAGAAAACCTTCCGCGGAGACTGACGGTTTTGTATTAAGGGTGAGTGTTCCATCTTTTAATATTTGAATTTTCCACTCAGACGTATTCAATTCGTAAATGTTTTTGTTAAGCAAAGGAGTCTTTAAATTACTTGTGTAAAGATTTACCGCATAATTTCCATCTGGACTATCTACCAAACTAAAGAAAGCTAAATCACTAGAATTTTGAGATTTTGCAAGACCAAAAGAGTCAGAAGGTAAAAAATTTCCTATAATTGTTGCCAACCCATCATCCTTTTTTTCTTTGGTTTCAAAAGCACTGGTTGTTGTGCTTGTTTCATTTTTAAGATAATTAATTTTCCCTAAAAATGTTTCTATAGCACCAGAGTTTAAATAAATCATAGCTAGGTTTTCACCATCAGCACTAAAAAAAGCCTGGTATGTTTTTGGAATGGTGGTATTAGTTATTCTGATTTGAGAAAGATCTCTAGAGGTTGTTTCATAAACGTGTCCAGTTGCTCTTTCTACAAAACGATAAATAACTTCGGCTGCTTTTGTGCTTGTTGCCGAGTTGGTTGTAGTACTGGTACTTTCTTGGGTAAGAAGAGATGTTGTTGTGGCAAATCTTTCAAACATCACCCCCCCTGCTACAGGAAAACTACTGATTTGGCGGAGTCTTGGAATTACACCGTTTGGTACAACAATGTCTTGTCCGTTTGTGTTTGAAACATTGTTCGTATTCGTGTTTTCTGTTGTTGGAAAAAATCCACCAAAGAAATTTCTTGCCGCAGTAACTACTGGATTATTTTGTTCGGATTGTTTTTGAAAAAACAAGAAAAACCCAATAAGAAGAATTGCAACAATAATAATAATTACTAAAATCGTTAGAGCTGTTTTTTTATTCATGAAATTATTATACCAAAAATATTTTAAGGTAGGGCTTTTATATCCCAATGTAAACCTCCTGACGTTTCCCTCCTAACATCCAAACGTTGTCCTGTTGAAGGTACTGTCATTGTATAAGTTGTATTATTGGAAATATTTTGAGACCCAATTGAAGATCTAAAATAAGTATCAATTTTATCCCAATTAGAAGAATTGCTTCCTT
>Ga0247844_1006816_pt1 | contig 13445 bp, 8 predicted proteins | sample LaCtaG_FD_192421 | JGI IMG/M metagenome (GOLD analysis project Ga0247844, IMG submission 192421) | Freshwater microbial communities from meromictic Lake La Cruz, Castile-La Mancha, Spain - LaCruzMarch201714.5m_1 | ecosystem: Environmental > Aquatic > Freshwater > Lake | place: Spain: Castile-La... | reverse complement strand
AGATTGAACGTCTCCTCGGTCTCGTCGGAGAGATCGGTGGCATCCGGCACACTGGTCTGCATGCGAAAGGCCATTTCAGCCTGCGCGATGCGGGCGTCGATCTCCGGGTCCAGCTCGCGGGTGGCTTGGTCGCGGTTGAGTTTTCCAAGGGCATCCAGCATCCCACGGCGGACGTGCGGCGAGACGCCTTCCGGATTGGTTAGAAAGAGCACCGGCTCTTTCCCGGCGCGGAATTGCACGCCCTGGTGCTCGCTCGGCAGGAAGCCGGAACCCCAGAGCCGCGAGTAGAGCGGTTGGTCGCGCTGGGCGTTTTTGGAGACCAGCACGATGAACGACGGAAGGTTGTCGTTCAGGCTGCCGAGGCCGTAGGACGCCCAGGAACCCATCGACGGGCGGCCGGGGATCTGGTTGCCGGTGCAGAAGAAGGTGATCGCCGGGTCGTGGTTGATCGCCTCGGTGTGCATCGCGCGCAGCACACAGATTTCGTCGGCGATTTTCTGGGTGTAGGGCAGGGTGTTACTGATCTCGATCCCCGCCTTGCCGTGCTTCGTGAAGTCGGCGAACGAGCCGGCCATCGGCAGCAGGCTCTGGTTGCCGCTCATGGTGGACAGCCGCTGGTTGCCGATGACTTCCTTTGGCAGCGCCTTGCCGTGGCCCTCGCGCAGCTTCGGTTTGAAATCGAAGGTCTCCAAATGCGACGGACCGCCGGCTTGGAACAGGTAGATCACCCGCTTCACCTTGGCAAAGCGGTGCGGCGCGCCGAGCACGCCGCCGGCCATCGCCTGCGCCTTGCCGCTGCCCATCAGTTGGGAAAGCGCCATCGCCCCGAGGCCGAGGCCGCCGGTGCCGAGGAAATGGCGGCGGGTGAAGCCCATCAATTGGTCGTAACCGGGCGGCGTGATTTTGGAAGACGGGTTCATCGGTTGGTGATGGTGGCGTCGGCGGCGAGCAGGGTGGAGCAGAGCACGGTGAGCGAGGCAAGGTGGGCATTGTCCTCGCCACAGACCGCCTTGGCGGCCGGGAGATCCTTTTCGTAATGCGCCTTCTTGGCAGTGAAAAGTTCGTCGAGCGCCTGTTCTTCCACTGCAGTCGGAGGGCGGCAGGCCAAGATCTGGAAGGCTTCCCGATACTGCGCGGCAGGGCTTTCCGGCTTCGCGGCGACGACCCGTTTGGCGAGCATCCGGGCGCACTCGAAGAAGCTGAAATCGTTGAGAAAAACCAGCGGCTGCAGCGGCGTGTTGGTGCCGAGTCGGCGCGCCTGGCAAATTTCGCGGCTGCCGGCGTCGAGGGTCAGCATGTTCGGCGGCGGCGCGGTGCGCTTGCGGTAAGTGTAGAGGCTCCGCCGGTAAAGACCCTCGCCCTTGTCCGGCGTGTAATCGCCGCCCGAGGCTCCCGCTTCCGACCAGACTCCCGGCGGCTGCCAGGGCTTGACGCTGGGACCGCCGGTCTTCTCGACCAGCAGCCCGGCGGCGAGCAAGGCCTGATCGCGGATCGCCTCGCCCGACAAACGGTAGGTCGGCCCGCGGGCGAGCAGCTCGTTCCTGGGATCGCGCTCGAGCTTCTCCGCGCTGTTCGACGACGACTGGCGGAAGGTCGTGCTCGTCACGATCCGCTTGAGCAGCTTCTTCGTGTCCCAGCCGGACTCGACGAAGTCGCGCGACAGCGTGTCTAACAACTCGGGGTGGGTCGGCGCGTCGCCTTGCAGTCCGAAGTTCTCCTGGGTCGGCACGATGCCGTTGCCAAAGCACATCATCCACAGCCGGTTCACAGCGACGCGAGAGGTCAGCGGGTTCTTCGGATCGGTAGTCCAGCGGGCCAGACCCAGACGGTTGCGCGGGGCATCGGCGGGGAAAGGCATCACCGCGACCGGCACGTCCGGCGAGACCGGTTGCGTGAGGTCCGGCGAGGCGTAGTCACCGCGGGTCAGGACGTGGAACTGCTTCGGATACTTCGTTTCCTCCATGCACATGATGCGCGGGATGTGATCGAGGTAGTCGTCATAGAGCGACTTGCGGGCGGCCGTCACCGCTGCCCGCGAGGCGGCCATGTCGGGATCGACGTGGGTCAAGTAGTAGTCGCGGGCCTGTCCTTTCGCCGCCGCATCGCCGGTCTTCGCGGCTTGGAAAGCAGCATCGAGCGGCAGTCCTGCCAGATCGGCGGCTTCGGCCGGCGTGAGCGGGTGGCGGAAGATCGCGAGGTCATCGATCTTTCCCTGCGCAAAGCCCCGGTCGTCGCGCGGCCGGGCCCCGACGCGGAAGGCTCCGGCCACGATCTTCTTGTCGAGGTGGTCGCGCAGCAACGAGGTCGCGGCCGGCTTTCCGTCGAAATACATCTTCAGCCCGTTCGCCCGCGACGAGCCATCGTAAGTGACGGTGACCTGGACCCACTTGCCGATCGGGAAGGGCTCGGCGGTCTCGATCGATGCGGCGCAACCGGGCCATAGGTGGATGCAGCTCCAGCGCAGCTTGCCTTTCTCCAACAGCAGCTCGAAACCCGAGGCGTCGGCCGCCTGCGAGTATAGGCCGGGACCGCTGTGGAGGATGACCGCGCGGTCCTTGGTGTCCGGACAGAAGATCCGCAGCGAGATCGAAAGCGGATCATGGCGGGTGATGCCCGCGACCCCGTCGAGTTGCAGCACCGTGTCGCCATCGAACTCCACCGCCTGGCCGGCGACGCCGGGAACGACCGCGAGTTGTCCGCCCGAGATCGAGGCCGGCTTGCCTTCCGGGACCCCGTTGGCGGCTTTGTTGCCTTCCACCGCATCGAGCGGATAGCGGGCGAGCGCCGGGGAGATCGCCAGGTTCGGTGTCGCCGCGAGCCAGGCTTCGAAGGCGGCTTCGCGGCTGGCAGGCAGACCCGCGTGATGCTTTTCCGCAGCCTCCAACACGGCCCGGCGCTTGGCAACTTCCGCCGGATGGTGCGGCTCCATCAGGGGCATCGACGGCTCCGGCGCGGTGGTGTTGACCGAGTAGGGATAAAGCCCGCATTCATCGATCTGGCCGAACATCGACGCCATGCTGAAATACTCCCGCTGCGAGATCGGGTCGTATTTGTGATCGTGGCACTTCGAGCACTCCATGGTCAGCCCGAGGAAGGCGGTGCCGTAGGTGTGGACGCGGTCGGACACATATTCCTGGCGGAACTCCGCCTCGATCGAGCCGCCTTCTTCGGTCTGGCGGTGGAGGCGGTTGAAGAGGGTGGCGAGGCGCTGTTCCTGGGTCGCGTCCGGCAGCAAATCGCCGGCGATCTGCCAGGTCGCGAACTGATCGAAGGGCAGGTTCTCGTTGAAGGCCTTGATCACCCAGTCGCGCCACGGCCAGACGAAGCAGGGCTTGTCGCTTTGGTAACCGTAGGTGTCGGCGTAGCGCGCGAGGTCGAGCCAGTCCTGCGCCATCCGCTCGCCGTAGCGGGGCGAGGCGAGCAAGGCGTCGACCTGCTTCTCGTAGGCATCGGGCGACTCGTCCTTGAGAAAGGCCGCCATCTGCTCCGGCGAGGGCGGCAGGCCGGTGAGGGTGAGGGAAACGCGGCGCAGCAGGGTCGCGCGATCGGCCGCGGGATTCGGTGCGAGGCCCGTCGTCTCGATCTTCGCCAGCACGAAGCGGTCGATCTCATCGCGGCTCCAAGCGGCATCCTTCACCGGCGGGGCGGCGTGTTTCACCGGTGCCACGAAAGCCCAGTGCGGCTGGTATTCGGCACCCTGCTCGATCCACTTCTCGAAGATCATCCGCTCGGAATCGCTCAGCGGCCGGTCGAGCTTGGGCGGCGGCATGATTTCCTCCGGGTCGTGGTGGCGCATCCGCGCGACCATCGCGCTGGCGCTGAGGTCGCCGGGCACGATCGCCCGGTTGCCGCTTTCGAGTTCGGCAGTGGCCCCTTCGAAAGTATCCAGCCGCAGCCCGGCTTCGCGGCCTTTGTTAGAATCCGGCCCGTGGCAGGCAAAGCAGCGGTCGGAGAGGACCGGGCGAACGTCGCGGTTGAAGTCGATCTTGTCCGGAATTCCGACGGTTGCGACATCATCGCCGGAATCCGCGGGCTCCACCTGCACCGATTGCTCGCCGGCCTCGCGGCACTGGCAAAGCGCCAAGGCCGCGACGGCAACCAGCCATGGCGTGGCGCGTGACTTCATGGGGGACTGCATGGGCTCAGGGAACTGCATTCTCGCAGCTTACGGAAGCGCCTTCCGGGACTTGTCGGATTCAGACAGGAAACGGCATGGAAGCGACGATACGCGCCCTCCATCAAACCGGGTTCATCCACCGAACATTGTGGAAAGGCGGCTGGATCGAGAATGCGGAAGTCCCGGCATCTTTGGCCGACCTGAAAAGCAATAATCTCTATGATCGAATGACAATATCCGCGACAACGTTGCAAATTCAAGCATCGCGTCCGCCTCATTTCCGTGGTCCATTGGGCGCGATGACCTTCGCGAGCAAGATCACGCTCGGCCGCATCGCCCTGGTGCCGGTCTTTGCCGTGTATGTTGCCCGCTACGGCATGAGCGTGGCCCACGGCCAACCGCAGGAGTCGCTGCGCTGGACCGCCCTCGCGCTTTTCATCGTCGCCGCCGCGACCGATGGCGTCGACGGCTGGGTCGCGCGCCACTTCAACCAGAAGTCGAAGTTCGGCGCCTTCATCGACCCCCTCGCGGACAAGTTCCTCCTCATCACCGCCATCGTTTTCCTCAGCGCCTTCCCTTGGGGCACCGGCGACTGGCGGATGCCGCCCTGGTTCGCCTGGCTCGTCATCACCCGCGACTCGCTGATCATCCTTGGGATCATCCTGGTCAAGAGATCCGCCCGCGAAGTCCACTACTCGCCGCACTGGACCGGCAAGGTCTGCACCGTCACCCAGATGATCGCCATCGGCTGGGTCATGCTGAAAGTGGACCTCTTCCCGCCGCTCTACCCCTGCCTGCTCGCCGCGCTTTTCACGCTGTGGTCGGCGGTGAACTACTACCTCGAAGCCCGGCGTCAGCTCCGGGTGGACTTCAAGAGCTCCGAACCCGACCGCATCCCATGAAGTAGTCCGAAGAGGTTCCCGGCTCCGACATGATCCGGCGGATTCTTCTCCCTTTCGCCCGTTTCGACTTTTTCGTGGTTCCAAAATCCGCAGCCCCAGCCCGGCCGTAATGCCCTTGCTACGCGGGGATTGCTGCCCTAATGCCCTACGCATGCCTACCGTCGCCATCGTCGGACGCCCGAATGTCGGGAAGTCCGCGCTCTTCAACCGCCTCGCCAAGCGGAAGATCGCCATCGTCCACGACCAACCCGGCGTGACCCGCGACCGCATCTCCGCGCCGTGCATGGCGACGACCATCCCGTGCACCCTGATCGATACCGGCGGCATCGGCGGCACGCTCGAGGACGGCTTCGCCGAAGCCGTGACGATCGAGGCCGACATCGCGATGCAGACCGCGGACCTGATCCTTTTCGTGGTCGACGCCCAGGACGGCCTGACCGCGATCGACCTCGACCTCGGCTCGAAGCTGCGCAAGGCCAAGCCGCCGGTGATGCTGGTGGTCAACAAGGTCGACGACGACAAGCACGTCAAGAATGCCGACGAGTTCAGCCGCCTCGGCTTCGGCGAGGCGGTCCGCGTTTCCGCCGAACACGGCAAGGGCATGCAATTCCTGATCGACCAGATCGACGAGTTCATGAAGCCGATCGCCGGGGAGATCGAACAGGCAGTCGCCGAGGCCGAGGTCGCCGGCATCAAGCTGGCCATCGTCGGCAAGCCGAACGCAGGCAAGTCCTCGCTGGTGAATGCCATCCTTCACGACCAGCGGACCATCGTGTCCGACATCGCCGGCACCACCCGCGACGCGATCGACCTGCCCTGCGAGTTCGACGGCGAAAAATTCACCCTCATCGACACCGCCGGCCTGCGCCCGCGGGCGAAGCGCGACACTTCGGTGGAGGTCTTTTCCGCGATGCGCTCCGAGCGCGCGATCCGCCGTGCCGACCTGTGCATCCTGGTGATCGACCTCGCCGCCGGGATCAGCTCGCAGGACCGCAAGATCGCCCAGGAAGTGCTCAAGGAGAACAAGCCCTGCCTGATCGTGCTCAACAAGTTCGACCTCTACCACCCCGGTGCCTCGAAGAGTGCGCGGATGGAAGAAGCGACCGAACACGTGAAGCGCGAGCTGTTCTTCCTCGCTTACGCGCCTTTCGTCGCCGTCTCCGCCAAGAGCGGCCAGGCGGTCGACCAGGTGCTCAAGGAAGTCCTCAAGATCCGCAAGGGCGCGAAGAAGGTGCCGAGCACCGGCAAGCTCAACCGGATGCTGCAGGACGCCTTCCAGCTCAACCCGCCGCCGTCCGACAAGCGTTCGGCCAAGCGCGTGAAGCTCTACTACGCGACCGCCGCGGTGGACGAGAAATACAGCACCATCCCGGTCCCGACCTTCGTGCTCTTCGTCAACGACAAGTCGCTGATGCCCGCCAGCTACGAAAGCTACCTCTCCAACCGCCTGCGCGAGTTCAACCCGGTGGCCGGCGTGCCGGTCGTGTTCTCGATCCGTTCCCGCGACCGACGGGAGTGGGACAAGCGGGACGGCCCGCCGGGCGGAGCGCGGGGCGGGAAGAAGACGAAGTAGGCGTCGAGCCCGGCGAATGGGCTGCCAACCAAGGCCCCAACGGGACATCATCCCAAAGCCCGGGGTTGCGAGGAACGAGCTACCCCGGGTCTTTCCCATTGCGATTCTACGCCATCGGCGTTGCGCACCGGAGCACCTGCGATGTTTCTCTCCGGCGCGGTGTGACAGCGCCGCCCGGGACGCAACCTTCTTCGAGGTAGACGAATGCACCCGACCCATCCCGGGGTCGCATTCTGGGTCGGCAACCCCGGGCTTTGATCCGAAGTCTTGATGGGACAGATCGCCCGCCCGTCGACTCGGCACAAGGTGAAGGATGGGAACGGCATGCGGAGAAAAGAAAGGTCAGTCAGTTTCCATCGCTCACGCCAAGGCATCCAGAAACGGCCGGTCTTTCCACGACGCCGCCACCCCGAGCCGCGCGACCACCCGGTCCTGCGACGGCCAGATGAAAACCCGCCGTCCCGACGAGCCGACCAGCGCGACCAGGTCCGCCGGATGCTTCGTCGAAAGACACGCACTCCTCCAGAACTCCGGACGCCGCGGAGGATCCAGCACGTCCTCCACCTCGATCTCCACCGCGCCGGGCTTCCGCGCGTGGACATTCCGCCAAAGCCCGCCGCCGAAGATCGGATTCACCGCCGACGGCCGGGTCATCGCGGCGAAATGCCCGGCATCGATGCCGCCCGCACTTTCACCCCGCAGCAAGGCCGCGATCGCCCGGCCTAGTTTTCCCAATTCCTCGACACTCAATTCCGCACCGGTCGAAAGAAAGAAGCGGCCCTTCCCATCCGAGCGCCACTTCGGGCTACTCAGTCCAAGCGGCGACATCACCGCGCGGTGCAGAAAGCCTTCGAGCGAATCACCCCGCGCTGCCAGCTTGCGCTGCATCAACTCCGCCAGCACTTCCCAGCACGCCGGGCCGTAGCGAAACACCTGACCCGGCTCGTCCACCACACGCAGGGCCATCGCCATGCGCCCCTTGTCCACCGGGTTCCGATAAAGCGCCGCAACTCCCGCTTCAAGCCCGGCAGTCTGTTGGAGCAGCATCGCAACCGTGATCCGCGACTTGCGGGATTCCCCGCTCCATTCCCGGATCGTCGCCGCCACGGTCTCCCGATCCGAAAGCCAGCCCTCCCCCACGGCCTTCGCCGCCGCCAGCGCCGCGAGCGACTTGGTGATGCTCAATGCCGGGCCTTCCCCGCCCGTCTGCCACCCCGCCACCCGGGAGCCTCCTTGCCACGCCGCCCAGCCGCGCCCGCCGTGACGACGCGCAATGGCATCGGCCTCACCGGTCCGCCATTGGCCTGCGCCCGTCATGACACACCCTCCGCCCAGCAAGCTCCCGCCCGCCGCGATCAGGAAGCCGCGCCGCGATATCGTCCCGGATTTCCGCTCATCCACAGCACCCATCCCACCGCGCCGCTCCCTGAAAGTCAATTTCACCCGCCCGCCTTGGGTCTTGCCCCTCGTGCCGCGCTCCCTTACATCCGCCGCGTGCTCACGATCCACAAGCTCAGCAAGACGCTCGGCGGCCGCACCCTGTTCCGCGACGCCGAGTTCTCGATCAACTGGGGCGAACGCATCGCGCTGGTCGGCCCGAACGGTGCCGGCAAGTCGACGCTGTTCCGCATGATCCTCGGCACCGAGGAGCTCGACGGCGGCAGCATCGAGCGCGACGACTACGCAATCACCGGCTATCTCGCCCAGGAATCCGGCGACCCCGGCGACGAGACCGTGCTCGAGATCGCGATGGGCGTGACCCCGGAAATGGTCGGCTACCTCCGCGCCCTCCGCGAGCATGAGGCGAAAGGCACGACCGATCATCCCGAATACGCCCACGCCCAGGATCAATTCAACCACCTCAACGGCTACCAGCTCGAACCGAAGGCCAAGAAGGTCCTCAGCGGCCTCGGCTACAAGGAGGCCGACTTCCACAAGACCGCCCGCGAGTTCTCCGGCGGCTGGATCATGCGCGCCTACCTCGCCCGCCTGCTGGTCATGGAGCCCGACCTGCTGATGCTCGACGAGCCGACCAACCACCTCGACCTGCTCTCGCTGCTCTGGTTCCAGCGCTACCTGATGAACTACCCGGGAGCCATCCTCATGATCTCGCACGATCGCGATTTCATGGACGCCATCATCGAAGGCGTGGTCGAGATCGACCCCGACGCGCAGGAGCTTCTTTCCTACACCGGCAACTACTCCGCCCACCTCGAACAACGCGAGGCACGCTACGAGCAGAAGGTCCAGGCCTACCGGAACCAGAACAAGGAGATCGAAGGCCACCAGGAATTCATCGACCGCTTCCGCCAGGTCGGCTCCAAGGCCGCGCAGGTCCAGTCGCGGATCAAGTTCCTCGAAAAGATGGAGCGCGTCGAAAAGCCGCGCGCTCCCCGCAAGCCCTTCAAGTTCGCCTTCCCACAACCGCCGCGGTCGAACCAGAAGGTCATCGACCTCCAGAAGATCAGCCAGGCCTACGGCGAAAAGGTCATCTACAAGGACCTCGACCTCACCATCGAGCGCGGCGACAAGATCGTCCTCGTCGGCCCGAACGGTGCCGGTAAATCGACCCTCCTCAAGATCCTCTCCGGCCACCTGCCGATCAACGGTGGCAAGCGCGACGTCGGCTACGCGACCAAGCTCGGCTACTACTCGCAGCACCGCTCGGAAACACTCAACGAGCACAACACCGTGCTCGAGGAAGTGATGGCGAGCTGCACCACCCTCCGCGAAGAAGACGCCCGCGCCATCCTCGGCTCCTTCCTGTTCCGCCGCACCGATGTCGAAAAGCGCTGCGGCGTCCTTTCCGGCGGCGAGAAATCCCGCCTAAATCTCGTCAAGTTCCTCGTCGATCCGCCGAACCTGTTGCTGATGGATGAGCCGACCACCCACCTCGACATCCTCTCCATCGACTCGCTGGTCAACGCGCTGAAAGCCTACGAAGGCACACTGGTCTTCATCTCCCACGACGTGCACTTCATCCGCAACCTCGCCGAGACGACCCTGCAGATCACGCGCAACGCCCAGGACAGTGCCAGCGTCCTCACCCGTTACACCGGCGGCTACGACTACTTCCTCGAGAAGAGCGGCCTGAACGACGACCGCGGCGCGGTGACGGCATGAGGTGCCCCGAAACGGGAGCCTTCACTTGCTCTTCGCATCGGCAGGTTTAGATGCGCCTTTGCGTTGGGTCCCAAAGGAAATGTCCCAGAGACCCGACTTCTGACAAACCTCGATCACCTCGACGATCCGCTGGTACTCGACACTCGCATCTCCGCGAATTCTCGCACTTGGCTTCGTCTCGGGATCGACCTGCTGCTTGAGGAATTCATCCAGGCCCTCAAGCGTTAGCACCTTCCCCCCAATGACGATCTCACCGCTCCCCCTGACATGGATGATGATCTCGTCCTTGGCCGGTGCGGCAGCATCCGCTTTGGCTGGTACCGCAGCTTTCATGTCGGGTTCCTCCGCGAGGAATGCCAGCGCCTTGGTGAGTTCTTCCACCGAACTCTCAAGCTGAGCGACCCGATCCGCTAGTTCTTCGACTGTGGGTCCGGCGGAGGAGGATGGAAGCACAGTGGCAAGCAGGACAGCGGCGATGATGGAAGGTTTCATGTCGGATTGAGAGTCTGATGAAGGAGATGTCGGTGCAATATCAGCCGAACAACGCCACGAGACCCACCCCGACCTGAGGGCGGGAGACGCTGGCCAGAACGACATCGCCTTCCGCCACGCTGCTTTCGAGGTAAGCGCCATCCACCGGCCGACGGTACACCTCAACACGGCGTTCCGCAGGCAGCACGATCCAGTATTCCGCAACACCCGCCTCGGCATAGATCGCGGCCTTCTCCCTATCCAGGGCAACGCTCGAAACCGCGATCTCGATCACCAGTTCGGCGGTCGTGGGATGAGAACTCGCGAAGTCCTGTTCTTCGCCGCGAACCATGGCCAAATCCGGCTCCGGTTCGGAATCCGCGAACGTGAGGGAATCTTCGCGAAGCAGGATGAAGCCCGGCGGCATCGCCCCTTGGAGCAGCATGAACAAGCGTCGGGCAATCGACGAATGCAGGGGCGACTTGGGCACTTTCTCAATCAGGATGCCGCGAATCAGTTCTGTCCGTTTGCCGTCCCCCTCGAACTCCGGTAAGCGATGGTACTGCTCTACCGTGACCGGCGCGACACGCTCGCGGATCTCGGCATTCTCGAGCATGACGGAGGCGGATGACATGGCATGAACCTTAGGCTACCGGAGAATCGCGTCAAGATTGCGGGACCCCGCGCAACCCGAGGGAATGGAAAAAGCCGCTTCCTGGAAGGAAGCGGCCTTTTGGAAAGCCGGGGCGACAGGAGTCTCGCCCCTCCTTTATTCCACCCCCGCCGGGCGGACCTGGCGGTGGGTGTATTCGGCGAAGCTGATCTTGCCATCGCCGTTGCGGTCGGCCTCGGCGAAGATCGCCTCGAGCACGCCCGGGCCGGACGGCCGCAGGACGGCGGTGAATTCACCGAAGGTCAGGAAGCCGTTGCCATCGAAGTCCAAGGTGTTGAAGGACAAGCGGGCGTCGTAAGCCTCGAACACGTCGAGGGAAGCAGGCATGACCAGCGGGACGGAACCCTTGTTCTTGAACTCTGCAAGGGAGAGCAAACCGTTTCGGTTCTTGTCGGCGCGGCGGAAAGCCTTCGCGTTCGATTTCGACGCGCCGGGGCGGCGAACCGAAAACTCGTCAGCATCAAGGCTGCCGTTATCGTTGATATCCAGTTCCTCGAAGGTCACCGCGCAGCCGTCGGCAATGTCCACGGCAAGCGCCGCCTTTTTCTCCTTCCGCGACTGCTTCGGCGCGGCGGGAATCCCGGACTGATAAATCACCGGGTCGATTTCAAAATCCGGATCTTCGGGATCAGGCTCCGATTCTTCATCGGCGCCACCGGTGGTGTAGAAAATCACATTCGGATCGTCGCCGCGCTTGAGCCAATCAGGATCCCAGCCGCCGGGAAACCAGTTGTCCGGCGCCGGGTCTTCGATGATCTCGGGAACTTCTTCCTCGTCACCTTCTTCGGCCACTTCTTCATCCGTGACCTCGTCGTCCACCGGAAAGTCCTTCTCGACCGGGACGAAGGGCATGATGGAGACGGGGGCTTCCGAGAAACATTCAATGACTTCGGGAACTTCTCCCTCGGCACCTTCTTCGGCCAATTCTTCATCCGCGACCTCGTCGTCCACCGGAACGTCTTTCTCGACCGGGGCGAAGGGCATGATGGAGACGGGGTCTTCCGAGAAAGCCGGGGTGGTGCCGCAGGCGATGAGGAAGGCGGAAAGGATCAGGGTGGGCTTCATGTTGGAATAGAGGGAGGAGTTCAGGCTGGAATCGTCCGGCTCGCAAAGCATGACGAGGATCGGAGACGGTCCTTGGAAAAAAACAGGAATTCTTAGAAGGAGATCCCGAATTTGAAGAGGAGGCTGTTCTCCGAATCACCGCCGTCGCGCCATTCGGTGCTAGAGACCGCGTCGAAAAACAGCGATCCGCTCGGCGGCACCCAGCGCAGCCCGCCTTCCAGCAACAGCGAATCGCGCTCCGGCGAAACCGGCGGCACCACGAAATTTCCCGCCGGCCCGCCCTGCGCCATGCCAGCCTCCGCGAGGATTGATCGGTGCCGCCATCCCAGCACCGCGTGGGGAAGCCAGTCGCCGGCCGAAGTTTCGTATCGTCCCGCGATCTGCCAGCCGACCAGCGAGGTCATCAGCCCGAAATCCCGCCCCGCTACGCTCACCCCGCCGGCGAAGGGCTCCTGGTAGCCTTCCAGCGAACCCCATGAGCCCTCGACCCCGGCCACCGGCCCATGGGTCCAGCACCCGGCCTCGAACTCCCGCGTCACCCACAGCGAAAGGAGCTGCACGGTCGCATCCTGCCCGGCCGGATAAAGCATGCCACCTGCCTGCCGCCGCAAATCCTGATCGAAGGTTCCCAGCGTGTGGGTCAGCGCCGCATGATAGCCGTTTTCGCGCCAGTCCAGCGACCACGAGATGGCCGCGCCCTCCGCGTCCACCGCGCCGAAGCCCGGCACTTCCATCCGCGACTCGATCCCCGCCAGCGAAACTCCGGCCTGCCACGACGGCGAAAGCAACCACGACATCCCGGCTTCGATCCGCCACGAATCCGACTCCACCCCGCCCTTGCCCGATGGCAGGTTGAAATCCATCGCCTGGAAGTCCGCCGACAGCCAACCGCCGTCCCCCGTCCGCGAACCATCCGGCCGCCCCGAGACCGGACCGCGGAGCAAGGCAGAGAGCAGATAGGGCTGCGATTGGGACAAAATCAAAGAGCCGGCTTCCGGAGTCGCGGCCGCCAAGCCCCCCCCCCGGGGATCCGCATCGTGACCGGCATCGGGATCTGGATCCGGATCCGGATCCACATTGTCCACCCGGGAAATCGCCGTGGCCGCCGCCACCAGATCCCGGCTGCCGCCGGTCATCCGGGGAGTATTCATCGGCCCGACCCCGTCCAAGCTCGCAAGGAGCCCCGCGGCCGATGCCTGCTCGGTCGCAAGCGCCTGCGTGGAGATCGGCGGGCCTTCCGCCCGCACCTTCAGATTCACGGCAAGGAGCTGCTCCAGATCGGGCGCGGTTTCACCCGGAGCCGGCCGCAGCACGGGCCGGGCAGGATTCGCGGTGAAGACAAACGCAGGTTCCACCGGAGCCTCCTCGACGGGGTTCGTGATCCAAACTCCTTCCGATGGCTGCCGAGTCGGCGCCGGGCTGGGACGGGGCGCGACGCCCGCCCGATCCGCCCTTTCCTCCAAGCCGGGGCGCAGCGTCACAAGGGCCGGCTCCGGCGAACCCATGGATGTTTCCACCACG
>Ga0247844_1006813_pt1 | contig 13448 bp, 4 predicted proteins | sample LaCtaG_FD_192421 | JGI IMG/M metagenome (GOLD analysis project Ga0247844, IMG submission 192421) | Freshwater microbial communities from meromictic Lake La Cruz, Castile-La Mancha, Spain - LaCruzMarch201714.5m_1 | ecosystem: Environmental > Aquatic > Freshwater > Lake | place: Spain: Castile-La... | reverse complement strand
GTTCGTGAACGACGTCATGCTTGGTTCCAATCCAGTCCGAACAGAGGGACTCGACAGATGCGCGAATATCTGTGGGCAATTCGACTGATGGGAGTTCTTTTTGTACGTAGGCGGCGTTGCTCATCAAGCTCATCGCACAAGCGTATGCAGCTGAACTGAATTCGTTGAGCGCATCGCGGCCAGAAGCAGCGGATTGCTGTTGGGTGGTCGTTTCGGCACTGGAATATTCCTGACTGAATGGCTTCCACTCATCCTGGCTGAAGAGGCGAGAAATGTACTCCCGCGCCGTGCCCGGCTCCCATTGATACTTTTCGGAAAACTGGTCAAGGAAGCCGAGTAGGTGAAAGTAAGCCCGGCTACTGACATCCCAATGGAGCTGCTCGCCGATGTAGTCGCCGTTGATCGACTTGTACTCGTCGAGCCCCCGTCTGAGAGCCAGGCAGAATTCTTCGATGACCCGATTGACCACAGCCGGATCTTCCCCGGAGCTGGCCGCAATTTGATGAACAAATGAGCGATCCTTTGTCACAATGGCTCAACCTTCTCATCAAACATCAATAGGCGTCGTCTTCCAGACGTCCTGTGCCAAAGCGATGAGCATGGCGTGCCGTTTTTCGATGGTGACTGCATTCCACACGGGGAATGCCTCCAGCTTTGTGTTGATCCGTGAGATCGACGTGTTTTGCCCAACATCAGTCAGCGTCACTAGACTGCGGGTCAGGTAGTTGCCGCTCTTGCTGTACTCGACCTGCTTACCCGCGTAGAAATCATTGCCCGCGACGATATTGATGGGCTTCTCCAGCAAGGTTAGGTTGCCCAGCCTGTTCTTGTAGTCGTCGTAAACCAATCCCGGATTTTCGGTGGCCCATTTGCCGCGCAGGTCGTCCTCTGGCTTGTTGGGCAGGATGTGCTCGATTTCCAGATTGGTGAACGGCTCCAGGCTGCCTGGCACCTTCAGTCCGCTGAATGCCATCTCGACGTGCTGCGTAAGCCGCGCCAGCAGGTAACGCGTTCTGTACTGCTGCATCGAATACAAGGTGAACCGTTTGAGGGCATCGGCCAGTTCCTGCGACTTGCCCGCCATGTTCTTCTCGAAGCGGTCGGCGACAAAAGCGTTCAACTGCGCCTTTTGCTTCACCGGATCGCTGACCGCCGCAATCGCGCGCAACTCGTCGGCCCATTGGGAGAAGCTGCGCTCCAGATCCTTGGTCGGGGTCTTGGTGAAGATGTAATAGAAAAGAAAGCTCTCCAACTGCGCCACGAAATGGTCGAATAGCGGCTTGGGGAAATTGGCCGCCGCCAGCAGCAGAACGTAATGCAAGCTGAACGCGCCACCGGCCAGCCGCTTGAGACTGTCCATCGCCAGGCTCGGCTTACCGTCATTACCCAGCCCGTTAGCAAACGATAAGTAATGCTCTACGTTACGAATCACCTTGCGCACAAACTCAAAAGGCTTGTTCGCGTAGTCGCATAGCGACGCGTTGTCCTTGGCGATGAACCAATCGTAGATCTCATCCTCCCGAACCACGGCATCGCCGCGTTCGTTCTTGATGACGTAGTTCGCCATCAGGAAGTAGCGCAGGAAGCGCAGCGGCTTTTCCTTCTCCTTCTCCAGCGGCTTGGTAATCTTCTTCCACTCGTCTTTAAGTTGGGTGAACTGGGCCTGCTTCACCTGCGTGAACAGCAAGTTCTTGAGCAAGTCCATCGGGTTCAGGCCCACGCCGCGCTCGTTGATGGTCTCGAATATCTTCAGCGCGCTGCTCACGTCGGTTGATATCTGGATGAACACCACGTTGTTGGCCAGATAGCCCCAATACTTCTTCAGTTTGGGCGCGTCGTCGTAGTTGTCCTTCAGGTAGCGGTACACCGTGCTGTAGGCGTTGACCAGATTTTCCAGTGAGCCGAAGCTGGCGATGCCTGAAGCCTGAATACCTGCGCGCACAGTTTGCGGATCGGCATCCAATTCCACCAGCTTGGCCATCACTTCGCCCGCGCTCTCATAACGCGGCTCCAGCTTCAGGTTGGTGCGCACCTCGCCGTCGCCGTCCACATAGCTGGTCGAGATTAGCCCGGAAATCATCTGCCGCTGCGGTTCTCCGTGGAACAGATGCTTCAGCGCACACAGTAGCAAAAAGAAGGTAGTCAGGCGCTGCTGGCCATCGATAACCTCATAGTGGTTCTTCTGGTCCGTCGGCGACACCAGCACGGTACCGATGAAGTATTCCCGCGCGGTGCCCGCATCGATCTGCTCGCCGATGTCCTCCAGTAGTTGATGCACTTCCTTGTCCGTCCAGACGTACTCGCGCTGGTAGTCGGGGACGATGTAGAAGCACTCCCTGAAGGCTTCCTCGATGCTGTACTTGTGGTTTTCTATTCGTGCCATTCTTCTATTCCTTGATCCCTGAATCGCGCCCCATCACGCCTGCCACCAATCGGGTGCTGCTTCGTCCCGAATGCTCCAACCATCCGTAGCTTTGGTGCCATAGCGGTACGTGGCGACTGGAACGAGTGCTTCAGCCGGCGCGCAGCCGCCGTGGTACCCATTTCGCTTGCTGGCGTAACGCAATTTGCTGTTCCAAGCCAACACAACCTCGTCCAGGCCACTGGCAGCCTTGATTCGTTTGCCCTTCAGTGCAATCTCACCCGGATAAGACTCCAGATTTGGTTCGCGCCACCGAGCATTGGGGCTAGCCCCTTGCATCATCGTGTCCTGGTCAAGCACGTGGCCGTGGTCGCTTGTGAACGTCACGGACCTGTCAGAGGACCGAGCTTCCGCTAGCAGCGCGTCCAGCCCCTTGAACTGGGCAATGTCCCAACGAAGCCGCAGTTGGTCAGACTTCATCAAGTGATCGTCCACCGCATTGATCACAACGGCAACGACCCGCTGCCGCGTGTCGCTCAGGGCCGTTCTCAGGTCGTCCGAAAGGGTGACGCCAGAACTGTCGAGCAAGTCTCGTTTGTGAAAAATTGCCGGTGGCTTACCAGCAACGGAAGGGGCAACAAGTGACGGGTAGGCACTGAACGCTGACCGCTCAGTAGACGCCGAGCCCGCACAAGCGGCACCGCAAAGCAGCGAAGTCCTCGATGCCTCTGTTGTGGACGGCAACATGGCCAACAAGGTCGTACAAGACCCCTCGGCGCGCTCGAACTGAACCCAGCCATGATCTGTCAGGCTGTGGTGCAACTCCAGAAAGACGGGAATGCTCATCCCGTCCACTACGATGACCAAGGTGCGACCGGCCACTGCCACTGGCGCGACGCACTTGTCGAGCGCATCCTCAATCGGAATCAATGTTGTCCCGTTTGGCTGATCGGCCAACAGTGACTCGGCGAATCGCCGATCGAACAGGTCCCTTCGTACGCGTGCGTTCTCTCGCAGCAGTCCGTAGGCGTTTGCCAAGTCGGCGGAGTCGTCTCCCTCCAGTAGCACCGTCTGCGCCCAATCCACCCAGGCGATTTCGTTTCGATATTGCTCAGCGAGCGCGTTCAATGCCGATGGGAAAGTGTTAGCCGTTTGCGTGAGCCAACTCACCAATCGCACGGCCATCTTGCATCGGAGTTCTGAGCGACTGTTCAAAACTGGCCCACGATGAGTCATCAGGCTCTTAAACCGGGAGACTGCCGCCGCCAAATTGAGATCGTTCAACGCGCCAGCGAAAGCCTTGGTTTTCTCGCGCAGTGCAGCGCTGCCATACCTCGCATGCGCCGCCAGCGACTCCGCTTTGAGCTGTGTAACCAACGACTCATATCGTGCGACCTGCTGCTGTTTGGCTATATCCGTGGCACGGTCGAACCAGGCGTCGGCTGCGCCAGCGAGTTGGTGCGTGGTGTGCGACGAAATCGTCAGTCCATCGAACAGGACCTCCAGGCGGGCTGCAACCTTTGCCCGATTCGCTTCTGTGCTGGTAGTCTTGTCTTCCAATGCTTCACAAAGCATGGCGATGGCGACAAGCTCGTCGGCACTGCCTGTATCAATTGCCGCAAAGACGAAGCTCACCAAGTCGCCGAGCGTTTCACGAAGTCGCTGGACTGACTCCTGGCGCGCAATGTCTTCCAGGGTCTTGAATTGTTCCCGACGCTGGGCGTCACCGGCCCATTTCAATAAGTCGAGCTCTGTTGGCGGATAGGACTCGAAGCCCAGGACAACCCGGAAAAGTTCCTTCCATGCTCGATCTTGATCCAAAACGAGCGACCGCACAGGGGCATATCCCTCCGCAGGCATGTATCGCACAAGCAGTTCAGCCAACCATCTGTGGCGAGCAAGTCGCGGATCAATGTGTGCCGCCCGAAAAAGAGCCAAGACGGTCTGCCAAAGGTCGTGTGTGATGGCTCGACGCTTTGCGCAGCGAGCCAGCACGTCAGAGCCCAAGTCGCTCTCGTTACCTGAAAACAGCAAGACAACCGGTGTCGTGCTGGTTGCGTGACGTCGCATGGCGTCACGAACGGACAAAGGTGAACTGCAGGTCGCTACTGGCCAAACTTCGGCGTTCACATCCACCGTGGCACCGGCGTAGGCGTCTGGCGGTAGCCGCAGCAGAACGAATCTTGCTGGCGGGTCCGCCTCGTGGGCCTGCTTGGCCTGAAGACTGATCTGATGCGCGGGGACCTTCATTCCTGTTCCCGGATCACGATCTGTATATCCACACTGACTTCGCCCAGCCCCTCCAACAGCGTGCGTGCGTCTGCCAATGCCTTCAGGGCGTCCGTCTTGACCAATCTGGCACGCTCAATGCGCTGCGGAGCCTTCATGCCGGGTTCTGGCTCCGGCTCGGGAGTGGGTTGAGGCTGCTGGGGTGGTGGCGCTGCACGATTGGCAACATCTGCCATCAGCGTTCCCGCATCGCGTTCGAACTGCGCCACTGCGGCTTGGAGTCCGTCGACGTATTCGTAGCGGAGAACAGCATGCGCAAGGCTTTCAATGATCTGGTTGGCGCGTGGTGCAAATTCACCGCTACCACTTGCGATGGTGCGCAGACTATTGACCAGGTAGTGTTTGGCTTCAACGCGGGCGAGTGCCTGAACTCCACCAAGAACTGCCTTGGCTTCTGCAACCTCTTCAGTGCTGAAATCCAACCTGGCAACCAAATTTACCAAGTCAAACTCAGCGCTGCAGGATTCCATTGCCGCGAACCAGTCACGCAGGCGCGTTGCACCGGTTTTGCGCAGGGCTGGTTCGCCGTTTGCGACTACGTCGGTCTGCACCAAGGTCATCAACTGTTCGACCACGCGAAGGTAGTTCAGCAGATGGGCCGCCGTGTCGGTCACCCGCTTGCGTGCCGCGCGCGAAAATTCCACCAGCCCCGGTGCTGACCTATACAGCGCAGCCATGGCGGGGTCCAGCATATCTCCAGCGAGTTTTGTTGCCTTGTCCCACTCGGCCGTTGTGGGCAATGGTTGCTCGCGCACCTCGCATTCGTTGGGTACGTTACCAACCTCGCCCTTGTAGGGTTGGCCAAAGCGGTACAGGGAACGATTGCTTTTAGCGAGCCAGGTCAGGATCACAAGATCCTGCAAGTCTTCGCGCAGGCCGCGCTTGTCGGGTAGGTCCAGCCAGCGGCGGAGATCGGCTACGGTAGGCTCGCGGCCAGATTGCTGCGCAATTTGTCGAGCAAAGTGCTGCGACCAATCATCACGCAACTGCAGAGCGGCTTCGCCGACCTCGGCCAAGTCAAGCTTGGGTGCGATGCGCTTTGCGTCGTCCCTAAGAGATGCTTCGAGTTCCACCCGGTGGGCGGGTTTCTGTGCTGCCAGCACCATCAGATCAGCTAGGCGCTTAACTGCAATGGGCCTGGGCTCGGCGTCAAAGTGCGGGTGAGCCGGAAACTCGTAGTCCAGAGCCTGTTCAGCAAGCTTCTCGAACGCATCCTTAAAGTTGGCCGCTACCGGCGGGCGCAACACCAACGACGGGTCGAGGCTGAAATAGTGCTCGTCGACCGTTTGCGCCGGGTCCAGCGCATCCTGGGCCACGCTGTTAAGTCCATAGGCCGTATACAGGCAGTTGCGAATGAACTGGCGCAGCTGGTCCCGCTGGTTCGTCAGCAGCACACGTGCCTGCTCACGGTCAGCCTGTGACAGTTGGCTGGCGTACTGGTCCAGGTTGTTGCCACGCAGCACGAAATTGATGACCACCAGTCGACCCAATTGGTCTTGGGTGTTGGGCGACAGAAAAGACGGCAGCCACGCCACCGAGCGACCGACCCGGCCGTCGTTGAGGAAGCCGTTGATTTTGGCCACATCGTCCTGCGGGCCGTGTTCGGGTTGATGGTCGAACGGGAAGTCGATCAGGATGCGCCAGGTCCCTTCCCGTCCCTTGAGGGTGTCGAAAGACTGCTCGCGGACATTGCCAAACAAAATCTCTGCGTTGCGACGCGAACCGCGCCAACTAATCTCCATTTCCGGCGGCAGCAGGCTAGAGCCGACGTCAGCCAGGCCCAACCCATCGGTGATCAACTGTCTGACTTCGGCCTGCCGGTTCCCCTGCGTGTCGAATGACATTGCGTTAGCCAGAATGGCGTCGGTGTCCACCTTGGCTACTTCCACCGACACGATCGGGTTGGGCGAGTCGTCAGCAATCTTGATTTCACCGGCTTGACCCGCCCAACGCTTGAGCTTGGTCAGTACCGTGATGCCCTCACTGCCCGGCACTGGCGTTCGAATTGTTCCGTGGTTCAGCGCCGCCAGCTTGGTTGGCGTCAGATTCTTCAGGGCTTCCACTTCAGGAACCAAAGCCGCCAACACCAGGGTCTTGAGCAGCCGGGCATCATTGAGCAGCGCTGCAGACTTCTTGGGGTCGGCCTTGCCCGATTCGATGTCCTCCCAGGTCACGCCGTGCTGGGTTTCCAGAATCGGCAACAAGCGACGACGCCAGAGCTGCTTGGCCTGCTCAAAAAAGAGCTTGATGCCGTGGGTAAAGGGCTCGTCGCCGTCTGCAATGACGTCGAACAGATCGCCCACAGGGATAACGTCGCCAATCTCCAGTGTGTCAGCTTTGTCCACCAGCATCTGCTGCATCAGCTTGAGCGCCGTGCGCTCGCGCTGAAGCATCGACGACACGGCAATCAAGGTCTGAACCAGTGCAGGCGTGAAAGGGTACAGGTCTTGCAGCATCTGCTGATCACCGTCGCGCGTCAGCAGGGTTTGCAGCACCTCGGGTTGGCTGCTGAGCAGCTTGTTGATGGCACCCTTAAGCAGCGCATCCTCAGCGGGGCCTCGCGTGCGCAGCAAGCGCTTCTTGGCGATTTCAGGCAGGTTGCGGTCTTCCAGGTTCACCTTGTCAAAGCGCGCCTCCCAATACTGCAGGGTGTCGGCAAACGACAACTGCTCCGCACCGGGCATGTGCTCGCCGACCAGTTCGCGCAGATCGCGCTGGCGCGCCATGAAGCTGACGATGGGTGTCGGGCGGTCAGCATTGCTTGACTCCACCAGCTTTGCGACCTTTTGTCCTTCGCGGGCAATCCAGGCCACGTCGGCGGCCCGGCTGGCCAGCCAGAGGATGAACTCGTCCAAGAACAGGATGATGCCGTCATAGCCCAGGTCTTTGGCGTGATGCGACATCGCCGACAAGCCTTCATCGAGCGACGTGTACATCTCACGCTGCGAGGCAGACAGGTGGCTCACGCTGCCGTAGAAGGCGCGCGTCAGCGCCCCGACCAGTTGAAAGCGCTCTGGGCTACCTGGCGGAACTTTCAACGTGGCCTCGAAGCGCGCGGCTGCCCAGGTCTGCGTGACACGTCCCCAGCCGCCGCCCCCAGTGGCGGCACCTGTCGCGCCGTTCAGGGTGCGGAAGAAGGACTCGTCCCCCATCTGCGTACGCAGCTTCTGCGCATCGTTGAGCATGCCCTCGCTCTGGTAGAAGCCAGGGCTGGGCGCATCTGGGTGCAGTCGGGCGGTCAGCTCGGCGTAGCCCGAGAACAGTGCCGATTCCAGCGTTTCGGCATTGATCATGTGGTACGGCACCACCAGGAACTTCTTGCCCTGCGTCCAGCCGTTGTGCTTGGACACCACCGAGGCCAGCTCGGGCTTGCCACGTGCTGTGGCGTCGCCGCGCAGCAGCAGTGACAGGATGGCCATGAAGTGGCTCTTACCCGAGCCAAAACTGCCGTGCAGGTACGCGCCTTTGCTCATTCGGCTGTCGATCGCTCCTTTGACCACGCCGAGCGCCTGGTCAAAACACTTCACCAACTGGGGCGTGGCGATGTAGTCGCGCACGGTTTCCGCAGGGGCGTTCAAGCCGTCCGTCAGACGTAAAACAAAGTCGCCCTGGTGAACCTGCTCTGGCAGGTCAAATATCTCGCGTAGTTTTGGCATGTTGTTGTTTCCCTTTTGATTTGTTTCAAACTTGCGCTGCTGCGCTGGAGCGTCTGCCGCGCGTGCGGCGCACGGGCGCAGGCGGTTGCCAGGCGCGTACCGCCGTGAGTGTTAGTCCGTGCTGCGCCAGTTGCGCATCCAGCAGGCCCTGCAAGTAGTCGCCGGTGCTCATGCCCAGGTCGTCGTCAATCTCTGGGTGCCATTGGTGCACCCATGGCAGCAGTTCATCCAGACCAGCCAAGGCAGGCGTCAAGCGGGCGGCGTCGGCGCCTTCGCGTTGCAGCATCTCGTACAGGTAGCCCGTCAGCGCCAAAGCACGTGCCTTGGCGTCGTAGCCTGCCCACAGCAGCATCGGGCTTCCGGCGTCGTTGCCGCGTTCCAGCCCAGGAAAGTTCACAAAGCGTTCTTTGGGCACATCCAATGCGCCACGCAACTTCCAATATGCCCCCTCACGACAGTCTTCCGGCTTGTACTTTGGTGGTACTGGGATCACACCTACCTCCGTCTGCTTGCGCCGCTCTTGTTCACTTGAGATGGCATCAGGTGCAGCGCCAGCCATCTGTCGAACGACCTCCGCATCAATGGCGTCCTCACGCCGTTGCAGTGCCCAGGTCTTTTGCCAGACTGCATGCTTGCGTAAACCACTTTCGCTGTAGCGCATTGCGCTCAGATAGGGCACGCATGACTGCTGTATGAGTGCAACCAAAATGGCGTGTGCGTCACTCCCCAACCCTGCGTAAAGATCAATGGCACGCCGGAACTCCTCGTTGCCAGAAAGTGCATCCACCAACTCACGGACAGAGCGCAGTTTAGGGGCGGGGCTTGCGTCGCGCGGCCAAATGTCGGCGGCTTCCAGACGGGTGAGCAGCCAATTCTCCAACGCAACCTTTTCTAATGTCTCCCACGGTTCAGCGGCCCAGCGTCGCTTGCATTCGGGCCGTTCAATCAGCGCTAGATCTCGATTGCGACGGATGGCCGCAATGCGGCGCTCAACCAAATCCCGGTAGTCCTCCGGCCAATGGTTCGGCACCGTCGTGGTAGGTGTGCCGTTGTGCCGCTCAAACCAAATGGTGGTCTTGCTGCCCGTCGCGCAATCTTGGGCCAGGACGATTTCAAACGCGCGCTCACCGAATTTGACCTCTGGCGGGCTCCCGGCATAGGTGAGGTTTTCGTCCAGCACGCCGTAGTACTGATAGACCTCCCAATCCAATTCCTCCTGCCATGAAATCATTTCGCTCCTCACCCTAGACGCTTGGGTGCGCGATTGATTGATTTCTAGTCGACTTGGCACAGAAGCCAGGAGCATCTGGCCGGGAAGGAAGCTGGCGTAAAGCGTCGTCAGCCGGTCGATTTCGCGTGCCTTGGCCGTTGCTCGTTGAGCAACGAGCGGAAACTGCCCAACCTTCGTGCCGTCAAATGCAAATCGCTCATCCCATCCACTTTTGGTATCTTTCTGAAAACAAACTTGTTTGAACCAAAAACAAGCGGTAGATGAGTTCAGCAGTCCCAAGAGTCCCAAGTGATCATCGACAGTTGCTTGCGCAGGAAGTTTGATGATTGGTGCCGTTTGCTTAAAAACCTTCCCGCCACGGTCCAGTACAAAATGATTGTGGGTCGCAACTTCTGCCAGTGTTATCGTCAACGGGGTTTCGATGCGGCGAAGTGCAATCTGATGCCATTCCCACCACGTTCTGCCTTCTTCTCGGTATGTCTTTTTCGCAAACGTAGTTCGGGACCAGAGAAAGTTTCGGAAAGGCCATAGATATTTATGCGTGGCTGCATCAGAGCGAATGTCAGCCAGTGCGCCATCCTTGTAGGGGAAGATCACACTTTGCTCGGGCATCAATTGCCAGTCACGAACCTCATCTCCAGAAACTACAGGTTTGAAGAAATCATTCTGAAATCCGATGGTCTTTGGCGCATAAAGTGGCAGCAAGTACACATCGTCGGCAGCCGAGATTCCAAAGAACCCTGCGTCTACGACCGACGAGCTGAACACAGCATCGGCCCGACTATCAAGTTGCTCTCTCAACTCGGCGGCACCGCCCCCTTTAATGCTCCATGGATGTCTTGCAAATACTGCACGCTCGGTGTCAGAAACGCTAATCCAGTCGGAGATTGAATCCCTTTGATCGATCTGTTGAAGTATTGCTTGCCACACTGGGCCATGGCCTGGATCTGACTGGATGCCGGGGTCGCCCTTGATGCCCAGCACTGCGCGAACGACGCCCGTAACAGGCTGTCGTGCTCGGCCGAACATAATCACGGTGTCTTTTTGATGGCCAGGAATCGTTGCTCCCGACGAATCAATGACATGCGTTAAATCGATTTTCGGGAAGAAGCCTTCGACAAGTTTCTTGCCAAATTCGCGCTTCATGAATGAGTTGGAAACGATCAGACCTACAAAGCCGCAACGCTGACTCTGATCTTGATAACGGCACAAAGCCCAGAATCGTTCGCAAAATGGTGCCACCAAAGCGTACTTCCTGAAGCAGCTCTCGTACCTCTCCCTGTAAAGGGCTGATACCGCTGCGTCGCCGACATTGATGTAAGGTGGATTCCCAACAACCACTGCATACTTCCGGCCCAAGATCAAGTTCGTTGCGGCCAGATCTTCTGCGGCAAAGGCGTGCCGATATAGATGATCGGCTGCCGCACCCAAGTTCTCCTGTGGGGTGTTGAGTCCAAGGGATACCTGCGCGCGGGTGTGGTCGCGTTGATCAAATCCGTGCAACAGACTATCGCCGGTTTCAATGTGCAAATGAAAGGACGGCGCCAATCGCAATTTGTGAACATTCGCCATCTTTAATGCTGCGATGAGCAAGCGGAATCGGGCAATCACAACCGCATAGGGGTTGAGATCGACGCCAGCAATTCGGCTCAGGGCTTCTTGAATAGCCACGTTCACATTGCCGGGCATTTGCCTCAGCCAGCGCGGGGCCAAGCGTTCAAAGGCACCCAGCAAGAAGTGGCCTGAACCGCAAGTCGGGTCGATCAGGTCCACATCTTCCAACGCGTAGATATCAAGTGCTGGCGTCAGTGTGCGGTCAAGAATGAATGACTCAACGAACTCTGGTGTCTGCAGTAGCGCGTATTTTTCTCGTGCCGCTTCGGACATGTCTTGGTAAAGGTCACCCAGGAAGCGGGTGTTCCAGTCCGGATCAGAAAAGTCGTGAACCAGTGCGCCGGTATCCGCGTCAACGGCTCTGAAAAAACGAACGAGTTGCTTACCCAGGTCTGCTGATACCGGTGCTTGAACTAAAGTGCGTTGCACCCGCATCACATCGGACAAACCGGGCAACCTGGCCGCGACTGTAAAAACGTCGCGCAAGTAGTCGTTGTCGGATGCGGTTGGGTTCTGCATGAAGAACGCTTCTTGCCGCGCTTGAGCAGACTGACCTCTGGTATCTGTGCCGACCAGCAATGGGGCATCAAGCAGGGCGTTGTCTTCGCAAAAGCGAACGAACACGCAGGCGAGTACCCATGCGATGGCAGATTGCGTGAACTGGGCTTCGGCCCAAATGGCCACATCTTCCGATGTGCGCCCTGCATCACGGGCCGCTTGCCAGTCAGCGGTAAGTCGCGATCGATACTCAATGTCGCTAGTGAAGCGAGCTCGCAGATCCGTCTCCAGGTCTTTGACCTGAACCTTGAGGTCCGACAGAAGTTTGGTGCGATTGATCATGTTTGTTTTGACTTTTTGCCGGCCGAAGCAGCCGGGCTGCCATGCGTGCGGTGGGCATCTTCGAGCCAAGCTCGGGGGATGCGACCGTAGTCTGTGGTGTTGATGGTGACTGGAACGGCTTCGCCATCCAGCACGGGGCGGTTGTCAGGCGTCAATGGGCTGGTAATCAGGGCAATCAGCGGCGGGCGCTGGCCAAACATGCAGGCATCGGCCAGTTTGGCAAACAGCGGCATCCGCTGCCAGCGCGCAGCCAGCCCCAGATTTACCAGCAAGCCCGGCTTATCGTCCTGCAGGAGCTGGGCTTCGACCTTGGGCCAGACCTCGCCGAGCACGGTTGCGAAGTTCTGCGCATCCTCGGAACCTGCAGGTGCAGCATCGGCGGCCATCAGGATGTTCCAGTCTACGTCCCACTCCTTGGCTTGCGCCTCGAGCAGGCCGAGTACGACCTCGTCGAAGTCGATGACCTTCAGTCCAAAGCGCTGTGACAGTTCACGCTGTGCGATTGCAAGGCCTTTGGGGTCGACGGACAGCGTGAGCAATTTTCCGCTGCTCAAGGTGTGCTTGATGCGTTCGTCGATCTGTAGCGCAGCCTGCACATCCGGTGCTGTGGACGAGCGCGGTCGGTTGTTTGTGCCGAAGCGCGTAATCTGTGTGGTGCCCGAGATGATTCCCGCCGAAAAGAGCGTGACGAAGGCGCGCTTGGCACCATCCCATTTCACTTCCAGGCCTGCATCTTTGAGCAGTTGCTCAAGCTCTGTTGGGCCGGGTAAAGGTGCAGACTCAGGGTAGCGGGCAAAAATTCTGCGCCGTATTGTCTCCATGTCGAACTGTCGCAAACCGAGCAGGGAGTTGGTGGCCAGCTTGACAGCGCGCGCAGCAGACAACTGGGCCGGATAAAACTCCAAGCGCGAGGACAAGGCGGCCTGCAGGGCGCACGCGGCCGCCAGACGAATCAGCCGATCTGCGCTCAGACCCACATCACCTGCAGGTGGTATCACCCGTGCCAAGGTATCTGCAACCTGCTGTGAAGACGGTAGAGGGTCTTGTAGTGACAGACGGTCGGCAGCTTCGCCAAGTACCACTGCATAGCTGGCGCGCAACTCGGGTGCAGAGGGAGACATGCCCGCTGCACCACTGCTGGCGAGGGTGGCGACCACAAGATCGCCCAATTCAGGTGCTTCGATTAGCGGCCTTACGATGGCGTCGCGCTTAACCAGTTGCCAGCGGGCCGCTTGCTTGGTGCGCTCGACGGTGATGACCGCTCGCGTCAGCGCTTCGGCCTCGCTGTGTCGGGCTGGGCCAGTTTGCACGCTGCCGCGCCGGGCCAGCAGTGCAGTGGCAATTTCGCAAACCGTCGCGATGCCGCCCAGCCCAGCCAGAACCAAGGCGACATCGTCCCGCAGGTGGGTGACTTCTGGCTGGCGCGACATACGCTCAGCCATGGACTCCAGCAGAT
>Ga0247844_1006802_pt1 | contig 13469 bp, 14 predicted proteins | sample LaCtaG_FD_192421 | JGI IMG/M metagenome (GOLD analysis project Ga0247844, IMG submission 192421) | Freshwater microbial communities from meromictic Lake La Cruz, Castile-La Mancha, Spain - LaCruzMarch201714.5m_1 | ecosystem: Environmental > Aquatic > Freshwater > Lake | place: Spain: Castile-La... | reverse complement strand
CCTCCAGTGGCGCTTTGCTACTTGCCGCAGCACTACTTATAGCTTCTTTGGCAATACTTTATAGCCTTTGGTTTGTATTAGCAGCACTAAGCATTTGGTTTATCAAAGTGTGGAATGCCACCGAAGTCTTAAGGTATACTTTAGTGGCAGGAAGATATCCCGTAAGTGCCTACCCCCCTGCGCTTAGGTTAATTTTTACTTTTGTATTGCCGGTGGCATTTCTTACAACTATCCCGGCAGAAGCGCTACTTGGCAAAAGCTCAAGTATTTGGGCAATCGCTGCTTTAGGTGTTGCAGGAATTTGTTTAACCGGCAGCCGCTTATTATGGAATTATGCACAACGCTTTTATACCTCTGCCTCTAGTTAATAAATTTGAAAATAACAGGCCGATGGTGCCAGCAGCCCTTCCGCCATGCCAGCCAAACCTTGAATAATTAACTCCTAAATAACTTTGAATACAAGCCGCCATGCTGCAATTGAGCGAGACCTGCCCCCACCCCTGCGCTGAACATTGAGCGTGGATCTTTACGCCATAAAAATATAGATTGAGCGCTTATTAGTGGTGCTAATTGCAGCTGTAAGCACTGGCTTGAGCTGGCACCAAAGGGCACTAAACGCACTGCTGCACTGATTTGATTTGCCACCCAATTATATAAATAAGCCTCTAATAAATCATCGCCTGGCACATCAAAACAACACCCCGCCCATGCCCATGCAGCAGTCCAGCCAAATTCAGGTTTTTGCATTGATAATGGCCAACCCATCACCGCTAATAATTGCAAAAGAGATTGCCCCATCTGCAACTGCTGAGCCCGCATTTCAACTGCCTCACGTTGGGCTAATAGCCAGCCATTTAATTCAAACAAAGCTGGCGCATCATTGCAAATAATGGCCTGCTGCAAAGGCGCAAGCGCTGCTGCTTCCACCCTTAATAACCCTGTTTGCAGTTCGGCTTCCAGCCAACTTTTAAGGCTAGCAATCTCATTTAATTCTCCTTTGTGCAACAACACCTCTAAACCTTCCGAATAACCAAAACCCCCCACAGGCAATGCGGGGCTCACCAATTGCAGCAATGCCAAAGGCAATGTCATCGATGTTGAGGGTGGTGTTGATGTTGATGATTATCTTGATGATTATGTTGCTCAGTGTTGTGATAAGCCCCTACTTCCGGCAAAAAAGCAGCCTGCAGAGCTGAAACTTTCAGGCCCCGTTGTTGCAACATTTGCGCCAAAACAGGATCAGCTAATAGGCGTAATTCATCAACTTTCACCTCTAATGCCACATGGCGGTTGCCAAGGTGATAAGCCGCCTGCAGCAAGCCGAGCGGATCATCACTGCACACCACCAGTAGCGGCTCTTTTGCTGCAACCACTACCGCTAGTGGTATGCCCGCTTCTGCAGCCAAGCCTTCGCCAGGCTGCAGATATCCCCCCCTTGGCAATTGCAACAACACCTCCCTGCCGCAGCTACAGCGGCGCAAACCACGGCTCACCTGCCGTTCAGCAGCGGTTAGTGGTAATTGCAGTAACACCCCAATAGATTCAACATTTAAGCCGGCATCGCAACGTTGCTGCAACAACAGTGGCTTCTGTTCCTCTTGCATCAAGCCAAGCTGGCATAAATCCATGCGGTTGGCGTGGAACTGCTGATTTGCAATTTCAGCTCAATGGCCTCGGTTGCACCAGCTTTCAAGGCGGCACCACTGCTCCTTTAAAGCTTTTGCGGCCTTTCAACGGCGCCGCTGGCCGTTGCGAACTACCGCTACTGCACACTGCCGGCGGCCTGGTGGGGGGAGATCAGCTAGCGATCAAGCTCGAACTCGCCCCTAATAGTTGCGCCCTCATTACCAGCGTGGCAGCTCAAAAGATCTACGGCACTAGGGGACGCTCCCGCCTCGATCCAAACGGCCGTTGGGCTGAAATTAAGCTGCAAAGCAAGCTTGCCGCCGGCGCTGATCTCGAATGGTTACCTCAAGAAACCGTTGTATTTGAGGGCGGCTTATTACAGCAGCAGCACCGGGTAGAGCTCGCCGAAAATGCCAGCTGGCTCGGCATTGATGTGGTGCGGTTGGGGCGCACCGCAAGGGGTGAAACCTTGGGTAGCGGTTGCTGGCGCAGCAGCCTTGAGATACGGCGTCATTTAAGCAGTGGTGTCCGCTGGGAATTAGTAGATCGGCTGCAAATTGAGTGCAATTCCTTAAATGCAGCCCATGGCCTTCAGGGGCAACCAGTGCTGGGCAGCCTCGTGTGGGCAGCGCCCAATCCGCTTGATCAAAAGGAAATCAAACAACTACTACTGCAGGCCCGCCAAGACGGCCTTGAGCTGGAGGGAGAGATGGCAATCAGCCAGCTGCCGCAGGGGCTTATCGCCCGTTACCTAGGCCCTTCCAGCCAAGCGGCCCGCTTTTGGTTTTGCCGCCTTTGGATGCTGATTCGTGAATTGCGCTGCCTTGCTGCACCCACACCACCGAGGGTATGGCCGATTCAAGAAAATCCATGCGGCAGAAATCTCAATTGATTAGCCACCACCACAACGGCACGGTTACGAGCGCCATAGCTGTGCTGATTAATACCAAACCCGCCGCATCATTTATCCCTTCCCCCGCCGCTTCCGCCATCAACAACACTGAAATCGCCGTGGGGGCTGCCGCCTGCAACACCAAAGCATCCGCAACTAAACCAGGTAAGCCAAGCCAAGTTGTTATCAGCGCAAATAGCAACGGCAACAGCAGCAATTTGATTGATAACGCCGGCGCTAATTTCCTCCAGCTCTGCCAGCTAAAACCTTCTGCAAGTTCACCCTGCTGCTGCATCACCCCTATTCGCATCCCCACCAAAAGCAAAGCCAGCAACAACACCAAACGGGCGGGCCACCAGAGCAGGCTTGCTAGGGGCTCTTGCCAAGGGGTGAGTTGCAGCGCAAAAGCAAGCAAAAATCCATGGGTGGCAGGGCTTTGGCTAAGGTCGCGGCGAAAGGAACGGCGCCTCTCGCTGCTGGATTTCAGCAGCCGTGGCCCCAGCGTCCAGCTCAACAATGTGGCAGCGAGGTCGTAAGCAATCGCAGCACCAAGGGCTGGAGGTGGCAGCAGAGCCAAAGCCACTGGAATGCCGAAATAGGTGGTATTGCCGGTGGCTGCCCCAAGCTGCAAGGCGCCATTAGGCAGCAAACGCCTCAGTGGCGGCAGCAAATGCAGCAACAGCATCACGCTTGCAATTAAAAAAAGCGCTAACGCGGCAGCAAGTAAAAAATCGCGATTTAAACCCGAGCGCAGCAGCAATGCCGCCACACCTAATGGAATGCCGTAGCGCACTAAAAGTGGTGCTATTCGCCCAGGCAGTAGGGGATAACGCAAACCCAGAGCAAGCCCTAGGGCCAGAGTGGGTATTAGTTCCAGTAAAAGTTTCAGCACAGCTCAATCTTTCAACAGTGTTTGCAGCCCATGCACCTATCTCCACAAGAAAAAGACAAGCTTTTGATCGTTACCGCCGCATTACTGGTGGAACGGCGCCTAGCGAGGGGTTTAAAACTCAACCACCCAGAAGCTGTGGCCTGGCTCAGCTTTCAAATCTTGGAAGGGGCGCGGGATGGCAAAACCGTAGCGGCGCTGATGCAAGAAGGCAGCACCTGGCTAAAACGCGAACAGGTGATGGATGGAGTAGCTGAATTAATTAACGAAGTGCAAATGGAAGCCACCTTCCCCGATGGCACCAAGCTCGTAACCGTGCATCAACCAATTCGATGATTATCCCCGGCGAATTACTTCCAGAACCAGGCTTTATTGAGCTAAATGCCGGCCGGCCTGTAACCAACTTGATGGTGGCAAATAGCGGCGATCGGCCGATTCAAGTGGGATCTCACTTTCACTTTGCCGAAGCCAATGCTGCCTTGTTATTCGATCGGGATGCCGCCCGAGGGAAAAGACTAAATATCCCTGCCGGTACGGCGATTCGTTTTGAACCAGGTGATAAAAGGGAAGTGGAATTAGTGCCCTTTGTTGGTGCTCGCCGCGTAGTGGGTTTCAACGCACAAGTAAACGGCCACCTCGATGGAGATAACTAATGGCATATCAAATGGATCGCCGCAGCTACGCCGAAACCTATGGCCCCACCACTGGAGATCGGTTGCGCCTGGCAGACACCAATTTGATCCTGGAGGTGGAAAAAGACTTCACCTCTTACGGCGATGAGGTGAAATTTGGCGGCGGCAAAGTTATTCGTGATGGCATGGGTCAAGGCCAGAGCAGTCGCGCTGCTGGCGCTGTAGATACGGTAATAACAAATGCCCTAATCCTTGATTGGTGGGGCATCGTTAAAGCTGATGTGGGTATTAGAGATGGCCGCATTTGCGCCATCGGTAAAGCCGGCAATCCAGATATCAGTAACAACATCGATATCGTGATCGGCCCTGGCACCGAAGCAATCGCCGGCGAGGGCCATATCCTCACCGCTGGTGCCATAGATACCCATATTCATTTCATCTGTCCCCAGCAGATTGAAACCGCCTTAGCTAGCGGAGTTACCACGATGTTGGGGGGCGGCACAGGCCCTGCCACCGGCACTAATGCCACCACCTGCACGCCGGGGGCTTTTCACTTGGCCCGGATGCTCCAAGCAGCGGAAGGTTTACCGGTGAACCTGGGCTTCTTTGGTAAAGGCAATGCCAGCACCCCAGAGGCTTTAGAGGAGCAAATTCGAGCTGGGGCCTGCGGCCTCAAACTGCATGAAGACTGGGGCACCACCCCTAGTGCGATCGATTGCTGCCTAGGGGTAGCCGATCGCTTTGATGTGCAGGTGTGCATCCACACAGACACCTTGAATGAAGCCGGCTTTGTAGAAGACACAATCCGCGCCATTGCTGGCCGCACCATCCACACCTTCCACACCGAAGGGGCAGGGGGCGGCCACGCCCCAGACATCATCAAAATTTGCGGCCAAGCCAACGTGCTCCCAAGCAGCACAAATCCCACCAGGCCTTACACCCGCAACACCCTGGAAGAGCATCTCGACATGTTGATGGTGTGCCACCACCTAGATGCAGGCATACCAGAGGATGTGGCATTTGCAGAATCGCGAATTCGCCGCGAAACAATCGCCGCAGAAGACATCCTTCACGACCTTGGCGCTTTCTCAATCATTGCCAGCGATTCCCAAGCGATGGGCAGGGTGGGGGAGGTGATAACCCGCACCTTTCAAACAGCCCACAAAATGAAGGCGCAGCGGGGTGCTCTAACAGGCGATAGCTCCCGCAACGACAACAACCGGATTAAACGCTACATAGCAAAATTCACTATTAACCCTGCCATAGCCCATGGCATCAACAGCCAAGTGGGTTCAGTTGAGGTGGGCAAGCTTGCTGATTTAGTGCTCTGGAAACCAGGATTTTTTGGGGTAAAACCGGAACTAATCCTTAAAGCAGGCAGCATCGCTTGGGCCCAAATGGGTGACGCCAACGCTTCAATTCCCACCCCCGGGCCAGTGCACGGCCGGCCAATGTTTGCCACCTATGGCAGGGCTCTCGCCCCCAGCTGTTTTACCTTCATGAGCCAGGCGGCCCTTGATGCTGATCTACCTCGCCAGCTGGGTTTAGAACGCCCTTGCCTACCGGTGCAACACACCCGCGATATCGGTAAAGCGGCAATGCTTAACAACAACAGCTTGCCCAATATTGAAGTGGATCCTGAAACCTATGAGGTTTTTGCCGATGGCGAACTGCTCAGCTGCGAACCAGCTGATGAATTACCGATGGCCCAACGTTATTTTCTGCTTTAGCTAAATTATAAAAACTAAAACGGTAACTTTTTATACAAATAAATCCCTCCAATACCCGGAGATATGTGATTCCGTAGCAAAAGGCACCTTGCAACTGCTTAATAATTAAGAAGGTGTTGGTGGGATAAGCCTTGATTGTGAGCTCGATGTTTGAAAGCTACGTTCCAATCGGCGGCTTTGATGAATACATGAGCCCCAGCCACACGCCCCGCAAAGCGATGGGCGCCCTAATGGACCAACTAGGAGCCCTGGGCTTACCGCAATTAAACGAAAACCATCGCGCTGCTGAACAACTATTAAAAAGGCTTGGTGCCACCTTCCGCCTATACAACAGCAACTCGGAAGCAAGCGAGCGGATCCTGCCATTCGACCCGCTGCCCCGCCTGATCGATCAACAGGATTGGGCAGTGCTAGAGGCGGGCCTAATTCAACGCCTAGAGGCAATAGATCTTTTTCTTAGCGATATTTATGGTGAACAAAAAATAATTAAAGACGGTATTATCCCCGCAGAAGACATTCTTAGTAGCCAGGGCTGGCGACCCCAAATGCAAGATGTTGTGCCGCCACTTGCAAGATGGTGTCACATTTCTGGCCTTGATCTTATACGTGATGGGGATGGCACCTGGCGCGTATTAGAAGACAACCTACGCTGCCCCTCGGGAGTTGCATATTTCTTAGAAAATCGCCGTGTGATGAAACAACTCTTTGGTGGATTATTCCAAAGCCAACGAATCACTCCAATTGATAACTACGCATCACAACTGCTGCAAACGCTTCAAGAGATGGCCCCTTGGACAGATAGTCCGCAAGTGGTACTCCTAACCCCTGGTGTTCATAATAGTGCTTACTTTGAGCATAGCTATCTAGCGCGATTGATGGGAATTCAATTGGTGGAAGGCACCGATCTTTTATGTGAAGACAACAAAGTTTGGATGCGAAGCACCAACGGATTAGAGCGAGTTGATGTGATCTACAGGCGCATCGATGATGATTTCCTTGATCCCGATTGCTTTCGTAGTGATTCGATGCTTGGGGTGAAAGGCCTGATGGGTTCCTTCCGCGATGGCCAAGTAGCGATCGCAAATGCACCGGGCACTGGAGTTGCAGACGACAAATTGATTTATGCCTACGTGCCCCAAATGATTCGCTATTACCTAGGCGAAGAAGCAATTATTCCAAACGTAACCACCTTTTTATGCGCAAGGCCAAAAGACTGCCTCTATGTATTAGAACACCTGCCTGAATTAGTAGTGAAAGCTGTATCGGAAGCCGGCGGTTACGGAATGTTGATCGGCCCCCATGCAAGCCCAGCGGAAATTGAAAGTTTTAGCAAATTAATCCAAGCAAATCCACGCAATTACATCGCCCAACCAACCCTTCAACTTTCAACAGTGCCCTCCCTAAGCGAAGGCGAGCTCTACCCCTGCCATGTGGATCTAAGGCCATACATATTGAGGGGCAAACAAAGCTGGGTAACAGCGGGAGGCCTCACTCGCGTAGCCCTTAAACGAGGTTCCCTCGTGGTGAATTCCTCCCAAGGTGGGGGTAGTAAAGATACCTGGGTGGTTTCATGCTCAGCCGTGTAGCAGAACAGCTTTACTGGATCTTCCGGTATGTGGAAAGGGCCGATAATCTGGCCCGATTTTTAGACGTTGGAATGTCGATGGCGCTCGATTCACCAGCGGATGGTGATGCGGTGTGGCTACCCCTTATCGAAGCATGCGCAGAGAGCAGCCTGTTTGAAGAATTGCATCCTGCAGGTGGGGCAGCAGCAGTGGAATGGTTTCTGCTGGCACAAGCGCAAAACCCAAACGCAATCTGTAATTGCATCGCAATCGCTCGAGAAAATGCAAGGCAAATCCGTGAAGTGATCCCTAATGAATTTTTTGAAGAATTAAATGCATTGCATCTTGATTTACAACCAGGGGAATCTTTTTGGCAGCAAGCCTTACCGGAACAATTGCAGTTAATTCGTAGGGGTTGTCAGCAGCTTTATGGCATTGCAGATTCAAGTATGCGTAGGGATATCAGCTGGCAATTTGCAAACTTAGGCAGATTGATTGAACGGGCTGAAAAGACAGCAAGAATTCTTGATGTGAAGTATTTTTTGCTACTGCCAAGCCCTCAAGATATTGGTGGCGCCTTAGACGAACTGCAGTGGATTGCTTTATTACGATCCGCCAGCGCGTATCAAATGTATAGACAACACACCCAACAACCGATCACCCCTAGTGGAGTTGCTGAATTTCTATTACTTGATCCCGATTTCCCCCGCTCTGTGCGCTACTGCCTCAATGGCATTGCCGAAGCAATCGCAAGCATTGATCAACAGCCACTCCTGCAAAGTGGCCATCCCCTAAGCCGTAGTTTAGGGCGCCTGCAAGCCACCTGGAATTTCTCCCAGGTGGGAGAGGTAATTAATTTTGGCCTGCATCAGGTGATTGATGAATTGCAACTGCAAATCAATCAACTCCATAGCCTGCTGGAAACCCGCTACTTTATTACAAACCAATGCACATAAAACTAAGCCATAGCTTCACGTATACCTATTCAAAACCGGTGCAACTTGGCGCCCATCGCCTTTGCTTAATGCCTCGTACGATCGGATTTCAAAAACTGATTAGCCATAAAATTAGTTTCAATCCAGAGCCTTGGCATAAATATGAATTACTCGCCGCCGGTGGCGATCAGATTCTTCGGGCGAAATTCATCGGCAACACAGATCGCCTTGAAATACTTTCCGAATCTGAGGTAATTACATCAGCACCACCTTTAATTGAACTGTGCCTGGATGAACAAGAAGCAAGATTGCCTTACCCAATCGGAAAGTTAAATGCAGATTTAGTAAGCAACCTGCAGGGCTGGCTACCGAATGGGCAACATGATCCAGCCGCCATCGCTCTTGCTCAAGAAGCAACGATCGGAAGCGATCAACGCTGTCTCAGCTTCTTGCAGCAATTACATGAGTTGATTCAAGAAAGAGTCAACTACACCCAGCGCCACAATGGCCCCCCCTGGCCCGCAGGCCGCACCCTGCGGGAACGGGTGGGGTCTTGCCGCGATCTCGCCGTGCTGCTGATCGAATGCTGCAGATGCATTGGCTTGCCGGCTCGGTTTGTAAGTGGTTATCACCTGGTGCAACCAAAGCCAGATCGCTACGACCTCCACGCCTGGGCAGAGGTTTATCTACCTGGAGCAGGCTGGCGCGGCTTTGACCCCAGCGGCCTTGGCGCGATTGATGATCGTTATGTACCTCTTGCCAGTTCATCAAATCCTGAACTCACTGCAGCAGTGAGCGGCAGTTTTAGCGGGCCGCCTGGGGTGAGTAGCGAATTCAGCTGGGCAATAGAGGCAGAAGAATTAAGCCTGAAGCAGCCATGAGCCAAACACTTTTGTGCTCCTTACCGCCATGGATGCTGGCGGCGGGGAAGGAAGCCAGAAAGCGGTTTCAAAACTCCGCCATGGAACTCACATTGGGGGGCGAACCCACCTATGTGCCCCTTAAACCCAAAGGAGCTGAATGGAGTGTGGCCGCCGATGGCCCCAGCAAACTCACCTATGCCAATGCATTAGCAAAGCAACTACAAAACGATGTATTGCCTGGCAGTATTTGCTTTTTTTGCCCCGGTAAGCACTACCCAGGTGAAACAAACCCCCGCTGGGCCCTGCGGTTGCTTTGTAAACACAACCGCAAACCACTGGTGCCGTGGCCAGCCACCGGACCACTCCAGCAATCAGCAAGCCAAATGCTTAAAGCAATTGGTAAGCGCCTAGGGCTTGAGCTAGAACCAAGTGAATTCAGCGATCCACTCGCCCCAGATCAGCAGGTGTGGGCAGTGCCCATAACCCGCAACTCTGATGGCTGGCAAACTTCAACTTGGCCGCTAGCAGAAAAAGAACGGCTACTGGTAAGTAGTGATGGTCCGCCGGGGCTGCGCTTGCCCTTGAACAAGCTGCCGGAGGATGTACCACGCCAGGTATTAACCCTTGATTGCAATGCCGCTGGTTGGGGTTTATTTCTGCCGCCATTGGCACCAGATGGCTTTGAAGAATTACTAGAAGCAATCGCCCAGCAGCTGCAAGAAAACGAGTTGATGGCACCAACACTGAGTGGTGTGGTGCCGATCGATCAAGAGGAGCGCTGGCTGGTGCTGGGGATCACAGCTGATCCTGGTGTACTGGAAGTGAACTTACCGGTGTGTGAAACCTGGCAGGTGTATGCCGAATGGCTGATGGCCTTAGAAAAAGCAACGGCTGCAGTGGGTTTGCGCTCCTGGAAACAAGCAAGTTCCAGCCAAAGCGCAGGCACTGGCGGCGGCAACCACCTGTTGTGGGGTGGGCCCACCTTGGAGCGCAATCCACTATTTCAACAACCCTCCTGGCTGGGGGCGGTGCTGCGCTACTGGCAAGCCCATCCCTGCCTTTCTTACCTGTTTATTGCCGATCCTGTGGGTGCAGCAAGCCAAGCACCCCGCTCCGATGAAATCGGCGCACCACTACTAGATCTAGAAATGGCTCTGTTCGCCTTAGAGCAACTACCAGCTGGCGACCAACGCCAAGCGATAGCTGAAACCATGCGTCATCTACAGGTAGATCGCAGTGGTAACCCCCACCGCAGTGAAATCAGCTTCGATAAGTTTTGGAATCCTGGCTCCCTGGCCGGCTGCCAAGGGTTGGTGGAATTTCGCGCTATTGAAACCCTGCCAAAAGCTGAATGGATGGCGGCGGTAGCCCTGCTCTGGAGCTGTTTGGGGGCAATGCTGCTGGAACCCGAGCAACGGCCCATTGGTGTAATCAACCATGGCGGTTGCTTACATGATCGCCACCTACTGCCAAGCCTGCTTTGGAGTGATTTTGAACAGATACTGCAGCAATTAAATCGCCAGGGTTTAGAGCTTGATACCGCTTATTACCGCCAGCTATGGCAGTGGCGATTCCCAGTGTTGTTGCATTGGAGCGCAGGGGAGGCGGAACTAGTGCTGCGCCGTGCCCTGGAGCCATGGCCGCTGTTATCAGATATGCCTGAACTGGGGGCAATCACCAGCCGTTTTGTAGATACCTCTTTGCAAAGAATCGAAATTTGCACAAACGAAGCATTTCGCCAAAACTATCAACTTCGGCTGCAGGGAAGAAAATTAGCCCTTAAAGATGCTGTGCTGGGGGCCAGGTTGCGCCAAGGGCGTTTATTTCCCTGCCTGCACCCAAGCCTGCCAAGCCATTGGCCCCTCTGCCTTGATATTGAAAACGATGCCCAGATAGTTAGTTTTCAGTGGCAGGAATTAGATCAACCATTTCAAACAGTGCAAACGGCCCATCAGATAAATCAGCAACCGTTAGTAAGTTGGCAACCAGATGAGCTATGTGTAGATCTACGGCTCCCCACATAACTACCAGCTAACTCCATGGAGCTTTGGTAGAGGTGCACTTTTAAAGGTAGTAGCAAACAAACGAGGAATCTTGCGGCTATTATAAACGCGAAATTCCCTTGCCACAACAGCTCCTTGCTCGCGAACAGCCTGATTGAGTACCACTGATCCATCTGCATCTGAAACTGAGCGATGAAAAGTACCCGGTGGGATGCGCAATATATCGCCGCCGGTATCTAAACGAACAATGTGATATGGATAATTCCAACCAAGGTTTACTAGATAAAAAGTACGCCCGCCGTGCACTGCTAGTAAATTATCTTCCTGATGCGGATGCAAATAAAATTGCCAAGCACCGGTTTTCTCTTCATCCGGTGGGCTCACAGCAGGGCCGCTATGGATTACTAAATCGCGAGCGTTTGAAGCATTAACGGTGATATCAAAAAAACGTACTGCTGGAGTATCGCGAAAGCGTTCATAGGGCACTAGCTCAAACATTGGTGCAGTAGCCATGGCAACTAATCAAGTTGATGCCAGTAAGCCAAATAAATCCAAAACCTGTTGGGTGCATTGTTACGGATTTAGTGCTTTTAAGCACCACAGCCATGGCTTGCTAAGCGCAAACTATGCATCCAGCCTGAGAAGGCTGGGGCATGGGAAAAGCAGGCGGCTCTATCTGGGGTCGCCTTTTTTATGGTGTTAGCTGTGGTGGCGTTGATTACCTTGCCAGATTCATCAGCTCCTAATTTGCGGCATTGGCCTGGTTGGGCTCCCAGGGCTACTGCCAACTACTGGCTCGAGCAACTAATTACAGAAGTGCCCTGGAAACAGGAACACATCGAATTATTTGGACGCCGCCATCTCTTGCCAAGGCTCACCTGCTGGATGGCGGATCCAGGCTGCAGCTATCGCTATTCAAAATTAGAAAACATAATTGAATCCTGGTCGCCAATAGTTACAGCGATCCGCCAGCAGATCATTACTGCTACTGGCAGCCCCTTTAATTCTCTGCTGCTTAACTACTACCGCAATGGCACTGATGCCATGGGTTGGCATGCAGACGATGAAGCGGAACTAGATCCACTTGCAGCAATCGCCTCCCTCAGCCTTGGGGCCAGCCGTACTTTTCGATTTAAACCAAAGGCCCGTAGCTGCGAGCCCGGCAGCCAAAAAACGATCAACATAGAACTAAATCACGGCGATTTATTAATAATGGATTACCCCACCCAACAACATTGGTTGCATGCAATACCACGCCGCTTACGTGTGAAAGAAGCACGCCTAAATCTTACTTTTCGCGTAGTAAAAAAATAAAAAAATTAAACCAATGGTTGCGGCATCGTTACCGGTGCAGGCATTGGCGCGCAGGCCGGCACCCGCTGGGATACCACTTCACCAATAACCACAATTGAAGGTGCGCCAAAATTTTGTTCTGCCGCCGCGCTAGCAAGATCTTCCAAACTGGCGATTAGTTGTTTTTGGCCATTCACACTGCCTTGCTGAATGATTGCAGATGGGGTGGTGGGAGCTAAACCACCAGCCTGCAATTCATCGCAGATATGTTGCAAATTATGCAAACCCATATAAATAACAAGGCCATCACTACTGCGAGCTAATCCGCGCCAATCAACACCGGGGCGAGCTTTATCAATTTCCTCATGACCGGTCACAAAAGTAACGGAGGAACCTGCTTTGCGATGGGTAACTGGTATCCCCACATAGGCAGGAGCCGCAATACCGGCTGTGATCCCGGGTACCACCTCAACCGGCACCCCTTTGCTCACAAGATATGCCGCTTCTTCTGCTCCACGACCAAACAAAAAGGGATCACCGCCTTTAAGCCGCACCACACAGCGGTGCGTAGCGGCAAGTTGCACCATTAAGGCGTTAGTGCTCGGTTGCGGTACGGAATGGAATCCGCGCCGCTTGCCAACGCAATGCAAAGCACATGTTGCAGGCACCAGTTCTAGTAATTCCAGCGGCACAAGGGAGTCGTGCACTAAGGCATCACAACGTTGCAGTAGCCGATGGGCCCGTAGCGTTAATAATTCAGGATCACCTGGGCCTGCACCCACCAAATAAACAATGCCAACGGGTGGTGCAGTAGTCATGGCAGGGAAACCAACTGCTTCAGCAGTGAGGAATAAAAATGCTGTTGTTGCAAAAGGGGCGGCCAAAGCTGCACAGCAGCTGGCCAGTCTGTTGCATGCAAAGCAGCGCTGATTTGATTTGCTGCAATGGCCAGGGGCACAAGCAGCTGGGGTTCAGTGGGATCAATGTAGAGCTGGGCAGGCTCACACCAAGGCTGGCAGGGTGCCTCAAATCGCTGCTCTA
>Ga0247844_1006801_pt1 | contig 13470 bp, 5 predicted proteins | sample LaCtaG_FD_192421 | JGI IMG/M metagenome (GOLD analysis project Ga0247844, IMG submission 192421) | Freshwater microbial communities from meromictic Lake La Cruz, Castile-La Mancha, Spain - LaCruzMarch201714.5m_1 | ecosystem: Environmental > Aquatic > Freshwater > Lake | place: Spain: Castile-La... | reverse complement strand
TGGGACTCAATAATAAATTAGAATGGACAGCGGAAACAGGTACTTTTCAAATAATGATTGGTGCTTCGTCCGAAGATATAAAACTGAAAAGCTCAATTGAACTAATTGACTAATTATTAGAGTTTCAATCCCGATAGCTATCGGGACAAATTTTCAAATCTCAAAATTTTCAAATTAATTTCCTATGCAATACGGATATTTCGACGACGATAAAAAAGAATACGTTATTACATCGCCCAACACACCACGCTCGTGGAGTAATTATTTAGGTTCAACAGAATACGGAGCTATTATCACCAACAATGCCGGTGGTTATAGCTTTTACAAATCGGGTGGACAGGGACGATTTATACGAATGCGCTTCAATTCAGTGCCGCTAGACCAACCCGGCAGATACATTTATTTGCGCGATAAAGAAACTGCCGATTATTGGTCGGCATCATGGCAACCGGTAGGTAAACCACTTGATACATATAAAAACGTTTGTCGCCATGGTTCGGCTTACACCATTATCGAGTCGGAATATACAGGAATTAAAACCGAAACCCGCTATTTTGTGCCGCTGGGTCAAAGTTTCGAGGTGTGGCATTTGAAAGTGACCAACGATAGCCCAAAAACCCACGAATTGAGTATGTTCACTTTTGTTGAATATGCCAATAATTGGAATGCTATTGATGATTTGTTGAATCTTCAATACACACAATATACAGGCAAAATGGACGTGGTGGATGGAATTATCAGTCATGGAACCAATGTGCATATTCCCATGATGCCTGATAATTTCAACGAGAAAGACCAAGGGCGTTATTCGTTTCTAGCCTTTGTGGGTGGCGAAATTGTTGGTTACGAAACAGATTTGGAGCGTTTTTTAGGAAATTATCGGACTTATGCTAATCCTGAAACCATAGAAAAAGGGGTATGTTCCAATTTTAAAGCTGCCGCCGATAATTTGTGCGGTGTGCTTCAAATTGATGCCAAGTTACAACCAGGTGAAAGCAAAGATTACTTTGTGCTGATGGGTGTGGGACAAGCTCAAGTAGAAGGAAAAGCAACCGTCTCCAACTACGGTAATATTGAAACCATTGATGCTGAATTTAATAAATTGGTGAACCATTGGCACAACCGAATTGATGGATTGACAGTGAAAACACCAGATGCTGAATTTGACAGCATGATAAATATGTGGAGTCCCTACAACTGCCTCATAACTTATGCTTGGAGCAGGGCTGCCAGTTTGGTGTATTCGGCAAGCGAGCGCGACGGACTTGGTTACCGCAACAGCGTACAGGATTTATTGGGTGTGATGCACTCCATTACCGACGAAGCTGGTGCTCGTTTAGAACTAATGATTACTGGTCAAGTGGCTACTGGTGGTGCAATGCCAGTTATCAATAAAGTGTCGCACGCACCAGGAGCAGAAACTGCACCTACCGAAAATCAATATCGCTCCGACGACTGTTTATGGTTGTTCAATACCGTTCCAGCTTATGTCAACGAAACAGGGAATGTAGATTTTTATAATAAAGTTTTGCCTTATGCCGATAAGGGTGAAGCCACTGTATTAGGGCATTTACGCTCGGCCATTCAGTTTAATTTAGACCGTTCGGGAAATCATGGTTTACCTTGCGGGCTGCATGCTGACTGGAACGATTGCTTGAAATTTGGACACGATGGTGAAACAACTTTTGTGGCCATGCAATTGCGTTTTGCGCTGAAAACCTATATTGACATTTGTCAATTATTGGGCAATAAAACAGAAGAAGATTGGGCAACTCCATTATTGAAAACTTTGGATGAAAATATCCAGAAATATGCTTGGGATGGCGAATGGTTTTTGCGTGGCTATCGTGCCGATGGTTTTAAATTTGGTTCAAAAGAATCAGAAGAAGGACAGATATTTATGAATCCACAAGTTTGGGCAATTATAAGTGGTGCAGCTACTGATGAGCAAAAACAATTGGCGCTCAAGAGTATGGGCGAACGACTTTCCACCGATTATGGTGTGATGCTTTGCGACCCACCGTACACCGAAACCGATTACAATATTGTGCGTGCTGCGCTTTTCAATACAGGGATGAAAGAAAATGGTGGTATTTTTATGCACACTCAAGGATGGGCTGTAATGGCCGAAGCGATGTGTGGAAATGGCAATAAAGCGTATGATTATTTCCGCAAATACATGCCATCGGCTTACAATACCAAAGCTGAAATTCGCCAAATAGAACCTTATGTATACTGCCAATCTACGCACAGCAAATCGAGTCCTCGTTATGGCAATTCGCGTGTGCCATGGTTGTCGGGTTCTGCTACTTGGTCGTTTGTAGCTGCTACGCAATATATTCTAGGGTTGCAACCGTTAGTAGATGGTTTGCGTATTGACCCTTGTATACCTTCTACGTGGGAAGGTTTTGAAGTAGTACGTCAATTCAGAGGTAAAAGGCTCGAGATTAAAGTGATAAACCCTTCAGGTGTTGAAAAGGGTGTTCGTGATATTGTGATAAATGGTTTAAGAGTGAATGGGAATGTCATTCCATTAAAATTAATGAGCGATAATAATATTATAGAGGTTATCTTAGGATAAATTTGGTTTTAAAAACACCCACACTTAGCACTCAATCAACTGCTTTGTGTGGGTGTTTTTTTTTATCTTGTCAGCATAAATTTAAAGCTAACACCAAAGTTGGTCGACGACACGGGGAATGTAGTTGAGATTAACGGCGTTGTCATTTGGCGGTCGAAGAATACCTGGATATTGACTTTGGAACTAAATACATAGTCGGCAAGTATTTTGAGCGAGAACATTTTGTTACCATTCGATGCTTGTGTCAGGTTTTCGTCGATTTTGCGTAGTAGGGTTTTTATATCTTTGTACGACAGGTCGGCGCTGAATTTCAAATCGTTTTTAATTTTGGACTGCTCGTTATTTTTCAGCTTTAAAATCACATCAAAATCCTTGAGTAGGTATCCAAAACCAATAACATACTCATCCGAATTGGCTTCCACCATTTGTGTGCTCGAGAGGTTAAGCGCCAAATTGCGTTGTTTACGATACTCGAACTTGGCTGTCATGCTATTTTTTAATGCGGCATTTATACCAATAAGCGGACTGAACTGCTCGGTAAGCGAAACCGACGAAATATCGTAGGGCGACGAAGGTATCGGGTTGTTCGACTGCACATCGCGCACATATCCCAGCGCATTATCTTCGCCATCCAAAGCCACCCACGTTGAGTACGATGTGTAGTTACCAATGCTATAACGACAGGTGTAAGCATGTGTCAGACTGATACTTTTGAAATTATCTTTCACCCACCGTATACGCGACAGACCATCGTAGCTCATACGCCAATTCGGCAATATTGCTGCTATATTCGGGAATAAATCAGTGTTGGATTTAGAAATATCACGCCCTGTATAGGCGGCCAAAAATGCAGGAATCAAAACATCCGACGAATTTTCGTTAAAGTCGCCCAACGATGGGTCAAACTTATCGGGTAATCCTGTTAGTTCATTAAAGAAACCTGTTGTTGGGTAATTTCTACCGTTATACTTGGCTCGCAAGCGGTCGACAATAACTTGTCGATTAGTCAAGAAAGTACGGAAAACTTCCGAATCGTAGTTTTCGTTAGCACCACCAATGGGCTTAAATGCTGTAGCAATAGCCACTTGAGTAATGTTGTAGCTGCCGTTAAGTGTACTTGGCATTCCATCAAACATATACTGAATGGTTGTATTGTCGGCAGTGTATCGTTTTGCATTTAAGTCTATTTTTAATCCCGGAATGGGCTCCAAACTTACTTTCAAATCCAAATCGGAAGTATTAGCAATGACAGCCGGATTTACAATATTTGTTGTAGAGTCAGTTTGATATAACCATTCATTGCCAATGGCATTGTCGATGGTGGAATTGTTGATGGATTTAGTGTCGAAAAGCCCAAACGTAAACGCGTAACCCGGTGCATATACCCCGTCGACACTTTTATCCTGACCCAGAAATCCGGGTTTTGGAAGGAAGCCCGGCAATGTCATATTCGATGATTGACGATAAGTGATAGATGCTCTGCGCGCCGACATTATCAATCGTACACCAGCATCAACAACTTTACGAGCCAAAGGTAAATCGTTGGGGTCGAGTGTGGTTGCAGTAATTTTTACACTATCGGAATCGAATTTCGAACTTATTTCTACCGATGTAGCATTGATTTGGTTTACAGCCACTTGCACCGGCTTCCCATTTTTACCAATAAACATATATTCCACCTTTTCGCTGTTCAAGCGGTGGTTTATAGTGTCTTTTTTCCCCTTCTCGATTGTTACAATTTCGTTGTAGGTTTTGGGTTGGAATTTTTGTTGGTTATTTTGCTGCATACTAAACTTTCGATTTACCTCTTTCAAGTATTTCGATTTATTGTAGAGTGTTTCAAAATTAAATTGCCCGTCTAAAGACCATGCCCCCATGCTGGTAGCAATGTTTCCAATTTCGGTTTCGGTGGGGCCGCTTATTATGGGCGCTGATCTATTCCAGCTGTAAGTCGAATTATAAGTAGCATTGGTAGTTACCCAATCCAACATCGGAATTTTGTTGATTGGAACATTCCACGAAGCCGTAAATACTTGTTGGTAAGCGTACGGATTACCTAATTTTTTGATGCTTTGCCAAACTGTGTCACGCCATTGTTCGTAATGTTCTTTGCCAATTTCGGGTGTAAAATAACCTTCGTCGATATTGGCGTTGGTGGCGGTTTGCAAACTAAATCGCAGGGCTTTAGTCATGTCGTAGTTTATCGAGAAATTACGATTCCACATAAAGTCCTTGCTAAAATTTAAATCGAAATTGCTTGCCGCCGAAAGACCCGATAGGTCGCGCAATTTCACTTGTGAGAACTGACGATTCATATCGGTTGTGTAACTAATCGACGAAGGTAAATAATTGAAATTAAATTCGGAAATCAACTTAAATACTGGTTTGCTCAGCGCTTTTATCTTTTTAAATGGCTCAACAGGTTCGGGGTTAAAAGAGAAATTATAATTTAACCCACCTCGTTCCTGTTTCACTAAATTACGTTCCACTTCGGCACTGTTTTGGTTCGTTTCGGTGTAGGCGTAGTTAAACGACAAGTTAGCAGGGTCGTAAAACTGCGGTGTTTTACTTTTTAAATTTATTTTTGCTGCCGCAATATTAAAACTTTTCGATTCGCTTACCGTTTGCGAAAGCATAATCAGCGTGTCGCGTTGAGCATTGTTTCGCAAATTATCTAAGGCATCAGCTAACTCCACATCTTGGTCTAATGGATTGTATTTGGGTGTTAGCGTTTCGTTGGTGTACGAGAAATAAGCCGGCAATTGTATCTTTGCTTTTTCGGGCATAAAACGTCCCAAATCCAGATTTGTCGAAAAATTCATTTGGTACAAATCTTCCTGACGGCGGTCGAGCACATTGCTTTCGATGCTTCCGAATCCAGCCGTTTCGGTTCGTCCGGAGAAGTTAATACTACCCAAATCGGACAAACCAATAGCCAAATTGCCCATGGCAGCCCAACCTCCCGATTCGTCGAATTCAGATAACCGCATTTCGTTTACCCACACTTCACCGGTTTTTATTTCGCCTTTGGTGGAGTTGTTTCGTATACCAATCATAATATTTTCCACTTCCGAAATGGAGGGATTACCCACTACACGAATTTTATTTTTTCCTTTGTCGTAAAATGGAATATAGTCGGAAGTGTAGGATCCGTTTTGTTTGGCTTCATTGCGTTTGAGTTTAGCATTTGTAAGAACTTCAAACGGAAAGTCAAACATATTTTCTTCGGGCCATACAATAGCTCGGTCAGTTTCCGATTCGTTGGAATATATTCCTCCGTCAGTCAACTTCAACGGAATTTCGTATTCGTAGTAATTATTGGTCATATCTGAACCTAAACGCACATAACAACTCAAGTCGTAATCGTTCAGGTTTGTAAGGTCGCCCTCAAATTTTTCGGCATGTACAAAAAGTTGCAAACGCTTATACTGACGCATATCGTACATGGTTTTTTTGTAAACCCCACGTGCATCATTCGGAGCCAGATTCATTACCTTGAGCACCATAGCTTGTTCGTTGAGTTTGGCAATTTGCGCTTGTCCTGGGTCAATCACCCGCGTAACGCCCGGAGGCAACACGTAGTTTACAGGCCTTTTATCCGAATTTTCCTCTATATTAACAGCCTGCACATCCAAAGCACCATTTGTAATTGGCATTTTGCCAGGCAAATTCAGCTCTTTATTGTACTTACGCCATTCGCCACGTACCAATTCAAGGGTTGCAAAACGAAGATGCGTTTCTTTTTCGAAACCGGTCATAAACATACGCACAAACCTTATGGATTTGAAATTGCGGATACTTCCTACTTTTTCTCCATCGCGAATCGGAATTTTAAACTGGTACCAGCTGACCTCTTCCGAAGTTCCGTTTTCTAAATTAACTACCGAAGTATATTTATCGGTAATATAATTGCGTCCAATTTGCATTGAGTCTCGTTTTATTCCCACTCTGTATTGGAAGTATTTTTCGTATTCGTTAAGCGTATTATCGCCATTTACATCTTCCACATTTGGCAGCGATGTGGCGGTAGTAGTATAATCCTCCTGCGAATTATCAGCATCTGGCGAGTTTCCTTCAGTTCCGTTAAAACGTTTGTAGCGTTTCAAAATAGTTGCTTCTTCGGCATCGTAATCAGAACTTTTATAAAAACGATAGTTATCACCCGCAGGGTCATTTATGGGCGAAAAAACATCGTCGGTAAGTTTTTGTAAGGCTTCGGAGCTAAGTTTTGCTTTATATCCAGCTACATAATCGCCGTAAGTTGGATAGCTAATTTCATCCCCATTGGGCAAACCATCCATACCAACATCTTGCTTGGTTCGTGCTCCAGGCGAATTGTCGAATGCTGTAACTGTCGATTGAGTTTTAGGCACTCGTCCCCAAATCGTTGTGTCTGTTTTGGTTAGGTCGCCATCAATTGGTAATCCGTGTTCAAATCCTTTTTTACCATCTTTCAATACATCTTCGCTTACATCTCCCAAATTGAAATACAATTCGCCACCGGCTTTTGGATCTGTTTTGTCGTAAATAAATGGATCCATCATCCAAAACTCAATATATTCCACATTCGAAGTTTCGAAATCGGTAGCGTCCAATTTTCGCATAATACCAGCCCAGCGGGCTTTTGCATTGGTCAAATTTCCATTACTATCAATGTTCTCGATGTCCAAATTGTATGGGCCACGCTCGGTTGGGTAAAACGATAAGTTCATAACCGTAAGTAGGTTACGGTCGGTAATGATGACATCTTTGTTCGGAAAAACTTCTTTCACCTGCACATCGCGGGTGTAGTGGTTCGACTGCGATTCCACATTATTGCGCAAATGCTGCGGTGTGGTGCGTGTCGGGTTTTTCGAGTTTAAATTTTGATCCACATAATACCAGGCCATCAAAGCGCGGTTTTTACCATAACCGATGGTGTTAGAAGTGGCTTCGGAAAAAAGCTGTGGCGTAGACGACAAATACCAATTGGCAGGATAATGAATGTCGATGGAGGTTTTGGTCGATTCGAAATCGTCGATATAGGCTTGTCCCTGCGACCCAACCACTTTCGAGTGTCCCGGAACAAGCTGCGCAAACTCAGCGTTCAATGCAATAGTCGAAGGTTTCGTTGCATTTACAAAAGGCAGTTTGTCTAACATATTTGTTAACCACTGCGACTCGGCACGCCACGCGGTATTCATTCCCCAAATTGTATTCGAAATCGGTTCGCTACCTGTGTTCACTTTTTGCGTAAGGGGTTGCTCCGAGAGGTGCATAATAGTACCGCCCAAACTGAAATCTTTATTGAATTGATATTCTATATGCGTACCTAATAGCGATTTACGCTGCATGTTAAAAGTCGATTGGTTTTCGAGTTTTACATCAATATTTGTTCCCGATTCAATTATTGATTGATTCAGAATGGTTACCGTTCCCATGGTGTAATCCACCGTATAATCCACATTTTCTACTAAAGTTGCACCTCCGGCAGTTACTGTAACCGAGCCGCGAGGAACATTCATCGCATTCAATCGAATTTCGGAGCCACCAGCCGATTTGTATTCACCCACAATGCGGAATTTGTTTAACTCGCTCAATTCCTGTGCTATAACTAAGGTTGAATCGTACAATTCTTGAAAAACATATTTTTGGGCAATGGCGGGGTCGTTAATCATTTTCTTTAAGTGCGAACCAAAAGGCTCCAACACCGGAAAAAATATTCTACCCGACGACGAATTGGCGGTCAATCCTTCCACAAAATCGAATTTTCCATCCGAACCAACGTTATTTTTCACATCCAAACGGTCGAGATTCATTACCCGCAACAATAATTTATTTTTTATATCACCTTCGGTAATGTATTGCATATCAGTACCAACCGAATCGTTTCGATACACAATATTTAACTCAAAATTATCTTTTTCTATTTGCATAGCACCCAACGAATACACGTTTTTCATCATCAAATGCCACAAATTGCGTTGCGGAAGTTGCGTTGTACTTTTGAGCAATTTAACAAACAATGCAGGCGATGTTGAGATATTTGGGTCATTAATCGGGTCAGTCGAAAATTCACCCACTTGATATACACTTCCGCGGTACGTATATTCAAAAGCCACACCCAACACATCATCGGGGTTGAGTTGCGATTTTAACGAAATGATACCCAGTGTATTGTTAACAGTATATTCGGTAGGATCGAGCTTGCGGGCACTTTCAATTTTCTCAAAATCCTCACCACCAATTACGCCATATTGATCAAATGCGGCAGTAATTACAGCATTTGCCTGCTGCACATCGCGCACAAAAGGCAACTCTTTTACATCATCGTATAAGTTATTGGCCTTGTTGTGTGGATTGGCTCCCGAGGAGGCAGTCCAATGTGGATTGTCTATTTTGGCGGTTTCGCCTAAGTCCATAAATGCCAAAATGTTACGTGCCTGATCGTAATTTGCCCGTTTGTTGGTTATCCAAACTTCCACACGATTAATTGTTACCCCCGACGAAACGTAGGGCATATTACTCATGGCATTTTCGTAGCTATCTCTGAAAAAATGACTCAGAAAAAAGTGGCGATTTTCGTCGTATTCGTCCACTTTTACTTCAAATTCGGTTTTCTGAACACCACCTTTCGAACTTACGGTTTTGGATTCGGATTGTTGTTGCGTAGCAATGGCCGAAACGCTCAGTTTGCCAAATTGTAGATCGGTTTTAATACCAAAAAGGGCTGTACTTCCACTTATCAACGAGCTGCTTAGTGGCATACTTACATTACCAGCCTGTATGCTTTTTATAATATCATCTTCTTTGCCTTTGTAGGCCAACTTAACCATTTTTTGGTCAAAATCGAAACTCGATTCGGTATTGTAGTTCATGCCAAAATTCACCTTATCGCCCACGGAACCTTGAATATTCATCTGAATTTTCATATCGAAATTAGGCGTGAGCACACTGCGCATTTCTTCGGTAAGTGCCGGATTTTCAACCCGATTGTGCTTTACGCCAAAAATTAATTCGGCCGAACCCTGTGTTTTTACCTGCACACCACCGGGGCCAAAAACCTTATCGGCAGGTCCGATATTGAATTTCATATCCGATACCGAAAATTTATCCTCATTATTCACTTCGCCGCGAGCGTTTTTTTCCTTCCAATAACTTTGCAAATCCTGCTGGTATGAGTAGTTTCGGTACTCTTCGCCCGTCATAGTGTAGGGCGTAGCTATTTCCATATCGCCGGCTTTGGTTCGGAAAATATAATTCCCTGTGCGGTAGTCGAACTCAATCTCGGTTTTAATGTTCGAAGGAGTTTTGCTGTCCATGGGCAACACAACGTTCAAATCTTCAATGGAATTTTGAGTATATTTTTTTACCGGAAAAACTTTTTTAACTGTATCTATTACAGCAGTTTCGTCCTCGGGTAAGCGTGAGTTTGTAAAAACAGTTGACTCCATACTTATGAAAGCATAAGCTGAGCCAACAACTAACAAGGTTAAAATCAGGATATAGAAATATTTTCTCATTTACAAATTGGTATGTTCCGAAATAATCTTTTCAAAAAAAATCAGGAAAATAGTTTTGATAATTACATCATTTTCAGAGCCAATTTTATTAATTGCTCTACGCGTAAGTTTGGTTCGTTTTTTAGAATTTGGTCAACAGCCTTTTGCGATGCATTGGCAACAAAACCAAGCATTACCAAGGCCGAAACCGCTTCTTCTTTTACTGCGTTATTGGCAGCTAAAGTGAATTGTCCACTGCTATTTGCACCCGCCACTTTGAGTATTTTATCTTTTAAATCGACAATAATACGTTGTGCGGTTTTAATACCTATGCCCTTTATGCCATTCAGTGCAGTTACGTTTCCGGTTGCTATCATGTCCTGAATTTCCTGTGTTGAATACGACGACATAATCATTCGCGCCGTATTGGCACCAATGCCCGAAACCGAAATAAGCAGCAGAAATAGCTGACGCTCAGCCTGATTCATAAAGCCATACAATATGTGTGCATCTTCACGAATAGCCTCGTAGATAAATAAACGAGCTGACTTTTCACCATTTAAAGTGGTGTAAGTAGGTAAAGTGATATTAATACAATATCCCACGCCTCCCGCATCAATTACTACAAAAGCCGGAGTAAGTTCGGCTATTTCTCCTTTTATATAATCGTACATTTATTTTAATTTTAAAGCCCCAAGCCCCTAAAGGGGATGTTAAATAGTACCGAATGGTCTCTTCTCTCACTACCCTTTAGGGGCTGGGGGCTTTTTTTTAATCTTTTATTTTAACTTGCAAATATACTCAAAATTTCAATACTGTTCAAACGTTAAAATAATCCTCAGATTTTCGAATTTTCAAATCTTCCTATTTTAAAATCCTTACGAGCTTATTAACGGCATTTTATTTCAAAAAGTACAAATCCTTTGTTAAAAAAAGATGAAATTATGGTTAACTTACTTGATAAATGTTATTACACAAACTTTTTGACTAAAACCTTGTTTAAATTTAAACTAATCAACTACCCCGATAGCTATCGGGGAAATAATTTACAAAAAATGAGACAGATACTTTTTACAATTGCCGTTTGGCTACTTTCGATGCTTTACGTATCGGCACAATTTACACTTCCGGCTTTACCTTACAAATACAATGCGTTGGAGCCATATATCGATAGCACTACAATGATTATTCATTTGAATAACCATCATGCTGCTTATGTTAATAATTTGAATAAAGCCCTTGCAAACTATCCCGATTTACAAAAAAAGGATATTCAGCAATTAATGGCTGAGGTAGGCACATTGCCCGAAGCTATTCGAACTGCTGTTCGTAACAATGGTGGCGGACATTACAATCACTCACTTTTCTGGAAACTGTTGGCACCTGCTGGTACTGCACCTATGTCGGCTACGCTTCAAAAAGTTATTACCGACAATTTTGGCTCGGTAGAAACTTTTAAAACAAAATTCGAAACTGCCTCACTTAGCCGTTTTGGTTCAGGCTGGGTATGGTTGCTCAAAACGGCCGATGGAAAACTGAAAATTGCTACTACTGCCAATCAGGATAATAGCTTGATGGATATTATCGAAACAAAAGGAAAACCCGTTTTGGCACTCGATGTGTGGGAGCATGCTTACTACCTCAAATATCAATCGAAGCGAGCTGCTTATGCTGCCGCCTTCTGGAATGTGGTAAATTGGACCGAGGTAGAACGATTGCTTACCGAATAGAACAAGCCAATAATGAATTAAAAACCCTGACTATCAACTGTATAGTCAGGGTTTTTTGCGTTTATAGCAGGTTACCATGCCGCAAATATCGCACGAATGTGACGTAGGTTTTATATTCTTGCCCAGCCCAATAATACCACTTACCGATTTTTCGGGAAACATAAGGTTCGAATCGTTGAGTGTAATGCCACAAGGCTTTTCGGGCAAAATTTTAAACAGATTTTTCTGCTCACGCACATGCCAACTGCAATAACCCGGACTGTAGGAGTGGGTGTAGCCCATATTCAACTTGGTAGCATCATTGGCAATTTGGGTAGAAACAAAACGCACAGCAGCTTCAGCAATTTCGGAGCCAATGGAATATGCAACGAACTCCGAAACAATATCGCCTTCTGCTTTTAGTTTGTTGCAATATTCATCGAATTCGACTCCTGCCGTTACAACAAATGCAGCAAAATGGCTGCAATCATAAAAGTATTTCGTAATAATTTGACCTACTTTTATGGGCTGATTGTTGATTACCAGAAATTTAGTATCGGGCATACTGCCATTGTTAATACAGTATCCTACCGTTGGGTTACAAAATTCTGAGATTTCCAACAACATTTGCTGCACCATTTCCACAAAATGCGCTTCGGGCACAGTGCCTCCATAACCTAAATTCAGATAGATTTCGTTTGTATCTAATGCTAAATCAGATAGTTTTATCGCGTTTGTTTTCCAACTCATTGTTTTCCTTGTTTCTCTTTTTTGTCTTGAATCTTGGTTCTTGGCTCCTGGTTCTACAAATCAAAACAACATTTTATCCACATAAATATTTTGAAAATTGGGGTGACTTTCGAGGTTAATGTGTTTGGTTTTTGAGCGAATTTCGTCAATTTCATTTTTATTATGAAATAGAAGCATTTTTGCTCCTATCAATGCGGTATTACCCATTTTATGAATTTTTGTTTCGGGTAATTCTACAATTCCGGTCTCTACCAGATGAGTCGTATTAATATAATTACCAAAACCTCCAGCAATATAAACACCTTGAATGTCAACGAGTTGTATCGATATACTTTGACAAAGTATTTCCAACCCTGCGGCAATGGCTGCTTTTGCCAATTGAAATTCGTTGATATCTTTTTGCGTAAGCGAAATGCCTTTTATTAATTCGATGCTTGACTCACCGGAATTTATTTCGCCAAAAATGCCTAACAAATCTTTTTTTCTCAATAATGCAATAGCATCCACCAAAGCGCTGCCACAAATCCCTTTGGCCGAAACATTACCTATTACACTGGCAATTAGCTTATTATCAACGAACTTGAACGACGAAACAGCTCCTGTTGTAGCCCTCATGCCCATCGAAATATTCGTTCCTTCGAATGCCGGTCCGGCAGCTGTAGAGGAGCAAATCAACTGATTTTTGTTGCCCACTACTATTTCACCATTCGTGCCTAAATCAATCAAAGCGCAATAGGCATCATTTTTGTGCATGCCTGTGGCGGCAATTCCGGCTAAAATATCGCTCCCAACAAAACTACCAATAGATGGGTAAAACGTAATTTCGCCATTCATCTTAAAATCCCATCCAAGTTCAACTGTAGTAAATACTTTAGCCTGTAAATAAGGTGTTTCGAACGGATATTGCGATAGTGGAGATACATCGAAACCACTGAAAATGTGATGCATA
>Ga0247844_1006795_pt1 | contig 13476 bp, 15 predicted proteins | sample LaCtaG_FD_192421 | JGI IMG/M metagenome (GOLD analysis project Ga0247844, IMG submission 192421) | Freshwater microbial communities from meromictic Lake La Cruz, Castile-La Mancha, Spain - LaCruzMarch201714.5m_1 | ecosystem: Environmental > Aquatic > Freshwater > Lake | place: Spain: Castile-La... | reverse complement strand
AGCAATTAGTCCAATCAGGCCAACCAAGTTGTTGAGTACCGGCGCCCACATGTAAGGACCGAAGGCGCTTCTGGCATTTAGCACTTCGCCAAGCATCGAGTACAGCCCATAGAAAAACAGCTGCGGTAGACACCAGTAAGCAAAGGCTGTTGCCAGCGCTAGCTGAGCTGGCGACCAGCCGGTTGTGTATAGCGAAACAAGAAGGGGTGCCGCCAAGGTTGCGGCAACGGTGACCACGGCAAACACCGCGATCGCCAAAGTCAAAAGCCTGTCGATATAGCCATGACCATCGTCGTCGTGGCTGCGAGCTTTAACAATTTGTGGAACTAGAACCGCAGAGAGCACACCACCGGCAATAATCGCGTAGACGTTATTGGGTAGTTGATTGGCAACACCAAAGGCGTCGGCGGCATCTGTTGTAACACCAATGGTTAGTGCCAGAACAACGGTTCTAACAAACCCCAGAATTCGGGACGCTATGGTGCCACTGGCCATGATGATGGAAGATCTGGCAACGCCCATGAAAAATCCTTAAGAGGTTTTTCTTCGCCGCAGGGTTCTAACAACACCGATGGACATCAGCACCGCCACGAAGCTCAAAAACAACACTATTGCCGCTGTTTCGATATCTGGGTTAACGGTCAGATTTATCGGGACCCGATCCCCAAGCTCGCGACCAGATAGCGCCGTTAGCCAAGAAACCAGCACCACGTTGCCGCTACCGATGGCCCGAATTGGAAACTGTGCATTGACGGTTGTTCCAGCTGGAATGGAAAGCTGCATTGTGGAATCTTCCACAACAAGCTTTGCTGAGCTTGATTTCAAATTCACAATCACCTGTACTTCACCGGCCAGGGTGTTGGTCACCGCAACTGGAAGAGAAGATTCACGAGATACCAGGTTGATGCCAGAGCCTTTGACGATCGAAACTGCGCCAGCGTCAGTTTCGGTAAGGGTTGCAGGCAAGGCAGGAGCTGCTGCTACAACGGTGGATACGGCTAAGGCAATGATTATGACTAGGGAAATCTGCCGTACGTACTTTTTCAACTTCGTGCCTCAATAAGTTCTATCGCCAATTTTGCAATTCGCTTTTCATTGCCATGAGAAAGCCTAGCCAGCAGCTCAGATACCCGCACCCACTCCAATTCAGAAGCTTCCTTGTGCGGGTCTTTGTCGAAGGAAAGCTCGCCTCCGGTTTGCTGCATCAAATACACATGAACCGTTTTGCTGATCTTTGATCCATCTTGGATGAACTGGTAATTCACTTCTCCAAGGTGCTGAATGATTTTCGCTTCCAGGCCAGTTTCTTCAAACACTTCTCGAAGAGCTGCTTGCTCGCTAGTTTCGTCTTGCTCGAGGTGACCCTTTGGAATACACCACTCAAGTTTTCCGCCGCGATTGAATCTGGCCATAAGAGCTATAAGTGTCGGGTCGGACTTTGAAATCACAAACCCACCGGAAGAGACCTCGGTGTGGTTTGATTTGGATTCCATTGCACAATTCTACCGAACGAGAAAATCTCCATCTCGGCTTGCCCAAAGCCCCTAAAAAGGCTGGTGTGGCAAGCTGGTAGCGATGGAAACCGCCGACGCAATGAAAAACCTAGAGCAGGTGACTTCAACTGCTCTATTGGAAAAACTTGGGGTTCTGTTTTCAGATGCCGGTTTTGAACTTGCTCTCGTTGGCGGTCCAGTTCGAGATGCAATCCTTGGACGAGTAGCTCCCGATGTTGATCTAACAACCAATGCAACCCCCGATGAAATCCTTGCGCTTATCAAAGGCAAAGTTGACACCCACTGGGAGATTGGAAAAGAGTTTGGAACCATCGGATGCCGCATCGGTGACGATCAAATTGAAATCACAACTTATCGAACCGATGCCTACGATCCAGATTCTAGAAAACCGGAAGTTCGCTTCGGCAAGGACCTAACAGAAGATCTAAAGCGACGAGACTTTACAGTCAACTCAATGGCACTTACCCTGCCAGATAGAAAGTTCGTTGACCCTTTTGGCGGGCTTAGGGATCTGATGGACCAGGTGCTAAAAACTCCTGGCAAACCAGAAGACTCTTTCGGCGATGACCCACTTCGCATGCTGCGCGGAGCGCGCTTTGCTTCTCAATTGGGTTTTGAAATTGAACCAGAAACATTCGAGGCAATGCAGTCGATGCGTGAGCGGCTAACCATTATTTCCGCTGAGCGAATTCAGGCAGAACTTCAAAAACTGATGCTCGGCAAATATCCTCGCAAGGGACTTGAAGCATTAGTTGATTCAGGGCTAGCCGAGATTGTGTTGCCAGAACTTCCAGCGCTGAAATTGGAAGTTGATGAACACCACAACCACAAGGACGTTTACGAGCACACCCTCAGGGTCGTCGAGCAAGCCATCGACTACGAAAAGGATTACAAGCTAGAGCCAGATTTCACGCTGCGATTTGCAGCGCTGCTGCACGATATCGGAAAGCCGGCAACTAGGAAACTAGAACCCGGTGGAGCGGTTAGTTTTTACCACCACGATGTGGTTGGGGCAAAGCTTGCCAAAAAGCGCATGAAGGAACTTCGCTTCGATAACGACACCATCAAAGCAGTTTGTTCTTTGATTGAGCTTCACTTGAGGTTTTTTGGATACAGCGATCAGGCTTGGACCGATGCCGCTATAAGAAGGTATGTTCGCGACGCTGGCGATCAGCTAGTAAGACTGCATATCCTTACCCGCGCCGATGTCACCACCAGAAACCAAAGAAAAGCTGACCTTTTATCTCACGCTTACGACGATCTGGAAGCGCGTATTGAGAACGTAATGGAACAAGAAGAACTAAACGCCATGCGCCCTGATCTAACCGGCGAGCAGATCATGGAAATCCTTGGAATTCCGGCAGGCCCTGGGGTTGGGAAAGCCTATAAATACCTTCTGGAGCTTCGTATTGAAAACGGCCCCTTGGGCCCGGAGGCCGCCAAAAAGGCCTTGCTTGAGTGGTGGCCAAGCAGCTAGAGTAGGGAAGAAGTTGCCTAGAAATAGGCTGCAGATGTCATTTATACCCTCCTGTCATGGAACGTCCATGGCCGCTCTAGTCCAAAGGAGGTGGGTTAGCTATGCATCAGTACGAAGTAATGGTTATTCTCGACCCAACCGTCGAAGAAAAAACAGTACAACCATCCCTAGAAAAATTCCTCAACGTAATCACCACTGCTAAAGGCACTGTTGACACTTTGAGCATCTGGGGCAGACGCCGTTTGGCTTATGAAATCCAGAAAAAGTCCGAAGGCATCTACGCCGTCATTAACATGACAGCTCCCTCAGAAGCCGTTATCGAGCTTGACCGTCAGCTGAACCTTTCAGAAGCTGTCATGCGCACCAAGGTGCTTCGCGCCGAGGACGTGCAGTTCTCAATCACACCAATTGAGTACGTAGCTGAGAAGCCATCCGAGCGTCCTGCTCGCAAGGGTCCAAGAAAAGATTCATCCGACAAGCCAGCTTCAAAGCCTGCAGCTGAGGCTGCAGAAGTAGCAGCGGAGTAATCATGGCCGGAGAAGTCACAATCACTGTAGTTGGCAACATTGCTGACGACCCAGAACTTCGTTACACCCAGGGTGGAGTTGCAGTTGCAAGCGTAAGAGTTGCATCTACTCCTCGCATGATGAACAAGCAGACCAACGCTTGGGAAGATGGCGAAACTGTTTGGGTTCGTTGCACCGCTTGGCGTGAACTTGCCGAGAACGTTGCACAGTCTTTGACCAAGGGCTCCCGTGTTGTTGTAACCGGTCGCCTAAAGGCTCCTTCTGCTTACACTGCTGCATCGGGTGAAGCTCGCGCTTCACTAGAAGTTGAGATCGAGGAAATCGGTCCTTCTCTCAGGTATGCAACAGCTGCAGTTACCCGTCGTGCTCGCGAAGGCGGAAGTGCACCTCAGGCTATGACCCAAGATCCTTGGGCCAACACCCCTGCAGCACCTGCTGCAGCAAAGGCCGATGACGGCTGGGCAAACCCGGGTGCTCCGGCATCAGACGACACACCTTTTTAAAGTTTAGAAACTAGGAGAAAAACAAGATGGCTGGAAAAACCGACCCACGTCGTAAACCAACTCGTAACTCGAAGCTAGACAAACTAGCTCCAGTTAAATTCATGAAGGTCGGAATCATCGACTACAAGGATGTTGCAACACTGAGAAAGTTCATCTCAGACCGCGGAAAGATCCGCGCACGTCGCATCACCGGTGTTTCTGTTCAGGAACAGCGCCTAATCGCAACCGCAATCAAGAACGCACGCGAGATGGCACTTTTGCCATACGCCGGTGCTGGCCGCTAAGGAGAACCAGGAATATGTCAAAGATCATTCTCACTAACGAGGTCTCAGGACTTGGTTCTGCAGGCGACGTCGTTGAAGTTAAGAACGGCTACGCACGCAACTACCTACTTCCTCGCGGCTTCGCTGTTATCTGGAGCAAGGGCGGCGAGAAGCAAGTATCTTCCATCCGCGCAGCTCGTGACGCACGTCAGCTAGCAACCATCGAAGAGGCTCAGACCCTAAAGGCTCGCCTGGAAGAAGCTTCAGTGAAGCTATCCATCAAGGCAGGCGTTGGCGGTCGACTATTCGGCTCAGTCAAGACTGGCGACATCGCTGCAGCAGTTGCTGAAGCAGGCATCGGTCAGATCGACAAGCGCAAGGTTGAAATTCCAAACCCAATCCGCTCTGTTGGCGAATACCTAGCCACCGTGCGTCTGCACGGCGACATGGTTGCAACCATCAAGCTAAAGGTTGTTGCTAAGAAGTAAAAACCTTCAAAAGCATTGAACTAAACCCCAGACCGATGGCCTGGGGTTTAGTCATTTCAGCCCTCAAGAAGATCAAAAAGGGTCACTTTTGGCAAGATGTGGATAACCGGTGGTTATCACCCTGTTTTTGGACCAAAAGAGGGGCTTATACACAACCCTCATTGCTATCTTGAGAGTTTGCTCGGAATTAGTTATGCACAAGCAAATACCAGTGTTTACTTGGGACTTAGCCCCAAAAATATATGACTCTCCACAAGCTCATCCACAAGTTTTCCCGATTTATTAGAGTGTTTTCCCCGAGTTATCCACAGTGTTATGCACACCGCGGCTTTATAAGGGTTTGTCAGTGGTGGATGCTAGACAAGTTATCACCACCCCCATTTCTAGGAGCAATCAATGTCATTGGCGCCCGTACTACCGGCAGACCCGGGGCGATCAACTGACAGAGTGCTACCTCACGACCTTTTAGCAGAACAATCCACGCTAGGTGCGATGTTAATTTCGCAAGAAGCAGTTGCTGAGGTTTTCGAATATGTTCACGGTCCAGATTTTTACGCACCGAAACACCAAATCATTTTTGAAGCGTTGCTCACTCTTTACGGAATGGGTGAACCAACCGATGTCATTACAGTGACCGATCAGCTTGTAAAAACTGGAAGCTTAGTTCGTTCCGGCGGTGCAGATTATTTGCACACACTAACAAGCACTGTTCCAACCGCTGCTAATGCTTCCTTCTACGCAAAGATCGTTCAGGAAAAAGCAACGCTTAGAAGACTCGTTGAAGTTGGAACACGCATCGCACAACTTGGCTACGCCAACGAAGGTGAAGTAACTGATCTTGTAAACGCAGCCCAAGAAGATGTCTACCGAGTGACCCAAGCCGGTACCGGTGAAGACTACGTAGCACTTAGCGATTCCATCGAAGCTGCGATTGCAGAAATTGAAGCTGCGCAAGATAGCAACGGAGATCTAGTTGGTGTTCCAACCGGATTTACAGAACTTGACGCATTGACAAACGGTTTCCACCCAGGACAACTAATCATTGTTGCTGCTCGTCCTGCGATGGGTAAGTCAACATTCGCATTGGACATCGCACGAAATGCAGCCATCGCACAAAACAAATCAACACTGTTCTTCTCACTGGAAATGGGTCGCGCCGAAATTGCGATGCGTATGCTTTCTGCGGAATCTGCAATTCCATTGCAGTCAATGCGAAAAGGAAACATCGCAGATTCCGATTGGACCAAACTTGCACAGGTTCGCGGTCGCATCAATGGCGCACCGCTTTACATCGACGATTCACCGAATATGACTCTTGTTGAAATTCGTGCGAAGTGCAGAAGGTTGTCTCAGCGTGTAGGACTCAAGATGATTGTGATCGACTACCTACAACTTCTTACCTCGGGTAAGAAAGTTGAATCGCGTCAGCAGGAAGTCTCCGAGTTCTCTCGTGCACTAAAGCTTTTGTCGAAAGAGCTAAACATTCCAGTTGTTGCTTTGTCTCAGCTAAACCGTCAAGCAGAACAGACCAAGGATAAAAAGCCTGAACTTTCTCACCTTCGTGAATCTGGTTCCTTGGAGCAAGACGCTGACGTAGTTGTTCTTTTGCACCGCGAAGCAATCGGCGATTCGGATCACCCAAGAGCAGGTGAGGCAGATTTGATTCTTGCCAAGCAGCGCTCCGGTCCTACCGGAACCGTAACTGTGGCCTTCCAGGGTCACTACTCGCGCTTCGTAAACATGAAGATCTAATAAGTGAAATTTGTTTTTGCTGCTCGAGCAGCAATTTCCTTCGGCGTTGGAATCTTCATAACCTTCAACCAATCTCACTCCGCAGCAACGGGCTTGCTAGCCCTTGCAATCTTCGGAATCGGTTTCGCACTGCTAAACGCAGTCGCGAGCACCGTTTGGGGCAAGGGGCTTTTCTCGCTTGAGAATCTCCCACTCACCCTTGCTGCTCTGATTGTTGGCCTTGCCGCGCTATTGGTTCCAGCAACCGATCCAGAAGCTTCGGCCCTGGTCTTTGTTTATCTTGTGACCGGGTGGGGACTAATCGCCGGAGCATTTGAAATGTATCTTGCTCGAAGGTCTGGCTTTGCTACCCGCTTTGGAAAAGATAGCTTGATTAGTGCGAGTTTGAGCTTGCTTGTTGGGCTGCTGTTTCTAGCTGTTCCACTGGATATCATTTCAGCGGTTGGCTTTTTTGGTGCTTACCTTGTGCTGAGTGCTGTGCACTTAGGTATCTCGGCAACAACGCCGAGTAAATAGCTTTAAGCTTGATCCATGCCTAGAAAAACCAAAGTCACTACCTATTTGACGCTTTCAGCTGCCGCTGCTGTTTTTGTTGGCGCGATGGTTTTCTTTGCTGTTGACATGCTTGAGTCGGCAATCATCTGGGGCGGACTTACCTTTATTGTTTCGCTGGTTGCAATTTCAACAATGGCTTTGATGGTTCCTGAGAACAAGAACGATCCCGATAAGCAAGTTCTTAGCTAGAGGCTACTTAGTTCTGAGCTAGTTTGGCCGCCAGGCCGATGTAATCCTTCGGAGACAAAACCAAGAGTCGATCTTTAGCAGCCTGCTCGATATCCAACTTCAAGATAAAGTTCGCTAGATCCTCGCGAGTTAGTCGCTTGCCGCGGGAAAGATCTTTCAATAGGTCATAAGGATTACTGATCTTCGATCGCCCAGAAACAACTTCAGCTCTAATCACTGTCTGAATTGCTTCGGTGAGAACTTCCCAGTTCTCAGCAAGGTCCGCTGCCATTACCGATTCAGCAACTTCGATTTCGGTTAGTCCTTTGGCGATGTTGTCTAAGGCAAGAAGGCTGTGTCCAAAGGCCACGCCAATGTTTCTCTGGGAAGAAGAATCGGTTAGATCTCGCTGCAGGCGAGATGTGACTAGGGTTGCAGCCAACACATCAAACAAGGCATTTGATATCTCGAGGTTAGCCTCGGCGTTTTCAAAGCGAATCGGGTTGATCTTATGCGGCATGGTCGATGAACCGGTTGCGCCTTTAACTGGGATCTGCTTGAAGTAACCAATTGAGATGTAGCTCCAGATATCTGTTGCCAGGTTGTGAAGCACTCTGTTGAAGTGAGCAACCGCTGTGTATAGCTCTGCTTGCCAGTCGTGAGATTCAATCTGGGTGGTTAGTGGGTTGAATTTCAAACCAAGTGATTCAACAAGTTCTTGGGCAAGCTCTGGCCAGTTGGCAGATGGCACCGCAACAACGTGCGCGGAGTAAGTTCCGGTAGCTCCGGAGAATTTTCCTAGGAATTCGCTTTTTTCAATTCGCTTTACTTGACGATCAAGTCGGGAAGCGAAAACTGCAATTTCTTTACCCATGGTGGTTGGAGTTGCTGGCTGACCGTGAGTTCGAGAAAGCATCGGAACACCCGCGTAAGAGCGAGCAAGTTCAGAAAGTGCTGCAACTATTTGTTTTGCCTTTGGCAACCAAACACTGTTCACAGCATCTTTGATAATCAATGCGTAGGAAAGATTGTTTATATCCTCGCTGGTCGCTGCGAAGTGAGCGAGCTCGTGTAGATCCTCGCGGTTAATCTCGGTTAGTTTGTCGCGAACGAAATACTCAACTGCTTTTACGTCGTGGCGGGTTCGAGCTTCGGTTTCAGCAAGTTTGGCAACATCTGCGTCGCTGAAGTAGCTAACTGCTGAACGAAGCCTGCGGGCTTGCTCTTCTGTTATGTAGCAGTCATCGCCAAAGATGTTTTTGTTGGCAAGAAGTATTAGCCACTCGATTTCAACTTTGATTCTTGCTCGGTTGAGTGCGGCTTCAGAAAGATAAAGCGAGAGTTCTTGAACTTGGGATGCGTAGCGGCCATCAAGCGGACTTAGCGGCTGAAATGAAAGGCTCACTGAACTATTGTGCCGTAAGCCAACAGGTTTCACCTTTTAGAGCTTTCCCCAATTTGCTCTGACTGGCCCACAACTGCCCGAGATCAGATTGATATAGAAATCGTGGAATCAATATCAGCCCAGATCGAACAAGCCCTCTATCGGCTTCGATTGGCAAAGCCCACCCCCGGTCTTTGGGCTGGTGTCTCTGCCGCAACTTTGACCTCAACGCTTGCCTCACTCGAGACTGAGCTATTAGCCCTGCAACAATCACTGAGCTGGTGAGCATTGAAAGCTACGGGGGAAATCCAGACATAGTCGCCACCCGCGAAGAAATACAACGAGTAGCACTCGAGATAAAACTTTGCTCAGAAACCCTAAACGCTTGGAACCCCCTCGAATCGCTCTGGTCTGATCCGCTTCATCAAATTCAATACCGAGTGCTTTCTGTAAGCGTTCTGCAGAAACTCGAGAAACTTTACAGCCACTGCATGATTGCCGCCGAGAACTACTTCACAACCGAGGCACAAATTCACCGCCGCTTCGAAATTGCATTCATTCCTGAACTGGCTGCGCTCACAACCTCAATCGGAGCTTCTCTTGGCTGGAAGCTCGACAGCAAGGTCTCAGCGACCCTGGCTCTCGAGACAACATCGACAAAAACCAATTCGATTACCCAACTGCTTGATCGACTATGGAGGTTATCTTCCAAAGACCAACCGACAATTGGCGTTGATTTGTTCGATAACCCTTTGGGTAATAAAACAGCGGTTGTCTATGTTCCGGGCACTCAAACGTTTGGTTTTGGGGAAGGAACCAACCCGCTGGATATGGCGTCGAACATTCAAGCTATGTCAGGGGCTGGGAAAGCTGCGAGTGAAAAGGCGGTGCTGCTTGCCATTAAGCATGCAGGCATCACCCCAACCGATGAAGTAATTCTCGTCGGTCACTCGCAAGGCGGAATGGTTGCGGGAAATCTCGCGGCCTACCCTTCCGGATTTATCGCTGCGGGGCTTGTTGCTTTCGGTGCTCCCCTGGCGCAAATCAAAAACCTGAAAGCGCCTGTGATGGCAATTGAGCACGTGAATGACCCGGTTCCAAATCTTTCGGGTAAGGCTAATCCGATGAAGAAAAACTGGGTGAGCGTTCAAAGAATTAGCGAGAAGCCCGAATCAGATGCGTTGATGTTTTCACACTCTCTGAAAAGCTATCGAAACACCACAACCGCAATCGATGCTTCAAACGATGTTGGAATCAAGAACATCAAGCAAGACATCTTTCAAAAGCTTAAGGTCGCAAAACCATCCAAGTCTTATGAGTTTGTGATCTCTAGAGAATCCGTGCGGCCTTGAAGATTGCGCGGGCGAAAAAAGATGAAATTGAAATGATGATTGAGGCAAGGATTGCCCAACCAAGAGATTCAATTGTTAATCCTTCTGTAGTAAATCCTTCGATGGTCAATATGTCCGCACCGATTTGAGTTGATAGCCAAGCGACAAATAGAAGGAGCGCTCCGTTGATTACAAAAGAGATCAGACCGAAGGTCAGAACGTAAAGGGGAAACGCGAGGACTTTAACTACTGGGGCGATGATTGCGTTAATCAGTCCAAAAATTGCGCCGACAAGTAAATATGAGGCAATTGTTTGCCACAGGCCATCTCCACCGTATGGAGTGAGAGTCACCGCTGGAATCAGGAACGTGACCAGCCATATTGCGCCTGCACTGATGATGCTGGATACCAGGAATCTAATCACTTTTCTATTGTCCCAGCAAAGCGGGTAAATTGGAGTGATGACTCCTCAGGCCGGGCGTGTGCCGCAAGTTCAGATGCTTTCTCCGGATGGCATTTTTGAAGTGCCTGCCGAGTATGCCGAATACGGCAAATATATCGAGAGATTAAACCTCGACGACTTTCTAAAGTTCTATCGCGACATGGCTCGCATTCGCAGATTCGATAACGAGTGCACCGCGCTTCAGCGCCAGGGACAGATGGGTCTTTGGGTTCCAGCCATCGGTCAAGAAGCAGCTCAGATCGGTTCCGGTTACGGCGTTGGACCAAACGATCACATGTTCCCCAGCTACCGCGAACACGGAGTTGCAATCACCCACGGCATCGATTTGATGTCAATCATCAAGATCATGCGCGGTGTGAACCACGGCGGATGGAACCCGGAAGAAACCCGATTCCACCTTTACGCCATCGTGCTTGCTACCCAAGTGCTTCACGCCACCGGATACGCAATGGGTGTGAACTTCGATGGGCTAGTTGGTACTGGAAACCCAGATGTTGACCAGGCAGTAATTACTTACTTCGGTGATGGCGCAACCGCCGAAGGCGATGTCAGCGAAGCGCTGCTTTTTGCAGCCACCACAAAAGCACCACTGGTGTTTTTCTGTCAGAACAACCAGTGGGCTATTAGCTCTCCAGTTTCTGCACAGACTGTTGTTCCGCTTTATCTTCGTGGAACCGGATTCGGTGTTCCAGGAATCCAGGTCGATGGCAACGACGTGTTGGCTTGCTACGCGGTGACCGCCAAGCACATGGACGATGCCAGAAATGGTCTTGGTCCATCAATGATCGAAGCTCTCACCTATCGAGTCGGCGCGCACACCACAAGCGACGATCCAACCAAATACCGTCCAGCTGAAGAACTCGAATACTGGAAGGTAAGAGATCCAATAACTCGCTTTGAGAAATTCCTTCGCCGTCAAGGTGTCGGCGAAGACTTCTTTGCAGAAGTTGCCATCGCAGGTGATCAATTAGCTGAACAGATCCGCGCTGAAACATTTGCCATGCCAAACCCACCACTCGAGAACATCTTCAAGCATGTTTACTCAGACCCACACCCGCTCATTGCTGAGCAGCAAGCTTGGCTCGAAGGCTACGAGGCTTCCTTTGAAGAAGGTGAGGCCAAATGAGTAACTCAGTAGAGATGCCAATTGCTAAGGCCATCAACGCCGGTATTCAAAAAGCAATGCAGAACAACAACAAGGTTCTAGTATTCGGCGAAGACGTTGCCGAACTCGGTGGAGTATTTCGCGTCACCGAAGGACTACTTGCCGAGTTTGGAAACAAAAGAGTTTTCAACTCCCCCATTGCCGAATCAGGAATTGTTGGAACAGCAATTGGTCTTGCTATGCGCGGCTACCGCAGCGTTGCCGAAATTCAATTCGAAGGTTTCGTTTATCCAGCTTTTAACCAGATCGTTTCGCAGCTTGCAAAACTAACCAACCGTTCCGAAGGACATCTTTCAATGCCGGTGGTTGTTCGCATTCCTTACGGCGGCGGAATTGGAGCAGTTGAACACCACTCGGAATCACCAGAGGCATACTTCTCTCACACACCAGGACTTCGAGTCATCAGTCCATCAGATTCCAATGACGCTTACTGGATGATTCAGCAGGCAATTGAATCTAATGATCCGGTTATCTTCTTCGAGCCAAAGCGTCGCTACTGGCAAAAGGGAATGGTCAACCTAGACACTCCTCCATCAGGAATGCACGATGCCAAGGTGATTCGCGAAGGCAGCCAAGTAACTCTTGTTAGCTACGGACCAATGATTCCAACTGCCTTGCAGGCTGCTGAAGTTGCAGCAGCAGAAGGAACAAGCATTGAGGTGATTGATCTTCGATCAATGTCACCAATTGATTTTGGAACAATCATCAACTCGGTGAAAAAAACCGGAAGGTTGGTTGTTGCTTCTGAGGCTTCAACTTCCTTCTCGGTATCTGCTGAAATTGCGGCCAAGGTGGCAGAGCTGGCCTTCTATCACCTAGAAGCTCCGGTTATTCGAGTTGGAAGTTTTGATGTTCCTTACCCGCCTGCCAAACTTGAAGAGCTGTTCTTACCCGATGCGGATCGAATTCTCGAAGCCGTCGACCGATCGCTGAATTACTAAAGGAGGGCCAAGATGTCACTAGCTATGTTCAACTTGCCCGATGTTGGCGAAGGTCTAACCGAAGCTGAAATTGTTTCTTGGAAAGTGGCCCCAGGAGATACCGTCGCTGTGAACCAAGTTATTTGCGAAATTGAAACTGCGAAATCAATCGTCGAACTTCCTTGCCCATTTGCCGGAACCGTCGAAGAACTTCTTGCCAAAGAAGGAGACACTGTAGGTGTTGGCATGCCAATCATCTCGGTTCAGGCCGAAGGAAGCATTCTGGTTGCTGGCCCGATCACAACTTCAATTCCGATTGTGCCCGAGTCGTCCAGCACCCATCAGGCAGTTGCTGATGTCGCTGCATCGGTAGCCTCCGATGAGAACAAACCAAACTTGGTTGGCTACGGTTCCGCATCACACGGCGGAACAAGAAGAAAGCGCGGAGCTTCAATCAATGCGCCGGCAATAATTCCTGCCGCCACTTCCTCCATGCCACTATCCCCGGTTATTGCAGCTAGTGCATCAACGGATATCATCGCTAAGCCACCAATTCGAAAACTCGCTAAAGATCTAAACGTTGATCTATCGAAAGTTCAAGCAACCGGACTTGCCGGTGAAATCACACGTGAAGATGTTGTCAACGCAGCTTCTCAAGCATCGGTGTTTAGAAACCTCAAAACCCCTGCTGTACCGTCAGAGCGCGAAGAGCGAATTCCAGTCAAGGGAATCAGAAAAGCAATTGCAACCGCGATGGTGCAATCGGCATTCACCGCCCCACACGTTTCGATCTTTGTTGACGTTGATGCCACCAGGACCATGGAATACGTCAAGCGCCTGAAAGCCTCCACCGACTTTGCAGGAGTAAAGGTGACCCCATTGCTGCTGATGGCCAAGGCCATGATGTGGGCAGTAAGACGAAACCCAACGGTGAACTCAACCTGGACCGACACCGAAATAATCGTT